>Ga0172375_10001378_pt1 | contig 39132 bp, 45 predicted proteins | sample LakKiv1m_FD_114537 | JGI IMG/M metagenome (GOLD analysis project Ga0172375, IMG submission 114537) | Freshwater microbial communities from Kabuno Bay, South-Kivu, Congo - kab_092012_11.1m | ecosystem: Environmental > Aquatic > Freshwater > Lake | place: Democratic Republic of the Congo... | reverse complement strand
ATTTTGGCATGTTAATTCACCTACTTCCGCGCGGAGCTAGAGCTAGAACTCCCGCCACGTCTTCCGCCGCCCAATCGCTGAGCTTCGATTTCAGTCTCCAGTAACATTAAAATGTCGCCCACCTTAACCGGCCCCTTACAGTTTCTTCGAATAACCTTGTTTCGGTCTCGGCCTTCATGAACTTCACACATTACTTGAGTAATTTCTCCACGAGCACCGCCTCTGCCTACAATCTCTTTGATTTCGGCCGGGATACCAGGAGCAAATCTAATTTCACCTTCAGTTTTAACCTCAGTAGCAACAGCACCTTGTTTGCCGTCGGGACTGACCATCTTTTTAGCCATGATCATTCACCTATTTAGTTTCTTACTCTTTATTTCTCATCAGGTCTTCCAGAGCAGCTTTAGCTTCTCCTTCTTTGACCACAGCAACAGCAGCAGTACCTAAACTTAAACCGGCAGCAGCGCCAAGATCTTCTTTCTTAGAAACAGCTACGCACAGAATGTTCTTCTCTTTACAAAGTAAAGGCAAGTGCATTACGATTTCTTTAGGAGAGACATCGCTAGCGTAAACAACCAGTTTAGCGTCACCTTTTTCAATCGCTTTAGTGGCTTCGTTAGCACCTTTTCTAATCTTTCCACTGTTTCTTGCAACTTCGACAATCTCTAATACTTTGGCTTCATTAACCATTTTGTATAACCCTCTTGGTCTTTTTAATTCGGGCCTTGAGAACTACTCTCTAGGCGTCGGTAACATTCATTAGAATGAATTACCTCGTTGTAAACCAACAACTCATTGGTATTTGTGTTTAAAACAGAATTCTATTTATAAAGGTTACTCTCAAGAATGAAGCCGGACTTGATAGTGTTGGTATTCTTTCTTTAAATGTGCATCGTGGAAATAACCGCGCAAGTCATTAAGTTTGGCTACTAAGTCTAACAGAAAAGAGTTATGGCGGACAGAATCCTCTATGAAAACTCTCCCTTCCGGAAGGATTAGAGCTCTAGGCTGTTCTAAGAAGTAACCTTCTTGTCCAACGATTAAACCGGGTAAAAAAGACAAAGAACCAACCCGACATTCTAAACCTTCACCCATCAGGACCAAGGGCTTAGGAGAAGACCCGGGAAAGTAAAAGGAATAAACATTTTTATCATCAATCACCGTTCTAACTTCTGAACCTATCTCTTCGGGCAGAGTGATCAGCTTGAGGTAAGATTTCCGAGGATCATCGTGTGTGGTTCCTTCTACAAGAGCGTTAAAGTCTGGATATTTTGATTTTCTGGAGAAAAATCCCATAGTTCCCCTAAAAAATAAAGAACTTAATAAAGATTTATGCGCTTTAGAAGTTAGTACTCACTCAGACTCTTCTGCTGCCTTTTATCGTTAATTACGCGAGCGATGGCTTCAAAGTCAGATTTCATCTGGGCCAGCATTTCCGGATTTCTTCCTGAGTATAAATAACCTGCAGGATGGATCACCGGAACAACTTTTACTTCAGTATTATTAATAATAATGGGATAAATCTTACCACGCAAAGTAGTTATCCCCGTTTTGCCCAAAATTCTTTCTGTAGCAAAATTACCGATAGTAACAATAACTTTTGGCTGCATAATCTCGATGAGTCTATCCAACCTTTCTCGACAATTTTGTACTTCTTCCTTAGCTGGATTTCGATTATCTTGAGGTCGACAGAGAATAGTGTTAGTGATAAACACTTCTTCTCTAGTTACTCCAATATGTGCTAACAATTCTGAAAGAATCTTTCCGGACATTCCGCAGAAAGGAATCCCTTGTTTGTCTTCTGTAGCACCAGGGGCTTCGCCGATAAAAAGAATTTTAGAATTATGGTTTCCGGAACCGAACACTACTTGAGAACGAGATTGGCATAAATCAGGACATTTCTTACAATTATGATACTGTTGTTTAAGTAATTCTAAAGACATTTAATTGACTAGGAAAGAGGTATTATTTATGTTTTTCCTCTTCCCATCTCAGTAATAATTCTTTTTTGATATCCAGATAGATTTGTTAAATCCTTATAGGTTAAAGGATGCTGTAATAGATAGTCTACTCCTTTCTTTACTCCAAAACGGTCTAGAATTGGTTTGACTAGATAATAGCCAGCAACATAATCAGCCTTTCTATTTCTCACATCAGTCTGGTCTAACCTTCCTGGGCCACTTTGCACATTATTAATCTGACGTCGGAAATATTCAGCAATACCTTCATCAATTAATCTCTCTTTTTTATCTTGATTCATATCACGATTTTTTCCAAAAATAATTTTACTTCTATTATCAATATAGTAATGACCCAAGGCATGATCAACTATTTCTCTTACAGTAAAAGGAGAAACATCGATTCTATCAAGGTAAAAGAGAATAGCTTTGGAGTTGTACTTCTCTAATTCATATTGTTTGGAATCAGCAGAAACATCAAGAGCACTGGTTACTCCTGAACTAAAAACTAAGGTGGGACGGCCTGAAAAAGTGATACCTAATCTATGGCTGTCAGATTCCATAATTTCCGAAAGTTGATCTTCGAGTACAGAAGAGTTTAACAATGGATCTGGAACTTTATCTCCTTGAGAGGCACAACTAGCTAAACTAATTCCTAAGGTTAGTAAGAGATGAGACCATTTCATATCAGAATCTTAAAGAAGGGGCCCTTTATAAACTTTACTACTAAATGGTGAGAACATAACAAAAGAAAGATATTTCTCTAATCATAAATATCTAAATCAAAAACAAAAGATTAAAGAAGGGAATTATTATAATTAAAGTAAAAATTAATTCTTAACGTACTCTACGTACTTGCACTTTCCACAAACCAATCGGTCTTTGTGCCTTCCTAAGAATGTTCCCTGACCGCATTTTGGACACATACGATTGTTTCTAGTGATTTTATCTCCACTAATTGTATAAAGAGCACTTAAAGGCTTTTCTTTTTTGCCACCTTTAGCGGCGGCTCCACCTTTACTTGCGCCCCCTTTCGCAGGAGCTTTAGATTTGTCTGCCATGATTGTTCACCTATTTAAGCCGGAGCGGCGGCTGCTTTCTTAGCCTCTTCCAGTTTTTTACGTTGATGAGAAGTTAATTTTTCCGTAAGCTTCTTAGCTTCAGCATTATCATAAACTACCGCCTCAAACTTTGCTTCACGACGGCTGAAAGCGGTATAAATGTGTTTCACTACTACTAAGTCTGCTTCCTTAGCGTGCAACTCTTTAGCCACCGCCTCGCTAATTTGAGCATTACTTGGAGTGGCTCCTTCGAAAGAAACCTGTCCTTTAACTTCAGTCCTTTTCAAAAAGGAATTATTCTTTTTTTCTTGAATCGTAATCTGCATTATTTCCACCTTACCTTACTTTAATAGCATATTCACCTTTAACCTTAATTCCAATCTTTTCCGCGATTAAAGACTTATTAACATCATTAATGAACACTCTTCCTTGCCAGCTGCTGGTAACACTATCGGAATGGCAACTAGGACAAGCGTCTCCTTCCATTAACATTCTACAACGTTTACAGGCGTTTTTCTTAGTCATTTTTACTCTTTATCCTCTTTTTTACTCTCGCGAGATTGCTGGTCTAACCACTCTATTTTTCCTAACCCTTCTTGACGCATAGTTAAACCAATCTTAGGATTATTTAGATCTTTATAACTTACAGCAATGATACGAGCTTTACACTTATCTCCTACTTTGACCGTCTGGCCGCTTTTCTTACCCATCAGAACTTTATCTTTGCTGAAGGAAACGAAGTCGTCCATGCTCTGAGAAATGTGCACCATCCCTTCTGCTCCGCCCAGTTCCATAAATGCTCCGAAATCAGTAATATCACGGATTCTTCCATACACTAATTCGTTCATTTCCGGCTTGAAAGTAAGTAACTCAAACTCAGTATCATAATAAGCAGCGCCGTCGCCAGGGATGATTATTCCTTCCTTGACATCTCCTACATCGATGACGTTAACTACAAATCCTAATTCTTTAGAAATATAATTTTCGTAAGTGCTTTTAACGTTTTGCAACACGGACTCTCGCTTGTTTAAGTTAAACATAGCCGGAGGCACCCTGATGTAATCCTTTACTTTGATGCGGTAGAACATTTTAAGCTTAATTTTGAACCTTTATTTATAAAGATTTCGTTAGAGTTCAGTAAAGAGAAGATAATTAAGCTTATTTTCTCTCCTAACATGAACTTTATTACGGCAAAGAGAATTCTTTTTATTTGGAAAAGTGGACTGGAAAATAGCAATTTTTATAAACCATGGGTAAAATATTAAACGCACTAAAAAGAGAAGTTAGATATTATGACTCAGATCAACCATATCAGTATTCACGGATTTAAGAGTTTTGCCCATAAAACGGAAATACCTTTTGATAATAGTTTTAATTGTATTTTAGGGCCAAACGGAAGTGGTAAAAGCAATATTGGAGATGCTATCTGTTTCGTCCTAGGAAGATTATCTGCTAAGTCTATGCGAGTAGAAAAAGCGTCTAACTTAATTTTTAACGGAGGCAAGAATAAAAAAGCTTCTGGAGAAGCTAGCGTAGAAATCGCTTTCTGTAACAAAAGCAAAATTTTCCCCGTAGAGGGAAATGAAGTAGTACTTAACCGTACTATCAGTAATGACGGAAACAGTGTTTATCGTATCAACGGCAAAAAGCGTACACGAACAGAAGTGTTAGATTTAATGTCTGCTGCTCGAATTAACCCGGAAGGATACAATATCATCTTACAAGGAGATATTATGCGTTTTGTGGACATGTCCCCTTTAGAACGAAGAAAGATTATTGAAGAAATTAGTGATGTTTCCATCTACGAAGACAAGAAGCATAAGGCCCTGCTAGAGATAAACAGAGTAGAAGAGAAACTAAACAACGCTACTTTAATCTTACAAGAAAGAAAGACACACTTAAAAGAATTAAAAAAAGACCGAGATCAGGCTCTTAAATTCAAAGAAATTAAAGACAAAATCGATTCTTACAAAGCTACCCGAGTACATTTATTAATAGAAGAGAAAGATCAAGCGAAGCAAGGATATGATACGGAAATTAGCAAGTTCCAAGAACAGATAAACTTAGCAGAGAAAGAAATTACTAAATTAAAACAGAGAGTTACCGAGAATAAAGAAAAGATTTCTAAAATCAATCAGGAGATTGAAAATAAAGGAGAGAAAGAACAATTAGCGGTACATAAAGAGATCGAAGAGCTTAAAGTTAGTCTAGCTAAAGATAAAACGCGTATTTCCACTCTTAAAGATGAAATAAACAAAATTCAACAGAGAAAAGACAATTTCCAACAGGAGATTAAAGAATTAACTGAGAAGACTTCTGTGTCCCAGCAAGGAAAGAAAGATGTTGAACATAAAATCGCTTTCAAAGAGCAAGAGATTAAAGATTTAGAGAAGAGTATTACAGAATTCAAGAAGAAAAATAAGATTGAGTCTTCTCAAGATATTGATAAAGAAATCGAAGAGAAAGATAAAATTATCGAACAGAAACAGGAAGAGGTGCAACAGATTCGCCAGAAACAACAAGAGCTGTTGCGTGAGAAGGATCGTTTAGAATATCAGATTCAAGGCATTGATGAACGTATCAAGAAAGTTAAAGAGGTGGAACAGCAAAACAAGGACCAGATCAAAGATTTACAGCAAAAGAAGACTGATTTTAAAGCAGCCACGTTAAGACTGAACTCTTGCCTAGACCAAGACAGCAGTTTCGCTTCTCAGCTTTCTAACGCGCGGAAAAAATTGGTAGAATTACAAGAGAGACAGGCTAAGCTTCAGGCTAAAACTTTCTCTGTTCAAGCAGAATTAATGAGCAACAAAGCTCTAGCCAGCATTTTAGAAAACAAAAAGAAATTCAAAGGGGTGCACGGAACTGTAGCCGAACTAGGGCAGGTAAATAAAAAGTATGCCCCTGCTTTGGAAAGCGCTGCCGGAACCCGCATGCAGAACATCGTTGTTGATGATGAAAGCATCGCTGCCGATTGTATCAAATTCCTTAAGAACAACAAGTTGGGTTCTGCTTCATTTATCCCTTTAAATAAAATCCGTACCCAAGAGATCGGCGCAGAAGACCGCAAACTGGCTAAACTTTCCGGGGTGCACGACTTTGCGATCAACCTTATTTCATTCAAGTCGGCGTATCAGAAAGCGTTCAGCTATGTCTTTGGCAACACTTTAGTAGTTGACGATGTTGACACCACCGTTAAAGTGGGAGTGGGAAAGATCAAAATGGTTACCCTGGAAGGAGATGTAGCTGAAGGAAGTGGAGTGATGAGGGGTGGGTTTATCGCTCGTAAATCAGCCTTGGGATTCCAGGAGAAAGATTCCTTAGAAGAATTAGAACAAGGAGAAAAAGAAGTAGCTGAACTGCAAAATGTCATCTCTAGTGTAGAAATGAGAAGAGAAGGCAACGAGAAAGAGATATCTTCTTTACGACTTAAAAAATCAGAATTAGAAGCGGACATTATCAAATTAGAGAAGACTTTACATTTAGACACGAATGATTTAGAAGTTAGCGGAGATACTAAAAAAGAATTGCAGAAACGCTTAACAGAAGTAGATAATGAGTTAGCTAAAATCCAGCGAGACATCACTACTATTAATAAGGACTTGGCGGAACTTAAATCCAGAAAACAAAACTTGCGTTCAGAAGTTAGCGAGTTAAGAAATCCTCGCTTGCTAGCCCAGCTCACTGCTTTTGAAGAGTCTAAACAGAAAGCTCGAGAAGAATTCGTTCGATTAGAGAATGAACTAAAGAATTTATCCTTGCAAGAAGAGCAGATGTTCGGGCCGGAAATCGAGAAGATCAAAGAAATCTTGAAACAACATGATAAAGAAGAAACCCAGTTCACGGTTGAAGTGAAAAAGCTGAATGAAAAAGTAAGTAAGGACGAAAAAGAGTTAGATGGTAAAGAGAAAGCCAGTAAGGATTTCTATTCCAAGTATAAAGAAATGTTCAACCAGCGCGAAAAGCTCAACCAAGAAGTTAACACTAAAGAAAACGAGATCGAGTCAGTTCGTGAAAAGATTCGTACTAATGAACGAGAGATTAACCTGATCTCTTTAAAGAATGCAGAAGTTAAAGCTAAATTGGCCGGATTGCAAGAAGAGTTCAGCCGATACCAAAAAGTAGAACTGCTCAAAGAGCGAAATTTAGAACAATTGCAAGAAGAGATCACTAAATTTGAAGTTACCTTGGCTCAGATGTCTGCCGTGAACATGAAAGCCTTAGAGATTTATGATCAGGTAGAGAAAGAGTACACTGAACTTATCGAGAAGAAGGGGGGGCTAGAGAAAGAAAAAGTAGATATCATGACTATGATGAATGAAATCGAAACTAAGAAGAAAGATCATTTCATGAAAACTTTCGATAAGGCTAACGAGAATTTTCAAAGCATATTCACCACCTTATTCAAGAAGGGCAAAGCCTATTTACAGCTAGATAATCCGGAGAATCTCTTTGAAGACGGACTGAGCATAAAAGTTAAGCTTACCGGAAATCGTTTTATGGATATTAAGTCTCTTTCCGGAGGAGAAAAGACTTTAACCGCTCTATCCTTTATCTTCGCTATCCAAGAATACCAGCCGGCTTCATTCTATATCTTAGACGAGATTGATGCTGCCCTAGATAAGCATAACTCTGAAACCCTAGCTAAACTTATTAGAAGTTATTCCGACAATGCTCAGTATATTGTTATCTCCCATAATGATTCTTTAATTTCCGAAGCAGACACCTTGTTCGGGATAAGTATGAACGAAGATGGAATAAGTAAAGTTACTAGTTTGAAGATTTAGATATTTAAAACAAATAAAACCTTTCTTCCAATACTCAAAAAACGTTTGGCTAAAAACATCTAATTTTGTCGTCGATTTTCCAAGATTAACCAAAAAACATATCAGCTAAGAAGTGTTTTTAAACTACAATTTTTAGAAATATTCATGCAAGAAGTGATTAAATACACTTATTTGATGGATCCGAAAAAGGTCGAACTACATCTAGATCGATTATGGACCCGATATCAACAGATATTAAACCATCCTTCCTGGGAAGAACTTAATGAAGCTCGAGCCATAATCTACTTTATTGGTCATCTCTTCTGCGAAGAAATTGCTCCTCAAGCTCTGCAGAGAAGGCTTCATTTGTTAAAGCATCCTTTAACTTTTTATCAATTCCTCTATTTAATAGATTCTAACTCTTCTTATTTGGAATATCATCGTCAAGATCTTTTATTCTGCAGATTAGAACATCTCTATTTTATTACTAAGAAATTCAAGAACCGGCATACCGAAGGAAGGTACTATCTAGATGAAGAAAAGTTCATAAAACTGTACCAAAAATATAATCCTCATTCTGGTCTTAAATTAGGGTGGCGAGGATGGTTTAAGAGAAAAAGATGATCATGGGAATATTTGACTTAGAAGGAACCTTAGTAGAAGTTACTCCGAGTTATGAACCAGACTTAGTGAGACGATGTTGGCAGCGACTGACCGGAAAGGATTATTCTTTAGAACAAGCTCAAGCATTTTTGAGGTTATCTTTCCCAGAACAAGTCAAATATCTACAAACACTGGGGTTTAGGAATATGAAGCAGTTCAAATCAGCTTGGTTTACTGAAGAAGAACTAAATCATCGCTTTAAAGCATTAGAAATATGTTCTGATACTTATTATTTGAATACACTAAGGGAAAGAGGAATGAAATTAGGACTAGTCACCAGCGCTTTAAGAAAAAGAGCTATGCCTTTAGTTGAAAAAATAGGAGCAAATTTATTTGCGGTACAGGTGTATATTCACAACGGTAATTTTCCAGATAAACCTCATCCTGCCTCCCTTCTTTATTGTTTAGAAGAATTAAAAGCAGATCGAGCTTTTTACGTGGGAGACTTGGCTAAAGATGTAGAAATGGCCCATCGCGCTGGAATAGTTTCAGTATGGATAAATAGGAACAATAGAAACTCCTATTTTTCTCCAGCCCCAGATTATCAAATTACAAATTTAAATGAATTGGAGAGAATTATTTATGGTTTCTAAGATATTCTACCGCCAGGGTTTCTAAAGTGGGAGCTTGGAATTTCTCTTCAGGCAAACCTTGCATGATAATTTCACTCATCAATCTTTTCCAAGAAGCGAAACGGGTGTATGGTTCGGTCAAATCCTGAGCAGGCCAGCGTCGTTCTAAGCGGTCGGCCAGAGTCACTTCCAACTGATCAGCACGGTTAGGGTTATCATGAGCAAATCCTGCAGAAATAATATACACTTCTGCCATTTTATCGTATGCCTCTCCTAAAGCTCTTCTCATCTCTCCCACTCTACCCGCAAAGCTTTTAATGTAATTGTTCCAACGAGAGGAACAGAACTTCAGAAAATCGGGAACTTGTTCGGAATAAATAACATCTTTGTTCCCAGTTGCTTCGTATTGATAAACATTCTCGGTAAATGTTCCTTCAGATAAATGATCATAACATCTTTCTGTGACCTTAAAGTGCTCTGAAAAATCATAACTACGGTGTGAGATTCCTGGAAAGATCAATCCTTTTTCTAATCGTAAGGGAAGGTGACATTTACACGCATCCACTACTAAAATCTTCTTAACTCTTTCTTCTCCCAGCCCCATCAAACGATAAACGGAAATACACTCTGGAACATACCCTTTATAATCTGTTGACATTTTTCTTCCTCCGGAATTATAGAAAGAAAACCTTAAAACAGAATATATAAGTTTATCGCCAGTAAAGAATATAACTCACGTCTCTAGCAACCTTTATATAATCAAGAATAATCTTTTCTTTCTAAAAAGAGGTACTTAATTTGGTATGGTATATTAACGCTGCTCTGTACGTGTGGGACATATTTAAAGACTGGGTTTCTACCATATTCGTCACCCCTTTCCAGAATATGGACATGCTCTGGCTGCTCATCCCAGTATGGTTGGGCTGGTTCTTCGCCGAATTCTTCCAAGAAAAGCGGGGAACGTCCATGGGTAACGCTATCACTAACGCCGTAATTATCCTTTGGGGCAGCATCGATTGTACTAGACAAACCATTAGCCTTATTTCAAGCGGGATACTTACCAATAAAATAGATATCGCCTTACGTTTCGTGCTCATTGCCACTATTTTTGCTTACGGTGGCCTTATCGTAGGCTTAGGTATAAAAGGAAACTCGCTCATCAAATATATTGGAAGAGTGAGAGAAGTTACTTATGTTTTCGCCATGTTCGTACCTATCTTTTACAATGCTATTCCTTTTTCCGGGGGACATATTCTCGGAGCGATACTCTTCTTCCCCTTATTTTATTTTGTAATTGAATTGTTAGACAAGTACACTCCAAATCCTAAAGCCATGGTAGAAGATCTCGCTGAAGAAGAACATTCCAATAATAACTTAACCGGATTTAATCCCAAAATTCCTCCCGCCACACCACCATTCACTTCATCATACCCAAAACAAGATATACCTCCCAACTTTAAATTTTAACCATGAACACCGAACTAATTACCCAGATATTGGAAGGATTGCGTTCAGTTACGTTATTGTTCGCTCTCTTTTTTGCCCTTTTTACAGTTAAAACTCTAATGCACAAAGAGTCATCACATATCGCTCACGGGATAAAAAGAAAAGTGTTTTTGTGGCTGATGTGGGGCACCTTTTTCTTAATGGCAGGCGTTTTATTACATTATTTATCTTTAACTTTTAATTATTCCTGGGAATGGGTTGAACTATTATTTATTTTGCATTATTTCTTCTTTTTAGTAGCGTTCGCTTACTTCTGGAACAGTTCCGGCAAATTTCATCAGTTGAACCACAGAGACCGCTGGTTCTTCCTGGGTTTTGTAGTGCTTGTACTGATGGCCACCACTTACTTGTTATGGGGAGTAGTATTGCCGGGATTAGACCAAGTAATCTCAATAGAGAATATTCTTAACGTGTTATATCCTTTATTTTTAGCCCTTATTTTAGTCTTGACTTATTCTGTCCATGCCCGAGTTAAAGCCGGATTGATTGACCGTTCTCTGTGGTACATCGCAAATGGAGTGTTCATTTATTTCATCGGCTATTATTTGTATACCTTTACTAATTTTAAGGAGAATGCTTTTACTTTTCTCCCGGTTATTTATGAAGGATTATTTTTATTAAGTTCTATCTACTACTTGTTGGGATTCGCAGTAGCTAGAAAGAAAGCTAAAGAGATTAAGGGATAGAAAAACTTAAACTAATAAAAGATAAAAATAAGATTACAATCTTTCTAAATCAAACGGCTCTAAATCGGGGGTCATCACTTCTACTTGTAACTCCGGAGGAAGTCGCCATACAATATCCCCAAATCTCCTTACGAAATGGAATCTCTAGTTAAAGAAATTAAAAATCGTTATTACTCCGAAATCCATGAGATTTACCACCTTACTATTACTCAAGAAGTAAAATTAGATCATTTCCCAGAAGGATTAATAAAAAAAGAGGATTAACGAATGTCTCGAACTACTTTTTGAGCTAATTCGGGGTAAACATGATCAAGGGAATAAGCATCTCCGGTTAAAGGAATACAAGCATGGAAAGAATAACATTCCTTATTAAAACAATGTAATGATCTTTGGCTTGCTTTCCTTACAGCATAACTAGTAGAGTTCGGAGTTTTGGGTTCTAAATGTTTAAAATAATTTCCCACAATCTGATCATAGCCACGGAAAGAGTTTAAATTTGAATCTGGATCATTTCTCACAAAGAAACATAAGCCTTCGGTTTTACCATCAGAGGCAGTGTAAGTATCTGGTCCGAGAGTTTTAATAGCTAAACTGTTTTTCTTCACTGGCTGAACCAATAAGTCATTATTCACATTAACTCCTTGATTACTTAACCAATTTTTACATTCCTGTTGATTAAAAGCAGCAGAATCAGTGCAAGAAACTTGCATTGGAGTCGGATAGTAATACTCTCTCAAATCGTTAACCATACTGCTACAGGCTACTGTGCTCAATCCCAATAAACCTATCAAAGCATTTCTTAAAGACATTTCTATTTTACCTTTTTTTCTAAATCATTAAACTGTTTTTCCGCTCCTTTTCTGGCTTTATCATAATCAGCACCAAAAGAAGCTCTGACTCTAGCTGCCTCATTTTGATAATTATTCTCAACATCCTGGGCGGTAGCATCATATTGTCCATCTAACTCCTTAAACAGAGCATCTACCTCTGCTTCCATACCAGTTGCTGATTGCTTAAAACGAGCTTTAGCATCTTGAGCCGCAGCATCATATCCTGCATTTGCTTCATTAACAGCAGCATTATATCGAGCCTCGACTTCGCTAGCCGCTGCCTTATATCTAGCTTCAGCTTCAGGAGAGAGCTGCTGAGCATAAGCAGTAGCTCCTAAAGTTAAAGCAAACAATCCACAAACAATATTTTTTAAAGCCATTTTAATAATCCTCCTTATTTCTGTCCATTAGGTAGATATCCTTCACCAAGATAACGGCAAGAAGTTCCTGCCCCATTCTGTTTACAAGTATAAATCAAATAAGGAGTCTCCTCTCCCTTGCCGCTTTGAAGATGATGTTCTCGAACAGTATTGCCCTGCTGATCTTTTTCAAAAATAACCGCTTTAATCAAAACACCATTGGTATCATAGACAGCTTCACTAATCTCTTGACCATTAACTAAACTAAGAATATGTTGCTGACCATTTCTGGCATCAAAACATTCTTTTAAACGAACCTCAGGACCAATATGTTGAATCCGACAATTTGGATCGTAACTGGCAACTGTCTGTTGACTAACCGCTCCGCCACAGGCAACAGCCACTAATCCGGCTAATCCAATTAAAGTGTTTCTGAATTTCATTTGTGTTCACCTTTCTTCTCATTTTTGATTTTCTGAATAGAATCAACAGTTACATCATATATACCTTTAGCGATGGTCAAATTAATCACGTAATTATTAAGAGAAGCAAACTTTGACCACAAACTAAAAACTTCATCCTCATTAAAATCGTTGCCCTTCATCAAGCTAGTCGCTGCCAAGATATAAGGCATAGCCAGATTGGTCATCTTTAAATCTTTATAAGAAAGAGCTGATTGTCCAACTGAAGATCTTACGGTAGATCCTCCAGCAGAAGAATAATCACTCACTTCAATTTGTTCAGAAGCTTGTGAAGCCTGAGACATAAAAGGATTAGCTAACGTTCTTTCTTTTGGATCAGCATCTCCTAAAATTTTTTCAGTGATATCGGGATGATACCTAACTAAATGTGCACAGGCTTTGGGATTAACCGGAGCGTAAAATCGTTTACCTCCATTATCAAAAGTTCCCATTTCATCATAAACTAAAGTTATCATACTTACATTATCACCGAGAGATAATTGAGTAAGATAATTATTCATCTTCATTGCTGCTTTTTCCCGATTCATTTCCGTCGTTAAACCAATATCATCGGCTTTTACAGCATCAGTTTTGAAACAAAGCAAAGGATCGTGGGCTTGATAGTTCAACTCGGCACCATTGCCTAGAACTTGAGCAGCCTGACTTCCTTCTGCCACTTGAACAACATTAGAACGAGGAATTGAACCTTCCTCAGCAGAGGCATAAGCAGGAGTCATCATGCTAACTCCTAAACCAAAACATAATCCATAGACGATATTTTTTAGAGTCATTATCTCACCTTATTGTTTGATGTAATTTTTAAGGTTAAAAGAGAGGTTAGTTTATAAATCTTTGGTATTATTATCACTCAACAGTAAGAAACAAACTTAGGAGATTATACTCTACTTAGAATACCCTAAATAACTTTCAACAAATCCTATAAGAAAAGAAGATTAATTTAACATTCCCCTAGGAAAACTAGGGAAGCAATAAAAACCTACAAAAACGTTCTGGCTTTCTCAATTAAAGGCAGGATTGCATCCAACTCTTCCTTGGTTAGTCTTCCCATCTTAGCAAAAGATGGCTCTCCGGCCGCATTCTTGTTCTCACGGGTAATCTGCAATTTAGGTACACCGTTATTGTAAGCGAAAACAGCCACAGTAAGCTTACTTTTACCGAAATCAGCCGAAGCTGAAAACATTTCCTTATCTAAACTCTTGTCAAATCCAGGCATGGGTATAAACCTCCTAATAAAGAAGAATTCCCACTAGTTATTTATAAAAGTATGGTTGTATTTCTCAATATTATCCAGAAACTATTTCTATTTCTTCATGGTTAGGGCATACACTTGACCATGAAGATAAAATCTTCTATAGAAAACACCTGGATTAATTGGAAAGTTAATGTCGATTGCTCTAACTCTTTCCGGTTCCCAGTCAAGAGGCAAAACATCAGCGGCACTTTCTATATCTCGAGACTTCCTAAAAATAAGAGCTTCTAAACCGTTTTCTTTATAGGAAAGCATATGATGGCGCTCAAAATCAGCTGTATTACTTAAGATTAAATAATATGTGCCCCGATTCATAACCATTCCTCGATAAAGATCTTTAGAAGCGAATAATTGACGATAATTAACCCAATAATTCTCCTCAACCCCAACATCACCTGAGAACAAAACCCGATCATCTTCATGTTCAGGAGAATTTACCATCTGACTCACAAAACTTCTCAGTGAATCAATATCATAAGTTAATTCCGTAAAAGAATCTATCCTAGACTCATTTTTAAAACCAGCCAATTGAGCCAGTTCTTTCTTAGTGGGTTTATGAATCATAATAAAAGTAAGAAATAACTGATAATTTTTAAGTACTTGTATTCTTAAATATCCAGATTAACTACATCTTTAGCATGTTTTTCAATGAATTCTCTTCGGGGTTCTACTTCATCGCCCATCAAGATGGTAAACATCTGATCAGCAACAATAGCATCCTCTACCGTGATCTTCTTAAGCAAGCGTACTGCGGGATCCATAGTTGTCTCCCACAGCTGTGAGGGGTTCATTTCACCCAAACCTTTGTAACGCTGAATGGTGATGTCTTCTCCCCATTCAACTACTTGTTTATCCTTCTCTTGATCAGAATAAACATATTCTACTTTCTTCCCTTTCTGTAAACGATATAAAGGAGGCATGGCCACATAGATGTACCCCTGTTCAACTAAGGGTTTCATGTAACGATAAAAGAAAGTCAAAAGTAAAGTCATGATGTGCGAACCGTCTACATCTGCATCAGTCATGATAATTATTTTATGATACCTTAATTTCTGAAGGTTAAGCTCTTCCCCCACTCCGGTACCCAGAGCGGTAATCATCGAAATTATTTCTCTATTCTCCATGATCTTGTGCAAACGAGCTTTCTCTACGTTAAGAATCTTACCTCGTAAGGGTAGAATGGCTTGAAAGTTTCTATCTCTTCCGCCCTTAGCGCTCCCCCCCGCGGAATCTCCTTCTACCAAATAAAGTTCACATTTAGCGGGATCTTTGTTAGAACAATCAGCTAACTTCCCCGGTAACCCCGCTCCTTCCAAAGCGCTTTTTCTTCGCGTCAATTCACGAGCTTTACGGGCTGCTTCTCTAGCTCTAGCGGCATCTAGACATTTGCCGATAACCATCTTAACTACCTGAGGATGTTCACTGAAATAGATTTCTAATTGTTCGTTAACTACAGAAGCGGTTATTCCGAATACTTCGCTATTGCCCAGCTTAGCTTTAGTTTGACCTTCAAATTGAGGTTCAGGAACTTTAACTGATACTACTGCAGTTAATCCTTCTAAAACATCATCACCACTAAGCTTAATATCATCTTTTGCTCCCGCAGCTTTGCTAAAATTATTCATCACTCTAGTTAATGCCGTTTTGAACCCGGAAAGATGAGTTCCACCTTCAATAGTATTGATATTATTAACAAAGGAGAAGACATTCTCTTGATATCCAGAATTATAACGCATAGCTATCTCCACAATAACGTGGTCTTTTTCTTTCTCTAGATAAACTACTTCGTGTAAGGGAACCTTATTCTGATCAACATAAGAAACAAACTCTTTAATCCCACCATCATATTTAAACACGTCTTTCTTGTTTTCCTCTCTTTCGTCAGTAATTGAAATTTCTATACCTTTGTTTAGAAAGGCCAATTCTCGCATTCTCTTAGCTAAAATATCGTAATGGTAAACTGTTTCGGTAAATATCTCTGCATCTGGTTTAAATTTAACCCCCGTGCCTCGTTCATTGGTAACCCCTACAACAGTTAATTCGTCTATCGGGTTACCTCGAGAATAATGTTGAACATAAATCTTACCATTTCTCTTCACGGTCATTTCTAATTCTACTGAAAGGGCATTTACTACCGATAAACCAACTCCGTGCAATCCACCGGAAACCTTGTAAGAATTCTTATCAAACTTTCCTCCAGCATGTAACTTGGTTAAAGCAACTTGAACAGCAGGAATCTTCAATTGAGGATGAGGATCGACAGGAATACCTCTCCCGTTATCAAACACCGAAACAGAATTGTCTTTGTGAATAATAAGGATAATCCTGTTACAAAATCCAGCCAAGGCTTCATCGATAGAATTGTCTACAATCTCATATACGAGATGATGTAATCCCCCTAAACTGGTATCTCCGATATACATTCCAGGGCGACGTCTAACTGCTTCTAATCCTTCCAATACCGTAATGTTAGAAGCATTGTAATCTTCTGATTTTTTAGGGATTTCTTCGGGCATTTTTTAATTTAAGTATTATTTGTATTATAGACGATAATTGCTTAAGAAATAGAGTATTTTAGGGTTTATAAAGATATCTGTTACTGAGAACTAAATCTCAATTCCTTCTTTGACAGCCTGCTGAACAATGCCTAGCTGTTTCTTTTTGCGCTCGAATTCTTCCGGGGTGTAACATAAGGGTTCAACATCTACCGGTTGATCCCATAAATCATAGAGCTCGCTTGCGCGGAATAAAAAGTTCTTATCCTTAAATTTCTTGCTGATAATGATAAAATCATAATCACTGTCCTTAAGGTAATCCCCTCGAGCTCGACTGCCAAAAAGAATAACTTTAGCCGGAGAGAACTTCTATTTAACTTTCTTAGCAAAATTTCTGGCTACTTTAGCTGCTTCTCGATCCATTGGAGAGTCCTCCGGACAGATATTCAGAAGGCATTTTCGCTGACTATCCCAAATAAACCAAAGAATGACCTTGTACTTTCTGCTTAGTCTCTAAGTCCTTTTTAGCTTGTAACCACCAATTCTGGATTTCCTGTCGCATAGACTAGATAAACAAAACAATTTTATAAAGATTATGCTTTGGTTTGAGATAAATTGAAAGAAAAAAGAATAAAATAATTTATGTGCACATTCCATCCATACAATATGTTCCTGTTGGGCAGTTTACTAAAACTTGATATCCATTCCCACCAAGCGCACCATCTTCAATAGTTTTAATTTCTCCCAAAGGTTTGGTTCCATTATTACAACCAACTTTCCATACTTTTAAATTACTATTAACTGGACAAGAGTCAGGTAGTGGTGCAGAATGAGGTTTATTGTTATAATATATTTGCACTTGTCCTTTCTGAGTAAGATTATGCGAAGGATCTGATTCTATACATACTGCTTTATAACATTTGTTATTGCACCCATCGTAATCAATATTATTACCATCATCACATTCTTCACCAGATTCGATAATTCCATTCCCACAAACACTTGAAACACAAGCACCATCCTTGCATGTTGTGCCTGTAGGACAATCAAACTCTTCAGCAGCTAATTTATTGCCATTGCAATAATATTCATGAACTTTACCCTTAGCAGAAGGTATTGTTGCACAGAAATCTTTTTCGTTGGCAATTACTTCACCATTAGCTCCTGTAACAAATACCTGTTCAGCCACTTCAATATTTTTACCTAAATCCCCATCTACACAAGAGTTGGCTGGAATTGGAACACAAGCACCTTCCTTGCACATTAATGGTTCATTCTGATTATTATGTATATTTAGACAATTAACTCTATTAGCATTCATCAAACCTTCATTGCAAGAAAATTCAACTGCATAGAAAGGTTGTACATCACTACATCTATCCACAAATTCCCCATAAGCACCTTCTTTGAATTCAAGAGAGTTATCACCAAATGACCCTTTCTCAAAAGTCTTAAATTCTATTCCCTTAGTTGTTCCTTTTATAGATTGTGAAGGTACCGTAAAAGTTGACCATTCACCATTACCATTTAAATATAGTGTACCATCACTATCACTACAAGAAGGTTTACAAGCACCATTTACTAAAGCATATCCTTGTGAACATGTAACCTTGCATCCAGGATAAGAACTAACAACACCATTTGTTATAGAAGAAACTTTGCAAACACATTTATTAGTTTTTGTACTAAAAACTCCTGTTCTGCATAAATCACACGTTGGATAATTAGAAGCACCATTTGAACAGGTAAGTGCTGCTCCCTTAGTAGCTTGACCAACTCCACTATTGGGGATGTACTTTGCTATTAACATTACCAAGACCACTAAAAAAACAATAGCACACACAATAATTAACGGCTTCTTCCAAACCAATGAATTTGATTTTTTAGATTTCATTCTTTCACCTCATTAAACATAATTTTAGAGATAGAAATCATTCTTAGAATTTAAACTTGCGTTACCCCCCCCCGAGACTAACAAGGCAAACTCTTATTGCAGACGTTCTGGAATCAAAAGACTTATTTCACTGAATTCTATCTTCCAGCTCTGCAGAAAGATTCTCATCTCTTCTTGATGTTCGATAGGACAAAGAATGACCGTATCAGTGTGTTTGACAGAATTCAATTTTTTAAGCATTCCTGGACTGCCTCGGCCATATAGACTATAATAAAAACGCATCCTTTCTGATTTATTCTTATTTTTCAGATTATAAGTAAACATGACTTTACTCTGATAACCTAAACCATTGGCAACGAATACATGATTCACCAAGCTGTACCCCTCCTTCAAGAGGGCTTCTCTAGCCACAAAGTTAGTATCAAACAACTCAGAATAACCCTTACTGGTTACTTCCACTGGCAGATTAACCAAAGGTTCAAGCAATTTTCTAAATTTATAAGTCAAATCTAGGCTTTTCTTGTTTTTGAAAACAATCAGAATATCTAAATCATTAGGATGGTCTTTTCCTTTGATAGTCGAGCCAAATAGGATAATATCCAAAATTTCTTCCGAATTTTGTGTATAGAAAGTCCGGCTTTTAGATTCCAAGATGTTCTTTAAGTGTTTGGGCAACATAATTCCTAATTTCCTCACAAGTTTGTTGATCGATTAAGTTAGAATAAGTACTTCGATAAATAGAATAATATTTGTCTAAGGAAGCATATTCCTTTGGGAAGTGCTGTTGGAGCATTCTAAATCTTTCAGCATGATCTTTAGGGGCCATTTTTAATTTAGTAAAGAGGATTAAATCCAAAGCAACAAAAACCGTTTTAAAATAAAGAGTAGTCGCAGAAGTGTAATCTTTACTTCTATAAACCAACTCAGCCGACTGCCAGAAGGTTTTGGTGTTCTGCAACAGTTCTTCTTTCATGTTGGTAAGAGAAACATTAAATCGATATATAAACCTTTCTGTTGGTAGTAGAAACATTTGTTGGCCATACCAACAGAAAAGTAAAAAATAATCTTTAATGTTGGTAGTGGAAAGATAAATTAATCAAACTTCATCAATTCGCCAATGGGGATTGACCTCTATATCCCCGAACTGTTTCCTTCTTAGATAACCTTCCCAAGCGATCATCGCTCCTTGGTCTCCCGCCAGACTTAAAGGAACATTATAGAATTTACATCCTCTTTCTTTGCACATGATTTCTAACATCTCACAGAACCTTTTATTGGCTCCCACGCCACCGATTAAGACCAATGCTTTCTTTTCCGTATGAGCAACGGCTCTTTCCACAACTTCAGTCAGCATAGCAAAGCAAGTTTCTTGCAGAGAATAACATAAGTCTTCCTTCTTCGCTCCTTTCTCATACAATTGTTTTACTTTAGTCAATATTCCAGAAAAGGAAACGTCCATTCCTTTAACCGTATAAGGCAACTCAATGTACTTACCTTTCTTCGCCAGGGCTTCAATCTTGGCTCCGGCAGGAAATCCTAATCCGATCATTCTGCCAAATTTGTCCAACATATTTCCTAGGCCAATATCCAGAGTCTCTCCCACTACTCGATATTTACCTTCCTCTTGCACCACAATCTGAGTATTTACTCCAGAGACATATAAGTAACAAGGATCTTTTAATTTGTTGTAAATCTTGCCGATGCTTAAGTGAGCACAGCAGTGATTAATCCCTACAATTTTCTTTTTGTACTTCTCAGACCATTCTTTGACTTTATTGTAACCCGCCCATAACGCTGGATCTAATCCAGGACCAGCAGAATAAGCTATAAAAGAAATGTCTGAAAAAGAAATTTTGGCTGCTTCCAGTGCTTTTTGTAAAACTGTTTCTGCTACTTGAGTATGATGAGCAGCAATCTCATGGGGGATCATCCCGATATCTGTGGAAGTATAACTATCAGTAATATTGGCTAATACTTCACCTTTATCAGTAACAACACCTACGCCAAAAGTATGTGCTGTGCTTTCTACTCCTAAGACAATCATGAAGAGAATACAACTGGATTTATTTAAAAATTTATCTCGGTAAAAATATTCCTTATCTCTCTCTCCAATCGTAACCTAAGAATTTTATCCAACGATCGCATTCTGTAGAAATGTGAGGATTGTGGATAGAAGGTTCATCAAGCAAGAAATTATTTTTGCTCCACTTCTCGCTGGCTTTAAAATCAAATTCGGGCTGTTCTGGTTGCGGTTCTGGAACAGGTGATTGTGGAACAGTTAATTCATATTTCATGATCACAAATCCTTCTAAAGGCATTCTTTTTTTCTTAGCCGCACGCTTATTCCACCAACCGCAATGAGACTGAACTTCTTTTTGAAAAAGAGCAGACTCTTGCTGATGATTCTGCATCAACCCTTCAAAATTTCTCTGAGCTCTTTCTACTCCTTCTCTCCACTCTCCTAATTGACCTTGATATCTGATGCGAGCAATCTCTTCTTCCCCTTTATTATAATCATAATTGTCCAAATAAGACCTTAATCCAGCAACTAAAGCCGGAACAACCACGGAAGGAATTCCCCCATAAGTTCCGGAAAAAGCATGTAAAGTAAATTTGTATCTCCAATAATCCGTAACCGGGGGATATTCCTGAAAACAATTCACATCTGCTCCACCTAAAACTAACTTGTGTGGAACACCAAACTTCTCTGCCACTCCAGCATGAGTTCTGACCTCATTATCTTTAGGATGCCCATAGAGATAAAGTTTAGAGCGATCAGTTCCATCTTCGCTCCTGCTTAGAATTATCTTACCAGTACTTCCAGAAAAGAGAATGGGATTCAGTTCTTTGACGACGATTTCTAGAGTCATTTTTATTAAATCAATCACCAAAATTAAATTCAAAACACCTCAAACTAAAAATAAATTTTAAAAAACAAGTCAGACTTACTTACTGGAAGCAGCTTGTCTTTCAAGATCTCTTTTCTTAGCTACAGCTGCACTCTTACCGCTGCATTGATAGGCAGAGATAATCTCATCAGCTAGAGCATCTTCAATCTTGGTTCTCTTGTTGAAAGACTTAATGTAAGCACCTTGAGTCATGTAACGTAAAGCGATGTCAACTCTTCTCTGAGGAGCTACATCTACGGCTTTAGGATATCTAGCACCACCATATTCTATAGCGATAACTTCCTCTCTAGGAGCAGCATTTTCTACTGCCTTAACTAAGATTTGTAAGGGGTTCTGTTTTAATTTCTGTTCGCATTTGGCTAAAGCATTTTCAATAATCTTCAATGCCAGAGTCTTCTTTCCGGTATTATGGCCGGAAGACATAAAATGTTTTTTAGCTTTATGACCAGAAACCATTAATTTTGCAGCTAACCTTTCCACGATAAAAGTATAAGACTTATGGAAACGATTACCGGCATATCTTGCTCCGGTTTTAGGCAAGATTTTAGGGGCAATAGTAACATAATTTACTAATCCTAAATCAGAAACAACCACCTTATCAGCAGTCCAACGATTGAAAAATTTAATTTCGGCCATTTTATCTTCTCGCTTTCTCGATCTTTCCTCTTAACAAGGCATTCAAACTCTGATCGTTAACTTTGATTACTCTCCAACGTACACCGGGAATGTCTCCCATAGCACGTCCCATTTTTCCACCGATACATTCTACTACCACTTCATCGTGTTCGTTAATAAGTTTCTGGGCACCGTCACCAGTCATGAAAGCAGTAACCTGCTTACCATTTTTAACTAACTGTACCCGAGCACATTTGCGCATAGCAGAGTTCGGCTGTTTAGCTTCAACTTGAATCTTTTCTAGTACGATTGCTTTAGCTTGAGAAGCTCCGCCTAACGGATCGAACTTCTTTTTTAATCTCTTGATTTCTTTGAAGTCTGACCTTCTTTTCATCAGCTTCCTAGCTGCTCTTAGTCCTTTTGATTTTTTAGCCATTTTTAATTTTTATATAATTTTAACCTCATCTACGTTAAAAAAGCGTTTTACCGCTCGATTAAGTAACCTTAAGTTCTTGCCATCCCTGCCTATTAATAAACTTTTTGTTTTTCTATTTTCATCTTTCAGGACTACTACATTGCCTTCCTGAACCACTTCAGCCACTTCTGATGGGTGGATAAAGCCCTTGATGAAATCAACCACGTCAGGGTGATATTCTACCATGCGAATTCTCTTCCCCAACTCTTGTTGCAATTGTTTGATATTTGCTCCACCCTTACCTATCGCTTTGCCCAGTTCGCCCGTCTCTACTACGAAATAAACCACTTCGTTAGTATCATCCTTAAAACAGTCTTTCACCCTTACCCGGGCCACTCTTTCCAGAATGGAGGAAAGACCCAACGTATCCTGGTCCAGCTTTAAACGCACCATACCTTCCCTCTTTATTCCATACACTTATTCTTCAGTCAATCCTAAAACTGAAACCAAGAAGTTCTTCTTACAGAAGATTCCGATTTCTTCGTTATTATAATTTAGTTCAACCACCGGAACAGCAGTTAATTTAGCGTAATGAGCAATGTCATCCCGGGCTTTCTGCGGACAGTTGCTTGCCAGGTAAACTTTCTTTAAAGATCCATTACGGATACTTTTGATCACTCTTTCCGTCCCGATGATTGCTTTACCTTCCTGAACTCTGGTCTTTAAGAGTTTGATTTCTTCTTCAATATCTTTTTTCTTCGCCATATCAATTCACCATTATCTCTTTGACTTTGTAATTAATTTCATCGCTGATTTATTAATCTTTTACTTCATTTTTGTAACTAGACTAGGCAGTCCCGTACCGATAGGTACTGGCTGATTAATCATGACATTCTCTACCACAGAAGTAAGATAATCTACTTCTCCTTCTAAAGCGGCATTGATCAAGTGTTTAATGGGCGTCTCGAAACTAGCTCGAGCTAAAACACTCGCTTTCTCGCTAACCACACCATAACGAGTTACTCCTTTAACCGTACCGCTAGCGCACATGATGTCAGATACTAACATAACATGACGAATGTTTACGTTCAGTCCTTGCGCTTCAACCACTTTGTAAACTTCGTTAATTATGGCTTGACGAGCTGCTTCAATCCCTAACACTTCATAAATTTCATAAATGTCGTTGCAAGTAGTGCGCTGTGAATCTACTTCTTCCATCCCTAAGATGTCTTTCAAGTTAGTTCCGGAAGTCAACACGACAAATTCTTCTTCTCTTTTTACAGGAAGAACTTGTTTGATTCCTTTCAGTCCTTTAATCTTAACCGCACCTAACTTTTCCTTTAAGGCATAAACTTCTTTAACTTCTTCCGGTTTGCCTTTATGGACAAAGATAATCTCTTCTTCAGTTTGGTCCATGTTGAACCCTTTAGCTTTTAGTTTCAACATTTTAATAATGTCTTTTGTGGTCAAACCATGGTCTTCCAACAACCCTTTACTAAACTTAACCTTCAAAGTTTGGTTAAAGATATCAATAGAGTACTCTACAACTAATTCTCCAAAAGTAGTCTCTTTAATCTTAGCTGCAAATTTACGTACTGACTCGATATCCTTACAATGAGACGGTTTAAGATAAATTTCCATTGTCGGTGTACTGATATCCTTACGAGCATCAAATACTTCAATGATTCTGGGCAGACCAGTAGTAACGTTCATTTCTGAAACACCTGCAAAATGGAAAGTGTTAAGGGTCATCTGCGTACCTGGCTCACCAATACTTTCTGCGCTAACTAAACCAACACATTCTCCTGGATGAACCCGTGCATAATCATATGCTGCTACGATCTCGTCCATCATTTTAGTCAATTGTTCCTTAGTTAAATTACTTGGAGCTGTTTCTTTAATTTCTGTTAGAACAGTGGGGGGTAATTTTTCAGCGTAACTGTCCACAAATTCTTCATGTTCCTTTCTCATTTTACTTTGCCCCCTCCGCATATTTATGAATGATCGCTTTCACATCCACTATTCCATTTTTGGTTTTAGATACGTCTAAACCATCTTCACCATAAAGAAATTGGACCACTTTACCACTAGCGTCTCTAACTGAACCATCATACTCTACTTTTAAGTCCTGCATAGCGTTAGATAATCTTCGATACAAGTAACCTGATTTAGGTGTACGTAAAGCGGTATCCATCAGAGCATCTCTTCCAGTCATAGCTCCAAAGAAGAATTCATGAGGAACCAATCCGTTCTTAAAGTTGCTACGAATGAATCCTCTCGCTTTCGGACTTAAATCCTGTTGCTTAAAGTAAGAAAGAGTACGGCCTTTGAATCCGTGCTCAATACGTTTACCACGTAAAGCTTGCTGACCAACAATAGCAGTCATCTGAGCGATGTTTAAGGGGTTACCACGAGCACCACATTTAGCCATCACTACAGCAGCACTATCTTTTGCCTGTCTAACCGCAGCGTCACCGCTTTTATTTCTCGCTTTGTTTAGAGTTTCTAAGATTCTTAATTCTAAAGTTTCAGACAAAGTTCTGCCCGGTAAAGGTTCAAGCTCTCCGGCATGGAAACTATCATTTAATTTGAACACTTCTTTTTCAGCCTTATTAATGATATCCTTAATTTCCGCATCAGTCTCTTGAGTCAGATCTAAATCTCCGATACCGATAGAAAAGCCTCGACGTGCCAACACCGTAATACCTAACTTAGATATTTTACTTAAGAGGTCAGCAGTATAAGTGTCCCCATATTTCTCATAAATATTTCTCAGCATCAGACCACTTTCTTGACCTAAGTTGGCCTTATCCATGTACCCGGTTTTCAATACGCCGCTAACGATACGTACTTCGTTCCCGCTTTTGTCTTTACCTACAAAATTAAAATCGGTAGGCAAAAGAGCAGAGAAAACTTCTTTACCGTCAATCTTTTCCTTGTTGGGAAGATTAGAAATATCTTCTGCACCACAAGTGTAAAGTAAGTCTACTGCTTCTTCCCTAGACAAAACTAATTCTTTTGTCAGAAGATAGTTACCAGTAATAGCATCATGGATACAACCCACAACACTTAATCCGTATCTCGGACTAATGATTTGTGTCTCGACGGACATCAAAATACGAGCTTCAGCACGAGCTTCTTCATTCTGAGGAACATGCAAGTTCATTTCATCTCCATCGAAATCAGCGTTGTAAGGGTTACATACGGCCGGATTTAGACGGAAAGTTCTTCCAGGTAGGATTCTTACCCGATGACACATCATACTCATCCTATGCAAAGAAGGCTGACGGTTGAACAAAGCGATGTCTCCATTAATAAGATGTCTTTCCACTACATAACCAACTTCTAACTCTGCTAAGATCTCATCTTTGGTCTCGGCAGTGATAGTCTTTCTCTTCCCATCGGGCTTAATAATATAATTGGCCCCAGGATACTTCTTCGGTCCGTTCTCGATATATTTGCGTAAATATTCTTTGTTCCATTCCGTAACTCTCTCCGGAATAGTTAAAGTGGTAGCGATAGTTTGAGGTACACCAACCTCGTTCAGCTCAATTAAGGGGTCAGGACTGATAACTGTACGTGCACTGAAATCGGTACGCTTACCAGCCATGTTGTGACGAATACGTCCTTCCTTGCTTTTCACTCTGTCCGTCAACGTCTTTAAGGTTTGACCGCTTCTATGACGAGCGGGAGGCAGCTGTGGAACTTCGTTATCAAAGAAAGTAGTAGTATGGTACTGCAATAAGTCCCACAAATCTTCAATAATAACTTCCGGAGCCCCAGCATTAATATTTTCGAATAACCGCTGATTAATTCTAACAATGTCTCCCAGCTTATGAGTAAGATCATCTTCACTACGTTCACCGGATTCAAGAGTAATACTCGGACGCATGGTTACGGGAGGGATCTGCAATACGGTTAAGATCATCCATTCCGGTCGAAACTCTTTATTGTATCCAAACACTTCTAGGTCTTCAGAAGGAATCTTTTCTAAACGAGCACGAATCTCAATTGGGCTTAGACGAACCTCATTCTCATAAAAGTTGTACGGTTTCTCTAGTTTAATCACGTCCTGCTTTTTCTCACAATGAGGGCACTTATCTTTGATCTTATGCTTCTCAACCAAGTCTTTTACTTTTCTACGACGAGCTTCGAAACCCTCTTCTTCACCAACCTTGTTTAAAATAGCAAGATAGCGTTTAAGGTTAACCTCAGGAACCAAAATATGCCCACAATATTTACAAGTAGCTTTTAGAAGATTATGAATCTGTCTAACAAACATGATGTGAATAACTGGACGAGCCAACTCGATATATCCAAAATGACCCGGACACTCTTTCAGTTTCTGACCGCAAGTCTTACAGCGCAACCCTGGATCGATAACTCCTAATCTTATATCCATCAACCCCCCATCTACAGGGTAACCTTCTTTATCGTAAAGTTCGGGAGTAACAATCTTTGCTGCTGATAAACTAACAATCTGTTTCGGTGAAAACAGACCAAAACCAATACTTTCAATTTTTTTATGGACTTCGTGACTCATTTTTATCCCCATTAATATTTAGTCTTTAAGTTTAATTGTGGGTATACACCCAAAGTACGCACTTCATCTAACAATAATTTGAAAGCGTAACTCATCTCGATGTAGCTCACGCCGACATCCTCTCCGCACATCAGACAGTATTTGCGACTCTTATACTCATCTTCTACAGCCACTAAACCGCATTTATTACATACGGGAAGCACAATACGATCTGAATCGAAACGCTCTTTTAGCAAAAGCGAAGCTCCATGAGCAATGAAAGTATCTTTTTCCATTTCTCCTAGTCTTAATCCACCTTCCTTGGCCTTACCTTCAGTAGGCTGACGAGTTAACAGCTGGATCGGACCACGAGCACGGGATTGCATCTTATTAGCAACCATATGTCTTAGTCTTAGATAATACATGTTACCCACAAATATTCTTGCTAACATGCGTTTACCGGTTCGGCCATCATAAAACACTTCAGTTCCATCTTCACGGAAACCAGCCTCAACCAGTTCTTTACGTAAGTTCTCTTCCAGTTCAGCTTCAAATAGGGTTCCATCAACTTGTCTTCCCATCATCGCTCCTACTTTTCCGCCAATCAGTTCTAACAGGTGAGATACGGTCATTCTAGTAGAGATACCGTGTGGAGTGAAAATTAAGTCCGGAACAACTCCTGAACTGGAGAAAGGAACATCTGCTACAGGTACAAGCATTCCTGTAACTCCTTTCTGACCGTGTCTAGAAGTGAACTTATCTCCGATTTCGGGAATTCTTTCTTCTCTTAAACGTACCTGGACCAACTTATTACCTTCTTCATTCTCAGTGATTACTACAAAGTCAGCTATTCCTCTTTCTCCATGTTTTAAAGAGATAGAACTTTCACGGCGAGTAGCTGCAGACAAGTTGTACTCTTCCAAACTACTTAAGAAACGAGGAGGACTAGTCTTACCGATAATAACATCTCCCTCATCCACTTTCGCTTCAGGATAAAGTATTCCATCGCCCTCTAAGAAACGATAATCTTGCTCACTGCGGTAACCTTTAACATCCTTGTCTGGGACAGAAATTTGATCAACCAATCCGCCCGAATATCTTAACTCGTCAGCATTGATTGGTCGGAAATAAGTACTACGAGCCAGACCACGTTCTACGGAAGACTTATTTAAGATAACGCCATCTTCCATATTGTATCCATCGTAACACATCACGGCAACAATCATGTTCTGGCCGGAAGGATGATCTTCGTAATCTACAACTTCATGAATCTTAGTTTTAACGATAGGCATCTGAGGATAATGTAACAAATTTACGTCAGTATCCATACGCAGATGATAATTAGCTGCATAAAACCCTAAAGACTGTTTTTGGTTTTTACTTCCGATGATCAAACGAGAAGGCTGGTTATAATTACCAAAAGGAACTAAAGCTGTAGCTAAACCGCTGATCGATCCAGGAGTGATCTCCATATGAGTATGGTCCGAAGTTAATTCGCTTTCATCATAAGCGACTAAAGCATTTTCTTCTTCTCCCGCATCAAGATATTCAATGATACCTTGACGAATAAGGTCCCCCCAGGTAAGTTCTCCATCAGCTAACTGCTTAAGATGTCTTTCAGTTAGCAAGGGTTTGCCTTCTTTAATGATGATTAACGGTCTTCTGGTTCTTCCTTCATCAGAAAACAAACGTACTTCGTTAGCTCCTTCATCCAAATAAACATTAACATTGTCTGCTAACGCTCCTTTACGACGTAATCCTTTTACGTCTTCTACAAAGGTGCGAGCATCTTCAACCGTGCCGATGAATCGGGAATTTAAGTATACTTCTGCCATTTTCTTCCCCCTAAAGTGCCTCTTTCAAATTGAGTGTTTTAATCTTTTCTAGTACTTCATCTTCATCAGTATTCTGAGAAACAGAACAGAGCATGGCCATGTTCTTTCTCAAACCGATGTTAGTACCTTCCGGTGTCTCGATCGGACAAAGCCGTCCTAGATGAGTACAATGCAATGCTCTCGCTTCAAAGTTTTCTTGAGAGCTAGACAATGGACTTACAACCTTCTGCAAATGGGAAACCATAGCTAAGAAGTTAGACCTGTCCATCCTTTGAGATACACCTTGTCTTCCGCCTACCCATTCACCGGTAGCCATCGCTGAATACATACGAGAAGTCAATAGTTTGTCTCTAATAATAACTCTGATTGAAGGTAACTTTCCTCTCTTGATAATTCTTTGAAAGTTATATAATATGTCTCCCACTAAGATTTTGAAATTAACTCTGAACAAATCGATGAGCAAGTCTCCGCTCTGTCTTAACCTCTTGTTCATATAATGGTCTTTGTCATCACCAGGCAAGACCCCTGTACTGATGTCAATGTAACGTTTCATCATCTTACACAGGTTACGTGCTTTTAACATCCGAGTCTTCTGATCCATCCCAAAATTCGGGAAAAGGTATTTATCCAAGATCTCTTTGGTCCTTTCTACTCGAATCTCTTTAGCCTGAGCAATGCCAATACGCTTAGCGATATAATCAATAGCATCTTCTTGAGTTTTTATCTCCACAAATTCAAACAAGTTCAGAAGAACTTCTTCATAGTTTCTCTCTTCGGAAACTGCACGCATGATCTCTTCATCTTTAATCATGCCTAAGGCTTTAATGACCATAATAATAGGCATGCTCTTGACTCTGGTGAAAGACATGTAATATAATCCATCTTTCTTACGCTCAAACTCATGAGGTATCTTGTAAGAACCTTTAGAAGCAAAGAAACGAGAATTAAAACCGCCTGCGCCGTCAGACTCAACCATAAAAGTATTAGCTGAAAGATCTTCCATATTAACAATGACTCTTTCCGTACCGTTAATGATGAAATAACCGCCGGGGTCGTTAGGATCTTCCCCATGTTTAACCAGCTCTTCTTTGCTTATGCCGTTTAGGTTACAGAACTTGCTTTTTAGCATTATGGGCATCTTACCCACTTCAGCAATGAAGTTCTCTCGCTGCACATCATTGATGTAAGTGCTAACTTCTAGATATATGGGGGCATAATAAGTTATCTTTCTTAAACGCGCTTCCATCGGATAGATGGGTCGTTTACTACCGTCAGCTTCGGTGATTTCTGGCTTACCGACGGTCATTCTGCCAAAACGAATCTTGAACTTCTCGATATTATGAGGAATAATGGCCGGTTCAGCTTCTTTGTTCTCGTCGACAACTTCTTGCAGACCTTTCTCAATAAAATTGTTAAAAGACTGGATGTTGCTGTCTACAAACTTTTTCTCTTCATAATATTTTTTGATTAAAATAGATTTGTCCATAAGCTAACCCCCTAAGCCTCTGTCACCATTCGATAATATGTTGTAACTCCTGCAGTCTTGCTCTTGCGTTCAATTTTGATAACATCGCCAGCTTTAGGTTCAAGTTTAGCGATGGCAGGATCATCTAAAAGTATTTTCGGTAAAGATAGAACATTAACATTAAGTTTTTCCAATATTTTGTTCTTCTCAGAATCGCTCAATTTGGTGTGCTTAGGAACTAAAAAGTGTTTATTCACGTCGAACGCCATTTGTTTTACCCTTCCTGTTTTGTTATAATAATGCGGGCCGGACGAGATTCGGACTCGCGACCTTCTGATTTCAGTGCACTATTGCATAAAAGTCAGACGCTATACCAAGCTAAGCTACCGGCCCATATATACGCTCTGGCCGGGACTTTCTTATTGTGTTCAAGTGAACGACAACATTCGAACCCGGGTCGGAGCCTTTCTATGCTCGGAAGCCCGACAGGGCTCCATGCTAGGCCGCTACACTACCAGAGCATTGGTATGATATTCTTACTTCTAGCCCATAAAGATTTAAAGATGATTATGAGTAGAAGCGCTGAATTTCATGTAGAGCTAAAATTAGGCGGTTTATTTATAAAGGTTTCGGATAATTCGAAGGAGAAACATATAAGGCGTAGGACAGAAATTTAAGAATAAATGGTCCCCTCTCCCGGACTCTCGTGAGCATGCGAACGAGGGAACGAACGCAGTGACTCTCTCGAACCGGGGATCACTCGGTATCCTTGGCTGAATGTTTTTCATCCCATTGTCATTTTAGACAACTGTCGAACAGCTTCTACAGCCGAGGGTTCTAGCCGCTAAACTAAGAGGGGAACCAAGTAGTGGTAAGATGAATTATTTATAAAACTTTTCTAGAATAAATCATAACTGCAACAAAAAGTTTTATTAATAAAACGCAGTTTTTAATGTTCTATGCACCAGTAGTATAGTGGTTATTATGCGGCCTTGCCAATAATGGCCAAGCAGCCAAGAGCAATGAGGCTGTGACCAGGGTTCGACTCCCTGCTGGTGCATTCATTTTTTCTTAAGAGGTTTTAGACGCAACAACAATGATCACTTCAGAATATTTAGAGCAAGTTGTAGATTTCGATCAACCTATTTTAGTAGTCGGCCCGGGAGCAGATTTTCATACTGATTTAAGTTATGATCTTTGCGCTCCACCCATGGATCGAGCTATAATTTGGTTCGCAGAGAAACTGGCCGGAAGAAAAGGCCGTTTAGATATCTTTGAACAAGACAACAAAGCTCCAGAAGGGGGATCACATTGTTGGTTCAAAGTAAAATGGTATTTACAACTTCTGGCTGCTAAGGCCCCTTTAGGAGAAATAAGATTTGTTATCGGAGATATCACTAAAACAATTCTTAAAGAAAAAGAATATGGTTTAGTTTGGGATCACGGAACATTAGAATGTTGGTTGGGGTTAATTGATGGAAACAGTTATACTCCACAAGATAGAGCGATAGAAAATTATCGTCGGGCGATAAAAGAAGGAGGCACTGTGGCCATATGCGGACATTCTAACGTCTTTGATAATCATCCTTCTCCCCCGAAGACAAGAAGAATTGATTTAGAGCAAGATGCTTATCGTACTCAGTTGAATCAAGAACAGATAGGTTTAGGTAGAAAAAGAATGTATTTCCTAGAAAACGATCTGCTAACGCCCAGACATTCTTGTACTTCTATTTTCGAGATAAGTAAATAACTCTTAGAAATCTATTTTTCAGCAACAATAACTCCCATCGGCTAGTTCAGATAATATTTCTTTCTAAAAATGTACATTTGAAAAACAAAGAGGTATTTCTGTATAAAGGAGATAAGATAAAAAAAAGACAATAATTTCTTAAATAAAGATTAGATTTAAGAGAATATGTTTGATTCAACCTTAACTTTGGAAACAGCTTTGGAAAGAATAGGAGAACCATTAATCGATCCAGATATAACAAATCTAGAGGAATATGTTTTTGATAAAGATAACCTCATAGTTATTGCACTTAAAGAAGGAAGAGAAATTGAATCAAGATATGAAAAAAATTCTCCAGAGAGAACGAGAGCCGGATGGAAATTGCAATCTGCTTTTTACCATCAAGGGATTATAAGATCGGAACTACTTATTAAAAACATAAGTTATTATCGGATGGAATCTGAGCTTTTTGGCACATTTAATCGAGTTATTGAAGCGATAATGAATGCTATAGAACATGGTTCAGATTATGGTAACAAAGGACCAGTTAAAGTAGCTCTTCATCGAGGAAAGAGCGCTCTTGCAGCAATTGTAGAAGACCCCGGAGAGGGAATAGATCTTGCAAAAATAACCATTCCTAGAACAGAAGAATTATCTCAGAAAGAGAGAGGCAAAGGCCTACCTGTGTTATATTATGATAGCTACGTTAAAGTGGGATTTGAAAGGTTCTCAGAAGGGTTTAGGGTAATTGTAATGTACGATGCAAAGTAAAAATATTAAAAGTGGCCCCACCGGGACTTTCTAACAATTACGCGTTTAGGCTGCTCGTGAGGCTTTACGCCTCACTTGACAACGCTCGCCAAGCGTAATTGGCATTTGAACCCGGAACCTCTGCTTTGCTTCGGACGATTGTATGAACCGCGCCCACAACGAAAGGACTTCGCCTTTCGAGCGCCAAACAGATGATTCTGTTCAGCGTATAAGAGCAGCGCTCCAGTTCCCCAAGCTTCTACCTCAAGAGTAAAAGTTTACCAGGGTAAGCTATGGGGCCACACCAGTCAAAGAAACAAATTCCTTTAAAAGATTTTCCTCAGTTCTTCCATCCTCTTCATTGAACCAATTGATTCAGAAAACATCTTCCAGAAAATCTTAGATAACCATTCCGTCCATTCTTTATCCTTAATGGTGTAATAAAGAATCAAATTTTTACTTTTATCTTTAACCTCTTTAATCCTGAAAGCAAGGTTATCAATTACAAAAGCTCTCAAGGGATGTTCACGATGATGTATTTCTATCAACTCCAAGCCAGATTTGAAGTTTAAGGAAAGAACTTTCTCAATCTGTTCTTTGCTCTCGATATCTACCCGACAAAGAATCTTGATAGAAATCTTCTTCTTAACCAATTCTTCCAACAAGGCATAAAAACTCTTGCTGCCAAAACTTAAATCCAGAAAAGAAAGGTTGCCTGAAAAGATGAGAAGCTGTTTCTTAGCTGAGCCAATCAAGGAGAATAATTCTTCCAATTCCTTACTTGCGATTTTGCCTCCTTTTTCTAAGTAAGCTTTTTTGTTTTTATCCGAAACGTGCTGAAATAAGTCAAAGGCAGAAAAATCTTCTTTCCTTCGGGCAGCTAAAATCTCTTTCTCTAATTTTTCCTGAAAAACAGAATGGCTGATCTTTTCCACGCTAGCCCAATAGACAACTTTTAAAGCTCCTCGAGTTCCGCCACGGAAAGTCTTAATTTCTAAAGTGCCATAATTCTTTCTGATTTCCTCGACGTAACGATCGGCAGTGCGCCAGTTCTTGTGGAGCATCTGAGCAATCTCTAAGATAGAACGAGGCTGAGAAGCAACATAATCTTCAATTTTCTTTATGGTCTCGGAATCAAGCATCTTCTCTAAAAATCAGCAGGAGATTATAATCTTTTCGCTTGGTACAACTATACGGACAACTTTTGTCCAGAAATAAGTAAGTATTCTACAACACCTCTTAAGAGTCAGGAGGTGCAACATATGAAAGATTACAAATACGGAGAAGGAGATTATCAATTAAGTCATCTAACAGCCGAACAGCTTTTTAGTTTTAAGAAGGATACTTGTATTTTCTGCAACGAGAAGTTTCCAGTTACGAAGAAGAAGGGGGTGTTTGTAGAAAGATGGTACGGGGGAGATCATTATGAGGAAGAGTGGCATGAATCTCGCACCCCTTATGTTCGTTATTGTCCCACGAATGAAAATATCAGTTACTTTACTTTCTCCCCCTTAGTTGGAGCAGTAGAGAAAAGTGTCAAAGGATTACATTCACTAAAAAAACAACAAAAAGAAGAAGAGATTGAGAAAAAGAAACTAGAATATTCTACTCTGATTAACCTTCCCTTAGCCGAGAAAAAGATTGCTTTAGATGCCTTGTGTGAAACTCTTCTCAAAAATGCTACTTCAAATTTAGAAAGAGAGACCAGGGAAGTTGTTTATCACCTCTTTTTAGGCGATCTTATGCAAGTATTTTTGTCTCATTATAGCCCGCGCAATTGTGAACAATCCTCTTCGTATTATACTTTAAAACCAGGAGAAAGTGATGCCAGAAAGAAAGATGAAGCTTCCTCCACCAGATATTTCTCGAATTGTTTTGAGGGATATTTCTATCCGCGAGGGTTAAAAGCCCATCAGGAATGTCTGCCTTTTTCCAAGAAGAAGGAGAAACTAACTGTTGAAGAATTACTTCAAGCGCTGCAGAAGAATCCTCTCTTCTCTGATTACAAAGCATACTGGAAAGATTTTCCCGAAGCAGAAAAATATCTTCAATCTACTCTTAGTTTAACGATTAAACCTTATCATCATTCAGATTGGATCAATCAGCCAAAGAAAAGAGAATGAAAATGAAACAAAACTATTTAACTAAAACAAAAGAAGCAGCTAAAAAAAGTCTAACGGGTATCTACACAAAACTCCAGAAGCAAAAAGCCTTTCTCTTTGAAGCAGATTTTAACGACCATTTTTGGCAAGTTAGACTGCCAACTAATTCCTGCTACGATCGAGACATAGGAAGATATTTTGATTTTGCCGTATATCCAAAAGCCAGTTTTTATCATAAAGAAGATCATCAAAAGATAGCTATTGCTTATGGAGAACCCCAAACGGGCGGATCATTCTGGCACTTTATGTATGGAGATATAATCTGCTTTCCCGTCGAAGGAGAAACAACCGAGAAAATAAGGGAAAGTTATCTCACCCAAATTAGTATGCTTTCAGAAAGAATGATGCAGGAAGAAGATTATTTCTCACTTTCTTTAATCCATGATCAAGCAGTAAAAGAAGGTTACACTTTACACATCAGAAAACCAGATTTAGAGAAAAAGATTAAGCAAGAACTCCAAGCTTATGGTTTGAAATTTATTTCTGCACCAACCAGGCTCTTTTCCCCACAGAGAACTGAAGCTTATGTTCGAGCCATTAGTGATTATCTTGAACTTAAAGAGAATATCAAAGAATAGATACCGGAGGTTAAACACATGGAATCCAACAGTAACTGTTTAATTTGCAAAACTAAATATGTTTCTTCCACTTCAGGAATTGATTATGATTCACATGAAGAATGGACAGAATATAAACCCTGTCCCAACTGTGGTTACCATCAAGAAATACCTCGTTCTATTTACAAGATCTTAGAAACAAAAACCCATCTGTCATTCGGTCCCAAAAGAGGGATGGACATGAACACTCAAGAATTAACTGACCTTATTGTTCAAGAAATCATAAAGTTTTGGCCCAAAAACCGCTCTTAAAACTTCTTTTTATTTATAAAGCACTAAACCAAAAAACATTACCTTTATAAATAAGTGCCATTTTTAACATTACTTACTATACAATTACAACAATAATTTATAAAGCTAAAAATGAATCTTCCTCGGAAAGAGGTACTCGGGTTAAGATGAACATCAACCAAATAAAGAAATTAATGGATCGAAAGAAGACGTCACATAAAGGAGAAAACGGTTACGCTTTGATCGTTGGCGGTTCTGAGGATTATGTTGGAGCAGTAGCTCTAGCGGGATTAGCAGCTTTACGATGTGGATGCGATTCTGTAACTATCGCTGCCCCCGAGAAAGTAGCTTGGACCATCAACAGAATGTCCCCTGACCTAATCACTCACAAGGTTAAAGGAAATTATTTTAATATTAAAAATGCTAAAGAAATGGTGAAATTCTCTGAACATTTCGATGCAATGCTAATCGGCAATGGAGTTACCAGAAAAGCGGATAAGTTCTGTCAATACCTTATTAAGAAATCTCCTCGATTAAAAGTTATCGATGCCGATGCTCTTAAATCTCTCTCTTTTAAAGACTTTCATAATGCCATCTTAACTCCCCATGAAACAGAGTTAGAGATGATGCTCGTTAACAGCGGTAAAGAGTTTTTGTTGCCGAAACTAAGAGAATCTAACGCTAAGGAAAAAGCAGAACTTTTACAAGGGAACTTACGTTATTTCCTGCAGAACAACAACGTATTGCTAATCAAAGGTCCAACAGATATTATTATCTCCAAGAATAAGATTGCTTATAACCGCACTGGCAATCAAGGCATGACTAAAGCAGGAACAGGAGATTTGTTAGCAGGACTAGTCGTGGGATTCTTAGCTAAGACCAAAGACCAGTTCAAAAGTGCAGTCGCTGCTTCTTACGTAAACGGTTGGGTCGGAGACCAGTTATTAAAGAAGAAAAAAGGATACACTTTCATCGCTTCCGACATCCTAGAAGACTTAGGAAGAATTAGCAAGATTAAGTAGAACAAAAGTCTTATATAGGATATAATTTTCTTTTTTGTACAAATCAAAAGGAGGAAAAGTAAAAATGATGACTGTTTATGGAATATATCAGCAACCGGTATGGATGATCTCAATATTCTGCTTATTCATGGTATGGGACCTAGTATGGAAAGGGTTAGGACTATGGTATGCAGGAAAACACCAACAGAAAGCTTGGTTTATCTTTATGTTAGTCCTAAACACGGTAGGAATACTTCCCATAATCTATCTCCTTTGGTTCAAACCAAAAGAGAAAGCTGCTACGGAAATTAAATCCATAAGTGTGAAGAGAAAGAGGAAGTAATTATTTTTTATTTATTTTTTATAAATCCACCGTAACTTTCTTATTCTTTAAATCAATTTTAGAAATCTTCTTTACTTTTTTCAGTTCTTCTCCGATCTCTTTCCATTCCTTACTTTTGCGCATTTCTTTAACGGTTTCCAATAATTTTTGTAAAGGAGCATAATTTTCATAAATCAACTCTCCTTTTCTTTTATTCTCGGCCACCCCTTCTCCCTGGTTTTGAATAGATTCTAACTGCGCATCCAGAATCTTTTTTATCGACTCGATCTTCTTTTCATAAGGAGAAACTCTCTGAAAGGGATTTAAAGTGTCGACGGCTTCGTTGTAAGTGGGGGTTATCTTTAAGGGAGTTTGATTAGTAAGCGGAAAAGGAGTGAGATCATCCGGATAGATGTACCCTTTCGGTTCCTTGATCCGTTCCAGCAATTCCTTTATTGCCTTATACAAAAGTGGCACTTCTTTTTCTTCTACTTCTTTTGGAAGTTTACTTTTTTCGATTTGGGCTAGATTACACACTTCTTCTGCGTAACTTCCACCAAGGCCAATTTCTGTGGCTAAAGAAGTAGCTAAGTTCTTTTTCTCGCTTTTTTGCAGAATTTCTTTCAGTTTATCCTTAGTAATATTTTTGTAATTTATCTCCGAAACAGGGAAATTATACTTTTCTCTTGGTTTTACTGTACGATCTTTCCATACTTGCGATTCTAATACCGCAATGGCTAAGTATTCTTTATCCGCCAAGATAATATTTCCTTTAGAGAATAATTCTAAAATCAAATGATACTCCTCTTTATGACATTCTAGATCTAGAACAACAATTCTCTCCGTGTCTTTTTGAGAAAGAGAGTCTATGATAGCACCGTCAAGATACTTACGTAATTGTAGACAGAATCCAGTGGGTTTATCTGGCGCATTCTTATCTTTAGTTAAGCAAAGTACTTTTCCCGGGATTATCTTTAATAACTGTTTTCCTTTTCCTACCGCATGCAGCTGTAACACCAATTCTGGATCTTGATGGTAGATTTGAGAGATCTTTCCATGAACTAAGAACTGTAACTCTTGTACTAACGCAGCTATTTCCAGGGAGGAAAGGGATTTCTTGGACATAGTGTAGAGATAACTGCCTTTCTTTTAATTTCTTTCGGCCTTAAAACTTAACTTCACTAATCTTATGTCTAAGAACGAAGTGATCTAAAAGAACAGGGAAGATGACTAAGATTAACCAACCAAGTATAACAATTAAATTTACACCAAATAACTCACTTTTGAAATAAGGTATATTATAAATCCAATCTCGCGAGAAAACATTGGGGATTTCCCAGATTAAGATTCCAACAACTACGGATAAAATAACTGCCCACCATCTTTTAACAATTGTTTTAAAGAAACGATACTCTTCTATAAAAGAGATTAGAATAAAAGGATAACATAAGTAACCAACAATATTTATCAGTAACATAAACCAGAATGGTTCAATGGACCATAATTTTGGATAACTCCACAACCCCAACAAAATACTTCCCAATAGTTCTATTAAAATACCAAACCCTAAGAGGACTAAATATACTTCCAAAAAAAGTTTATACTTTTTCTTAATGATTATATCTAAAGTTGTCTTTTGCTTTCTTAAACTAGCAAGGTTATCAAACAAAAACCAAGCTCCAAACACCAAAAAATTATACCATATTTTGCTGTGATAATAATAAAGTAGACCTGAAACCATAAATAAGAGGGGAGTTAGGCAATAAAATATTTTTCTGTTCATATCTTTTGTTAAAAAAATCCCAAAATAACCATATTTCTTAAACATCTTCACTTCGGATAAAAGTTTTGTCCTATTTAAAACATTCGTTAAGCCAGAAAAGTTTATAAACTACTTACAAGGGGTAACCTTGATGAATAGTTAAGAACCTAAAAAACGTTCTAATTTTAACATAAAACGTTTCTTTGCAAAATATTGTTGTATTGCAATAACCATTCCTGCCACCGATAAGAACAATCTTGATGTCAAGAGGTCTCT
>Ga0172375_10001377_pt1 | contig 39144 bp, 32 predicted proteins | sample LakKiv1m_FD_114537 | JGI IMG/M metagenome (GOLD analysis project Ga0172375, IMG submission 114537) | Freshwater microbial communities from Kabuno Bay, South-Kivu, Congo - kab_092012_11.1m | ecosystem: Environmental > Aquatic > Freshwater > Lake | place: Democratic Republic of the Congo... | reverse complement strand
GACTTCTCCCCTATCCTTTCAATCAAGATGTCGCTCAGTGTACCTTAGCGACACCCCGCCGTCACGACGGATGGTCAGAGCAGGTGAGCAAAGAGGGGACGCAGAGGGTAAGCGGCGACAGTAATACAGAGTAAGAAAAATGAAAAATGAAAAATGGAAAGTACAAAATGGAGAATAAATGGCTGTTTATTCGGGACGGGCGCCGTGATGAAAGGGAGTGGTGAATGGTGAATCACCATTCACCACTCACCACTTAGTATTCACCATTCTCGGTGAGGGGGTTAAGGTCGATTACCGCGGGTTTTTCGCGCCAGTTATTGACGTAGCGGATGCGGGTGATTTGGTAATCGCGGGGGTTGCCTTTGATTTCGGGGATGGGGAGGGGGTTGCCGGCCCAATCGGTCATGTGGATGATGATGTGTTTACGGGGTTTACGCCGGCGCATTTCGGCTTCGAGGCGCAGCAAACGAGTGTTCAGCATGATAAAAAACCTCCGTTGATTTTGTCTGAAGTGGGATTGGTGAATCTCCATTCAACACGGGTAAGGGACGTGCGCCAGGCACGCGGGCACGGGACAGTCCCGGGCGTTAGCGGTTGATCAGATCGAGGTCGAATTCCAGTTGCTCAACGCGGGTGGTAAGGTCGTCGAGTTGTATGGCTTTGAAGGCGAAATCCAGGACGGCTTTGGATGCGGCGACGCGTGAGCCGTCGTTTTTGGAGTTGTTCATGACGTCGAGCAGGTTAGCGACAGCTTCAGCGCAGGTGGCGGCAAGGCGGTCGGTGGCCTGGCGAACGACAGCGCGGCGGGCCAGGCGATAGTCATAAGTGAAGTCGGGTTCTTTCATCCAGGCGCGGAGGGTGGATTCGGCGATGCCGACCTTTGTCGCGGCGGCAAGGACGGTTTTCTCGGAGAGGAGGGCGGCGATGGCCACTTCTCGGAGACGTATTTCCTTTTCGCCATGACCGGCGCATACCGGCACCAGCTCACCATTGCTCGTGGGTGTTGGAAAGTTAGTCATGGGTAATTCTCCCTTCAGGTGATGTATACCCAATTTGGGTGTATATTAAACCTATTTTGAAGGAAAAAGGGGTTTTTTGCTCCGGGAGGGGGGGGCGTTAGTTTTGAGTTTTGAGTTTTGAGTTTTGAGTTTTGAGTTGGAGAGGGGGTGAGTGGTGAATGGTGAATGGCGAGTGGTGAGTGGTGAGTGGTGAGTGGTGAATGGTGAATGGCGAGTGGTGAGTGGAGAATAGTTTTGAGTTTTGAGTTTTGAGTTTTGAGTTGGAGAGGGGGTGAGTGGTGAGCATGAGGACGAGGAAGAGGAAGAGTAAGAGGAAGATTAAGGGTATGAGCAGGATGAGAGGGGTTGTGTACGGTGTGATAACAAAAAAAGGAAATGACGGAAATCGGCGTGTTAATGCAGCATTGAAAAAGGCGGTAATCGGATAATCTTAATCAAGCGAAGGCGGGGCCGACGGGCATATGTTCAGACCGGTCCCGTCAAAGGACACCGCCGTAGTGAACGGCGATGAAGATAAAAAGGAGGAGCTCCGATGAGATTATGGGCGAAAGTATTGTGTTTCCTCGCGTTCGGCGCCGGCGCGGCATGGGCACAAACGACGACCGTCACGACGACGGTAATGCCAAGCGCCGGGCCGTCGATGGCAGGCGTGGTTTGTCCGCCATCGACGGGTATGCTGCCGCCGCTATGTCCGGCGGTGGTATCGCGGAACGTGACGGGAGAACCGGTGCTGTTGGTGCTGGGCAGTGAAGAAGAGTTTGCGATCAACAACGCTCCGGTGGGTCAGATAAACTGGAGCCACGTGCCTTCGACGTATGCCAGCGTATTCGAGCAGGGCAATCCGCTGACTTACATGCGGGTAAACCGGGCCATCACCCGGCACGGTAACCCGTATTATCCGTATTACGTGCTGGGCACCTCCGCGACGATCGCGGGGCTGGAAGAATACTTCGTAGCCGGTCAGACGCCGACCGACGCGACCATGCTGGACATGGTGACCACGCGATACCGGAATTTGACCATCGATCAGGCGCAGGCGCTTGGTTATCAGCCGGCGGGCGCCTTCATGCCCGGGGTGGGTCAGGTATACATTAACCATGCGCTGATCGACAACCGATTCAACGCACTAATGCCGGAGTCATTCGTGTTCGACCGGCAGGGCAAGCTGCTGGGTGTGCAGTATTTCGTGATGAGCTCGCAGCCAGTGACGCTGTTCGGGCAAGCGGCGATGAGCAGCACGATAATGCCGGGCACGCAGCAGGTGACGGTGTGGCTGTATACGACAAATCCGAATGGACGTTTCGCGGCGACAAATCCGCGGATAATGTAAATGTGGCGAGTATTTAGTGGCGAGTGGCGAGTGCCGGGAGACCGGCACTCGCATTTTTGTGGAGTGATATGGCGGGGAGCAGTTAAAAAAGATTAATAAGATTAAAAAGATTACTTATTTTTGCAAAAATAAGTAATCTTTTTAATCTTTTCAATCTTTTTTAACTGCTCCCCGCCATAATCATCACTCAGCAGGCGTTGCACGGAGAGGGGGGGCGTGGTACACTCATGCCCAATCAGAGCAAGGGTGCGGCGCATGAATCGGAATTTGTGGTTGGCGCTGTGGAGCGCGGTCCTTTTCGGGCTGGCGACGGGCATTTATGAGTACGTATTTCCTCTTTTTCTAAAATCCCGAGGGCTCAGCTACGCGGCGATGGGCGGCATATTCGCGGTGGCGGGGGCCGCGATGGTGCTGGTGCGCATCTACATGGGCGGTCTGTCCGACCGCTGGGGTCGCAAGCATCTGTTCAGTTGGGCGCTGGCCGTCTGCGGGTTGGGGACGGCGGCGCCGCCGCTGCTGGCGGGTCTGCCGGCGCAGTTGGCAATGAAGGTGGCGCGGGACATCGCGGCGTTGACGCGTGAGACATTGTTTCCGATCGTGCTGTATGAGGAGCAGCGCGGCGCCTTTCTGAATTTCATCGGCAAATTCCGTGGGGTGGAGTACCTGGTGCAGGCGGGCGGGACACTGCTGGCGGGGGCGATAGTGGCGCGCATGGGGGCTGAGGCGGGATACCCGTTCGCGCTATACGTAGCGGGAGGGGCGCTGACGGCTGCGGCGATCTGGTGGGCATTGCGTTTCGTCGAGCAGCGAAGGCCGCCGACACAGGAGACGATCACGCCGCGTGAGCTATTCAATTTCGATCTTCACCACAACCTGCGGATGGTGCTGATCGCGGGGGTGATCTTCACTTTCGGAGCGATGCTTAGCCACAATTTCTTCCTGCCGATTTTCTTCCAGGCGCGGTTCGGCATATCGGACGCGTTGAATTCGCAGATCATGTCGCTGCACCGGGTGACCATCGCGCTGCCGATGCTGCTGGTGGGGAATCTGCCGATCAAAAATCCGCGGGCGTGGTACTGCTGGGGTTTCATCATCGAGGGTGCGACGATGGCCACCTGCGCGGTGATGCCACAGTTCTGGGCATCGGCGGGCATTTTTTTGCTGCACGATCTGATCGGAGCGGGCATCTGGACGCCGATCCAGGCGATGATCATCCAGCAATATTCGCGGGACGACCGGCGGGGGATCGAGGTGGGGAAAGTGCTGGCATGGACGAGCACGGGGGTGATTGCGGGCCCGCTGGCGGCGGGATTCCTGCTGAACCTGGGAGAGAGGTATTCATCGCTGACGGAGATCAGCCTGACCTTCCCGTTTTTCTTCAGCGGGCTGTTCATGATCGTGGCGGTGATACCGCTGTTGTGGCTGCGGCTGGGATCGGTAATAAAAGCGGAGATGATTGAAAAAAGATAGAAATGATGATAAATGATTTATATAAATCACATCATATCAATTTTATTTCAATACATCTCCGCTACCCGTTCCAGCCATTGCTCGTTGGCCAAGCGAGTTTGTGGGCCGTGGCCGGGGTAGACGGTGGTGTCGGGCGGGAGGGCGCGGAGGCGGAGCAGGCTCTGGATCATCGTATCGCGGTCGCCGCCGGGCAGGTCCACGCGGCCGCAGGCGCCGGCGAAGAGAGTGTCGCCGCTGAAGAGGATTCGATCTTCCGCCGAGTGCAGGCAGATGCAGCCCGGAGTGTGGCCGGGGGTGCTCAGCACGGCGAAGCGGTGGTCGCCCACCGTTACGATGTCGCCTTCGCTCAGCAGGCGGTCGGGGGTGACGGGGGTGAGCGTGAAGGGGAAGCTGAACGGCGCAAAGGTGGGATGTTCGAGCAGGCCGGCGTCATCCGGGTGGCAGGCAACCGGCGCGCCGGTGGCGGCGATGAGATCGGCCAGTCCCATGGTGTGATCCCAGTGTCCGTGGGTGCAGACGATCAGGCGGATCGCCACCCCCAGTTCTCGCGCCCAGGCCGCGATGGTATCTTCGACCTTCCACGGCGCATCGATGAGTATTCCCTCGCCGGCCTCGCGATCAGCGACCAGGCAGCAATTCGTCTCCAGCGGCTGGCCGGGCAAGGCACGAATAGTCAGCATGATGGCTCCTTGCGGAAGAGTGATAAGTGATAAGTGATAAGTGATAACGGTTGTGGCGTGTACCGCTGTAACGCCCAACCTTATCACTTATCACCATACTACTATTCGCCATGCAGCGGGCAGGTTTCGGTGGGCGCATGGTCCTTAAAGCGGCGCGTCAAGATAATCGGGCACTTATCGGTGGCGATTTTACCCGTTTCGGCGCAGATGCTCATCAGGATGCCGCCGCGCGCGCCGCCGGAGCCGTCGGCGTTGGGCACGGATTCCGGGCCGGTATGTAAGGCGCAGACCGTTCCGGGGGGCTCTTCCCCGCTACCCTTCACATAAGTGACCATCACCTTTTCCGGGCAATACTGGTTGGCCAGGTCGCCGCTCTCAGCGCAGATGGCGACGGTATATTCCTGCCCCTCCGGCACCGGCTTATCCGGCAGCGGGACCACCGGCTCCGGTTCTTTGGGTTGCTCATCCAGTTGCGCGGTCTGTTCGGAATCATACTGGGTCGAGCGTATTACATCGGGCACGGTGTTGATCAGCGCCAGCTCCCGCTGCTGTTTTTTATGTTCGGCAGCCATAATCGGGTGCGCTACGATCATGTATTCGCGCCAGATGGGGGCGGGAACGGTGGCACCGAAGGTATGGTTCATTTCCTGATTATTACGGTTGCCGACCCAGACGGCGGTGACCAGATCGTCGGTGTAGCCGATGAACCAGGCGTCTCGATAATCATTAGTGGTGCCCGTTTTGCCGGAAGCGGGGAATGGGCAGCGGGCCGCGCGGCCGGTGCCGCGCTCAATGACGCCGCGCATCATTTCCTTCATGGTATCCGCAATCTCGACGGGCAAGGCTCGCTCCGGGCGGGGCCTGTATTCGTAGAGCACCTCGCCATCCTGGGTGACCACTCGCCTGACTCCGGTGGGCGGGTGATGGATGCCGTGGTTGGCCAAGGTGCCGTAGGCGGAGCATATTTCCAGCGGCACCACGACCGACGCTCCCAGCGCGGTGGAGAGATTGGGCTCGAGCGGGTGCTTGATGCCCATGCGGTAGGCCACCTGGATGATGGTTCTGATGCCGACCTTATTGGCGACATATGCCGCGGCGGCGTTGCGCGAAAGCCAGAGCGCCCGCTTCAACGGTATGGCGCCCATGAAGCGCCCATCCGAGTTTTTCGGCGACCAGAAGCGCCCATACCCGCTGGGAAAGCTATGCGGTCTATCGTAGACGATGGTTTCGGGTGTGAAACCGTTCATCAGCGCGGTGGTATAGTCGAAGGGTTTGAAGGCCGACCCGGGCTGGCGTTTCCCCTGGGTAACGATATCGAACTCGTCCGTATTATAATCCGTGCCGCCGACCATGGCCTTGATGAATCCGGTTTGCGGGTCGATGCTGATAAGCGCGCCATCGCTGAGGCGGCGGAATCGGTTTTTCCTCACCTGCTCGGTCACCGTTTCTTCGGCGACCTTCTGCATGCGCGGATCCAGGCTGGTGTAAATATCCACGCCGTAGCGGTAGATCAGGTCATTGGTATCCTGCCCGAAGATTTTTTTCATTTCGACGTTCTGGATATGGCGCACGAAATAAGGAGCGTGATAACTGGCCGTCACTTCCAGCGGCTTTTCCGGCGCCAGTTTGAGCGGCGCGGCGACGGCGGTTTTGAAATCTTCCGGGCTGATCAGGTTATTGCGGAGCATGATGGCGAGCACCAGGTTGCGCCGGTTGAGCGCCCGCCGCGGATATCGATAGGGGCTGTAACCCTTCGGGTTTTTCGGCAGGCCGGCCAGCAGCGCGGCTTCCGCCAGCGTCAGCTTCTCGACGTTTTTCCCGAAGTAGTTTTCCGCGGCCACCTGCACGCCCCAGGACTGCAGGCCGTGAGTGTTGGACCCGTAGAAGACCTGGTTCAGGTAGGTTTCGAGAATTTCGTCCTTGGAATAGCGCCGCTCCAGCTCCAACGCCAGGATCGCCTCGCGCAGTTTGCGCTCGATCTTCTGCTCGCGGCTGAGGTAGAGGTTGCGCGCCAGTTGTTGAGTGATGGTGCTCGCGCCCTCCTTGGTGTCGCCGGCCTTAATGTTCGCCACGAGGGCGCGGAGGATGCCGCGTGGGTCGATGCCCGGATGGTGATAAAACCGCACGTCCTCGATGGCGATGGTGGCATTGACCATATGGCCCATGCGGTTAAGCGGCACGATTTCGCGGTTTTGATCGGGTTGATAAATGCGCGCCAGCAGCGTGCCGTCAGCCGCCAGCACGCGGGTGGGCGTGGGCGGGCGTATATTGGACAACGCCTCATCTCTGGGCAGCGACCTGGCTACCGAGGCAAACAGTCCCACGACCAGGCCGGCGACGAGAGCGGCGCCCAGAAAGATAAGGATGGTAAGCGCCCGGCAGGCGCGGAACCACCACTGGCGACGGCGATAAGCGGTCCTGCTGATTGAATGCTTGCTCATAAGCGTGCTTCCCCATGCGGGCGCATCCTATCGCGTCCGCCCGCTCTATCCTACCCGATTTTCTCACTTTTTGCACGTGAGACAGAGCCAGCAAAAGTTCAAAGTTCTTGGCGGAGTTCGAATTTTTTAAGTTCAAGGAGATGAATGGCGGGTCGCGCAACACGGGTTAATTGTCAGGCATTCGAATTGCGGGTAGCATGAAGCAAGGTAAGAGGTGCTTCGCACGATGGACATGAATAATATTCTGGCGTGGATCGCCGTGCTGTCCAGCGGGTTGATGCTGTTGAACCTGCTCAAGTCGCCGTCGCGGGCGCGGGGGTGGCTGGCGGTGTCGCTGCTGATTTTGGCGGCGATGGGAGCGGCGGCGCTGGTCAGGCCCGGCATCGCCGGCTATGTTGGGGGCGGGCTGTGGTCGGCGCTGGTGCTGGCGCCGTCGCTGGGAACGCAGGTGATCGCGCGGGCGATGATGCGGCAGCAATTCAGCCACGCGGCTCGCTTGAGTGCTGTCTTTCGTCTGTTGCATCCGCTGGACGGGTACTGGGAGATGCCGGCGTTCTATTCGGCGCTGGCGGCCGAGCAGCGGGGAGACATGGCGGCGGCGGAGCGATATTTCACCGACTGCATTCGCACCTCCTGCCCGATAGGCGACATGGCGCACGTCTACCTGTTTCGCCTGCGCGGGCAATGGGAGGAGTATCTGCGCTGGCTGCGCGAGCGCGGGCTGGAGAAGACCGTCGCCGGCGATAGCGCACAGAGCACGCTGTATCTGCGCGCCCTCGGGGAGACGGGCGATCTATCCGGGCTGATCGACTTTTTCCAGCGTCACCGCGAGCTCATTTTGCGGTCCGATCCGGTATCGATGGAGTTATGCGCGCTGATGGTATTCGCCTTCAGCGGGCACCGTCGGGGCGCGGAGCTGATGCTCGAAGGCGCGCTGGCCGGCTACGCGCCGGAGATGAAGGACTTCTGGCGGGCGACCACGGAGCTGGCGCGGGGCGATGAGATCGCGCGCGAGCGCATCGCCGATTTCTTCACCTCCGGCAACCACGCGCTGCACGTAGCCGCCCGGCGCCGGCTGGAAAAACCGCTGGCCGATCCCGGCGCGCTATCGCCCGAGCAAGCCGCCGTAGTACAGCGGCTGGCGGAGGAGATGGAGCACGAAGAGCATTACCGGGCGCGGCCCCGGGCGCTGGCGCGGGCGTATGTCACCTATGCGCTGGTCGCGCTCAACCTGCTGGTATTCGCCGTCGAGATGACGCTGGGCGGCAGCACGAATGAAGCCGCCCTTCTCCGGCTGGGCGCGGGGCAGACATCGCTGATACTTTACCATGGCGAGTGGTGGCGGGTGGTTTCCGCCCAGTTTCTGCATTACGGGTGGCTGCACATCACCATGAACATGCTGGCGCTGCTGATCTTCGGGCGGATGCTGGAGGAGCGGCTAGGGCGGTGGCGCTATCTACCGGTCTATCTGGTGGCCGGCGCGGCGGCGGTGTTCTTCGCCGTCCTTCCGCTGCGCGGGCAGGAGATAACGGTGGTCGGCGCTTCGGGCAGCATCATGGGGCTGATCGGCGCCTACGGCGCCAGCTCGCTGCTCGGTTGGGTCCGCGAGCGCGCCCGCCTGGCGCGCGCTCAGCTCAACACCGTGCTGGTAATCGTGTTCGCGCAGACCATCTTCGACCAGATGACCCCGCAGGTCAGCGGCATCGCTCACCTGTCCGGCGCCGTTGTCGGTTTTCTGCTAACGCTGCTGCTGGCTCCAGTTGGAGCGCGGGCTACCAGTCCGCGCGAGATCGCGCGATGACTTTTCGCTCAATACGCTCCAGCCACCTCGTCCCGCGCGATTTGCACCCAGCGGGTCAGGCGGTCGGGTTCTCCGTTCAGGGTGTGGACGTCTTTCATGACGATTTCCGTCGAGCAACCGTGGGCCTTCGTCACTTCGATGGTCTTGCGCAGGTCGGCGCGGATGGCATCTTCGTCGAAGCGTCCGGTGCTGACGAAGGTGGGATTGGGCTTGCGTGAGTAGACGAAGCGGGCGCCGCAGGCCTCCGCCATGAAGTCCTCGTCGCACCAGGGGGAGACGGAGACGCGCTTCAAATTGGCCATCTTCTCCAGCACCTCCCAGCGCGTATGTATCGGCTCGCAGCAGCCGTAGTAGACGCCGCCGAAGCGCCGCGCGATGGCGTTTTCATAAGGAAAAATAAACTCTTCGTATAGATCGGGACCGACGCCCACCGTTTCCTGCGATTCGAGCAGCGTCCACAAATTTTGCGTGCGCACCGTGCCGTCGAAATCCGGTCCGGGCAGGCGGCGGGTGTAACCGCGGCTGCCGGAGCCGCAGTAGTCGTTCTCGTTGTTCAGGTTGAGCAGGCCTTCCGCCTCCAGCCAGTCGAGGAAGCGCAGGTTTTCGTCGCTCAGGAACTTCATGAAGCGGCGCAGCGCCTCCGGCTGGTCATACATGTTGAGCATCAGTCCGTCCAGGCCGATGTAGAGGATGGCCGTCCACGTCAGCCCCATCGTCCACCATGGATTGCCGCGCATGCGCACGCCGAGGATGCCGTCGTAGACTTCTTTCAACTGTGATTTGATTGCCAACGAAGACTCACGGTTCACGCTGAAAGTCGCCGGTTTGAGCTTCTCGAAGTCGCGCTCGAGGTCGGTCAGCACCGCATCGATGTGATAGGCGCCGCGCGAGCCGTCGGTGGTCGGCTGCGTGGCGTGCGTTTCCACCCCGTAGCCGCCGCGGCTGATCTCCCACCCGCAGTTGATCCACGGCTCGATGGGCGAATCGTCCCTGATAACCTCATGGTGCATGAGGGCGCCGATCAGCCCCCACTCCTGCGCCTGCGCCCACGGTTCGCTGCACTTCGGCACGTAGTCGGGCAGCACCATTTTAATCCCGCCGTCCGTCTCGGTGAGGATGAGCGGCCGGTCGCCCCGGTTCTCATCGTGCAGATACCAGCGGCGGATGCGCTCCCGGTTGAGCTCGCTCTCCGCCGCCTCCCGCACCCGCTTCGCCAGCTCGCGCAAATGCGCGATGTCGGCGGCAGTGACTTTCCAATCGAGGGTGAACATGGTTGTCTCCCGGAGCGCGGATTGCCAATCCGCGCGTGACGATGCAACAACTCGCGCGGATTGGCAATCCGCGCTCCCAATCTAGCGGATCACCCGGTCTTCACGATAATCGGCCCAGACGTTCTCGAACCAGCCTTCTTCTTGTGGGATGGGCCGGCGGTCGGTCCAGGTGAAGGCCACGGCGCCGTCAGGCTGCAGGCGGGCTTCGCAGATATTTTCCTTCAGCGGATCGTCGCCGAGTACGAAGCGGAAATCGTCGCCCAGGCCGTCGCAGGGGAGCTGGCCCGCCGCGTCCATCACCATGTAGGAGCCGCGGCTGACGCCCTGGCGCTTGAGGTATTCCTCCATCGCCGCCAGGTAGACGATCTCGCAGATCATCGCGTCGCGATTTTTGAAGGCGTAAAGCAGGTCGGCGGGATCGGCAACGCCGGTAAGTTCCCACTCCGCTAATTGCTGCCGTGCTTGCTGTAAGGCGAAGTGGATCTTCTCCCGATCGCGGATATGCGCGCCGTACTTTGTCATGCGTTCCTGCAGCTCGTTGCGGTAAGCTTCCAGCGTCGCGCGAGAACCGCCCTTCTGCAACAGGCCGGCGATTTGCCCGAGACGCGTTTCCACTTGCGCCTGCACCGCGGAGATGAAGTCATTCGCCGCCGGCGCCTCAGCCTGATACCGGGCGGCGATGTATTGCGCGGCGCGCAGGCTGCCGCACTGGCCTGAGTTGAGCGCGCTGCCGCCGGGGCGATAGACGCCATGGCTGCCGTTCACCTCGCCCACCGGGAAGAGGTGCTTGAGGTCGGATTCCCACCAGATGTTGCCCTTGAGGCCGCCGTTGTTGTGCTGCGCGCAGACGGCCACCTCCAGCGGCTCGGTCCACAGGTCGATGCCGTGCTCCTGGTAGAGCTCAATGGCCAGCGGGTTCATATGGCGCAGGCGCTCGATGGGCGTGGCCTGGAAGGCATTCGAGTTGGCGAGATATTTGCGCGCCTCTTCGCCGAGGATATCGAAGCTGAACGGCTGCAGCGTCGGGTTGCCGGCATTGGAGGGGTTGGCGCGGAAGTCCATGTAGACGCGCCGGCCCTTCACCACCGTCTCGTTATACACCAGAATGTCGATGATGGACGAGCCGTAGTCGGGCACCTTGCGCGGGTCGAACGGCCACTGGTAGCCCTTCAGGAAGATGTCGGTGGTCAGCGCCGTCATCGAATCGAAGTAGGGGTTGAGGAACTCCTGCTCGTCGCCGCCGTGTTGATCGGTGGAAATGTAGCGCGGGATGACCTGCTGGTAGGTGCCGGAGACGTTCCAGCGGAAGCCGATGGAGGCCAGGCCGTATTGCCACTCGGTCAGGTTCTGTCCGGGCGCGCCGGCCTCCAGCGCGAGGCCGGTCGAGCCGGTGTGCACCTCGGGATAGACCGACGCCTTATACATCACCGCCGGCCCGCCCGTGCCGTAGACCACGTTGACGGCGTTGACCAGCACCAGGCCGTGATTCGCTTCGTTCACGCGCGCCTTGTCGATGCAGAGCACGCCGGCCGCCGCCTTCTCGCCGTGCTCCTCGCGGGTGAGGATGGCGATCACCTCGTAACCGTCGAGGAACCGCAGGTTTCGCCGCCGCGCTTCAGCATAGAGCGCCTTGAACATCAGCATGGAGGTTTTCGGCCCCGCCGAGGTGGCGCGCTGGCGGGGGTCGTGGTCGGTTTTGTAGCCGATGAAGCCGCCGTAGCGGTTGTGCGGGAAGGGCACGCCCAGGCTGACCAGGTGGTAGAATCCCTGCGCGGAGAGGGTCGCCTCGATGAGCGCGACATCGCCGTGCATCGCCCCGCCGTCGAACAGGCTGGCAGCCATCTGGTAGGTGCTGTCCTGCCCGTCGCCGGAGAGGGAGAGCTTGTAATAGGTCTGTTTGTCGCTGCCGGTGTTGTTGGAGGTGCCGCCGCCGATCCCCTCGGTGACGATCACCAGGTCCTTGCATCCGTAGCGGTCGAGCTGCACCGCGCAATTCAACGCCGCCGCTCCCGACCCCACCACCGCCGTGTTCACCGAAATCACCGGCAGCGTCATCCCATGTATCGTCACTGTTGAGCGTACCACTTGATGCTCCAAACCTTACATCGAAAACACAAAGACACAAAGACTCAAAGGCACAAAGAACATTATTTCTCTTCGAGTCTTAGTGTCTTCGTGCCTTCGTGTTGAATGACTATAGCCTGGGTATCCCGAACCCGCCGCCGATTTCGATGATGGCGCCGGTGGAGTAACCGAGGCAGCCTTGCGCGAGGGCGATGCAGGCTTTGCCGACGTCTTCGGGTGTGCCCCAGCGGGCTTGCGGGAGCAGGCCCTCGGCAATCAGTTTATCGTATTTCTCCTTCACCACGCTGGTCATCGGGGTCTCGATGATGCCGGGGCGCAGGTCGAAGACGCAGATATCGTATTCCGCCAGCCGGTGGGCGAAGACGCGGGCGCCCATCGCCAGCGCGGCCTTCGAGGCGCAGTATTCCATACGGCCGGTGGAGGAGACACCGGCGGAGATGGAGGTGATGAAGATGATCACCGGCTTTTGCGGGCGGTTCCCCGCCTCCACCTGCCCGATCATCCGCTTCGCCACCGCCTGGGTAAGGAAGAGCGGGCCTTTCGCGTTGATGGTCATCAGCCGGTCGTAGCTCTCTTCGCCCATCTCCAGCACGTCCGCGCGCGCTTTCGGCGCCACGCCGGCGTTGTTCACCAGCACGTCGATGCCGCCGAACTCAGCGACGGTCGTCTCCAGCATGCGGGCGCGGTCTTCCGCGGAGGAGATGTCGCCCCGCAGCGCCAGGCAGCGCCGTCCCAGCTCCTCCACGCGCGCCTTCACTTCATACAGGCCGCTCTCCACGTTATGCGGATCGGCCATGATATCGTTGGCGATGATGTCGTAGCCGGCCCCCGCCAGGCACAGCGCAATGCCGCGTCCGATGCCCTGCCCGGCGCCGGTGATCATTGCGCAAGGAGTGATCTGCTGTGTCACGCTAATGCTCCTAAAGAGGTGTTACCGAAGGAAAAGTGTACCTGTCGTATGGGAGAACGTCAACTTGCCCCTGGGAGCGTGGACCTCCGAGTCCGCGCGTGTGGCCGAACTGAAGAAGCGTGATAAACCAATGCATTAATGTTATACTATAGGTAACAACGCTCATTCCTTCCGAGATAATAACCGATGTCAATTGAAGGCTGGATAGCATTCGCATTATTATTGCTTATCAACACCCCTATTGCCTTGCGACTGGCACGACTTATCTTCGGCGGCTCGGACGAGGCGAACAAAGCCTTCGATAATTCTTTGAAGGTAGATTTCCCATGGACGCGATTAGACCAACGGTTAGAGTCTGTACGACGAGTAGATTCCTCCGAATCCGCGAGTATTGTCTCAAACCACTCGCGCGGACTCAGAGGTCCGCGCTCCCATCAGCCCCCCAGAATCCACTTCACCACCAAATGCACCACGATCACCCCGCAGAACACGGCGGCGGCCGGTTTCAGGATGCCAGCCAGGCTGCGATAAAGCGGCGTGCGGAAGTGCTCGCTGGTCACCACGATGCAGACATGCATGGGGCTGATCATCATGCCCAGGTAGCCGCAGCCGTAGGCGAGCACGGTGGTGGACAGTAGCTTCACCAGGCTTGTATCGAGTCCGAGCAGGCTGACCACGATGGGCAGGCTGGCGCCGACGAAGCCGAAGGCCACTCCGAAGGTCAGGCCGGCGATGAAGGGGATGATCATCATCACCGCCAGGAGCGGGATGCCCCAGCGGTCCAGGTCGCCTTTCATCACTTCGATCAGTGGAACGCCGTTCGGCAGGTCGGCCTTGATGTAGCCGCCGTAGAGGTGCAGCGCCAGGACGATAGCCATCATCTGCAGCGTTTTGGTGGAGAGGATGATCTTCTTCCACGCCGCCCACGGCAGCGGGCGCCGGCGCTGCAGCACGCACATGGCGCAGACCACGCCGGCGATCATCGGGATGAAGTTGTCCAGCTCCGGCAGGCCCGGCTGCAGCCGTCGCGCACCGCCGTAGCCCAGTGCAACCGCCGCGTAGACGATCACGATGATGATTACCGGCAGCAGCAGCGATGACAGCGGTTCCGTTGCCTCCTTCTCCCCCATATCGAATTCGAAGACAGGCAGGCGGCGGAGGTAAAAGAAGTACCCGGCGCCCAACGCCGTCAGCGTCAACGGCAGCCCCACCAGCATGAGCTGCCACACTTGCAGCCCGGTAATCTGCATCATCAGCAGCACGCCGGGGTAGAGCGGCCACCAGTATTCCCAAATGTGGCGGAACCAGTAGTTGATCTGTGTCTTCAGCAGCGGCGGGATATTGCCGTCGGTATCGCAACGGTCGATCAGCGGAGCGGAGAAGAGCGCGCCGCCGGGCATGGGCAGAAAGCCGATCACCGCCGGCAGCATAGCGAGGGCCGCCTTGCGCGAGTAGCGCACTTGCAGCGTGGTCACCAGGTCGCGCATCACGCCGCACGCCTCCATTTGCGAGCTCAGCCAGATCACCACGTAGATGGCCGCCGCCAGCAGCAGCGACTCCAGCGTGAACAGCCGGTGGGCGCCGATGGCGAGGATGTCCGCCGGCGGGTGACCGCACCAGAGCGCCAGCGCCAGCGTGCCGATCAGCACCGCCAGTACGAACGGCACGCGCAAGAGATTGATAATTAGAATTAGTCCGAGCGTTCCCAGTACTTTGACTAACACGGGAGCTGATATCAAGGCTTCGAGCATGGCGCCCTATTGTAGCAGCGGCAGGCAGATCGTGGCTAGAGCCGCTGGGAGCGCGGACCTCCGAGTCCGCGCGAGTGGGTTTGAGACAATACGCGCGGACTCGGAGGTGCGTGCTCCCAGCGGCTCACGCCGCTTTCGGCAGATACTCCAGCGCCGGCAGCGGCTCTTCGCGATGCTCGCAAAACACCATCTCCCGCACCCGGAAGAACACCTCATCCGGCACCACGCCGGGATGCTCGCCGATATAGAGCGCGTCAGGTGAGAGCCGCACGGCGCCGGGCGGGTTGTGCAGCTCGGTCTGCGCGAAGAGCATGAAGCTGAGGATGCGCCGCGGGTGCCGCCGGGCGAGATGCAGGAAATAATCCCAGTCCAGCTTGCCCTGCTGGCGGTCGATGATGGAGAGCGCGTCGTGCCAGTCCGGGCGGCCTTCGGTAAGGGTGAGGATTTTACGAAACAGCGTATCCTCCGGTCCCATGACACGGAAGAAATAACCGAACTGATTGACGATGCGGGAGTGGCGGATCGTCTCGGCCGTGACCTGGACTCCGCCGCGCGACTCGACGATCAAGTCTACCAGCACATCGCCGTGCCAGGCCTTATACAGCCAGCTCTTTTCGGTGTCGGTGGTGGTGAAGCCGGCGAGGGAGAGGGCGTCCATCGCGCGGCGCTGCGTGGCGCGGCTGATGAAGACGTCGAAGTCCTTCGTGCGCCGCTGCCGTCCATACAGCACCACGACGGTTCCGCCGCCGATCACGTAGGGTATGCGCCAGGCGTCTAGCGCGGCGCAGGCTTCATGCAGAATGGCGAAATCCGCGGCTCCGACTTCCATGCGCGCTCCTTTGCAGTGAAGGATACCCGGTTCGCGCGCTCGCTCGTCGTCGGAGTGCACCAAAGGTGTTGGAAGAATGGTAAACTATCTTCTCTTCTACCCTTCCTCTTTTTATCCCTTCGCCTGTCCGGTATCCTCATCTTCGATGCGCAGGGTTTGCCGCAGGTGGGCGATGCGGCGGCGGCGCTGCCATTCGCGCCAGGGGCGAGTGAGGGCGCCGGTGAAGGTGCTGGACGGATGCCGGAGCACGCGGCGATTTGGCTTGTCTCGGTACTGCGGCCGCAGGATCCACTCCCAATCGCGTTTGTAGCGCGCATAAGCGTAGGCGACCGCCACCCCGCCCATCGCAAAAAATCCGAGCGGGAAATACATTATGCCTTTTGGGCGCGGGAAGGCGAAATACAGTATCACGATGGTTAGCCAGCCGACCCACTTCGCCTTGACCGGCAGCACGAACCAGACCAGAATGGTCTCCTCCGGATTGAGCCATGCCCAGGCGACGATAACCGCGGAGACCATCAGCCATGGCCCACCCAGCATTGCGAATTGCGGGGGCAGACTGAAGATCGACGTGCCGACCGTCCACAGCAGCGCCGCGGTGGCCGTCGCGCTGGTCAGGAAGATGAAGTAGAGCCGCCGGCCCCAGCTCCGCTCCAGACTGCCGCCGAACATATACATCATGTAGCCGCTGATAAGCAGCGTGATGATGTCCCCGCTGACCAGCGGATAGGTAAACAGGCCGGTCAGCCCATTGGGGAATTGAAACGGAATGTATGCTAAAAAGGCAGTCAGCATCCCCTTGCTGACGATATCGAGCAGGAAACAGCCCGCCATCAGGATCAGAACGCCCTTGGTGACCGGTATGACGCTGAAAAATTTTTCACCCCTGGCTCCCCAGGAGGGTTGCGGAATCGGCATATGCTATACAACTCCAACGTATTTCTCTTCCATCTTTACCCGCGCCGGGCTGATCGAACCGCGTAAAGCGCCTGTATGGTACACCCCCGCGACAAGGCCAATTGAAGAAGATCGCATTCGGAATACCGTCCGGTCAGTCGGCTCAACGGCTGACACGCCGCGATGAGCCGAAACGACGGTATTGCACAGCCTCATGTTTCATATCGGCACTCCCATCTGCGATTGACAGGTGGATGGACAAATCCAATTCACCATTCATAAATCACCTATCCAGCGTCGGCAGCGCCGGCGAGCTGCACCAGGGGCAGCGCTCGTTTTCCATCGGGCGGCGGCTGCCGCAATTGGGGCAGATGCCGGTGGGGCCGTCCTTGATGGGGGGCAGGTAGATGGGGCGCTCCTCCGGGCGCTGGTAGGAGTTCTCGCATTCTTCGCACTTATCAAGGAACGGGTCTTTCAGCTTGCCGCAGAAGGGGCAGAGGCGGGAGTCGGTGACACGCTGCGCCGCGCCGCATTTCGGGCACAGCAGAGCCAACGGATCGATGTTTCGCCCGCAGGCCCGGCAGCGCACCGGCTTGCGTAGATAGTCTTTTCGTTTCGGCATGGAATGTCACCCGGATATCACGCCCCAAATTAAGTGATAAGGTTAAGTCTCGTTCAAATGTCAGCACAGACTCAATCACTTATTACTATCATATCGAAGATAGCATTCCTGTATGGGTTCCGGCTTTGCCTGGTAAGGAAAAGGACAGATTTTGGGACACGCGCTATTTAACGGCCGCAAGCTCGTCATACAATGCCAGGCTGGCTTTCAGTCCTTCCGGAATTTTCAATCCGAAGGGGCAGCGTGTTTCGCACTGGCGGCATTCGGTGCAGTCGCGGGCTTTGGTGAGATAGCCGGGCTCGCCGTTGCCGATGATGCGCTCGGCGCCCATCTGCTTGACGTAAACGGGGAAGTAGAGGACGGTGTAAATGCTTATTTCCTGGGGACAAGGCTCACAGTAGCGGCAGACTCGGCAGAAATACTTGCCCAGCTCCGCGCGTATGCGCTCCATCTCCGCTTCGTCCTCCGCGGTGAGGAGGGGGGGATTCGCAGCGATATCCGCAAGGTCGTCCACCTGCCATATCTCTTCGACGCCCACCACCGGAAAAACGCCGGGCAGCCGGTAAATATACCCCAGGCACAATCGCGCGCTGCCCAGCCGGCCGCCGCCAAACGGCTTCATCGCCAGCATGCCCAGCCCGCGGGCCTGCGCGCGGTCGAGCAACGCGCTCTTCTCGAACTCGCGGGTGATGAAGCTGATGGGAATCTGGATGGATTCCAGCCACTCCGACTCGACCATTTTTTCCGCCAGCTCGAGGCTGTGGGTGCTGACTCCCAGGTGACGGATAACGCCATCGCGGCGCAGGCCTTTCGCCACGTCGAGCGCTCCGCCCGGCGCGTTCAGCCGCTCCCAGTCCTCCGCGCGGTCCACGCCGTGAAACTGGTAAAGGTCGAAGTGGTCGCAGCGCAGCCGGGTCATGCTCTCTTCCACCCGCGCGCGAAAACTTTCCGCGTCGCGGTGACCGCACTTGCTGATGATGTGCAGGCCGACCCAGTTGCCGCCCACCGCCGCGCCGATCTTTTCCTCGCTGTCGAAGTATCCGTGCGCGGTCTCGATCCAGTTGATCCCGCGCGCGCGGGCGCGGTCGATCAATTCCTTCACCTGCCCGTCACTGATTTTGGAGAATTGAATCCCCCCCATCCCCACCGCGGACAGGCGCAGTCCCGTGTTGCCGAATGCCAGGTTACGCATGGCTGTATTATATAGTGGCGAGCGGTTAGTGGCTAGTGGTAGTGGCAAGGGGCGGTGACGCAGAGAAAAAGGCAAGGGGTTAGGGGCAAGGGACAAGGGGCTAGTCTTTCATCCCTAACCCCTAACCCCTTGCCATTCCCCGCGCCACCGCCACTAGCCACCAGCCACTTCATGAGATACAATAATTATCATGACCGTAGAAAACCGGCGCGAGTGGGAAGAGGCGTTGTATTCCGCCCTGGCGAAGTGCGACCGGGAGGGGATTGCTCTGGCGGTGGAGGATGTGCACGCGGCGGATCTGGCGGAATATTTTCTCGAGTTGGACGAGCCGGAGCAGATCGGGTTGCTGGACGCGTTGAGCGACGAGCAGGCGGCGACGCTGCTGGACGAGCTGGCGCCAGACGAGCAGGCGGAGGTGCTCGACCTGCTGCCCATCGAGCGAACCACCGACATCCTCGACGAAATGCCTCCCGACGAAGCCGCCGACCTGCTGGCCGAGTTGCCCACCGAAGAGGCGAACGCACTGCTGGAGCGCATGGAGCCGGAGCAGGCCGGCGACGTGGCCGAGTTGATGCGCTATCCGGAAGACACCGCCGGCGGGCTGATGACCAAGGAGTTTGCCGGCGTCGGCCTCGATGACACCGCCGCCGACGTGATAACCCGCCTGCGCGCCCATCACGACGACGCGGAGATGATCTACTACCTCTATGTGCTGGACGAGGACGAGCGGCTGCTGGGCGAGGTAACGCTGCGCGATCTCATTGTCTGCCCTCCCGATACCACGATGTCCGCCGTCATGCGCCGCGAGTTCATCAGCGTGCCGGCCAACCTGCCGCAGGACGAGATGGCAGAGATCGTGCGCCGGCACGACCTGCTGGCGGTGCCGGTGCTGGACGGGGAGGGTCGCCTGCTCGGCATCATCACCGTGGACGACGTGGGCGATGTGGTGCAGGAGGAGGCGGCGGAGGACCTGCTGGAATCGGGCGGGGGCGTGGCGTCCGCGGTGGGGCGCGGCAAGTTCGCCGCGGTGGAATCACGGCCCTGGGCAGGATTGCCCGGTTGGCGTATCGGGCTTCCGGCGCTGGCCGGTGGAATCCTGGGCGCCGGACTGATCTGGTTGTTTGCCGGGTGGCTGCGCGGCGCGTGGAAAGACGTGGGACTGCTGCTGCCGCTGGTGCTCATCCTCGGCATCTTCGCGGCCAATCAGGCAGCGCTGGCGATGGACCGGGCGTATGAAAGCGCGGTCGAGCGGCGGCAATTGGGGCGGGTCTTCCTGCGCGAGGTGCTGGCCGGACTGGCGCCGGCGATCATCGGCGGGTTACTGGCAGCCGGCGTGATTCTGGTATTGCATTTCGACCGGCGCGAGGTGACCGCGCTTGCCTTTCCCGCCGCGCTCGGTCTGTGGACCGCCGCCGTCGCCGGCGCACTCGGCGCCGTCACCCTCCGTCGCCAGGGCGACCGCCTCGGCGCCGCCGCCACCACCCTCATAGTAGCCGCCGCCCTGCTGCTCGCTACCGCCGTGTACCTCTTCGCCTCGCGGGGTTTGATATAATAAAGGCGATGACGCAGGGAAAAGGCAAGGGGTTAGGGGCAAGGGATAAGGGGCTAGTCTTTCATCCCTAACCCCTAACCCCTAACCCCTTGCCATTTCCTTGCGCCTCCGTCTTATATATAGCTTCAAACGCAGCACGGAGACGGTCGGGGTCTTTTTTGCCGGGGGAGGATTCCACGCCGCTGTTCAGGTCAACGGCGTAGGGGGCGGCGATGCGGATGGCTTCGGCGACGTTCTCCGGACTCAACCCGCCGGCGAGAATGATGGGCGTGCCGAACGCCGTAGCCTCGCGCGCAAGGGTCCAGTCGATGGCGCGCCCCGTGCCGCCGTGCAGGCCCGGCGCCTTCGCGTCGAGCAGAAAGGCGCATATGCCCGCCGGGTCGCGCAACGGGGCCAGATCCTCCCGCGAAGCCACCGGTATCGCGCGGATGATGGGAGCGCGGACCTCCGGGTCCGCGAGTGTCCCATGCACCTGCGCCACCCGGCAGCCGGATTGCACTAGCAATTCCTCTACCGCCGACTCGTCAACGACAATCGCCACCGGCGTCACAAAGGGCGGCAACCCCGCGATAATTTCCCGCGCCGCCGCCGGCGCGATATAGCGCGGGCTTTTCTCGTAAAAGATGAAGCCCAGCGCATCCGCTCCCAGCTTCGCTGCCAGCAGCGCATCCTCGCTATTCGTAATGCCGCAAATTTTGATCCGCATATCTGCTGTTGAAAAATCCTCAAATTGTGGTAAGATGAACTGAGCGTATCTTACCACGGCGCGTTGACGTCGTGAACCCCCGGAAGAAGGCGGAGCGATGAAGGCACAATCGAGAGCGGCAGGCTCGCCGCGAATGGCATCTCTAATCCTGTCGATCGGCGCCGCGCTGGCAATGTGGCTCATCGCCGGTTGCGGCACGACCGGCGGGACGGGCGGAGGTTACGGCGCGGATGCCGGACCATGGCCGTCATCGCCGGCACGCACCACGCCGAACGCGAGCCGTCCCGCGGCCGAACAGGCGCCCGACGCCGCGCTGACCGTGCTGCTGCGCGGGAAAACGGCGGAGGACCAGGCGATCGAGCTGGACGTGACGCAGGTCGAGCTGAAATACGGCGACCAGTGGGCGCCGGTTGCCAACCGCGAGGCCATCGCGAAGATCGAATCGCTGCCGTTGCGCATTACCAAGGGCGGAATAACCGCCATGCTGGCCCCTCCGAAGACGAAGGTACAGAAACGCAAATACACCCACCTGCGCCTGCGCTTCGACGATCGCAAAACGAAGCTGGTCCAGGGTGAGAAGAAGCTGCCGCTCACCCTGCAGGCCACCCTCGAGCTGGGCGAGTGGACGCCGGATGAGAGGGTGATCAACACGCTGACGGTGATTATCGACGGCACGAAGGTGACCGCGACCGGCAACAGCGCCACGCTGCCCGCCTCCGCGCTGACCGCGGCGAAGGGCGCCGCCGCCGGCGGCGTCAGCGGCAAGATCGTGCCGGCGCTGCCCACCGCCCGCGTCGAGGCTTATTGGGGCGACACCAAGCTCGTCATCGGCAGCGCCAGCCCCAGCGCGCAGGACGGCAGCTTCCAGATTCCCGACCTCCCCGCCGGTTCCTACCGCCTGGCGATAACAACTCCCGGCTACCACCGCGACGATCCTCCCAAGGATCCGCTGCTCCTCGAGGATAAGGTAATCCTGCTGGGCGAGATTCGCATGCTGAAGGATGTAGACAAAGAATAATACGGTATAAGCCGCCTTCTGGGAGCTGTGGAAATCACATTCTCAGTCTGGAAGGGTGCGAGAGCCCCGCCTGGTTATAGGCAAGCTGTGGAACTGAGAGTGTGCTTTACACAGCTTGCCTATAACCAGGCGGGGCTCTCGCACCCTTCCAGACTGAGAATGTATCTTCTACGCTCGCTTGATAAAGGAAACCTCTCATCGGCGTCAAACTAATGCCTTGTGAATTCCACCATGAGGTAACGCCATGACCAGTCCGACCACTCTGACTGAAAAACAGCGCTTCATCGACACGCTGCGGTTCCGCGGCGTGGATCGCGTGCCGTTCATGGAAATTTGCCTGTGGGAGCAGACCACCGCGCGCTGGCGGGCGGAGGGAATGCCGGCGGCGGCGAACACCGCCTTCATGTGGCACGGGGAGCCGTATTTCGGGCTGGAGGGTTACGAGACGGTGCATCTCGATGCTACCGGACCCCACCCATCCTTCGACGGCACGGTGATCGAGGAGGACGAGGAGACGGTGCTCTTCCTCGATGAGATGGGCCGCACCCGCCGCGCGTACAAGCCGGGCACCGCGGGCGGCACGCGCATGAGCATGGATACCTACCTCGACTTTGCGGTGAAGGATTTTCCCACCTGGGAAGCGTTCAAACTACGCTACCTGGGTCCGGTGGCGGAGCGCTACCCGGCGGACTGGGAGGCGGTGAAGGCGACGGCGCGCACCACCCATCGCCCGCTGACGCTGCTCAATCCGCTGGCGGGCACCTTCGGCTATTACAGCATGCTGCGCAACTGGATGGGCACCGAGAACCTTTCCTACCTCTTTTACGACAACACCCCGCTCATCGAGGAGTGCCTGGAGTTCCTCACCGAGTTCGCCATCCGCGTGTTGACCCCGGCGGTCGAGCAGATTCACTTCGATTTCTACTACATCCACGAAGACATGTCCTACAAGAACGGCCCGCTGGTCTCGCCGCCGATGTTCCGCCGCCTCTTCCTGCCGCATTATAAACGGTTCGTCGAATTCCTCCGCAAGCACGGCGTCGATGTTATCCTCGTAGATACCGACGGCAACCCGGAGGTGCTGCTGCCCCTCTTCATCGAGGCGGACGTGGACGGTTTCGGCCCCGTCGAGCGCGCGGCGGAGATGGACCCGCTTGATATACGCCGTAAATTCGGCAGAGAAATCTGTATGGTCGGCGGCGTGGACAAGCGCGAGATCGCCAAAGGCCGGGCGGAGATCGACGCCGAACTTTACCGTCTGACCCCGCTGATAGAGGACGGCGGCTTCATCCCCACCATCGATCACGCGGTACCGCCTGATGTGTCGCTGGAGAATTTCGAATACTATCTGGAAGTAAAGCGGAAGATTATCTTTGGCGGATAAGGAGTCTGTCATGACCACCATGCACAACATCGTCGGCATTTCTAATCCACACCTTATTCTCGGCTTTGACACGACTGATGGCGGAGCGCTGGCGGCGATGCGAGATCAGACGAGCGGCTATGATTTTATCCGCGATGACGCGGCGCCGAAGACGCTCTTCCGGCTGGCGCTGGTCGATGCGGAGCGGCAGGTGCGGTGGCTCGACGCTCGCGATGCCGATGCCGTCACCTCCGAGCGGATTTCCGACGGGCTCATCCTGCGCTGCGCGTTCGGGGAGATGACGGTCACCGTGCAAATTATCCTCGATGGCGATCTTTCCTACTGGCGCATGCGCGTGGAGGGCGTGCCGGCGGGGCTGGCGGTGAAGGAGCTGCAGTGCCCGGTGCTCTCCGGCGTGATGTCGGTGGGCAACGGCGCGCCGGGCGAAGCGGTGGCGGCGCCGGTGCAGTCGGAGGGCTATCTCTTCACCGACCCCTTCCCGGTGGCGGACAACTTGCCGTTGAAGGCCGGATATCCGGAGTGCCGGCACGCCGGCATGGGCGAGGTGCATGGAATGTACCCCGGCGGGTTGGCGATGCAGATGCTGCTCTACTACAACGAGCGGTCCGGCCTCTACCTGGCCGCCCACGACGCCGGCATGCACGTGAAGGGTTTCCACCTCGGGCAACTGGCGGACTGGGGACAATTCCCGGTGATGTGGGTGAGCCATCACCCGCCGGAAGCGCCGGGCGACGTCGCCTTCGAATATGACACGGTGGTCGGCGTCTTTCACGGCGACTGGCACGCCGGCGCCGACATTTACAAGGCGTGGGGGCGCCGGCAGTGGTGGTGCGAGAAGACGCTGGCGGAGCGCGACATCGCCCCCTGGCTGCGCGAAGGCTTCGGCGTGTGGCAGATGTCCAACTTCCACATCCCGGAGATCAGGCTGAACCACTCGCTCGATCAAATCGCCGAGGAAACGAATGCCATCGCGCGGGAGGCCGGCACGCCGCTGGCCGCCTTGATCTTCAACTACGAAAAGGGCGGCGCGTGGACCGGGCCGGTCGGCCTGCCGCCGAAGGAAGGCGCAGACGCCTGCCGCGCGGCGATGAAGAAGCTGAAGGCGGCGGGCAACCACGGCTTCGTCTACATCCCCGGCGGCAACTGGTACGTCGCCATCGATTCCTATGATCCGCCGTTCGACAGTTGGGCGGAATACAACGAGCGCGGCAAGCCGATTGCCATTGTCAAAGAGGACGGAGAAGTGAACCTCGGAAGCTGGTACGGCGGCTGGCACTCCTCCTGGCTCTGCCCGCACACAACGGGCAACCGCGAAATCCTCGCCCAGGAGCTGTTAAGCTGCATGAGCTGGGGCGTCGACTGGGTGCAGATCGACAACTTCCCTTGTGGCGGGCCGATGGCCTGTTACTCCAAGGAGCATGGGCATCCGGTGGGATACGGCACGTGGATCACCGAGGACTGGGTCGTTACGCTGGCCGACGCGCGCCGGCACATCAAGGCGGTGAACCCCGACGCCGTGCTCTCCACCGAAGGCATCTGCGAGGTATTCATCCCGTATCTCGATCTTTACGACCAGCGCGCGGGGAACATGGAGTATTTCGGCCACCACAACCCCGGCCATCCGGCGGGCGGCAAATTGATTCCTATCTTCGAGTATGTCTACGGCCCCTACATCACCGGCTACCTCGCCGCCTACCCGGAGACGAACAGGCCGGAGGTGCTTTACTGGACGCGCAGCCTGGGCAAGGCGCTGTCGCTGGGCGTCATCCCCAGCGGCGGCCGCTACTGGCCCACGCCGAAGGAATCCAATCCGGTGACGCTGGCCTTCTACAAAAAGGCCGTCCGCGCCGCGAAGGACGCCTGGAAATACCTGATGTTCGGCGAGATGCTCCCCCCGCCGGCGATCGACGTGCCGGAGATCGAGGCGTCGTATCTGCAGTTCACCGGCGAGTGCCTGGACCACCTGCTGGAGAAGAACCGCCACGTGGTCACCGACGCCGCCGTACAGCACGCCGCCTGGCGGGCGGAGGACGGCAGCATCGGCTACCTTTTCGCGAATATCTCAGGGGAGGAGGTCAGTTTTACCGTCGATATTTCCGCTTATACGGAATACGAGAGCGAATATCGCGTGGAGGCGGTGACCGACGGCGCGCGGGAAGTGCTGTATAATAAGGTAACTTTGCCGGTTGCCCATCTGCTTTATATGGAGCCGCTGTCGATTGCGATCATCGAAGTGATGCCGGTATAACCGGAGCAGAAAAACGCAGGATGCGGCACATCGGACAGCTTTGGAAATCACCGTTCAGGTCAGGGAAGTAATAGTCCGATACAGCGCCGGCAAAAACATCCGGTTATCGAGGCGCAGGTATTCCAGCTCGCCGCCCATACGGGCGAAGGTTTTGCAGAAGCGCAGGTAGTAGGCGGGGTGGTCGCGCGGCGGCTCGCCTTGCGACCAGTCCCACTCGCCGGGTTGGAGGTCGTTGACGAGCAAGTAATAATCGGACAGCGGCTTTCCCTCCTCCCGGATGGCCAGATTATTGGCCATGGAGAGTGCTTTCTCGAAGATCATCGGCGCCATGATGGCCGACCCTACCGCCAGGTGGACGCCGCCGGAGAGTTGCCGGATGCCGGCCGCGTAGGTCAGGAAATCGCGCACCGCGCCGCGCCCGATAGCCCCGCCGCAGTTCAGCGGGTGAGTATAAATGATATCGTAGCCGACGCCGGGGTGCACGGTGAAGGGTATGCCCAGCCGCCAGGCGGCGGCCTGCGCGCTGTATTCCTTCGCCGTGTGCGGCGCCGGCAGCCAGCCGGCGGGCAGGTCGAAGGTCGTAAGTAAATAATGCAGGTCGGCCAGCGCGCCCAACGTTTCGCCGGGAGGCATTTCAGCGATGCGCGCTCTAACTGCATCGAGAGATGGAATATGCAAGCCATCTTCCACGATCATTTTCCCCACGGACGCGCCGTAGCCCAGCCCATCGATCGCGCCAATGGCCACCGCCAGATTGATATAGCGTCCCGTCTCCTCCCACAGTCCGAAGGCGCCCGCCGCGGTGTTGGCGCGCACATCCTCCGTGCTGCGTCCCAGGAAGGCGAATTCCCAGTCGTGGATGGAGCCCGCGCCGTTGGTCGCGACGTGGGTCAGCCACCCCTCCTCCAGCAGGCGAATCACCACCGGCGCCAGCCCGTTCTTGATCAGGTGCGCGCCGAAGGTAAGCATAACCGGGCGGTTATTTCGCCGAGCTTCCTTCACCCGCGCGGCAACTCGGGCCGTCATTTCCGCCGAAACGCCATCCAGCGCGGGCGCCGGCGCGTCGGGATCCACGGCGATCTTCGCCATCTCCAGTTTATGCTCCCGCTTCGCCAGCGGATAAAGCCGCAGCCGGCAGCGATCCAGCGGTTCGAATAACATAATTAAACAGTTCAATATCGACGCGACCTTTTCCTGCCGACGGTTCACGCGCGGACCATTCTTTGATATTATGCAAACCGCCTGTGCAGTATGGCTGATTTCCGGGCCTCCGTGTCTCTGTGCCGCTGTGGTTATTGGAGCCTGAGCTTTTATGATTAATATCATAGAGCTTTTTCGCGCAATGAGATAAGATGAGGGCAGATTTTAGAACGGAGGACGGAAAATGCCGGTACGCGAGATCATAGAGATCGACGAGGAATTGTGTAATGGCTGCGGCGTCTGCGTGAGCGCCTGCGCCGAAGGCGCTATTCAAATCATCGACGGTAAAGCGAAGCTCGTCAAGGATGAATACTGCGATGGGCTGGGCGCGTGCCTGGGAGATTGCCCGACCGGAGCGATCCGCGTCATCCATCGCGATGCGCCGGAATTCGACGAGCAAGCGGTGGAGAAGCACCTGACGAATATCGGCCGCTCCACGGATGCTCACCAGGCTCGCCATGCGCATTCCGTCCCGCCGCCCGCGTCCCAACCACATCATGCGCCCCATGCGCCAGGCGGCTGTCCCGGCTCGATGATGCGCCAGTTCGCGCAGAAGCCGGCCGCCGGCGCCATGGTCGCCGGCGCGCCCAGCGCATTGCGGCAGTGGCCGGTGCAGTTGCACCTGGTTCCGCCCAGCGCGCCGTATTTCCGCGACGCCGACGTGCTGCTGGCGGCGGACTGCGCGGCGTTTGCCTGCGGCGACTTTCATACGCGGTTCCTGGCGGATCATGCGCTGGCCATCGCCTGTCCGAAATTGGACGATCCGAGCGGCTACGTGGAGAAGCTGGCAGCGATGATCACCGATGGCGGCATCCGCAGCCTCACCATCGTGATGATGCAGGTGCCCTGCTGCAGCGGGCTGCAGCGCTTTGTAGAGCTGGCGATGCAGACCGCGGGCCGCCGCGTGCCCGTGCGCACCGTGGTGGTAAGCCTGGAGGGCGAGACGCTGATCGATGAAGCGGCGTAAAGCGCCAGCCTGATGAATAGAAGGGGAGAAGGGGAGAAGGCACTTTTGCTTCTCCCCTTCTTCTCTTCTCCCGCCAGCCGCTCGTTACTCGGCGCGCTATTTCCGACTTTTTCACTTAGGATTCCTTGTTACAAAAAAAAATTTTTCTAAATTCTATCGTAATTTCTTACTTTTCTTATAAATTATTATTGATTGAAAAGAAAGTATCTGGTATACTGATCAGCAGACAACGGGAAGGTCAGCCATGAAATGCTTCCGCATTGGCGGCTGTCAATAATCCGATTTACATGAAATGGGGGGTGGGCGAATGCCGGAACTGCATACTTTATTGCATCAATCGGGTCGACGCATGACCTCGCAGCGCGCGGCGGTATATCGTGTGCTGTGCGGGATGACGACTCATCCAACCGCGGAGGAGCTGTTCCTTTCGATCCGCGGGCAAATGCCAAACATCAGCCTGGCCACGGTATATAACAACCTGGAAATGCTGGTGGAGTCCGGGTTGGCGGTCAAGATCGCGGGCGAGCGCTCCGCGCGTTATGACGCGGAATGCACTCCCCACGCTCACGCAAGATGCACCGGCTGCGGCACGGTCATCAATATGCCGCCGCACGATGTCCAGACCATGCTGAACACCCTTACGCTCCCGGAAGGCTTCAGCCCGTCCGGTACCGCTATTGATGTCGAGGGACTGTGCTACGACTGCCGCCGCCGGTTGAATTAGTCGATTGCGATTGCAGCCACATATAGCGGGGAAAGACACGCCTGTCTTTCCCCGCTTTTTCGTCGCGAGGCAAGCTCCGGGACTATCTCCCCTCGCGCGAAAGGTTTGCCTATCAACGTGGGGGGGACAGTCCCTGACGAGAAGCTCCGGGATACTCTCCGCCTTTTTGTGCGTTTCATACTGCAACCCGTTGGTGGCAGGCGCGTATTAGGGTATGATAGAAGTGACCGGTGACCGGTGACGAGCGATTGCGGCTAACAGGATTAAGCGGAAAACTCGCCCCTCGTCACTAAAAGAGAGAGGTGTGCCATGGTGCGATTCGGTTGGCTGCTGGGCGCGATGCTGCTGCTGGCGGGGGCCGTAATGGCGGTGGATTATGACGACGGTTCGCCGATCTCGCTGACCGTGCGAGCGAGCGCGTATACGGCCGGGCCGGCGCAGACCATTCAGATCCACATCGAAGCCTTCGATATGGATCTGGAAGACCGGGGACGGGGCTGGGATCGCATCGATGATGCGGTATCGCTGGCATATCAGGCGACCGGCGGCGAGTTATCCAAACGCTCGGTTACCGCAAATCCGGTGGATCTGATCTGGCAAGCGCCAATGCAGCCGGGCGTCTACGCCCTGTATGTGGCGGCAACCGACAGCGGTCGCTTTTTCGTCGATCGTCCCGCCCGGCGGATCGTGGAGTTCACCGTGCAGCAAGCCGGCGTGCCCTTCGTGCCCGGCGTGCGCGTGGCGGCCAACCCGCAGACCATCCGCCTCGACCTGCGCAATAACACCATGCTTACCGCCCAGGTGTTCGGCAACGACGCCGCCGGCAAGACCGTCGCCTTCTTCGCCACCAGCGGCGCCCTTGCCGCCGCCACCGCCGTCACCGATGCCCAGGGCCGGGCGACGGTCAGGCTGACGGTGACGCCGGACGACACCGGCGCGATAACCGTGTCCGCCACCTACGGCAACACCACCTCGACGACCACCGTGCAGGTAGTGGAGGATGCCCCCGGACCCATCCATCCCGGCCCGCCGATCTATCCTCCGCCTCCGCCGGGCAATATCTCGCCCGGATTCGTGGTCAACGTCGAACCGAACGTGCTGCCGGCGGATGGCCGTAGCACCGCCATCGTGCGCGTGCGGTTGACCGACCCGCGCGGCTTGCCCATTCAGCGCCAGAACGTGGTGTTCCGCTCCACCATCGGCATCATCGCACCGCAAATGTCGATGACCGATTACTACGGCGGGGCGGCTGCCCAGCTTACCGCCGAAAATGAGCCGGGCACCGGCTACGTGGTGGTGAACGCCGGGGCGATGCAGAGTTACGCCACAATCATGTTCACTCCCGTCGAGGACGAGGAACCCGCCGGCCCGCCGCGCATCTTCCTCACAGTCGATCCCACGCAGCAAAACGCGGACGGCGCTGCCCGCGTGCGGGTCGAAGCGCTGGTGCTGGACGGGAACAGCCGCGCGATTCCCGACGCGCAAGTCAGCTTTTCCACCACGCTGGGCCGCATCATGGAGCCGACGGTGGCTACCGACGAGGAAGGCCGGGCCGCCACCACGCTGACCGCTCCCGACCGGCCCGGACTGGCAGTGGTGACCGCCGCCATGGATCGCCTTACCGCCGCCAGCCAGGTCGAGTTCCTGGGCGGCGGCGATCAGCCGCTGTTCGATGTTCCGCGCTGGACCGGCCAGCACACCACCTTCGCGGCGCCGAACTGGCTGCTGAACGAGCTGCGCGTGGAGGATGGCGGCAAAAGCGCCAGCACGGCCGAGCTGCGCGTATTCGATGATGCCGGCAGGGTGAAGCTGCTGGTTCCGCTGGGCGCCGACGGCGTCATCATCCGCGACCAGTATGGCCAGGCGCGCGGTTACACGATCGAGGAAAAGGATATCGCCACCGTGGTATTGCTGCGCCCGGATGGAGCGCCGGTGCGCTCCATTAAGATACCGTTGGCCATCGGCAGCGATGTTCGCGAAGTGCAGTATGCCGAGCCGGGCGGGCAGGTGCTGGCGGCAATTTCGCAGCCGGACGGCACGCGTCCGGAGGTGCGCTTCTACGGACCGGATGGCGCCGAGTTGTTGATACTGAATCAGGGACTGGAGAAACTTCCGGTGATGGCGCTGGGCGGCGACGGCTACCTGGCGATGGCATTCACGGGAGGAACCGTGCGGCTATACAATCCGACCGGACTGCCGGTGTCCGACGGGCGCCGCGCCGACGGAATGGCCGCGCGCGGGGTGGCGATAGGTCCCGGCGGCGCTTGGGTGGCGGTATCCGCCGCTCTCGAGGGGCAGACGGCGCGCCCGCCGGTGGTAAGCGTGTTTTCCAGCCGGGGAGGCATGCCCATCGCCACCTTCGAGCTGGACGCCGTGCGGATGGCGGCGGTGTCGGCAACCGCGCTGGCGGTATCCACTCCGGACAGCACGGCCGTCATCGACCTGACCGGCAACGCCATCGCCTGGAAGATTGCCGGCGGATTCGAGCGGTTCCTCGCCGTGGGCAATCTGGCGATCCTTGCCGGCCACCACGGTGACGAATCCAACGGAGCCACCTCCCGCGTGAGCATCGTGCAGTTGCGGGATGGCCTGCTGATCATCTCCGAGCCGTTCGACACCGGCCATATCGTCGCCCTCACCCCGCCGGCCGCCGACGGCACGATAGGCGTGTTGGGCGAATTCTACGCGCTGGATGTCGCGCTGCCGGGAGGGCGGTAAGCCTTTCTAATATATTGTTCGTGCTCATTTCCTAATATTTTCTGGTGTGCAACGACGGTAATTTTTTAGTCGCTTGACCTATCAACTGCCCTGGAATATCATGTCATGCAGTGGTAAAGCATTACGATCATGCCATATATTACACCTCAAACGTAATCTCCGCGAGGTTTGCAGCCTGTATGGCGGGAGCGCATTATAGTAAGATGCAATACAGAGACCTCCTTTACCTACAATTAATCTGGCATTGTACATACCTTAAATACGGAGACAACCACCATTCGCGCGAAACATGCTACCGGTGGCTCGTCCCTGGACTCGTTTTTTAAATGCCACCTTATAGAAGATACGAGAGTGCTTGGTGCATGTTCGGTATGTATAATCATCAGTGATATGAAATAATGGGGTGAGTTATTAAGCGAGGGTGTTACTATGAGCGACAAGCAAAAGCTCGCACAATATGGATTGACCGAAGAGGCGCAGTCCTGCCTCGATTTGGCGCGCCAAAGCATAGAAATCCATGAGCAAGCCATGCGTCTTATGGGTGCACAGTCAACCGAAGGGGAAAGTGTCACCGGAACACTCGAACAATTCACCTCACAAGCCAAAGTAGCTCAACCAGAGGTGAATTATGTCGTATGGCGAGATCATCGCGCAACTTGGTGACCAACCGCAACCTGATGATATCCTTCAATATTGCCGTGAGCGTATCACCGAGGTGACCGCGATCACCGGGCGCCCCTTGTTACTGTATGTAGCAAATTTTCTTCAAGGCATCAGATCCTCAATCAAGCACGAAGATAAAACCGCGCTCTCTGACATGATGGATGGCGTTAATACCGAAGAAATTGACTTCATGATCAATAGTCCGGGTGGCTCCCCGGAAGTCACCGAAACGATGGTCAATATGCTGCGGTCGAAATACAGCCATATCCGCTTTGCAATTCCAAACATGGCAAAGTCGGCTGCAACTCTTCTCTGCTTATCTGGAGACGAGTTGCTAATGGACCATCGAAGCGAACTTGGACCAACAGACCCGCAGATCACTTATACCTCTGGTGGCGAACAGCGCATGGAAGCGGCAGAGGATATTCTTGACGGCTTTGAAGATGTGAAAAAAAAGCTGAAAACCGAAGGTGTTACTGCCTTGCCAGCCTATTCGCCGCTCATTAATAAGTATAGCATTGCATTGTTTGCAGCCTGCGAGAACGCCAGGCAGTTAACTCGCACTTTAGCCACAAACTGGTTGAGTAACTATATGTTCGTCGGTCAACCCGATGCTGCCATCAAAGCAGACGAAATAACCGAAATGTTTGCCAATCATGCGCTCACACTTTCACATAACCGGGCGATCTCAATTGATCAGTGCATAGGCGCAGGTATGAAGGTAGTCGATTTACGGAGACCTGAACAGAAGCAACTTGATGATGCATTGTGGCGACTCTGGTGTGGTTATGAACGGTTCTTTGAAAAATTCGGGGGAATTTACAAAGTCTACCAAAGTTCAACCGGAGGCTTATTGCTCAAATTTCAGCAAATGTCACAATCTAGCGATGCAAAACAGCAACAGACTCCCAAACCTTCACCAGCACTTCCGAAAGGGCAACAGTCCGGGCCAGTCATGCGCAAAAAGAAACGGCGGTAGTTACCATCATGTTAACCTGATCTGTTGCCTGCTATATCATGGTTGTTAATTTTAGTAGCAGAAAAGTGAGAGTATTGTCGCCTAGAGAAGCCTTTGCCATGAGCATGTTGCCTGTAGACGACTAACAGGATGCTCGTCATCATGGTAAACGAGAGCACCGAAGCAGACACAAGGAGCGACCGTACCCATGGAAGCGTCTGACCGTCTGACACAAGGGAGGAACCCGGTGCGGTAGTGCCGCACGCCGGGGTATGTGCGGGGGGCTGGAGGTAACTCTAGTCCCTACCACGACCCTTATTCCTATTTGTCGAACTCTGAATTTCGAAAATATTGAACTCAAACCATAACGTAAACCACGCTTACCGTCCTCCCCGTCCGGTTAACATACCGTCAGAACAAGGCGGGGAACGGAATGACAGCAGAACCATATGATGAAAAAGACGCCGAATACGATCCCAACGAGGCGGATCGGGGATTCGGCAGGAAGCTGACGCGCAAGGAGCAGGCGATCGAGGTAGGCGTCTTTCTGCTGCTTATTGTGCCGACCATGATCCTTTCGTATTTTATTGCCCAGCAGGCCGGCGGGATCAGGGAGAGCTTCACCGTGCTGGCCGTCGCGACGATCGTCCGCGACCTGGCGCTGGTCGGCCTGATCATCTTTTTTCTCTGGCGCAACGGTGAAAGCCCCGCGCGCATCGGGTGGACCTACAAGCATCTCTGGGCCGACATCGTGCTCGGTATCGTGCTCTTCTTTCCGGTGTTTCTCGCCGCCTCCGCGCTGGGCGCGCTGCTGGAACGGCTGGGGTTCTCCGGGCCGTCGCAGTCGGCGATGGGAGCGCTGCTCCCGCGCACCAGCGCCCAGTATGCGCTGGCCATTGCGCTGGTGATCGTGGTTGCGCTATCGGAAGAGTTCATTTTTCGCGGCTATCTCATCCGCCGTCTTTCTTCGGCGACCCGCAGCGTGGCGATGGCAGTGGTCGTCGCCTCCATCATCTTCGCCTTCGGCCACGGTTATGAAGGCACCTCCGGCGTGGTTGCCGTCGGCTTCATCGGCCTCGCGTTCGCCCTCATCTACGTTTGGCGCGGCAGCCTGGTCGCTCCGGTAGTAATGCACTTCCTGCAAGACTTCATCGCCATCGTGGTGGCGCCGTATCTACGCTTGTAGCTCATGCTCCTGCTCAAGCGGAGCCGGAACCAAAGAACCGATCTCCTGCCCAGGTTTATGGTTTATGGTTCATCGTTTAGCCTTGGATTCCCGGCAGAGTTATTCGATACACATCGTAGAGAATTGAACCGTGACAGGATTGCTCTCGCCTCGGATTTACTTCCTAAAGGGATTTCGTCGGCCGGTGGCTAATTACCATTGCTGTCTCTGAAGGAGGTTATGCGTGAAACAGGTTTTCCTCGGCAGCCCCGGCATTATCGTGCGGGAAGTTCCCGCGCCGGAGCCGGTCGCGGGGCGGCTGCTGGTGCATACCCGGCATTCGCTGATCAGCGCCGGCACCGAGGGATCGACGCTGAAGGGGCGGAGTCGCGCGGAGATGCGGGCGGAGCCGGGACCGGCGCCCGCGGAGGAGAAGATGACGGCGCTGGGCTACAGCGCCGCCGGCGAGGTGATAGATGCCGGCGGGTTGGACGAATTCGTCGCGGGCGGCCTGGCGGCCTGCGCGGGGAGCGGCGCCAATCACGCGGAAATTATCAGCGTGCCGCGCAACCTGGCCGCGCCCGCGCCGGAAGGCGTGCCATCCGCGTCCGCTGCCTTCACCACCCTCGGCTCCATCGCGCTGCAAGGCATCCGGCGGGCCGACCCGCGGCTGGGCGAGACGGTGGTGGTGGTGGGCCTCGGGCTGGTGGGCCAGCTCGCGGCGCAACTGCTCGCGGCCGCCGGTTGCGTCACGGTGGGCATCGACGTGCAGCCGGAACGGGTGGCGCTGGCCTGCTCGCTGGGACTCGACCTGGGATTGACGGCGGGTGAGGATGACGTCGTGCCGGAGGTGCTGCGAATCACCGGCGGTCACGGCGCCGACGCGGCCATCCTCTGCGCTTACGCCCCGGAGAACGACGAGCTGGCCAATGACGCCTTCAAATATACCCGCCGGCGCGGTCGCGTGGTGGTGGTTGGCTCGGTTGGCATGGGCCTGCGCAGGCCTGATTTCTACCGCCGCGAGCAGGACTTCCTCATCTCCTGCTCCTACGGGCCCGGACGCTACGATCCCGCATATGAGGAACAGGGGCAGGATTACCCCTACGAGTTCGTGCGCTGGACGGAAAATCGCAATATGCGCGAAGTGCTGCGCCTGCTCGCCGCCGGCAAGCTGCGCGTCGAACCGCTCACCTCCGCTTCCTTCCCCATCGCGCAGGCCCGGCGCGCTTACGAGGAAGTCGTCTGGGGCGGCGCGAACACGATTGGGGTGCTGCTGGAATATTAAGCGGGATTCATCCACGGGGGACAGTCCCCAACGAAGGGAATTGCATGTCTACCATTAACCTTGGCCTCATCGGCTGCGGCGCGCTCGGCAATATCCATGCCGAATGCATCGCGAAGATTCCGGACGCCCGCTTCATCGCCTATGCCGACCTCCGCGAGGAAGCGGCGCAATCCTTCCTTGCTAAATTCGGTGGCGAATATGCGGCGGCGGATGCCGAAAAGGTGCTGAACGACGATCGCATCGAGGCCGTCTATATCTGCACGCGGCACGATTCGCACGCTCCGCTGGCCATCGCCGCCGCGCGGGCGGGCAAGCACATCCTGATTGAGAAGCCGCTGGCGCTTACCGAAGCCGAGTGCGAGGCGATGGCGGAGGAGGTGGCGCAGGCCGGCGTGATGCTGATGCCGGCGTTCAAGCTGCGCTTTTTCCCGCTGATCCGAAAGGCGCATGAATTCCTTCCCGAACCGCAACTGGTTGCCGGGCAGATCATGGACAGCCGCTGGCCCGATGGCTTCTGGGCGCAGGACCCGGCGCAGGGCGGCGCCAACGTACACAGCCAGGGCTGCCACGCCACCGATATCATCCGCTACCTCTCCGGCAGCGAGCCGGCGCGGGTGTGGGCGGCGGGCGGCGCGCTGTCGCATCCCGGCCATCCGTGCATCGACCAGTGCGCCGCGTCCATTCTCTTTGCCAACGGGCACGTCGGCTCGTGGATCAACGGCGACGCCGCGGTGGGCCGCTTCGTCAGCAAGTTCTTCTTCCAGCTTTACGGCGACGGCAGGAGCGTGGAGATATACGACCGCATGAAGAAGGCCGTCTTCTCCGATGGCGACAACACCTGGACGGAAGAGCGCGCGGAGGAAGAGGGCATGCTGCTGGAGAACGTGGAATTCATCGCCGCGCTGCGCGAAGGCCGGCAACCGAGCGTGACAGCGCACGACGGCCTGCAGGCCACCCGCATCGTGCTCGCCGCCGACCGCGCCATCCGCACCGGCGAAGTGCAAACCCTGTAATGGGAGCGCGGACCTCCGAGTCCGCCAGTGACGAAAGGTATGTATTATGAGAATCGGACTTATTGACCTCGATACTTCCCATCCCGGAAGCTGGCTGCCGCACGAGCGCGACCTGGGGCACGAGGTGGTTGGGGTGTGGGACGGCGGTGGAATTCATCCGGCCGGCTACGCGGAGAAGTTCGCCGCCGACAACGGCATCCCGCGCGTCTTTCCCACCCCGGAGGCGATGATCGGCGAGATCGAGCTGGCCATCATCCACTCCGCCAACTGGGACCGCCACATCGAGCGCGCGCGCCCCTTCGTCGAGGCGGGGGTGGCGGTGCTCATCGACAAGCCGATGGCCGGCAACTCGCGCGACCTGCGGCAATTCGTGAAGTGGGCCGAAGCGGGCGCGCGCATCGCCGGCGGATCGTCGCTGCGCTTCTGCGTCGAGGTGAACGAGTGGAATGCCCGTCCCGCCGAGGAGCGCGGCGCTCCGCACACCGCGCTGTGCGGCTGCGGGGTGGACGAGTTCAATTACGGCATTCACGCCTATTCGCTGCTCTTCGGCCTGCTGGGCACGGGGGTGGAGAGCGTGCGCCACCTGGGCGAATGCGGCCAGCGGCGAATTCAGGTGAATTTCGACGATGGCCGCGTCGGCTTTCTGGTGGTCGGCCCCGCGGCGTGGATGCCGTTCCACGCGGCGGTCATCACCGAGAAGGGCGTTATCCATTTCACCGTCGATTCGGGCCGGCTCTACCGGGCCTTGCTGGAGGCGGTGCTGCCCTACCTGGGCGGGGAGACGGAGCAGCCGCCGATCCCCATGCGCAAATTGATCGAGCCGGAGCTGGCCGCGCTGGCCGCGCGGCAATCCTGGCTGACCGGCGACCGGGAAGTGAAGATAGCAGACATCGCCGAAGACACCGCCTACGACGGCTTCGCCTTCGAAGTGGAATACCGCAAGAGCAGGTATCCCTCATCGTAGAGGCGATTGGCAAACCTTCCTACGGGTGATTATAGTCCGGGTCAGCCGGCGGCCTGGGTGGTGGCGGCAATCCGCCATTGCTCCAGTGATAGATCCCGGTGATGATTACCGCGGGGTAGATCGCCGTAAGCGGCTGCCCCACGATCACGCCGATGCCTGTTTGGTTGATTGTACCGATCAGCAACCCAATCACCAGACTGAATATAAAGAAAAGCCAGAAATTTTGCTTCACAATGGTATGATAAACAGTGATGAACAATCATAATAAACACCGGGAAGCAACCGCGGAAGCAGAGATCAAGATTCGCCTGGGGGTGGAGGAGTTCGCACGGCTGCCTGGCGTATTGGTCGAGTTGGGATTCGCGCCCGCCGGCGAGGAAACGCTGACCGATTATTACCTCGATTATGCCCGCTCGCCGCTCGGTGGTTATGACTTTACCCGGCTGCGCGAGATCGACGGTGGAAAATACCTGATCACGCAAAAACATTGGACTCGCGACACAGAAGGCCAGGCCATAAGACTGGAAGAGGAGCGCGAGTTAAGCCCGGAGGAGGCAGAGCGCCTGCTGCGGGAGAGCACCCCGCGCACGCTCCGCAAGCGGCGCCGTGAATACCGCGGTCAGATCGGCGGCCATCCGGCGACAATCGACATCGACGCGTTGGAATTGTCGGGAACGGAGCAGTATTTCCTGGAGTGCGAAATGCTGGTTACACCCGAACTAGCCGCGCAAGCCCGCGCCGACATCACCGCCTGGATGCGCGCCCACCTCCCCGTGGGCGATTTCAACGAGGCGCCCAGCATGCTGGAATTGTTGTTGAAAAGTTGACAGCGCCTGACGAATTGCCTATAATGCATCTCCGGTGGTATGGTGCCATCTGGCGAACCGTGGGCGGATAGCTCAGTTGGTAGAGCGCCTGGTTTACACCCAGGTGGTCGGGGGTTCGAGTCCCTCTTCGCCCACTTAATCTAATATTTTCGTGGTCGCTTGGCGCAGCGGTAGCGCACTTCGTTCACACCGAAGGGGTCACTGGTTCGAATCCAGTAGCGACCACCATTTTATTTGGTCCGCATCGGTTGCCTGATAATTGTCCGCCACTTCTCCGGCGGCACCCTACGCATGTCGCTCAGGTATATTTCATGATGCTTGCCTAAAAGCTTGTAATCCTGGGCGGCGATGAATTCGTGCAGCTTCACAATCGCCGGTCCTTCTTCGGAAAAAGGGCCGACATGCAGGATCTGCGCGCTCAATCCCTCGTGATACGTTTCCAGCCGCACCTTGTGGACTGCTGCCAGCCCTTTTTTTCTCTCTACCTCACCCGCCGCCCACGCCAGCAGCTCGGGCGTGACTACCTCCGGCTGCATGATCATCAGCGTCCACAGCCACTCGTCCTTCGGCGTATTGGCGAAATCGGCCATATCTTCCGCCCACCACAGCCCCTCCGGCGCCATCACCGGGTAATCGACCTCCCGCTTCTTCATCTCGAATTTCATCGTGTAGGCCAGCGAGTATAACACCTGCATGGCCTCCGCGAAGGCCGGCGCCGTATTCGGATCGCCCGCGCCGTCTATCATCAGGTACGGCAGCGGCGGCACGTCAATCCGCGCCGGCGCATTTTCTTTCACGGTATACAGCGCTTTGTATTGCTTCTTCAGATCGATGGTTTGCACGGCAATCCTCCTATATTGAGGATACACCCTCTTCTTCATGGAGGGTCAATAGGGTGAAGAAAGAATTATATCGGTTATGACTGACATGCTCCAACCAAAACCATTGGCCACTACGGCAACAGCGGCCGCGCGCTTCCCCTTCATCTTCGGCGCCCAGTATTACCGCGCGCCGACGCCGGAGCCGGAGTGCTGGGAAGGCGACTTGCGGCGCATGCGCGAGTTGGGATTCAACGCGGTGAAGTTCTTCGTGCAGTGGCGGTGGTCGCACCGGTCAGCGGAGCAGTATTACTTCGACGATCTGGACCGATTGATGGAGTTGGCGGGGGCGAACGGGCTGGGAGTGACGCTGAACATCCTGCTCGACATGTCGCCGACCTGGCTGTACCGCGAGTTCCCGGACGCGAAGCAGATCGACGCGCAGGGGCGCGCCGTGGAGCCGTATGCCGTGTCGCACCGCAGCATCGGCGGGCACCCGGGGCCGTGCTACCGCCACCCGGGGGCGCTGGCGGCGCGGCGGCGGTTCGTGGAGGCGGCGGTCGAGCACTTCCGCGGGCACCCGGCATTGTCGATGTGGGACGTGTGGAACGAACCGGAGCTGTCCTTCCAGCAGCG
>Ga0172375_10001372_pt1 | contig 39252 bp, 35 predicted proteins | sample LakKiv1m_FD_114537 | JGI IMG/M metagenome (GOLD analysis project Ga0172375, IMG submission 114537) | Freshwater microbial communities from Kabuno Bay, South-Kivu, Congo - kab_092012_11.1m | ecosystem: Environmental > Aquatic > Freshwater > Lake | place: Democratic Republic of the Congo... | reverse complement strand
GTTCGTGTTCTAAAACCACTCATCCCTCCTCCAAAAAAATCTGAAAAAATATCATTTAAATTTCCAAAATCAAATTCTGCTCCCCCATTTTGAAAACCAGAAAAATCAAAACCTCCAAAACCTCCTTGCTGATATCCACCTCTGCCTTGCATATTTTCATACCCTGCTCCAAATTGATCATATTTAGAACGTTTAGCATCATCAGAAAGAGTCTGATAAGCTTCATTTACTTCTTTGAATTTAACTTCGTCCCCGCCTTTTTTATCAGGATGATATTTGTGTGCCAATTTATAAAAAGCCTTCTTTATTTCATCTTTTGAAGCGCTTTTATTAACACCCAATATACTGTAATAATCCTTGTTCATGTGAATATGTTAACACAAAATTATAAAAAATCTACGAAATTTAGCATCTTTTATAAGCTAATAGCTATTAGCTAACTAGCTAGTTAAATCATCGGTTCAGCCTCTCCGTCAGCCTTTCTATTTTTTTTAATTATTTTTTCTTCTATTTCACCTCCTTCCTCTTCATTTATTTCTTCTTCTTTATTTTTCATTTTTTTCTTTGCTTTTCCTTCGATAATTGCTTTTTCATCCGCGCTTCTTATGATAGTTGCTTCCTCTTCTTTAATAAGCTTTTGCGCATCATCTTTTGAAATTGAATATTTCCTGCGTGAAGCTTCAATTATTTCTTTTTTATATGAAGGATGCGTTGGTGGTAAAACCCTTAAAGTTTCAGCAGAAAATGGATCATAAGATTCTCCGTCAATTGTCATCTTCACATAAATTTCTCCAACAGCTAAGTTGATCATATCTTTAACTTCGAATATCGGAGCAAATTCTGGTTTTAATTTCACAGCATCTTCTCCTCCAACACGGAAAGTAATAACACTTCCTACGTTACCAAGCACTGCTTGATGAACTTTTGGTAAGATCTGTCCTACATATTGATGCGCAACAGTTAAATTCAAACCATATTTTCTAGCTTCTGATAAAATATTTTCAAATGTTTGAGTCACTATATTTTGAAACTCGTCCACATAAAGATAAAAATCATTACGTTCATTTTCAGGAATAGCAGCACGTTCCATTCCAGCTTGTTTTATTTTTGTCAAAAACATTGACCCAAAAAAAGATGAATTTTCTTCTCCAATACGTCCCTTAGATAAATTAATAAAAATTATTTTTCTATCATTCATTAATTTACTAATATCTATTTTGTTTTGTTTCTGTCCAAAAATATTACGAAGCAATGGATCTGATAAAAATTGTCCAAGTTTATTTACAAGAGGAATTATAGCATCTGTATCAAATTTTTCAGACCAATCTGCGAATTCTATTGCGAAGAATCTTTTAACCATATCATCTGTAATATATTCAACAACTTTCTGTCTATAATTTCTATCTGTAAGCATAGATATCATCCCACGCATTGTCGCATGAGGATAATCAAGTAATGCTAAACATGTAAAACGAAAAACGTGTTCAAGTCTTGGAGTCCAGTTTGCCCCGAATTGTTTTTGAAGAACTTCGATCAAACCTTGAGTCAATTGAAACTTAAACATCGGATCAACGTTTGCCAAAGGATTAAAAGAAGCTGGAAAATCAATATCTGAAGGATCTATAATACACACATCCTCAATGCGCTCTTTGGGTATATAATCAAGCATTGCATCAATAACATCGCCGTGTGGGTCTATTAAACACATACCATGACCATATGTAACATCTTGTCTAATCATAAGCTCAAGAAGCTTAGTTTTACCTACTCCTGACTTACCTATTATATAAAGATGTCTTCGGCGATCTACTCGCTTTATGCCGAAAATAAACTTTTTTTCTTCAAGAGCTGCCACGTAATTTGTGCGCCCAATAAAAGAAACCTCTTCTGGTTTTACTTTCCCAAAAACTGGTAATTCTGGTGGAGGTGGAGCATATTTAATTATCTGAACTCGATTCGTCTTTGCCATATTTTATTCTAAAATCTTTCTTAATACATCTTCTGGTACTTCTGGGGCTTTTTTCTTAGAAGAAATATCCATTTTTTCTTCTTCTTTAGCTTGAGAAATTTTTTTTATTTCACTTGTTTCTTCTTTTTTTATTTCTGGCTCTATTTCAACTTCAGTTTTTTGTTTCACTTTTTCTGAAATTAAATTTTTCAAACTATTCATTTTTTCACTACTTGCAGATCTATCTTTTAATTTAGAGACAGTTACAGGTCTTGAACTTCCTAATTCATTTAAAGAAATAGGTGCTGGAGTCTCCTTTTTTACTTCTTCAATATCTTTTACCTCTTCTTTTTTATTTTCTAAAACTTTATTTTCTGAAAGTGTTTTATTTAAAATATTTCTTAATGCTATATTTTCTTCTCCAGAACGAATATGCTTTACTGGAGTATTTTTATTGAATACTTTTTTAATTGCTGAAAAAATTCCTGGTTTATTCCCTCTTACTTTATTAATTTGTTTATTCACCCTTTCACTATATCTTTCTGTTTCTGGTTTATTATTTAATTTATTTTTTTGTTGAAATTCAATACCTAAATCAGCTAAAGGTTTAAAAAATTTAGTCTCATCATAAGAAATTTGTTTCATTGAACCTTTTAAGGGCTTTAATTCCCCTGACTTAATTTTTGCTATGCAATCCCTACAATATACAGGTCTACCTGGTTCTGGTTTAAATGGAACAAATGTATCACTACCACAAATTGAACATTTAGCACTAAATTTCTCTACATTACCAGACTCATTTTCATTCCCAACAGACATTCCAGACCAATTATTTATTTCTCTCTCAACAACTTCTTTTGATTTACAATAAAGAGCCCGAGAAGACCTGATAACTTCATTTTCTATTTCTTTATTCCCTCCTTTTACCAAAGGAGCTAATGTTTTAGCAGAAAATGGCCTTGAAGTAACACCATCTATCATAAGTTTTAAATAAACTTTATAGTTTGGTAAATTCACAATATCCTCAGGAGTAAATTCTGGTGAAAATTCTTTTTCTAAGAAATCAGCGTCATCAGCCCCAACTCTAAATACAACCATAGTTCCTACGTTACCAAAGACAGCGTCACGAACAGCCGAACCGTTGGGTGAAACAAGCTGAGCTGTATATTGATGCGCTACTGTAAGATTGAGTCTATATTTTCTAGCTTCTGACAAAATACTTGCAAAAGAATCTGTAACGAAATTTTGAAATTCGTCGACATATAAATAAAAATCTTTTCTATCATCTTCTGGAATACGTACGCGTTCCATAGCAGCAAGTTGAATTTTTGTAATCAACATTCCTCCTAATAATGCAGAGTTGTCTTCACCGATACGTCCCTTTGAAACATTCACAAGGAAAATCTTTCCTTCGTTCATTATGTCAAAAATATTTATTGTACTTGTTGATTGACCGACAACATTACGAATTATTGAACTTGAAAGAAATTGCCCAACTTTGTTTTGAATAGGAGCAATAGCTTCATTTCTGAATTTATCTTGCCACGCTTCATATTCATGAACCCAAAAAGCTTTAATAACAGGATCTTTCAAATTTGAAATTATTTTTTGACGATAATCTTTATCTACTAACATTCTTGGGATACCTAAAAGTGTAGTCCCTGGAGTATCAAGTAAAGCTAAAATAGCATTATTTAAAATATATTCCATACGAGCAGACCAAGCATTTGCCCAAATCTTCGTAAAGATTCCCATAAGACCTGAAGCAACCAAATGTTTATATTTAGGATCAGCAAGCTCTAAAACATTAAACCCAATATGATAATCAGTATCAGCAGGATTAAAATAAACAACGTCTTTCAATCTATGCGCCGGAATAGCTGACAAAACTGATTCTACAAGCTCTCCGTGAGGATCTACTACACAAACACCATCACCATTTAAAATATTCTGAATAATCATATTAAACATAAATACAGATTTACCTGTACCAGATTTTCCAAGAACATAAACATGCTGACGTCTATCTTTACGTTTTATTCCAAAAAGAGTATTTTTATCACGAAAAGTCGTAAGCCCAAGGTATGTGAGATCTTTATTTTTAGGTATTTCTGACAATTCCATACTGTTTGATTATAACAAATATATATTAAACTAAAAAGCCCTATTAGGGCTTTTTAGTAATGATTATTCTTTTGGTTCTTCTCCTTCTTTAAACTCTGCGTCACGCACACCACCTTCTTCTTTAGATTCTCCGGCTGGAGTTTCATTTTGTGTATTTTGTGATGCTTTTGAAACAGCTTCTCCAATCTTAGACATTTCAGAAGAAAGTTCTTCCATAGCTTTTTTAATTGCTTCTACATCAGAACCATCTTTCACCCCACGCAATGCTGTTATTTTATTATTAACTTCATTTTTTAATTCTTCTGGAATTTTTCCTTCATTATCCTTCAAAGCTTTTTCTGCTGTATATAAAGTCATTTCAGCAGTATTTCTTATATCAGCAATTTCTCTTTTCTTTTTATCTTCTTCAGCATGAATTTCTGCGTCTGCTTGCATTTTCTTAATATCTTCTTCTTTAAGACCAGAACTTGCTTCAATTCTGATTGATTGAACTTTTCCAGAAGATTTTTCTAATGCTTTAACATTTAAAATACCATTCGCATCAACATCAAAAGTTACTTCCACTTGTGGCATACCACGAGGTGCTGGTGGAACTCCATCTAATATAAATCTTCCAAGAGATTTATTATCAGAAGCCATTGGACGTTCACCTTGAACAATATGTATTTCAACAGAAGTCTGATTGTCTGCTGCTGTTGAGAATATTTGTGATTTAGAACTAGGGATGGTTGTATTTCTTTCAACTAATTTTGTAGCCACTCCTCCCAATGTTTCAATACCCAAAGAAAGTGGAATAACGTCCAAAAGAAGAATATCTTTAACGTCTCCTTGTAATACTCCAGCTTGTACCGCAGCACCAAGAGCTACGACTTCATCAGGGTTTACTCCCATATGAGGTTTTTTAGCAAAGAATTCCTCTACAACTTTTTGAATTAAAGGCATTCTTGTCTGTCCTCCAACTAAAATAACTTCATTTATTTCATTTACCTTAAATGGTGAAGCTTCTACTGCTCTTTTTGTAATACTCATTGCGCGATCAATAAATTCTCTACAAATTTCTTCTAATTCTGCGCGCTTCATTGTGCGAACAAGGTGAAGTGGGCCTGAATCACTTGAAGTGATAAAAGGAATATTTATTTCACTTTCAACAGCTGTTGAAAGTTCTATTTTTGCTTTTTCTGCAGCATCATCTAAGCGCTGACGAGCTAATGGATCTTTTCTTAAATCAATTCCATTTTCTTTTTGAAATCCTTCAGCCAACCAATTTATAATTTTTTGATCAATATCTTTACCTCCTAAATGAGCATCTCCATCTGTAGATTTTACTTCTACAACATCATCTCCAACTTCAAGAATAGATACATCGAACGTTCCTCCTCCGAAATCGAACACTGCTATTTTTTCATTTTTATTTTTATTAAAACCATAAGCAAGTGCTGCTGCAGTAGGTTCATTAATAATTCTCTTTACATCAAGACCTGCGATACGCCCTGCATCTTTTGTAGCTTGTCTTTGGGAATCATTAAAATATGCAGGCACTGTTATCACTGCTTCTGTAATTTTTTCTCCAAGACGAGCTTCCGCATCTACTTTAATTTTTTGTAAAATCATAGCAGAAATTTCTTCTGGACGATAAAATCTATCTCCCATTTTTATTTCAATCCCACCATTATCAGATTTTTTTGTTTCAAAGGGAACTGTTTGAACATCTTTCTGAACACCTGGTTCATCGAAAGTATGTCCTATAAATCTTTTAATTTGAAAAATTGTATTCTTTGGATTTGTTACACTTTGACGTTTTGCTAAAATTCCAAAAATACGATCTTTTGTTTTTGATTCTGCTACTATCGAAGGAGTTGTACGCATTCCTTCAGAATTTTCTAAAATCTTTGGTTCTCCACCCTCTATCACAGCAAAAGCTGAATTTGTTGTACCTAAATCTATACCTAATATTTTTGACATAATATTTATTATATTTAAATTTCCTGACCCGATATAGTCAGGGTTAATAATTAATAGTTCTATTATATACTAAGCCTATTTTTTTGACAAGTATTTCGTGGTCGCAAAATAGTTGTTGATATTATAATCATATTATGATAAAATGCAAATATGATTAAAAAACCTAATATACAAAAGGTTATCTTAAAAAGATTAGCTGAAAAACCAGCTGTTTCTATTAATTCTATTAAAAAAAACCTCCCCTACGGACAAGTAAGTAAAGACCAAAAAGAAAGCTATGCTTTAACTAGATCTGTGAAAAATTTAATAGAATCAGGATGTGCAGAAATAATTCACTCAGATAATCAAGATTATTTAAAAATAACTCAAAAAGGTAAAAACAAATTGAATAGCATAAAACTTCTCGGAGAAGATACATTAGTCCCAACTACTTGGGATGGGTTTTGGAGAATTATAATTTTAGATCTTCCAGAAGAAAGAAAATCTGAGCGTGAATCATTACGCTACCTTTTAAAGAAAGCAAATTTTGTTTGCATAAAAAATACTGTTTGGATATCTCCCTACCCTTATGAAAATTTGTTCACAAATATCAAAAAAGATCTAAATCTTTCAACAGAGATGATGATTATAGTCACTGATAAATTAGACCAAGAGACAGGAGATGCTTTTTTAAAAGCTACAAAAAATAATTAACTATTAAATCCTCCAGCTTGAAGATCCCAAAGTTTTTTATATAAACCACTCTTTTTATTTGTGAGAATAGTGTGAGTGCCATCTTCTATAATTTTTCCATTTTCAATAACAATAATTCTATCCATTTCTTTGATTGTTGAAAGTCTGTGAGCGATGACAATCGTAGTTTTGTTTTTCATTAATTTTTGAAATGCATCTTGAATTAATGATTCTGAATGAGAGTCGAGTGATGAAGTAGCCTCATCTAAAATAAGAATCGGGGCATTTTTCAAAATAGCACGTGCAATAGCTATGCGTTGACGTTCACCACCAGAAAGTTTTATTCCTCTTTCTCCTACATAAGTCTCATATCCTTTAGGTAATAAATTTATAAATTCATCACAATGTGCAAAACGAGCAGCGTTTAAAACTTCTTCATCGCTCGCATCACGTCTACCATAACGAATATTTTCTATTAATGTACGATGAAAAAGTACTGGTTCTTGAGGAACAAAAGCTACTTGTTCCCGAAGATTTTTTTGACTAATTTTATTTATATCTATTCCATCAATTAAAATTCTTCCTGAAGTAAGATTAAATAATCTCATTAAAAGCCGAACAAAAGTCGTCTTCCCTGCTCCCGAAGAACCAACAATTGCAACTTTTTGTCCAACTGGAATTTTAATAGAAAAATCATCTAATACTTTAAATTTATTATTGTCATAAATATAAGTAACATTTTCAAAAATAACTTCACCTTTTGCATGATTTATAACTTCTGTCGGATTATCTTTAATTTCATATGGAGTGCTTAAAATAACAGCCATTTCCTCTGCATCAGCAAAACTTTCATAATAAGCACGAACTATCGCCCCAAAACCCCATAAATTCTCAATTAAACGAATCATATAGCTTTGAAGAAGGACAAATATAGGTAATGTTATTAATCCAAGCTTCCAATCTCCTAAAGCAATCCAAAAGACAATAAACTCAATACTAATAGAATATAAACTTCCTATCGCATTAAGCCCTTCCCATAAATACCAATTAAACACATTAGCCTTTCTTTGTTTATCTATCACCCCACCAACACGTTCTTTTTCATATTCATGTCCAGCAAATAATTGAACTGAAGCATGATTACCTATTGAATCTGTAATAGCTCCTGTTGTTTTTGATTCAGCCGCAGATGAAATAATATCGTATTTTAATTTATAACGAATATATATAAATGTTGTTAATAAAAACACAACACAGAAAATACTTAAAATAAGAGAATATTTAGGAAGTAAAGTATATATAGCTATGATTGTCCCAACTCCACGAACTAAAAGCGGTAAACCATCTATCGCCATTCTATCAGTTAATTTTTCAAAAGCTCTAGCGTATTTATTTATCTTATGAGTAAGTGAACCTCCGAAATTATTTGCAAAAAAAGAATGAGAGTGGCCCATCATATATGAAAAAGCTTGCTTGCGAAGACCTGCTATCACTCCTGCTTCAAAATAAGAAAGTGAAAATCCTGAAGTTCTACGTAATGCCCATCTTAAAAGATTTAAAAATAAAATAAAAATAATTACAGATTGAGCAACAGAAACAATATTAAAATTATTAGCACTTAAAACATTCCATAATTTTAAATATTGAAGCGGTATATATACATCAAGACTTGAAGTTATTATCGTAAGAATAATAACAGCAAAAAAAGAAATCTTGAATTTCTTAATTTCTTGCCAAAAATATTTAAGCACCAATCCCCGGTGCAAATTTGAATATTCTTTTTCCATATAAAATAAAAACAAGACAATTTATGCCTCATTTTTATTATACCACATTAAATTAATTATTACTATTTAGTATATTTCTTGTTGATAACAATGTTCACAATATACTATTTCAGGTCTTTCTGGAGAATAAGAAGTTTCAAATTCAACTTCACATCTACCTTCATGATTATGATTTTCTTTATCACACATACATTGTCTATGCCAGAGTTTTAAAGGATTTCTTTGTTTTAATCTTTGATAATGTCTACAATTAGGGCAAAATCTTGGTAAAGGTAAATTCATTCTTTTATAGAATTGATATTCGGATTCTATTATTTTAAATGCTTCTGTGCATTGTTCATTGCATTCTCCTTTATGACCACATTCTATTACTTTACCTATAATACTTTCATCAATGTCATTGATATGATCGGGAATATCTTCGTTTTTAATATCTATTTGATAATTTCTTTCCTCTTTATCTTTCCAGTTATAACATTGTTCTAAAGCTTCCTTTTTAGTTAAAGGAAAGTATTCTTGAGCTATTGTTTCGTTGTAGCAGAACGGACTTAATTCGGATGGAAAGAATTCTCCGTATTTATATACTCTTCCTTTACTATCTATGTATGGCATATCATTCATATGCTTTATTATTTTTGGAACTAATTCTTCGTATTGTTCTTTGGTGTATTGTTTGTTGAGGATACAATAAGATTTACTGCGAAGACCAACACAAGCAAAACAATCAGAACAACTTCTTAATTGATAAGAATAAAAAATATTATAACTACCAACAATATAAAAACTAAAAATTGAATTAGCTACTTTATCTCCTCCTCCTAAAACTTCATAATAATTTTCAACATTTAATCCTATAGCATATGAATCATAAACATTTTTTATATTAACCAAACCATAAATAGTATATTTTAAATCTTCTGCTGGACCTTCTATATCAAAACAGTTTTTTATATTTTTAACATGATTTAAATAATCTCCTGTTGAATTAACAGAGTGTCTTGAACTAGAAAATTTTCTTGGATAATATAATAATAATTCAAAAAATTTTTCTTTTATTTTTTTATTATTATCTGCACTATCTAACTCTAATTTTCTTATTTCTTTTTCATATTCTTCTTGAGAAAACTGTTTATTATAAATACAAAATTTATCATTTCTTAAACCAAAACAACCAATACAATTTTGACAATTACGACAATCAAAACAATAATTACAATTTATACAATCCTCTGCGAGTTGTAAGTTGGCACAGTTGTAACACCTTTCACAATCAATTAATTGATAACAATTCTCGTTTTTTCTAGCCCCAAGCATATCAAAACAATTTCTATTTTCAATAGAATGATATAAATAGCCAGTATCTTCATTCATATCACTTGCAAAGTTTAAATAACTATTTTTCGTCTGAAATGTACAATTACAATAATCACTATTTACAGCATTTACATTAAATAATTGTTGCGCTGGAACAGAAAAAAATAATTTACTCCACTGTTCAAAAAAAGTTTTTGAAAAATCAAAATCATTTCCATAATCTAACCCATTCCAAATATCAGAATTCCAATTTTTTGAATCAAAAACCTTAATTTTTGTATTAGGTGAATAAACAGTAATAACAAAATCATCATGACCTTTTGCATCACATTTCCTACGATACAAAATTCTCTCATTTCTCCAAGCTAAACGTCTTTGTAGTCTACATTCAGGACAAAAAGTTGGTGGAGGGACTTTTATTTTTTCGTAAAAATTAAAATCCTCATCTTCAATGATGAAGTCTTTATTGCAATTCTGACAATTTCTATTTTCCTGTCTGCTCATTATATTCAAAAATATTTACTCTAGCTGGACGGATAACACGCTCTCCGAGTTTATAACCCTTCAAAACGACTTGAGCTACTTTATGATCATCTTGTTTTTTATCAGTCTTAACCATTTCTATTGATTCATGAATACTTGGATCAAAAGATTCCCCTATCTCACCCACAGGTTTTACTCCATATTCTTCAAAAATATTATTCATTTGTGTATAAATATATTCCACTCCCTTGCGCCAATTTTCATCAACCTTCTCCCAATTTTCTTTATTTTGGAATGCCATATTAAAACTATCAATAACTGTAAGAAATCTTGTAATTATCCTTTCCCTCACTGCTTCAGAAAAATTTGTTTTTCTATCTTCTTCTTGTTTTTTATAATTAGTAAATTCAGCTCGTTCTTTTTGCCAACCAGTCAAATATTCTTCTTTTTCCTTTCTACAAACCTTTAAATCGGCTCTAAGTTTCTTTAAAGTCTTCTTTAGATCTTCTTCTCCATCATCGTTAAATTCAAATTCAACAACCTCAGAATCTTCTTCCGGAGAAACAGGAGTTTCTTCTTTATCTTCAAGTTTTTTAATTTCTTCATCACTCATCCCGTTAGAAACAGGTCGCGGTCAATATTATATATTAATCACGAACTATATTATAAAAAAATAATAATAAAACTATCATTCATCTCATTAAAAACTGCGACCGCGGTTTCTAACGGGACTCATATACTTATTTTAACACAAATTTATAAAATAAAAACCCCCTTTCGGAGGTTTTTGAAATTAACGTTTTGGCCCGTTATTATTACCTGTTCGCTTACGCTCACATCGGTAATTCCGCTTCGCAGACCTCAGTAAACGATAATCAATTATCGTTTACTCCATTGTGGAGCCTTACGAGCTTTCTTGAGTCCGAATTTTCTACGTTCTTTCGCTCTCTGATCACGCTTCAAAAATCCTAATGTTTTCAATTTTCCACGAAGTTCCCCATCATGTACAACCAAAGCACGAGAAAGTCCATGACGCACAGCTTCTGCTTGAGAATGGATTCCTCCTCCAGAAACCTTAACTTCAATATTCCATTTTGTAGCTGTTTTTCCTGTAGTTAAACCTTTAACCATAGGATCTTGCACTAAACGACGTTCATCTTCTGTTTGAAAATAATCTTTTGCGTCTTTACCATTTACAGTAAAACTTGCTTTTGAAGATTCAGAAATACGAACTCTTGCAGTTGAAGTTTTTCTTCTACCTATCGCTTCTATATATTTTTCTGTTGATTTTTTTTCTGACATAATTATATAAATAAATTTTAATCTTCTACTTTTAAGTGCTTCATCATTTCTCTTCTTATTTTATTTCCTGGAAGCATTTGGTAAATTGCAAGTTTTATTAATTCCTTTAAACCTTTCTTCTCAGCTGTTTCTGTACCTTTTAAAGTACGAAGTCCTCCTCTCATACCTGAATATCTATGATGATATATACTTTCTAATTTTTTAGCTGTTATGCGAAGCTTTGAAGCATTTACAACCCTTACTGGGAAACCCGTATAAGCATGTCTTTCGAATGTAGGCTTGTTTTTCCCCATTAATACTACAGCAGCCTCAGTAGCTACTCTTCCTAATGTTCTTCCGCTTGCATCTATTATTTTGTCGTCAATTTTTTTTATCATCCCAGTACTAAAATTTTATTTGTAATTATTATATTAATCTATCTTATTTTATACTTTTTGTCTATTTTTTCTAATATCCCCTAACTAAATAAAATTTAGTACGGGATAAATTTTTTTATACAAACTCTATTATTGCCATCTTTGCCCCATCTGATTTTCTCACTCCTAATTTTAATACTCTTGTATACCCTCCTTTTTTATCAGCATATTTAGGTGCAATAACATCAAAAAGCTTTTTTACTTCTTTGCTACGATTTGTAAGCTTTGATATTATCACTCTACGTGTAGCTAAATCTCCATTTTTTGCACGAGTTACAAGCTTTTCAATAAAAGGTTTCAATTCTTTTGCTTTTGGTTCTGTAGTTTTAATTTTTTCACGTACGATTAAATTAAGTGCCAAAGAATTAAGCAAAGCTTTTCTTTCATTTTTCTCTCTTCCAAATTTTCTTTTACTATTGTGATGTCTCATATATTTTAAATTATTCTTTCAAATTAAGACCAAATTTACCCAAAACTTTTTTTATCTCTGTAATACCTTTTTCTCCAATACCTTCTACTTCAAGTAAATCTTCTCTTTTCTTTCTAGCAAGACCTCCAAGTGTTCTTATATTTGCAGCACTAAGTGCATTCAATGTTCTTGTAGAAAGATCCAAAGTATCTGTTCTTGTTTTTAATATATCAGTAAAATCTTCTCCTTTTTTATCTTCTTCTTTTTTTTCTTCAGTATTTAATTTTTTTTCTACTTTAATTTCTTCTTCAGGCTCTTTAAAATCAATAATAGCCTTAAGTTGATTTATCATTATTTCAATACATTTTGAAAGGGCTTCACGTGGAGTTAATGTACCATCTGTCTCAATAGACATTCTTAAACGATTATGGTTTGTCTTATCCCCAACACGCATATTTTCTACTTCATAAGAAACTCTGCGAATAGGAGTAAAAATAGCATCAACAGTAATTGTGCCTACATCTACTTTTTCTTTTTGTAAAATTTCTTTTGGAATAAAACCTAAACCTTTTTCAATCGTCATTTCAATATCTAAATTAACTTTACCTGTAACAGAAGCTATATGAAGGTCTGGATTTAAAATTTCTACTTGTCCACTGGTTTTTATATCAGAAGCAGTAACATCTTTTGGTCCTTTTATTGAAAGACTTACAGTTTGAGGTTCGTCAGACAACATTTTAAAACGAGTCTTTTTTAAATTTAAAATTATTACTATTACATCCTCTTTGACACCTTCTATTGTAGAAAATTCATGAGAAACACCATCAATTTTTATAGATGTAATACTAGCACCTGGTAAAGAAGAAAGAATAATTCTTCTTAAACTATTTCCTAATGTATGGCCATACCCAGGGTACAAACCGTCTATTTCAAATACTCCTTTATTCCCTTCTTCCAAAACAACACGAGGCTTAGAAGGCATAATTATTTTATATTCAGGCATATTTTTTATAAAAAGTTACTTTTAAATTTAATAATAAAACAAAACAAATTCAAAAAAAATTAACGACTATAGAATTCAAGAACAGCGTTTAGGTCAAGGAATGTTTCTGTATTTTTTGGTTTAGCTAAAACTTTTCCTTCCATCTTATTAGCATCAAATGAAACCCAAGCTGGAGCATTGTAATCTTTTAATCTCTCAACTAAATTATCAAAAACTTTCTTTGTCTTAGATCCTTCACGAATTTTTATGATATCTCCTACTTTTACTTGATATGAAGGGATAGTAACTTTATGATCATTAACAATGAAATGTCCGTGAGAAACCATTTGTCTTGTTGCACGTCTACTATTTCCAAGCCCCATTCGGTAAACAACATTATCAAGACGAGATTCTAGTTCTTCAAAAAACTTCTCTGCTGTTCCAGCACCTTTTATTTGAGATGCTTTCTTAACGTAATTTGAAAGTTGACGTTCTGTTATCCCATAAGAAAAACGGATTTTCTGCTTTTCCACAAGTTGAGTTCCATATTCAGAAAGAGCTTTTGAACGACGTGCTCCAGGTCCAGCAAATTTTCCAGAAGTAGAAGAAAACTTAGAAGTCTGACATTTATCATAAACTCCTGGGCCTAATCTTCTACAAATTTTAAATTTTGGTTTTGATATCATTTTAATTTACTTTATTTATAAACTTTATACTCTTCTTGGTTTCTTAGCTTTTGGTCCATTATGAGGTACTGGTGTAGCATCTTTAATAGAAGTTATTTCTATTCCATGAGCCATAAATGCTCTTATCGCTGGTTCACGTCCTGAACCAACTCCTCTAACAACAACATCTGAATCCTTTACTCCTAATGTCTCTGCTTTATCTCCAATAACATCACCAACTTTTGAAGCAGCAAAAGGAGTTCCTTTTTTAGCACCCTTGAAACCTAAAGATCCAGCACTTGACCAAAACAATGAATTACCTAATTTATCTGAAAAAAGAACTTTAGTATTATTAAAGGTTGCATCAATATGTAAAACACCAGAAGTTATTTTCTTCTTAGAAGATTTTGTTTGTACTACCTTTTCTTCTTTAGGTACTTCTACGTTTGATTCTGTTGTGATTTTTGTTTTTCCCATTTTAATTAATTTTATGTTTTACTTTCTTTTCTTCTTCCTGATGCCATAGTCTTTCTAACATTACCTCTGACTGTTCTTGAATTTGTTTTAGTCCTTTGGCCTCTTACTGGTAATCTTTTCATATGTCTGATTCCTCTGTATGTTTTTATGTCTTTCAATCTTTTTATATTTGCAGAAATTTCTCTTTTCAAATTTCCTTCTATTGTCATACCTTCAACAATGGCACGAATCTTATTTTCTTCAGCGTCTGTTAGATCTTTTGCTTTCTTTCCATGATCAATACCAACTTGATCTAAAATCTTACGAGCAGAAGAAATACCTATACCATAAAGGCATGTTAATCCTATCTCAAGTCTCTTTTCATTTGGCACTGTTATTCCAAGTATTCTCATATAAATTATTGTTTTTGTTTATGCTTTGGGTTAGAGCAAATTACTCGTAAATGTCTTTGACGTTTTACTATCTTACAATTATCACAAATTTTTTTTACTGCTGATTTAATTTTCATAAAATATAATCTTATATTAAAACAAGTTAAAAACAAGGGAAAACCCTTATTTTTCAATATTTATCATTTTTTAAAAACCGTAATTACTATGATACACTATTATTAAAAAAATCACAACCTTTTAACTATTCTTCCCTTTCCACCATAAGGGTCGAGCACAACTTCGACAGAATCCCCAATCAAAACCTTTATTCTATGCATGCGCATCTTCCCAGAAAGATAAGCTAAAATTTCTTTATCATCATCAATCTTAACTCTAAATAAAGTACTAGGCAAGGCCTCAGTTATAAGACCATGCGCTGTCAAAATTTTTTCATTTTTCGGATCACTCATTTGAATTCAATAATTCTAACAAAATTTTAATTTATCGTCAAATATAATAATGTAAAATTAATTAGGATAATTAACGATAACTTTTATATCCTCACTTTTATCAGGAAAAGAATTTTCCCAAGCAGGCTTAATGACTAAATCAGCTGATTCTATATTTGGATATTCTGATAATATTTGATTAAAATCTTTTTTCTTTTTGCTTAAAAGATCCCCGACAAGTTTTTCGGTATCAAAATTCCAAACAACCTTTGAAGTACCATTTAAATTAAAATCAATATTTTTTATATCTTTAAAAGAAAGATTTTCACTATTTAATATAGAAAACTTAAGATCATGTACATTAGAAAGATAAACACTACTACCATCATACCCCTCGAGGCTTGTTTCAATAATCTTTTTTGTTAATTTTTGTTCATTAAACAAAAAACCATATAGAGTACCTTTCATCACCACAGGAACTTGACTGTTTTTAGAAGTAAAATTATCATTACTATTTTTTACATCAAGAAAAATAGCATCTTTAAATAAGACAAAACCATCTGGTATTTGATCTGTTATTTTTTGTAAAAGTTTTTCTTTAAGAGAATTTTCTAATTCAGAAATAACTGCTAATTTTTCTGTATCTTCAATTTGATAGAAACTACCACTTATTCCTCCTTTTATGTCACCTTTTGATCTCGCGTAAAACTTTTCATATTTTGAACTACCCTTGAAACCAAAAATTTTAAAATCAAGCGGAGTGCTATTGTATTCCTCCCCTGGATCTGAAGCATAGATACCGACTTCAATAGAACCTGGATTGCCATCACTTGTCATACCTGGAACTTTAATTTTTTCTTTAGTTTTGTAAATTTTTCCATTTGATCCTTCTAGACGCGTATCTATATTTAACGCTTGAGGGAGAGAACTAAAATTATTATAAATAACAACAGTGCCTTCAGCTTTCATAGATAAATCTTTTTGTGTAGATACTTCTACTATCTTATTTTCTTCCCCTGAAATAGCAACTAAATCAAAAGACAAAACATCACTATTATTTGAATCTTTCACTGCAGAAAAATTGTTATTTATAGAAATATCAACAACTTTTGGATTAATAGTTATTTTTGCTCCAGAAAACAAAAAAGAAATTGCAAAAAAAAGAAATACAATAGAAACCAAAGCCACAAGCCATAATGAATATTTTTGACGATTATTATTACCTTCTTCTGTAAATTCAGGTTCTGAGAATTTTGGACGAGAAAATATGCGAGACTCCGGACGATCAGCTCTTTCTATAATTTTCTCAACTGGTTCTTCTTTCTTCACATATTTAACTTTCTTCATATCCTGAATTATATTTTTTGACATCTTATTATTAGAAATTTTAATTATTAGTAATTTTTATTTCTCGTTAATTTGTAACGAAGCTTATATTTATATTTTATCAAAAAGGCGATTAATGTAAATAGATTCTAATGTAATAAATTGATCTCTATCAACATTTTCATTAAAAGTTACAAGTCCATGAAGTTCTTTTGTATTTAAAGAAATTACTTTAAATTTAGATTCAGTTAAAATATATTGATTTATTTCTTCTGTCTTTATAATTTCTTTAAAGAAAGCTTCAAAATCCTTTTCTGCTGTAAGAAAAATATTTGATGGAATAGAAATATTATTTGAAATATTAAATAGAGATTCTTCAAACTTTTTACGCCATTCTGATTTTAATTTATCTATAATTGGGCCAAATTTTTCATTAATTTCTTTTTCCATATGCCCATCTTTATAAAGAGAAATAAATGACTTAGCTTCATCTAACGTACAATTAAGCTCTTTCGAAAATTCACGTATAATAAAATTATAACCCATAGGGAAAGAAACTGATTCTCTTAAAACATCCTTTTTTATTACTGAAATATCAGTAATTTCCCCTCCTACATCAACTAAAATAAAGTTTTCATGATGAGAAAACATATCACGTATTGTACAAAATGACGCAAAAGCAAAGGAAGAAAATTTAATTTCTTCTGGATTAAAATATCTTCCTATTGTATATTCTATTTTTTTAATTATTTCCAGAGGACTAATAGAAATAAATACGTTCATTTCAAGTTCTCTAATCTTCTGATTTAATGGATTATCCACCGTATAACCATTAAGTACTGTCTTCATATTTTTTAATTCAATTGGTCTAAATTTCTGAGTAGAATATATATCTTTCATTGAATACTCTTCTTCGAAAATATTTATCTCTTTTTTTATTAGACTATTTGCTAATTTTAAAGTAAAAATAAAAGGAGTATTTTTTTCTAATTTAATAGTTCTTGTTTGAGAAACATAAAACAAAGAAGAAAGAAAACAAAAAGTTTTCTTTGGTTTACCAAGACCCAACATACAAATTTTATTTGCAACAATATCCAGAGATTTCATTGTTGAATATAAAAATTTACCAAAATCAATTTCATCTTGAAAAGCTATTGATTCACGAATAGAATATATCACTTTAGGAACACCTGAATTTTCAATATAACAAAGAGCGCCTCCAACAGAAGACGAACCAATATCAAATATTAAAGTAAGATCTTTTTTCTTTTTATCTTTTGAAAAAATTCCCATATTATTATTATACAAAATAAATAATAAAAAAGACAATAAAAAACCGCACCCAAAGGATGCGGAAAAGAAAAGATTTGCGAAAACGAAACAGGAACTCATTGCCGAGATTCCACTTGTTCGTAGGCTTCGCATTGTTGCTATTGAGCCACGCCTCGCCATCACCATTCCGATTCACGTTGAAAACGGACGGATTGCGGTCGGAGTCGTTTTGTATATCTGGCCATCTATATCACCACCCAGCGTGAAAGCTTTCGTCGATCTTCTGAATTGAATTTTATTTTGCACATAGAAGTGCACCAGCCAAATACACCAAGTTTTTTCTTTTTGTTGAAAAATAATACCCACTCTTACGCAAGTCTACTCGCCTAGAGCGATCTTTGACCGGCATAATTCTCGAATATTATCCCCCATGCATCCCACCGTGAAGACTTGTCCGCACGCATATTCAGAACGCACAAGTTTATTGTATAAAATAAAAAATTAAAAAACAAAGTTTCAAAGGATCAAAGTATCCAACAAAAAAAACGGAAGCTTTGCTTCCGTTTTTTGAATTTAAGAATTTAAGATATTAAGTGCTCTTGCGAAAACGAAACAGGAACCCATAGCCGAGATTCCACCTGCTCGTAGGCTTCGCATTGTCGCTATCGAGCCACGCCTCGCCATCACCATCCCGACGCACGAAGAAAACGGACGGATTGCGGTCGGAGACGTTGATTTGCTTCATTGCAATTCTAAAATAATCTCCTAAAGGTTGGTCAATCAATTCTAAGCGCAAATACGGACCAACTTCAGCTGGACAAAGTTCTAAACCAAATTCTTCTGCTTTTTTATATATCTCATCTGTGGTTGGATTACCAGAGTCAAAACCCAGATCTGAAACTTTTAATCTAACTGTATTTATTTTTTCTTTATTCTTAGAAAGAGTAAAATCAGAATTGTCAATCATACTTTCAGTATAAGAATAAAGTTTAAAACCTTTTTCTTTCATTTCCTTTTTTAACTCTTCTTTACTTTTTCCGCCTATTTCCACTTCTCGCTTTTCTATTTTTCTGTCTGGAAAAGAAGTAAAAAGATATTCAAAATCTTTTTTAAAAATTCCTTCAAAAAGTGGCCCAATATATGCTTTTGTGTCTTCTTTTATTTCTTCTTTATTATATGCAATCTGGTTAGGCTCGCATCCAAATACAATAGGCGCATCTTCTTTTGAATTTCTTTTATCTTGTAATTCTCTAATACGAGGATCTTTTTCATAACCAAACCCTTCAATCCCTTCGTTCATCTCATAAAGAAAAATTAAATCTTCTCTACTAAATTGTTCATTTTTTTCTTGTTTTTTAGCAAGTTCTGTCACTTTTTTCATATCGTTTGATTTCTTGTCAAATTTTCCTCCGCCCGGTAAAGAATGATATTTTTCTTGAGCCACATCAATCAAAGCAGGCTCCAGTTCCTGTCTGTGATTTACTCCACGCACTTCAGCAATTTCATTGCCTTGCATTCTAATTGCAATTCTGGGCTCACTATAATTTCCAGAAGTTCCTTTAGTATAGTAAACATAGAAATCCCCATTTTGTAGATGACTCGGCGCGCTTCCTTCGGCTGTACACCAGCCGGTGCCTTTGCCACGCAAAGCATTTTCTAAAATATGATAATCAGAACCTTGATCATATTTAACCCATTCCCCTTTTAATGATTCTCGATTCAGTTGACCGGCAGTTTCTATTTGAGCAAAAACGTAAAGCTTTACAAAATCTTTTTTCTCAATTATTTTTTCAAGTTCAGTTCTTTTTTGTTTTTGATCTTCTTGTACGAATTCTTGACTACCAACGCCAGTGGTAAGCATTCTATATACAAAACCTAATGCCTCAGAATTTATTTCAGGAAATGGAGCAATAGTGTAGCTAGTGCGTTTGCCATATTCACCCTTTTCTTTATCAAGCGTTCCCATTTTTGATAAATTACGAACAACAAAATATCGAAACCAGGTTGGATATTGCGCATCATTTTGTTTTAAATAATCAAGCCAAGAGTTTAGTGACTTAACTTGAATATCTCTTTTTTCTTTAGCTAAATTTTCATAACCTTTCATTAAATCCTCATTTGATCCTAAATCCATTATTTCATTTCTTCTCCCTTGTTCTACGGCTATTCTTTTTTCTGATTCATAAAGTCCAGTAGCAATTTTAGTTAAAGTTTCTTCATCGTCTGTTTTAATAACCAAATCTTTTATTATTTTATTTTTCAACAATTCCCAACCTCTTTCATCTTCAACAATTTTATCCAATCTGTCCAAATACGCCTCTATTCTTTCGTCACGAGAATGTGGCGCAAATTTTCTATCAGGATTCTTTTTTGCTTGTTCTACTGCTCTAGAAACTGGTTTTGAACCTGGCATATCTCCATATTTTTGTTCAAGAAAATTCTTTTTCATAAATTTATTATACTACAAATAATTAACCTATTCAAGTGTTGCTTTTATGCGCCTTACACCCTGAGAACTAGCCTCTTCTTTTTGTATTTTAAAAATTCCTAACTCGCTAGTATTTGAAACATGTGGCCCACCACAAAATTCTTTTGAAAAAATTCCCCCGTCTTTTTCCATAACCATATAAACTGATACTATATCTGGGTATTTAGCTCCAAATTCCATTTCAGCTCCTATTTTTTTAGCTTCTTCAAGTGGCATTTCTTTTTTTACCACATCAAGACCAGATTTTATCTTTTCATTCACTAAGTCTTCAACTTTTTTCTTTTCATCATCTGTTAATTTTCTATCAAAAGTAAAATCTATTCTTAAACGCTCATCTGTAATATTACTTCCTTTTTGTTTAATAAGAGGATTCACAACAACTTGTAAAGCTCTTAAAAGTAAGTGATGCGCTGTATGAAGTTTTATAGATTTCTCACTATGACTAGCAAGCCCGCCTTTAAACATACCAGCTGAAGCTGTCTGAGAAAGTTTCTGATGTTCCTCCATTTTTTTATTAAAATCTTCAATATTTATTTTGATTCCTTTTTCTTTAGCAAGCTCTAATGTCAATTCTATAGGGAAACCGTACGTGGTGAAAAGAATAAACGGATCCACTCCTTTTTCAAATTCTTTCATTCCTTTTTCTAAAGTTTCTCTAAATTTATTTTCTTCTCTTTTTATTTCATCTTTAATGAAACTATAATTCGTTAGAATATTAGAGTAGATTTGTTGATAAATATCTTTATTTCTTTCAATTATTTTTTCTAATTCACTAATGCCTTTAGAAAATCGAACAGCACGACGAATCAAACGACGTAGTATATAACCCCTTCCAGTATTTGAAGCAACCACTCCATCTGAAATCATAAACAATGATGCTCTAATATGATCTGCGACTATTCTTTCTTCTTTTATATTTTCATTATTAAATAAATCTGTATAATAAATACTTTCTTTTTTTTGTACTGTAGTAATTAATCTTTCCAATCCCATTCCTGTATCAATACCAAGAATTGGAAGTTTCTCTAATTTTACTTCTCCTTTATCTAATTTTTCTCTTGAACCATCACAAAAATATTCATTAAAAACTATATTCCAAATTTCCACATCTTCACCAGACGCATTTTTGCAATATATTTCAGTTGTTGGGCCACAAGGACCAGAATCTCCTGTTGGGCCCCAAAAAACATCAGCTCCTTCTTCTCTAATATCTTTCAAACCAAGTTCTTGCCAAATTTTTTTTGATTCTTCATCCTTAGGAACATTTCTACTACCTTTATAAACTGTAATATAAGAAATTTCTAAATTCATTTCTTTTGTAATAAATTCATACGCATATGTAATAGCTTCTTTTCTACCATAACCACCAAAAGAAAAATTACCTAACATTTCAAAAAAAGTCAAATGAGTGTTGTCACCAACTTCATCAATATCCCCTGTACGAACACATTTCTGAACTGTTGTAATATTTTTACTTCCCAATTCTTTATCTGCAAGGCTTGAATCCAAATAATATTTTTTAAATTGTTGCATTCCAGCAGTAGTAAAAAGCACAGATGGATCATTCTCTGGAACAAGCGAGGAAGAAGGCATTATTTTATGCCCTCTATTTTCAAAAAACTTTAAAAATTTTTCTCTAATTTCATTAGATTGCATCCCAGTACTAAAATTTTAAATTGTTACTAATAATATTCATTTCTTTTTTCTTTCTAATTATAGAGAATCATCACAATACTTAATAAAAAATTTAGTACGGGACAGGTAAATTTTAATCAGTATCTCCAGAAATTTTCTTTATAGGATTCTCTAAAATATTCATAACTAAAAAAATGAATAAGACTAATATTGTAGCTATAATTGCTAAATTATAAAGTCCAAAACCACAAGCCATACCTATACCAGCTGTCACCCAAAGACCTCCTGCTGTTGTCATACCCACAAGACGTGAACCTTGTAAAATTATCGCTCCTGCACCTAAAAATCCTATACCAACTATTATATTAGAAGCCATTTGTGCTGGATTAAAACCAGAACCTATATATTTTTTCCCTATAATTTCAGAAACAATTATAAATAAAGCCGCCCCTATTGAAACTAATGCGTGAGTCTTCATTCCAGCTTCTTTATGCACTAAAAGACGTTCAGCTCCAATAAACATTCCTAAAATTATTGCAATAACTAATTTTAAAATAATATCGCTATTTTGTGTAAAAAATTGTGTCATGTTTATATTATATAACAACACCTCCACCTAAACAAATATCTTTATCATATAAAACGCAAGATTGACCAGAGGCCACTAAAATTTCTTTTTCAAATTCTATTTCTGTTAAATTTTTATTTATTTTTTTTATCTCACAATTTAAAAATTCCCCATGATATCTAATCTGTGCTGTATATCGTTTCCCAATTTTAGGAATACTAAAAATCCAATTTGTATCTTTTAAAATATATACAATGGACCCTTGTGTATATAAATAATTTTTGTTCTGTGAAATATATAAAATATTTTTCTTTATATCTTTTCTAATAACATAATAAGCTCCATCATTAGGACTTTTTTTTGTAATAACAAAACCATGTCGTTCACCAAGTGTATGAAAAAAAACTCCATTATGAAATCCTATTTCTTCACCTTTTTCATTTAAAACTTTTCCTTTTTTTTCTTTTATATAATGTTTCAAAAAATCTTTTAAATCTACAGCTCCTAAAAAACAAATTCCCTGACTATCTTTCTTTTCAGCAACTGGTAATTTAAACTTTTTTGCCAATTTACGAACATCTCTCTTGTTTAAATGCCCGACTGGAAAAAGAATTTTTAAAAGTTGACTTTGTTTTAAAGTCCAAAGAAAATAAGCTTGATCTTTCGTAGGATCTTTTCCTTTTAATAAATTATTCTTTCTATTTTGAGCATAATGTCCCGTAGCAACATAATCTGCACCCATAGAAACAGCTTTGTTTAAGAAAGCTCCAAATTTTACTTCTTTATTACACATCACATCAGGGTTTGGAGTTCTTCCCGCTTTATATTCTGAAATCATATAATCTGCCACTTCTTTTTTATAAACATCTTCAAAATCAAAAGTTAAAAATGGAATATTTAAATGTGCTGCTACCCGCATAGCATCACGACGCTCTTCTTCTTCATTGCATTTTAAAAAATCTGGATGCCAAGTGCGAATAAAAACTCCAACAACATCATATCCTTGTTTTTTAAGAAGTGCGGCAGACACACTAGAGTCCACTCCTCCTGACATACCTATAAATACTTTTTTTCTATTATTAACCATTAAAATGAGCTTACAAGCTCATTAACTTTTTGTAAAGCTCATAAGTAGCATGAGCATCTGAAAGAGCACTATGAGGATTTTTATTTTCTATACCAAAACGTTTACACATTTCTCTTAAAGAGAAATGATCTAGATCTGGCTCCCTGTGAAGTTTCGCCCAAGCTATCGATATAGTATCTAATTTATGATAATGCATTGTATTAGGAGATTTTAGTTCTGATAAAGCATGTTCTATAAAACTAGAATCAAAAGCAACATTTTGCCCAACCATAATACAATCTTTAACTTTTAGAGATAAGATCTCCATAGCATCCCTTAAAGGATATCCAATCTCCCAATCCTTTTCATTATATTTATTTATCTTAAGAGCTATCTTATCAGCATTTTCTATGTGTTCTGGTTTTATTTTTAATTCAAATTCTTCAATAATATTCAACTTTGGATCAGTGATAACTCCACCAATTTCAATAATTTCATGTTCTAGTATATTTAAGCCAGTAGTTTCTATATCTATAAAAGCTAAATTATGTTTTCTCATCCTATTTTAAGTATTTTAATTTATTTAATTTATGTTCTTCAAAAGTTTTAGCATAATGAATAATTCTGTTTTTATCATGCAAATAATATAAATAAGAAGAAGCTTTTGGATAAACAGCTGCTTTTATTGCTTCAAGCCCTGGATTACAAATAGAACTTTTTGGTAAACCTTTTATTTTATAAGTATCTGGGGCTGCATCTACTTGAAGTGGCATACCTTTTGAAATTCTATTCCATAAAATTCCAGAAATTATTTCTCTATCTACATCTCCCCTAGCTTCTTTTTCTATTATTGATGCCATAATCAAAATATCACTCTTTGATTTATTCATCGAAACAACTTTAGAAAAAATATCTGAAGTTTTTTTATTAAAATTATCATTCATATATTTTAAAACATCCTCTTCATTTGCATCAGTAAAGAAAAAATATGTATCTGGAAAAAGATATCCTTCTTTATTTTTTGCTTCTGATAAGAATTTATCCTTTTTAAAATAAGAAAGATTTGAAGAAAAAATATTAGAAATATCGTAAACCGTAAATCCTTCTGGAATTGTAACCTTAACTGGAGCTAAATTATGTTCCCCTTTTGAAACCATTCTAGCAATATCAAAAACTGATAATCTTTTATTAAAAAGATAATCTCCTAATACAAGATGCTTTTCACCACCATAAATTATCACAAAAAATTCAAAAGCTATTCTTGAGCGAATTATTTTATTTGTTTTAAAATCACCAGATATATGTCTTAAACTTGTCCCTTCTTCTATATTTACTATTTTATCTACAGGAAAATCACCTGGAGCACTTAAAAACAAAAAATAAAAAAAAGAAATACAAATTATTAAACCAATAATAGAAAAAATAATTATTTTTTTAAAAGAATTATTTTTAGGTAAATTATCAATAGAACAAATTATTTCATTTGGATTAGATAAGTCTTCCATAAATAATTATATAGGTAAATTTGTAGGTGGAGCAGCTTCTTTTGATTCAATACGTTCCAAAGTAGGAACTTTCAATATTTGACCTGGAAAATGCCAAATAGTAGCTAACTCTTCTGTATTTAAAACAGAAATATTATGATGTGCATATTTAGGAAATATTATTGTTATAGGCCAAGGAATAGGAATTCTATAACGCATTGGAAGATAAAAGAAAGCCCTTTTTCTATACTCAAGAAGAAATCTATTTTTCAATTTAAGAAGAGATTTTTTAGTAAATTGCCAAGGATATTGAAATTGAGTAGAATTAACACGATTAAGACTATTCATAAAAGGAGAGGAATATTGTCTAAATACTAAACGAAGATTTCTTCTTGAGTTATCTCTAAAAACTTCTTTTTTTGCAACATAACACACTCTAACACCAGTATCAAAAAATAATTTCTCCATTTTCTTTTTTATTCCTTCAGCAATTGAAGCTAAGAAATCTGGTGGACGGCCAGATTTAAAAACAGTACCATCTGATCTTTCTTCTATTTTAGTATATGGATATATTACTTTCTCTAATTCTTTACCTGCTTCTTCTAAAAATCCATGTGTTTTAAAAGTCCCATGTGAACCATATTTTTTACTGGAAGCTGCTACAACAATCTGCATCCACATTTGTTCTCCTTTTTGAAGAGAGCCGAAAAGTTCTATTGTTGGAGAAATCGGATCAATTTTATATTCTTCTTTTGGATCTTTATCTAAACCAAAATCAATATAAGTTTTTATTGGATAAGGATCATTCTTTAACAAAGAAAATTCACAACCCCAAAGATTCCATTTGCTTTTTTCTGTAATTTCATCAACTGCTAAAGTATAATCATCGACAACTTTAACTTGAGCTTGTGGAAATTGTGCATATATTTGTGTCTCAATTAATTCTTTCACACGTGAAGGTGTTCTTATATAAAAATGTACTTGTCCATCTATTGAAGCTATTTCAAGAGAAAAATTAAATATAGTTGCACCTACCCAATATGCCTCATATAAAGATTTCTTAGTTATTTGATAAAGTGCATTAGAAAAAATAAGCTCTATAGATTTCGGAGATCTTACAACATCACGTGGAGGTACTATTTCAAGTAAAACCCAATCAATACCAGCTATAAAATTCTGCTGAACATAATGACGCCAAAAAACAAAAGAAAGATAAGCAAGTAATATTGTACCAGAAATAGACCAAAGCCATACTAACCATGGAGTAGATATAAGAAATGCTATAGTTGATATAATATAAGAAAAAACATTATATAAAAAATAAGCTATCGAATCTATCATAGCTTATATTTTAATACAAAATAACCATAAAACAAAATAATTTGTGGATATATTATTTTTTTATATTGGAAGGAATTAAAGTATTCCAATTTCTTTCAACAGAATTAAAAAAACCTAAAATAACTAATATTATTACAATACCTAAAATAGCTATAAAAATATGAATAATTCCACTATTTTTTTTCATTAAAAAAATTAAGCTAAAGTATAAAGATCATTTTTGTTCTTTTTGAAATACTTTGTATTTTGAATATTCACTAAAATAGTATTCTTTTTGAAATATCTTTCTTTCATAACTTTCTCTACTATATCTTCTTTAGATAAAGGTCCTTCTTTTTTAAGAATATCTCTAATAACATCACGTGCAATACCAGTTTTATATCCCCATTCAGCAAGTGCATAAAGCCCACGCCCAACTAAAACAAATCTTGAATCTTTAATAAGTTCATTATGACAAGTTGCATAGTGAGTCTTCCTTCCAAAAGTTTTTGCAATAGCATCAGCAACTTCTCTAAAGTGCATTGGAGAACCATGACGTCTCATAACTAAAAAAGCGTAATCTTTTACTCCACGAGTGTGAACATTTGGTGAAGTTGTTTTACCCCATTCTCCTAATGGATTCTTTGAAACAACTTTTGACATAGCAAGCCATCTACGAGCAATTTCTTCATTTCGATATTCATCTGAAACATCCTTCATTTGATCAAAAAACTTTTTAATCATTTCACTTTCTGGAATAAGATCTTCATCTCTTAACCCTGAATATAATTTTTTTAATGAATCATGAACCTTAGATGCCATTTCATCATTAACACTCCAACGAGTATAAAAATGTTCATCTTCTTTATGTTTCTTAAAAGCATCACCTAATACTAAATAAAAATGAATATGATTTTGAGTTGCTTTATCTTTTGATATATGTGAAAGAAGTTCATGTTCTGCAACAATTGAACCTAAAGAATGAATTAATTCTTCAATTTCATCAAAAGTAGCTTTTTCTGATTTAAAAGCATCAGATTTTTTTATTAAAGCTAATGCTGCATCTTCTATTTGTCTTACACGCTCTCTTGTAATGCTATATTTTTTCCCAATTTCTTCAAGAGTTTTTTTCTTAAAATCAGCAGTTAAACCAAAACGATTCATTATAACATCAGACGCACGATCATGAAGATGTGATGTAATCTTTTTTGTAACTTGTTTTGGTTTAAATGAAATTGTTGACATAATTTATAAAAATTCTTATTAATAAATTTATATTATATATTAATTATACATTTACTTAACTTGATGTCAAATAATCAACGTTAATTTTTCCCTCCTCTATTTGCTCTTGCCCTATCAAGCTCTGTCAAATACTTTTTTCGAAGCCGAACACTTTTTGGAGTAATTTCTAAATATTCATCCTCGTTCATAACTTCAAGCCCACGCTCTATACTTAAAATAAAAGCAGGTTTTAAAAATAATGCTTCGTCCGTGCCTGACGCCCGCATATTAGTAAGTTGCTTACCTTTTGTGGGATTTACCACCATTTCTTCTCCTTTTAAAACATTACCTATAACCATACCCTCATATACCTCCGTTCCGTGTTCAATATATAATATACCACGTTCTTGTAAATTTGCAAGTGCAAAAGCAACTGCTTTACCGGAGACCATAGAAGTCATAGACCCATATTCTTTTTTCTTTATCTCTCCAGTGTATTCTTTAAAACCAACAACACGTGAAGACATTATACCTTCACCTTTAGTATCTATAATAAATTCACCCCTATAACCCAAAAGACCACGAGTTGGTATGTCAAAAACAATTCTTACTATACCCTCTTTCTCTAGCATATCTTTCATAATACCTCTACGCTTACCAATCTTTTCAATAACTCCACCAGAAAATTCAACAGGAACATCTATTACTAATTCTTCAAACGGTTCTGTTATTATTCCATTTTCTTCTTTTATAATAACTTCAGGTTGAGACACTTGCATTTCGAATCCTTCTCTTCGCATATTTTCTAAAAGAATTGCAATGTGTAATTCACCTCTTCCATAAACTTTAAAAAAACTAGGTCCCATGTTTTTCTCTCCTTGATCTGGAGAAAAATCAACCTTAAGTCCAACATTTATTTCTAATTCTTTTTCTAATCTTTCTTTTATTTGTCTTGATGTAACGAATTTTCCTTCCTTACCTGCAAAAGGAGAATCATTAACTAAAAAATTTAAAGATATTGTTGGTTCATCGATAGCAATGTGTGGCATTATTGTTGCATCTTTATCTTCACATAAAGTTTCTCCAATATAAATATCTGAAATACCAGCAAGTAAAACTATATCACCCGAAGATGCACTTTCAACTTCTTTTCTGTTTATTCCTTCAAAACTAAAAAGTTTTGTTATTTTCCCAATTCGTGTACCTTTATCATTTTTTACAAAAATCTGACTTCCAGAAAAAATCTTTCCGGAATAAATTCTAGCTATAGCCATTCTTCCTAAGAAATTATCATAACCTAAATTAAAAACTTGAGCAGACATCTTTTCATCTTCTCTCCCTGAAGCAGGCTTAACATTTTCTAAAATAACATCGAGTAATGGCGATAAATCTAATGACTCATCTGTTAGATTTCTTTTTGCTAAACCTTGTCTACCTATTGCAAAAACTGTTTTAAAATTTACCTGTTCTTCATTTGCTCCAAGTTCAAAAAATAATTCTAAAACTTCTTCGTGTACTCTATTTGGATTTGCAGCAGGTTTATCTATTTTATTTATCACTACAATAGGCTTAATACCTAATTCTAATGATTTTTTAAGAACAAATCTAGTCTGAGGCATGGGGCCTTCAACTGCATCAACAAGTAAAAGTACAGAATCTATAGCACGCAAAACACGTTCTACTTCAGATCCAAAATCAGCGTGCCCAGGAGTATCAACAATATTTATCTTAGTATTTTTATAATTAATAGAAGTATTTTTTGAATATATAGTAATACCACGCTCTTTTTCTAAAGCATTTGAATCCATTGATATTCCCTCCTCTTGTAAACCACCATTTTGCTTCATTAAAGCATCAGTTAAAGTAGTCTTACCGTGGTCCACATGAGCTATGATTGCTATATTTCTTATTTCCATTTTATTATTTAAACAAAAAAAGCCGAAAGGCTTTATTAAGTAAATATATCATATCATACTTTTTTAAAAATAACAAATAAAAAAACAATAAATTAAAAAATTTATTGAAAGTATTTGTTACTTTAATCATCTTCTTCATTTCTATACATTGTAGGCAATGAGGTAGTTTTTATTTTTTGTAGATTTTGATCTATTGTTTTTTGATCAATTTGCTGATTAAAATCTCCAACATAATACTGATCTAATAAATTGTTAGCATAAGTAGAATGCGGTCTATTCTTCCCTTTAGTATCGAAAGCCACAGTTGCTTCTTTACCACAGTAATTTGTAACATTTCTCGTTCCTCCAGGGTGAGCTGTCGCATAATTTGAAAGATCATAAACTTTATTATTTATAATCATCCAACAATCTGAAATAGTATTATGTTTTAAAACAACCTGTGAATCCAAAACTGATATACTTGAAGTACTTGATGTTGTCGAAACATTATTTGAAACTTGATTTGTATTTGTTTGCCCTATATTTGTATTATTTTTATTCTGATAAAAAACTAAACCTGCTGTCAAAATAGATGACACAATACAGAAAAAAATAAATAAAGAAATTCCTGTTAACTTTTTCATATAAAATTAAATTCTTCAAAATGAATATTATTACTATCGACTCCTATTTTAATAAATTGCTCTACTAATATTTTCATAAAAGCTGGTGGCCCACAAAGATAAATATCTTTACCTATTAAATCCCCACTTAATTTAGATATTATATCACTATTAATAAATCCTTTATCATCAGAACACCAAGGAACCAAACGAAACTTATTATTAACATTAGAAATACTTTCTAATTCTTCAAACAAAAAAGTTTCTGAATTATTTTTTAAACAATAATATAAATCAATACCACTACAATTTTCAGAATTAATACTTCTTATTAAACTCAAAAAAGGAGTTATCCCTACACCACCTGCTATCCATATCTCTTTTTTAAAAGAATTACGATTTTTAAAAAATTTTCCATAAGGGCCTTCTATTTTAGCAATTGACCCAATATTTAAATCTTTTAAATTACCTGTAAAATCTCCTAACGCTTTAACCATAATACTTAAATTATTATTAGAAGATGATGAGCAAATAGAAAAAGGGTGTGATTCACTCCCTACTCCACCTTTAATAAATTTTATAAAAATAAATTGCCCAGGATTAAATTGCATTACTTTACCTATTGGTTCTAACTCTATTTCCACCACAGTATCATTTGGTCTTTTTAAACCCACAATTTTATATTTGAAATCATAATTAAAAATAAATCTAAAAAAAGATTTATATACCCCAGAAATAAGTCCTAGAATTGCAAAAAATGTAATATAATATCTCAAAAATAAATCTCTCAATATATCACTTGATATAAGTATCGTATGTAAAATTACAAAAATAAAAACAATAACCATAAATTTATGAGAAAATTTCCATATGTGATATTTGATCTTAAGATAAAAAGTGACACAAAGAAGAATGATCATTCCTAACAACGCTATTATCCCTGTCGTCACAGCAAAATCTGCACTTGGTAAAAAAAACATAGCTGCACTTTGTAAAGAAATACTTATATATTTAACTACTAAAAAAAGTGGATGAAACAAAAGTAAAGAAAAAGAAAGAGTACCGAGCCATTTATGCATATTGTAAAAACGATGAATTCCTGAAAAAAATGTATCAAAAAAAACTAACCTATTACTTAAAATTAAATTTAAAGAAAACAACATTATACCTAATAATCCTGTAATCTGCCCGATACTTGTGGTAAAAGAATTAATATCTAAAAATCTATAATTCAATGGCTCCCAAAAAAACCATCTTATTATAGGAATTAAAGCTAAAAATATTATCACAATAACTGGTAAATTTTTCTGTAAACGCAAATTCATAACTTAAATAAGTTTAACAGAAATTACTTATAATAAAAAGCAAAAATAACCTTAAGGGTTATTTTATTTTTTGTGCGCCGGGTAGGATTCGAACCTACGTAGCCCGAAGGCGACTGATTTACAGTCAGTTGCGATTGACCACTCCGCCACCGACGCATAGAAATAAAATAACACAAAAAAACTTTTTTTGCATCTTTTATTCTAAATTAAGACTTATAAGAAGAACTGGATTTAATTTTAATAGGGCTTTTTATTTTCCCTTTTTTTGTTTCAATTAGAAGCTCATTATTTTTTACGGTCACAACAACAGTATCCCCTCCTTTTACTCCATTTGAAATTATATATGAAGCAACAGGATTTAAAATTTTATTTTGAATCAAACGATTAAGTGGCCTTGCTCCATAATTAGGATTATATCCCTCTTTTGCTAAATACGATAAAGCTTCATCAGAAATTTTAAAATCAATTTCTTTTGTTTGAAGTCTATCTTTCACAACTTTCACTCTTAAATTAACTATCTCTTTAATAGCTTCTTCAGAAAGAACATCAAAAATAATAATTTCGTCAAGACGATTTAAAAATTCTGGACGAAAATTATCTTTCATCGCTTCTAATACTTTTTCTTTCATATTTCCATAATCTTCTTTGTCAGAATTATTAGAAAATCCTATCGCTTCCATTTTCTCTACAAATTGAGAACCAATATTTGATGTAAGGATAATTATTGTATTTTTAAAATTAACTACTCTTCCTTTCCCATCAGTCAATCTTCCTTCATCTAAAAGTTGTAAAAGCATATTGAAAACTTCTGGATGAGCTTTTTCAACTTCATCAAACAAAACCACAGCATAAGGACGATGCCTTACAGACTCCGTAAGTTGCCCAGATTCATCATAACCTACATATCCTGGAGGTGAACCAATAAGTTTTGAAACAGAATGCTTCTCCATATATTCAGACATGTCCACACGAATAAGAGCCCTATCGTCATTGAACATAAACTGGCTCAAAGCTTTTGTAAGCTCTGTTTTACCAACACCTGTAGGACCTAAAAATATAAATGAACCTATTGGCCTATTTGGATCTGATATACCAGCACGTGAACGACGAATAACATCTGCCACTCTTTTGATTGCTTCATTTTGACCAACGACACGTTTATTTAATTCTTCTTCCATTCTTTCTAATTTCTCACGTTCACCTTCTAGCATCTTTGTAAGAGGTATTCCTGTCCAACGAGCCACAACTTCTGCGATATCTTCTGCTGTAATTTCTTCTTTTAATATTCTTCGAGATTTTTGTAATTTCTTCAAACGTAAAAGTTTTATCTCTAACTCCTTTTTAAGAGTAGGAATTTTACCATAACGAATCTCCGCAGCACGAGAAAGATCTGCTCGAGCTTCTGCATTTTCTGCTTCTACACGCATAGTCTCAAGTTCTTTCTTAATTGAACGAATTTCAAGGACTATCTCTCTTTCATTTTTCCATTTCAATTCTATTTCTTTTGTTTTTTCACGAAGATTAGCTATCTCTTTTTCTATTTCTTTCACTCGAACTTTAGCTTTTTTATTTTCTTCACTTTCTTTTCTTAGAGCTTCTTTTTCAATTTCAAAACGCATTATTTTCCTATGAGCATCTTCTAATTCTGGAGGTTTGTTTTCGAGAGCAATTTTTAAAGATGAAGAGGCTTCATCTATCAAATCCACAGCTTTATCTGGTAAAAATCTATTTGTAATATATCTAATAGAAAGATTCACAGCTGATACTATCGCATCGTCTGTAATACGCACCCCATGAAAAAGTTCATATTTTTCTTTAAGTCCTCGCAATATTGCAATAGCATCTTCAAGAGAAGGTTCATCTACATATACAGGTTGAAAACGACGAGCAAGAGCTGGATCCTTTTCAATATGCTTTTGATATTCTCTTAAAGTAGTCGCACCAATCGCACGCAATTCACCACGCGCAAGAGCTGGTTTTAACATATTAGAAGCATCCATTGTGCCATCAGCTCCCCCTGCTCCAACTATCGTATGAATCTCATCAATAAATAAAATAATTTTTCCATCAGCTCTTTCTATTTCTTTCATTATTCCTTTTAATCTTTCTTCAAACTCTCCACGATATTTAGTACCTGCAATAAGAGAACCTAAATCTAAAGACACAAGCTCTTTTTCTTTTAAAGATTCTGAAACTTCATTCTTTGCTATTCTTTGCGCTAATCCTTCAACAACAGCAGTTTTCCCAGTACCCGCTTCTCCTATTAGTATAGGATTATTTTTTGTTCTTCTAGAAAGAATTTGCATTATACGCATAATTTCATTATCCCTCCCAATAACTGGATCTAACTTATCTTCTTTTGCCAACTTAGTTAAATTACGAGTATATTTTGAAAGTAAACGAAATTTTTTAATTTCTGTAACATCAGTAATATTTTGACTTCGAAGTTCTTCTAAAACTTTCATTACCAACTCTTTATGAATTTTAAATCTTGTTAAAATTTCTTTCGCTTCACTAGTAACTTCAAGCATCGCTATAAAAAGATGCTCAGTCGAAACAAAATCATCTTTTAAATATTCTGCCAACTTTGCAGAATGCTCTATAACTTGTGCTAAGTCTGGATTTAAATATATTTGATATGCAGGAGATAATGTCCCTCTTGTTTCGGGTAATTCAATTTCTTCTAAAACAGAATCAGTTAAAAGCATTGTATCTATTTCTAATTTATCTACAATAGAATTAACCATACTCTCTTCTTGAAGTAAAAGTGCTGCAAGTAAATGAGTTGAAGAAACATGATTTTGTCCACGTTCAATAGCTAGCTCATGAGCCTTCTTAATCGCATCTTTAGCTTTAGTTGTAAATCTATTTAATGGTGGCATAAATAAGTTTTAAAATTAAAAATTATAAAATTAAAAAAATAACTATTCTATTGGGGCAACAGTAGGGACTTCAGTAGGAGTTGTTTCTGTCCCTGGAACTACAGGAGGAATAGTATTATTCTCAACTAACTCAATAATTGTAAAATCTTTTTCTTGAGTTACTTTCGATACTTTTTGTTCACCTAAAACACTTTTTACTACATATTCTTCCCCTTCTTTAGGAGCTGGGATAAGAGAAGCTACAACAACTTTGTTATCTCCTAAAAATAATCCTGTACCAAGAATTTTATCTTCTTTTTCCTCCTTTAAAAATAAACTAACAGTAAGAGGTTTAATAGCTTTTAATTCTTCAAGTAATTTTTTTTGATCATCAGACAATGCTTCATTTTTAGAACCAACATCAACTGGAACTATTTTTTCAACTGTTTGTTTGACAATACGGTTAATAGGCACAGTAACAGAACTAGGTGCTTGTTGCATCAATGTGACAGTTGTTATCCCTGTAGCAATAGAAGTTACAAAACTTAATAATATTGCTAATAATATAAGCTGTGATTTGTTTAATTCTTTTAAATCCATAAACTAATGATACCATTTTTTTAATTTTTTCAAAATCTCTTTAAGAGTTTTAATTGTATAGTCAATATCTATTTTTGTTGTCTTCCTCCCTAATGAAAATCTTAATGAACCATCTTTTTCATTTCCATTTTGATTGATCGCTTTAATAACTCCAGAAGCTTTTCCGTCTCCTGATTTACATGCACTTTTTTCAGATACCATTATTCCTTTTTCAGAAAGTTCTATTATCAATAAATCACTAGGAATTTTAGGAATAGTAATATTTATATTATTTGGCAATCTATTTTCTAAACTACCATTAAAAATAATTTCATTATCAATATTTTTTAATTTTTTAATAAAATAATCTCTAAGTTTCATGAGACGCTTTACTTCTTTTTCTTTTATTTTTTCAACAATCTGTAAAGCATTTTCTAATTCAATAACTCCTCTCACATTTTCTGTGCCTGGTCTTAAACCAAACTCCTGATTCCCTCCAAACATAATAGAGCTAATAGGAGTCTTTCTTTTAACATACAAAGCCCCAACACCTTTTGGTCCATAAATTTTTGCTCCATTAAAAGACATTAAATCTACTCCGAGTTTTTCAACTTTTATTGGTAAATAATTTATCGCTTGAGTAGCGTCTGTATGAAAAATAGGAAATGAAAATGCGGGCTGTAATTTTTTTGAATGGTCTGGCCGAGCAGAGCGAGGAGAACCGAGGACCTGAAAAAAATTTACAGCCCGCATTTTTTTAAAATAACGTAATTCTTTTGCAATTTCCATTATCGGTTGTATCGTCCCTATTTCATTATTCGCATACATCACAGAAACTAAAATTGTATTTTCTTTTATCGCTTTTTTTATTTTTTTAGGATCAACTATTCCAGTCTCTTCGACTGGTACATAAGTCACTTCAGCTTGTTTTGTTTTTTCTAAAAATCTACAAACTTCAAGTACAGATGCATGTTCTATATTTGTTGTAACTATATGAGGATAAATTTTTCGAGTGTTTTTTGAAATACCTTGCACAGGCTGACGAGCCGAGCAGAGCAATTTGCCAACAGGCAAATATGTGTGCATTTCAAAAAATAGCTCGTAAAATTTATTTAAAACACCAAGAATAGCTAGATTATTACTTTCAGTAGCTCCTGATGTAAAAACTATTTCATCTCTATGTGCACCTAAAATATCTGCTATATTTTTTCTAGCATTTTCTAATTTATTCTTTTCTTCTACTCCAAGTTCATGAATTGCCCCTGGATTTGCAGAATCTTCTCTAGCGCTTGAAGCATAATCTAAATAAACTTTCTTTGATTTTTGCATAAAATTAGTATATATTGAAATTGTATGAATACAAAGCTCGAAATCGCTTTTTTTATTTTATCTGGTTTAGCTATTTTAATTGGTGCTATTTGGATTGTCAAAACAGAAAAACGTTTGAAACGTTTTTTTATTGGTAAAAAAGCAAAAGATTTAGAAGATACTATCATTACACTTGAAAGTGATATAGCTAAATTAAAACAATCCAAAGAAAAAATAGAAAAAGAATTAATTGCAATAAATAAAAAATTAAAGAAAAGCATAAGAGGAGTTGAAACAATTCGCTTTAATCCATTCCCTGACCAAGGAAGCAACCAAAGTTTTGCTATTGGTATGTTAAATGAAGAAGAAGATGGAGTTGTGATTTCCAGTTTATATTCTCGTGAAAGAATGAGTATATTTGCAAAACCAATTAAGGACGGAAAATCAGACTACGAATTAACAAATGAAGAAAAGGAAGCGCTTAAAAAAGCTAAAGTATAGTAGTTATAAAGTTCATAAAGTTAAAAGTTATAAAGTAAAAATGAAAGAAATAAATACAAAAGAAAATATAATAGAGCGTCCACCTGTAGTAGTAGTTATGGGTCATATCGACCACGGTAAATCTACCCTTCTTGATTACATAAGAAAAACAAATATCGTAGACCGTGAAGCTGGAGGTATAACTCAACATATTTCTGCTTATGAGGTTGTTCATAAAGATGAAAATGGAAAAGATAAAAAAATAACTTTTCTAGATACTCCAGGCCATGAAGCTTTTTCAAAAATGAGAGAACGTGGAGCAAAAATTGCAGACATAGCTATATTAGTAGTATCAGCTGATGATGGAGTGAAGCCTCAAACCATAGAAGCATACAAAACAATAATCGATAGTAATATTCCTTATGTTGTTGCAATTAATAAAATAGATAAACCTGGAGCAAATATCGAAAAAACAAAAATAGAATTAGCAGAAAATGAAATATATCTAGAAAATTATGGAGGCAAAATTCCTTTTGCAGAAATCTCTGCAAAAACTGGAACCGGTATAGACAATCTACTTTCTTTGATTTTAATTCTTGCTGAAATGGAAAATTTAACTGGAAATACAAACGAAAACGCCTCAGGACAAGTTATTGAAGCCAACCTTGATCCTAAACGTGGGATACAAGCTACTCTTGTTATAAAAAATGGATCAATCAAAAAAGGAATGATCGTAGCAGTTGAAGACGCCCTTTGTTCCACAAGAATAATAGAAAATTTTTTAGGAAAAATGATAAATGAAGCAAGCTTCTCTTCTCCTATTCGTCTTGTAGGTTTTGATAAAATGCCAAAAATAGGAGCAGAATTTAAATCTTTCACAAAAAAAGTTGATGCTTTGAAATACGCTGAAAATATTAAAAAAGAAACATTATGTGAAGAAATTTCTAAAGAAACAAATAAAAAAATAATTCCTATAGTTTTAAAAGTTGATGTTTGGGGTTCTATTGAAGCTATTGAAAAAGAAATCAGTAAAATAATAGATAACAATGCAGAATTTAAAATAATACAAAAAGGAGTGGGCCCTATTTCAGAATCAGATATAAAATCTGTTGCTTCTTGTAAAGATGCTATTGTTATAGGATTCAATGTTAAGTCTAATAATAGCGCTACGGAAGTCGCACAAAAAAGAGATATTACAATTTCATTTTTTGATATTATTTATAAAATGACTGAATGGCTAGTTGAAGAAATGGAAAAAAGAAGACCAAGAGTTGAAACTACAGAAATAAAAGGAAGAGCAAAAATAATAAAAGCTTTTAGTAGAACAAAAGATAGACAAATAGTAGGAGGAAAAGTTATAGAAGGCGCAATCTCACTTGGAGAAACTATTAAAATAATACGAAGAGAATTTGAAATAGGAAAAGGTAAAATAGTAAATCTAGAAAAAAGTAAAACAAAAACAAGCACAGTAGAAGAAGGATCAGAATTTGGAGCTATGGTTGAATCAAAAATAGAAATCGTAGCTGGAGATGTTCTTGAATCATTTTCAATTACACAAAAATAATGACACAAAGAAATGAAAAAGTAACAAATTTAGTAAAAGAGCTTTCAGCTCAATTTTTAGGACGAGAAAATAATAAAACTTCTTTAATAACTGTAACATCTTGCTCTACCTCCCCTGACCTTAAACGTGCAACAATTTTTATAACAGTACTTCCAAATTCTAAAGAACATGATGCGCTTGATTTTGCAAAACGTAAAAGAGGAAAATTAAGAGAATTTCTTAAAGATAATATAAAAATAAAAATAATTCCATTCATTGATATAGAAATAGATAAAGGAGAAAAGAATAGACAAAAAATTGACGAATTACTTAGAGAAAAGTAATATATGAAAATAAGTTAGTTAAAGTTTAATAAAGGCCTGGTAGCCAAGTGGTAAGGCAGAGATCTGCAAAATCTCTATGCGCCGGTTCAATTCCGGCCCAGGCCTCAAAGAAGAAAATTTTGTTATAATATAAATTATCTTCTTGTTCATTATAATAATTGCCCGGATGGCGGAACTGGTATACGCGCACGACTTAAAATCGTGTCTCGCAAGGGATGTGGGTTCGATTCCCACTCCGGGCACAAATCAATTAATAATTGATAAAGTAGTTTTCCGCCCATAGCTCAGCTGGTAGAGCACTCGCCTCTTAAGCGATTGGTCGTTGGTTCGATTCCAACTGGGCGGACAATGCTGGAGTGGCGGAATTGGTATACGCGCTAGTCTTAGGAACTAGTGCCGCAAGGCTTGAGGGTTCGAGTCCCTCCTCCAGCACCAGTAGTAACTTTTTGAGAATCAAGAGAATGGAGCGTTTTTTGCTTTGCAAAAAACGCACTGGATTTTTCGCCAAAACCCTTTCCGCCTACGGCGGAAGCCGTGAAATCCCATAATT
>Ga0172375_10001370_pt1 | contig 39268 bp, 35 predicted proteins | sample LakKiv1m_FD_114537 | JGI IMG/M metagenome (GOLD analysis project Ga0172375, IMG submission 114537) | Freshwater microbial communities from Kabuno Bay, South-Kivu, Congo - kab_092012_11.1m | ecosystem: Environmental > Aquatic > Freshwater > Lake | place: Democratic Republic of the Congo... | reverse complement strand
TTTCAGATTTTCGAGTTCGGCTACTGGTTTGTAATGACTGGACTAGTTTAATTTTCGGGTTTTGCTTTGAAGTGATCATGAATTCTTTTTTTTGCTGCGTGCGCCTGAGCTATTCAACTCTTTAATATGCTCCATACCTTAGCAATTGTATCGGGAAATGCTATTAACCGACAGGATGCTGCATTCTTCGCCCACCAATCAGGTGTAGATGCAAATGATAGATTTCTTGTCCACCATGCTTTCCATGGTTGATGATTAAACGATATCCATTTTTTTCGATCCCTTCCTCTCTAGCGATTTTATTTGCTATGTAAAACAGGCGCCCAACCATTTGCTCATCTTCCTTTTCTATTTCAGAGATTGAATTGTAATGCTTATTCGGAACGATGATGACATGCGTTGGCGCTACAGGGTGGATGTCTCGAAACGCAGTGACTTGATCGTCTTGATAGAGAGTCTCGCTTGGGCTTTCTCCCCTCACTATTTTACAAAAGATGCAATTTTCCATGACGCCTCCGTATTCTACATTCATAATTTGTGATTATTAAGTTTGGATTTGTCCCCAAACACCATCTTTTGAAATTCTCTCCAATTTGACCGATGAGATCACGTTTTCGATAGGGTAAGTTGATAGGGATAAAACCCTTATATAATTGCTTGTTAAGCCAGTCAATCTCCATTCTTGAGGCTGAAGCTTCGTAGCGCTTTCCCATAATACCGGGAGCGCTTTGTTTAAATTTTTTTCTTGATATTGATAAGCAGTATGTGCGAAAACTGCACGCATGCGAGCGTTGCGCTCTTTTCGAATCGCATGTGGTATTTGATGCGGCATTTTTGCCGCTGCTGTTCCTGGTCTTGGGGAATAAGTGAAAACATGTCCGCCTGAAAAATACAGTCGTTGTACAAAATTCAAACTTTCTTCAAATTCATAATCGCTTTCTCCGGGAAAGCCAGTAATGATATCTGTTGTGATAGCTAAATCGGGAATAAGAGAACGAGCGGTTTGAATAAGCGAAGTATATTCTTGGGTTGAAATCTTTCGTCCCATTCTTCTTAATGTTGTGTCGCATCCTGATTGAAGTGGCAAATGAAGGTGCCTACATAGGCGTGAGTTTTCCCAGAGTTGAAAAAATTCTTCATTTAGATCCCATGGTTCTAGTGATGAAAGTCTGATCCGAGGTACTTCGGTACGATCTAATATTGCTTGGATCAAGTCAGTGAGATCAAGGTCATTTCCTAAATCTTTTCCCCATGATCCTAGATGAACACCCGTTAGGACGATTTCGTTTGCCGATTCTGCTGCTCGAATATCATCAAGTATTTGATCAATGGCACGACTAATTCCTACCCCACGTGCGATAGTGGTAATGCAAAAAGTACAATGATTATCACATCCATCCTGGACTTTGATAAATGCCCTGGTTCTTTGTCGTGTACCTGGAATGGGGATACGAGAGTTATTCTTTTCTGGAATTGCATCTTTTGGAATTTCTAGAATCTTTGTGACTAGTTCATCCTTTTCATTATTGATCACTATTTGTGTAGGGAATGGGAAGTTCGCGGCTTGCTTAGGGTTCATCGTAGCCCAGCATCCAGTCACTACAATCTTTTTTATTCCATTCCGTGCTGCTTTTCGGATTTTTCCACGTGAGTCAGATGCAGCTGCTTGGGTGACTGTGCATGTATTGATCACAGCCAGATCTGCTTCTTTTGCATTGGCTACGATCTCATGTCCAAAGGCTCTAAACTGTTGAGCCATAGTCTCAATTTCAGCTTGGTTTAAGCGACATCCAATGGCATCTAAGAAGATTTTCATGGTTTGTAAACGATAAAATTATCAAAGCGAATATCGGCGCCAACATTATTATAGGTTCCTGCAATCAAACCAACATCTCCTGAAGTAAGATCGCTGTCTTCGACCTGAGCGAGCTTTGTGCCATTTACATAAAGGGTTAATTCATTGCCTATGCAGTCCGCACGAATATGATTGAATGCAGAGCCTTTTTTAATGACATCAGAACGGAGAAGCGCGTCCATCCCAATCAATTGGTAATCATTCCCACGAATCTTACCTATGCCAAAGTAGCCGTCACTGCTGATGATAAATGTATAAAATTGCTCAATCTCACTTGCTCTACAAATAATGCCAAATCGATTGTCTCTTTCTCCACCGACCTTAAATGTATCCACTTCAATACGAACATCAGTAAGGTCAAGGTTAGGTTGGCTCCAAATATCCATATTGGGTTGATTGACATAGATCCGATAAGTTCCATCGGCATAATCGGTTTCCCCGCTTTCAGTGGAAATTTGATTCCATCCACTAGATGGGTCTGAAAAATCATCTTTGAATAAAACATCTCCAGCAAAATTTTTCCCGCTACCTGGAATTAAAAATTGACATGAAATTGAAAGTAGAGTGATGAATAATATATATATGGTGTGAAAATATCTTTTATGCAAAGTACACCCTTAGTCTTATATTTTTATTATCTATTTTAACATATGCTAAGTGGGGTTTTAAGTTCATGGAAAATAAATTTCAAGAAGGCGATGCACCTGATCAGCCATTGGATCGTTGGGATCGGATATCAGGGAAAGCGATACCATAAATTCGTTATAAGCTTCTTCTCTCCTGGATGTTAAAGCTAACAGAAGACCTCGATGTATATGCGCTTGTACTAGATTGGGATCGATCTTCAATGCATTCTCTAAAAAACGTTCAGCGAGTGCAAGATCGCCTAGCCTTATCAGAACCTGCGCCATCAAGTCATATGAGATTGTATCAGATGGAAAATCAATGATCAACCTTCTAGCAAGAGGCAGAGCGCCATCTTTAATTTGATAATCATATGCTAATAAGAATTCAATAGTATGTTGCCGATAAACTGGAGAGTTTGGAGAAAGTTTTATCGCTTCTAGATAGGTATGATAGGCATTATCCAGATCTCCAGATAGCGCTTGGATATTTGCGAGCTCAACATATAATATTGGATTGTTATTATCTTGTTTGATTGCTTTTAACATGGCTTCTTCAGCAAGACCAAAATCCCCTTTTCGTTTCCAGTAGGATGAAAGGATCGAATTAGCAGCTAAGGAATCAGGATTGATGCGTATGGCTGTTTGGATCTCATTCAACCCATCGCTGAAACCATCGTAATCGCCCCCTTTATCTATATGCTGATAAGCCTCTCCAAGAAATGCCCAAGCATCCGCATATCCAGGATTTTCAATAATTGCCTGCCTGAAGGCTTCGGCTGCTAAATCCCAGCGACCAATTGAAGCCAATGCTCTGCCGGTAGATAATAGAGAGAAAGCAGTATCTTCGAAATAGCTAGCCCGTTGAATACTTTGGATCAGCAGATCTATATCCTTTTGTATCATTGAGTTCATTTTTGTGGCTTTTCTTAGCGGTTCTATAGCCGAAGAAGGAGATTGCGTGGCAAGTAAAAGTCCCAATTGATACTGTAATTGCCAATCATTAGGGTTGAGTTGCTCTAAAAGGCTTAGGTTGGTGATCGCATTTTGAAAATCTCCTTGTGCGGAATAGATTTCTGCGCGATATTTGAGTATGTCCTCTGATAATCCATGAATATCTTCTGATAATTGAAGTACATCTAGCGCTTTGCTTAAACCATCGATTTGTAAGTAGGCTCGAGTGAATGTGATCAAACCAGTTTGAGATAATTGGGGATGAACATTCTGAATAGATAAGCATTTTTCTAGGTATTTGATAGTTGTTTCAGGATTACCTGCTTCGAGTGAATAATAAGCTGCTTGTTCCCATAAATTAATATCTGTAGCCTGTTTTTGGGCAGCATCGAAATATGAACGCGCTGCCAGGTGATATTCACCGGATATAATATAAGACTGTGCTTTCCATATTGCGTCTAAAAAACCGATTGGTAATGGTGCAACACTTGAAATTATGAGAAATATCGAAAAAAGTGTTATTATCAAATACCATTTGTTTTTGTATAAAAATCTCATACCATCAAAATTATATCTCTTATTATGGATGCAGATTACTTAATAAAGCCGAGGAGATTCTAAAAATGGATTTCATGCTATCAGAAGAACATCTTATGGTTCAAAAGACAGTGAAGGACTTTGTGAAAAAGGAAATTAAACCCATCATCAAAGAATGGGATCGAAAAGGAGATATGGCGCCATTTATTCTACCAAGAATGGGGGAACTAGGTATTTTGGGTGTGTGTATCCCTACACGCTATGGTGGGCAAGGAATGGATTATATATCGCTTGGTTTGGTTTGTGAGGAACTCGAAGTGGTGGATTCAACCTTGAGGGTTGTGATGTCGGTGCATATGGGATTGAACAGTCTCGGTCTTCTTCAATGGGGAACTGAGGAGCAGAAACAAAAATTTTTAGTCCCTCAATCAAAAGGAGAAAAAATTGCCTGTTTTGGGCTCTCAGAGCCGGGAGCTGGATCGGATGTCGCTGCAATTCAATCGACTGCCCGTCGCGACGGGAATTCTTATATATTAAACGGTGAAAAAATGTGGATTTCTTTAGCCACCAAAGCTCATCATTGTTTATGGGTAGCCAGGACAGACCCCGATGCGTCTGACCCTCACGATGGTTTGTCCGCATTCATGGTAGAGTTGGATCGTCCAGGTGTAACGAGAGGAGATATACATGGGAAAATGGGAGTGAGGGCGGGTTCCACGGGTTGGATATCTTTGCAAGATGTTCGTATACCGGAAGAGAATCGAATTGGTGACGAAGGTGAGGGATTTAAGATAGCTATGTCTTGCTTGGACGGAGGACGTTATACGGTAGCGGCAGGAGCAACTGGTTTGATCCGAGCCGCTTTAGAGGCATCGGTAGAATACGCGCAACAACGCGAAACCTTCGGGAGAGAGATTGCGAAAAGACAACTAATTCAACAAAAGATTGCAAATATGGTACAATCTTATGACGCAGCGCGTCTTTTATATTTGCGTGCTGGCTGGATGAAGAACCAGGGGCTTCGTAACACCCGCGAAACCTCGTTAGCGAAATGGTTCGCAACAGAAGCTTCGTTTGAAGCAGCATCGGAAGCCATTCAAATACACGGAGCGTATGGTTATAGTGATGAGTATGATGTTGAACGCTATCTTCGAAATGCTAGAGGGGCAATGATCTATGAGGGAACAAGTGAGATTCATCAGTTGGTACAGGCAGGCTATGCCATGGGTTATCGGAGTGATGCGCCATTACGACGCGAATTACCAGCGTATGATGAAAATGAATGGCAGAAATAATTCTTTTCAAATTTCCAATATCAAAAATTATTAGGAGGTCACGTTGAAAATCGTAGTATGTGTCAAAGAAGTACCTGATAGCGCTGCCAAAATGGCAGTGGAGGATGGAGAGGTATCCTGGGGTGATGCACCTTTGGTTCTCAATCCCTGGGATGAATATGCTGTTGAATCCGCATTGCAAATCAGTGAAAAGCATAATGGAGATATAACAGTAATCACAGTGGGAAAAGAAGCGAGTAACGAAGCTTTAAAGACTGCTTTGGCAATGGGATGCAATCAAGCAGTTTTAATTTCAGATCCTTCTTTAAGTGAGGTTGATAGTCAAGCTATTGCTCAAATCCTTGCAGCAGCAATCCGGAAAGTTGGCGACGTTGACCTTGTCTTCTTCGGTCGTCAAGCAATTGATGGAGATATGGGTGTAACATCAGCTCAATCAGCGCGGATTCTTGGTTTCCCAATGCTGAGTCACGTATCGGTTATTAAAAATGTCGATGTAGATTCCAAAAAAATATCGGTCGATCGCACAACGGAAGAAGGTCGACAGTCGGTTGAGTCTGGTTTCCCCTCAGTTTTGAGTGTATCTAAAGATATTGGTGAACCGCGTTATCCTTCTTTTATGGGTATTCGAAAAGCTTCTCGAGCGCAGATTCCGGTTTGGTCATTATCAGATCTAGGACTGGAAACCCCCAATTCATTTGTGAAATGGCCTGATATTCAGGTTCCCCCAGCGCGAGAAATTACAACTGAAATGATTGAAGGTGATAGTCCACAGGATATCGCAGAAAAACTAGCTGACAAGATCATGGGAGAAAAGGTGCTGTGATGAGTGAAAAAATTCTAGTTTATATTGACCAATTTAAAGGCAAAGCATTACCAACCTCATGGGAAGCGCTCAACGCTGCCAACTGGTTGGTAGGTCAAATTGGTGGCGAGGTATTGGCTGTAACCGTAGGGGAAGGATCTCAGAAAGTCGCCATGGAAGCTTTTGGGTTTGGTTGTACATCCGTATTTTATAACGATCAATCTGATTTATCGGATTATCGGGCTGAACCATATGCTTCTCTGGTATCCAAGGTGGTTGAGGAGCAAGGATGTGGATATCTTCTGTTTCCAACAACAACCCGTGGACGTGAACTAGCTGCGATGTGTTCAATTGATCTGAAAACAGGTGTTATGCCAGATGTTACAGCATTAGAAATGGAAGATGGAAAAGTTCTTGCAACGCGTCCCGTATATGCTGGGAAATTGCTTTCAAAAGTATATTGTGAAGCTACACCTACTATCATTACATTTAGAGCACGCGCTTTTACTAAACCCGAATTTGATGGTTCAAGGAGCGGAACGCCAGAAGTGGTTGAAATAGCTGTGGATGATTCGGATAATAAATCCAAGGTTGTGGGATATTCAGAGGGTGAAGTCGGTGTAAGCCTGACGGACGCTGGCGTAATTGTATCAGGAGGTCGTGGCGTTTCTAACAACCCCGAACTTACACCACCTGCAGATCTAGATGAGAAGGCAGCTGAAATTTGGCGTGCACAAGAAGGTTTCAAGTTAGTAAAAGAATTAGCGGCAGTAGTCAATGGCGCTGTTGGCGCTAGCCGTGCTGCTGTTGATGCTGGTTATGTTCCTTATTCACATCAAGTTGGACAAACTGGAAAAATCGTATCACCAGACCTCTATATCGCTTGCGGTATCTCAGGCGCTATTCAACATTTGGCGGGTATGCGTACAAGTAAGGCTATCGTTGCGATCAATAAAGATCCTGATGCGCCGATTTTCAAACTCGCGCGTTTTGGGGTTGTCGGTGATCTTTATGATATATTGCCGCCACTTACAGATGCCCTTCGTAATCGGTTAGGTAAATAATCTTAGTGCTCTAGTCTCTAATTTGATAAGATATAATTACAGCCGTACGATTTACGTACGGCTGATTATTTAAACACATTCATTTCCAACATTAATATATAATTTCTTGCCTTGCTTGGTGATTTTTGTCTATCCTTTTAGGACATTTGCCACTTGGATAGAAATAAATTCATGGGTACCCTCTTATAATAATAAAATAATGGTTTTGTGTGATGCCCGATAATCTTTTTGATGATCTTTTTCTGTTTCAAGATCTTTCACGAGGGGAGGCTGAGCTTGTTTATCCACTTTTTCATATCCGACACGAGTCAGCAGGGAATGTAATTTTTGAGCAGGGAGATCCAGCAGTTTTTTTATATATAGTAATAAGTGGGGAAATTGCGATTCTCTATAAACCGGATGATGGTCCTGAATTAGTGATCTCTCGCGTTCGCGCTGAGGGTGTGATTGGATGGTCATCGGCTATAGGGAATCCTTATTATACCTCTACGGCGGTTTGTTCAAGAGAGTGTCAATTGTTGTATTTAAGTGGCAATTCTCTTAGGAAGCTCTACCAAGAACACCCTAAAACTGGGTTGTTAATCATAGAACGTCTAGCTGCATTGATCGCTGAGCGCCTAAAAAACACTCATCAACAAGTCATGGCTTTACTAGAAGAGGGGTTAAGGATTAAAATTAATAAAACAGCGGTAACGGATTAATAAGATTGTCTTATTTCTATGGTTAATTTTTTTGAGGAGAGACTATGATTGAGAAAAACTTAACCCAGGTTGAAGAGGTTCAGATACGTGATCTTGTTGAAAGAATTAGTGCATATATCGAGCAATTTCATGGAGGTTCCGTAGAGATTGTAGCTATTGAAGGTTATCTTGTTAAAGTTCGATTAGGGGGATCTTGTGCGGGCTGCCCGCTTAGTTTTTCCACATTACATGGCTGGGTTGAGGGTACTGTGAAGCAGTTCTTTCCAGATATTGAAGTTGTTGAAGCAGAAAACTGATAAAACCCACAGTTTTGCGTTCAGGGCATCTCGTCATAAGAGATGCTCTTTTTAATAAAAATAGGAGGTAAGAGGCAATGTATATGGTTTTATTTGTACTTGATAACCCGCAATACTTAGATGAAGTGTTAGATGCTTGGGAAGAAATCGGGGTTTCTGGAGTGACGATCATTGATAGTACAGGTATCAATCGCAGAAGGCAGGCGCTTCAGGTTGGCACACCATTTATGGCGGGGATTAATCGGATTTTGAGTGGTGATTTAGAAACTCACAATACTTTATTTACAATTGTTCAGAATAAGACTATTGTAAAAAAATGTATTGTTGCTGCTGAAAAGATTGTGGGAGACCTCAATCAACCTCATAGCGGTGTTTTAGCAGCTTGGGAAATACCAATCGTGAAAGGGATTCCATCCTTGGAAGAAAACTTGGAGGAAGCGTAATGGTTTGGGTGCAATTCTTAATCAGCGCTGCTGTTGTGGTGATTGCTGCAACGAAATTGGCTCAATATGGCGATGTCATTGCTGTCCGAACCAGACTCAGTGGAATGTTTATTGGGACTTTATTATTGGCGGGAGCGACATCTTTACCTGAGCTACTTTCAGCGATTAATGCAATCCAAATAAATGTTCCTGATCTTGCTGCTGGTAGTATGTTTGGATCTAGCATGTTTAATATGCTCATGTTGGCTATACTTGATTTAATCACCCAACAAGCTCGTATTTTACGAAGGGTGGCTATGAATCATGCTCTTACAGCTAGTTTAGCGAATTTGCTCATGGGTTTAGCGGTCTTTTTCTTATTAGCAGATATTGACTTAAAAATTGGGTGGGTAGGTCTAGATAGTTTGATTATTATTGGACTATATATGTTTGGTATTCGGGTGATCCAAATGCAAGGCGGGAAGCCACCCACCGAAATGCCTGAGTTGGATTCAAGTATTCCTAGTTTGAAGATCGCTTTGATTGGTTTTGGTTTAGCAGTAATTGCATTAGCGTTTGCAACCCCTTATACAGTGCGAAGCACTTCTGAGATCGCTAAAATCACGAATATCAGTACAGGTTTTATCGGAGCTACATTATTAGCAATCACTACTTCCTTACCTGAAATGGTGGCGACGATTTCGGCGGTTAGGATACGCGCTTATGATCTCGCTATCGGAAATTTATTTGGAAGTAATTTATTCAATATGTTTGCTTTAGGACTTACAGACGCTTTTTATCTCAAAGGACGTTTTTTATCTTCCATCGATCCTGCTTTTGCGCTGGTTGGTTTATTGGGTTTAATAATGACATCCTTGGGACTTGTGGGAAATATCGTCAGGGTTGAGCGTCGTCATCTAGGTTTTATTGAAGTTGATGCATTAATTATCTTAATTGGTTATCTGTTGAGCATGTTTTTCTTGTATAAACGAGGTATTGGAGTTTAAGGGATGCGTATTGCGATATTCTCCGATGTGCATGGTAATCCATATGCCTGTGAGGCAGTCTTGGAAAGGATTTATTCAACAGATGGCGTTGACAAGATCATCGTTGCTGGTGACCTTTGTTTAGGGGGAAGTGATCCGGGTAAATGTATTGACTTGCTGCAAGAAGCTGGAGTCGAAGCCGTATATGGAAATACCGAAGAGTATATTAAATATCCATACCAGACGCCAAAGGATGCCAGTCATTCCAGGAAGTGGGGGAAATTACAACCGGCTGTGATATGGGTTCGATTAAAATTATCCCGTCAGCAACTTGATTGGATCAATTCATTGCCATTTGAGCTTACGATTTCACCGACATCAAACCCATCTGATGATCTACTTATCGTTCATGCTAATCCATTAGATATCGAGTTAATGATCTATCCGAATCTCATAGAACAGCAAAAATTATTTGGGAAAATTATTCAGCCTGATGATGATCCTGCTCTAGTGAATGCTTTGAAGGGTCTGCAAGCGAATATATTAGCCTTTGGTCATTTCCATTATCCATCTCAAAGGAAATGGAGAGATAAAACTTTAGTGAATGTAGCTTCGTGTAGTTTGCCTGGGGTGGATTTTGATCCTACCGCTCATTACACCATCTTCACATTTCTTAAAGGTGAGTGGTTGATTGAGCAATATGCAGTCGATTATGATGTCAGTAAGGAGCTCGAAGCCCTTAAAGCCAGTGATATGCCATCCAAAGATTTCTTTCTTGGTTATTTCGGAAATCAAGATATCTGATCTATTAATAACTCATTGCACAACCATCGGCGCGTGGGTCGGAGCCTGCCTGATATACACCAGAAACTGGATCGCGTAATATGATTTGCCCTCTACCAAAAACAGCTCGGTTGTAGTCGCTAACTGGCATCACTGGATGCCCCATTTCTGCGATGGTCGACATACTTTTGATAGGAATACCTTCTTCAAGCGCCACTAATCCATCTGGACTACCGTCGGTGATACAAAATCTTGGTTGATCTAATGTTTCTTGTGGATCATAGTTATCATCAACCAAATTCACGACAACTTGTACATGACCTTGTGGTTGCATGAATCCTCCCATCACTCCAAAGCTAGCGACTAGTTCTTCTCCAGGCTTATCTTTGCGACTCCGAGTTGCTAAAGCGGGAATGATGGTATGGTAAGGTCGTTTATGTGGTGCGAGTTTATTGGGATGGTTCCTATCTAATGAGAAGCCATAACCTCTATTCTGAAGGCTGAATCCCCAACCCTTAGGTACAATACCAGTTCCGAAACCCATATAATTGCTATTAATGAACGAACATGCGTTCCCTTCGCTATCCACAACGCTTAAGTAGACAGTATCAGAAGAAGAAGCAGGATTTCCAAACTGATGCGTTAATGTAGCTTCTTTTAGATTGATCAGCTTTCTTCGATGATCCGCATACGATTTCGAAAGCAATTCATCCATCGGTATTGATGAAAAAACAGGGTCTGAAACATAATAACGAGTGTCTGCAAAAGCGAGCCGAAGAGCTTCGATTTCAAGATGTAAGCGTTCGGGTGAAAGAGGAGCGAGCGAACCGAGATCAAATCCTTCTAAGATATTCAATGCGATCAGCGCGGTTAACCCTTGTCCATTGGGTGGACATTCCCAAATCTTTAAATCCCGATAGGTAGCGCTAATTGGTTCTTCCCAAGTACTGTAATGGCTATAAAGATCTTCTACGGTCATGCAACCACCAGCTTCTTGTACGACTTTAGCAATTGCCTCGGCAATTTCACCTTCGTAGAAAGTTTCTTTACCTTGTTCTGCAATTAGATTAAAGGTCTTAGCTAATCCTGGATTTCGAAAGATTTCGCCTGCTTTCGGGCTGCGACCGTTGATTGTTAGTTCATGTCCTCCTAGCGATTGTTTAAGGACTTTTTCTACGCCTCTTTCCCAAAAATAGGCAGTTATTGGAGCTACTGGAAATCCTTCTTCTGCAAGGCGGATGGCTGGGGTTAAGTTGTCTTTGATCGATAAGTTACCGTGCTTTTCAGTCAAATCGCACCAACCGGCACAGGCTCCAGGAACAGTCACATTATGTGCATGAAGGGGCGGGATTTCATCAAAGAAACCATCTTTTTCCACTCTATCAATACTTAATGCTTTTGGCGATCTACCTGAGCCATTCAGCGCGTAAATTCGACCTGACTGATATTCATAATACAAAGCAAAACAATCGCCACCAATACCTGTTGAGGTTGGCTCGGTAACATTTAGCGCAGCTGCTGTTGCAACCGCTGCATCAGCAGCATTGCCTCCCTTTCTCAGAATTTCTAATCCCGCTGCAACGGCGAGCGGTTGTGATGCGGCAACAATCCCATGTGTGGAATAGACTGGAGATCGAGACGCAAATGAGTCAAAGTTTACCGAATATTTCATTTATACTTTCCAAAGAGCGTTTGTATATTATTATTCCTGAACATGAATACCTTGACCTTCAATCACTTCGCCAATCACCCACATTTTTTGGTTACGTTCTTGAGCCATTTTTAGAAATTTATTCAATTTTTCTGGAGGAACAGCTAATAATAAACCACCACTGGTTTGTGCATCGAAAAGAAGCATTTGTGAAGGTTCGTCAATAATTGCGGCAAATGTTGTTTGTAGCCCAAAATAAAGCCGATTATCAGCCGTGCCACCGGGAAAAACATAGTCATTAGCGCTTTCTTTAGCGCCCGAGAGAAATGGTATCTTGTGGAAATAAAAACGTAAGCCTACCTTTGATGTTTTCGCTAATTCAAACCCATGACCAAGCAAGCTGAAACCAGTGACATCAGTTCCACCCCGAACCCCGCATTCAACAGCGATTTCACTGGCTTCTTTATTTAAGAATTTCATCCATTTACCCACCTCTATGATTTCTTCAGGTTTTGCTTTTGCCATTTTAATCGCTGTCGTGAGGGTTCCAAACCCAAGCGGTTTGGTGATCACCAATGCATCTCCTGGTTTGGCGCCACTTTTTGTGATCATTTTTTCCGGTTCGACAAATCCTAGAACAATCAATCCATATTTTGGTTCTTGATCTTGGATCGTATGTCCACCAGCAAGAACGACTCCGGCTTCTAAACATTTTTCTGCACCACCACGTAGGATTTCTGAACTAATATTTACCGGTAAACTTGGTGGTATTGCAGCAACATTTAGAGCAAGAAAAGGTTTCCCACCCATTGCATAAATATCCGACAGTGAATTTGCAGCGGCAATTGCGCCATAATCATAAGGATCATCAACAACGGGTGTGAAAAAGTCGGTTGTAACAACCAAAGCGCGTTCTTCGTCTAATCGCCAAACAGCAGCATCATCAGGATCACCAAGTCCTACAAGCAAATTGGGATAGTCATTGCCCTGAAATATATTTTGGATGGGTCGCAGAACTTGCGACAGCGCTTCTGCGCTTAATTTAGATGCTCAACCAGCGCAGTTAGAGAGCGTGGTGAGGCGAATTTGTTTACCTGAAGGATTGTATTCACTCATAAGATCACTTGATAACCAATTAATATATTAACCTTCTGGGGTCTCTGTAAGAGTTGGGGTTGGTTCAGGTGAGGATGGCGTTGCTGTTGGGGTCGGTTGTGATGTAGGCGTTGGATTACTCTCTAACATCTCTGTTGGACCGATATTTGGTAATGGGTAGAAATAATTGATGTCCTCATTGGGAAGAAGCATAACTTGTACGCCAGGGTTTATCTTATTTATATAGAGATAGCTCAATATCTCGGGGTTGTTGGTAATTGCGCTAGATATTTTTAATAAGGCATTGGCTTCAGCTTCGGCTTCAATCAAACGAGCATTTGCGCTTCCTTCAGCTTGGATAACATTTGCATCAGCTTGTCCTTGCGCTAATTGTCGAGCTTGTTCTGCTTCTTGTTTGCGTTGTTCAACGACAAATTTGGCTTGTTGAGCTTGTTGTTCTGCGATTTGTTTTTGTTCAACGGAAGCGGCGTATTCTGGCGAGAAGGTGATATTTCGAAGCACAAAATCTCCTAATAGTAAACCGTTATCTTGTAGACTATTACTCATTTCAGTGGTGATTTCTGTCTTCAACTCGTTTCTCTTTGAACTATAGACTTCCTCTACCCCAAATTGTGATATCGCGTCACGGATCACTCCACGCGCTAATGGTCTAACAAGATCATCGATATACCGATCTTGCCATGCGATATGTAATTTGATTACTTGCTCAGGATCAACAGAAAAAATTACTGAGGAGTCTATCAACACTTCTTGTCCGTCTGAAGTTCTTGCGGAAATCGAATCATCTCCGGGTAAATTTCCTTCTTTTGACAGAATGGACATTGTATAGGTTTGCCTGGAAATGGGATATACGACCACGTTTTCCATGAACGGAATAATCCAATTTAAACCTGGTTGTAAAGCTTGAGTACGATATCCATCAGGCGCGAGAGCTGAAATGACAACACCACGCTGTTCTGGTTGAATAAAGACAATCCCAGCGCTTATTGAAGTTAAAACCACCGCGATAATCGCAACAGCTAAGATAGTGACTGAAATCGAACGTACTTTGTAGCCTCGTGAGGCTCGTAAAACTGCCAGGACAATCAATCCTACGACAACTAACCATAATATACTTACGAAAGCCTGAACTACAGTAGCGATATTCATAGTTTACTCCTTATTAATTTCGGGACTTATTCCCTCTCTAATAAAATTGTTACAGGTCCATCATTTTCAATTTCTACAAACATATGGGCTCCGAATTCACCCATTTGCGTAGAAACACCTTCTTCTTCTAGCAATTCTGCAAAGCGATCTACTAAAGGTCGAGCGAGATCTGGTGGTGCAGCTTTAGTAAATGAAGGTCGTCGTCCTTTTTGTATATCGGCATATAGTGTAAATTGAGAGACGACAATTGCTTCTCCACCTATATCTAGCAGAGAAAGATTAATTTTTCCATTCTCATCTTCGAAAATTCGTAAATTTGCGATCTTATTTGCTAGGTAGCGGGCTTTTGCTTCATCATCATCAAATCCAATCCCTAATAATATCACAACGCCTTTGTTTATTTTGGCAATTGGTTGATCATTTACGCTGACTTGACCTCTTTTTACGCGTTGCAATACAATCTTCATAGCAATGAATTATTTCTTCAAAGGTAATCCAATCGCTTTTTTCACTTCGCGAATGGTTTCTTTTGCAATCTTACTGGCGCGCATTTGACCATCATCTAATATTTCCCATACATGATCAGGATCTTTGGCAAATTCAACCCTTTTTGCTCGGAAAGGTTCTAGATATTTGTTTAAATTCTCAGCCAGCAAGTTCTTGCATTGAACACATCCGATTTCTGCTTTACGACACTGTTGGTCGATCTCATTAACTTCATCATTTGAAGAGAATATTTTGTGCAATGAATATACATTGCAAATATCTGGATTCCCTGGATCTGTTCGACGTTTACGTTGTGGATCTGTGACCATTTGTCGGACACGTTCGATGGTCTCTTCTGGTGTTGCTGCCAACTCAATATGGTTATTGAGGCTTTTGCTCATTTTTTGTTCACCATCAATTCCTAATACCTTTGGAAATTTGGTTATTTTCATTTGTGGTTCAATAAGTACATTGGTATTGTAGCGAAAGTTGAATGAGCGTACAACTTCTCTGGAGAATTCTAAATGGGGAGCTTGATCTACACCAACCGGAACGGTATCAGTTTTATATAATAGGATGTCCGCTGCCATGAGTACAGGATATCCCACTAGTCCGTAATTTACGTTATTTGGTTGTTGACGAATTTTCTCTTTGAAGGTTGGAAGGTCTGTTAATTTTCCAAGTGGTGTGACCATAGAAAGGAATAGATGCAGCTCGGTAACTTCAGGTACTTGGGATTGGATAAAAATGATGCTTTCTTCTGGTCTCATCCCAGCAGCAAGCCAGTCCAAAGCCATCTCATAGATATTTTGGCGTAAATTTTCCGTGGTTTCAATTGTTGTCAAGGCGTGAAGATCTACGATACAGTAAACACATTGATATTCATCTTGTAAGGCTACATAATTTTGAATAGCGCCGAGGTAATTACCTAAATGCTGTCTTCCCGTTGGGCGTGCTCCAGAAAATACTCTACCTTTATATTCTTTTTCCATTTGTGCTCCTAGTTTAAATATAATAGGTGTTTTGTCATTAAATAACAACCCCGTCGGTGACGCGACGGGGTTAAAACCAGCTTCACACTATTAGGGTACGCAATATACTCTTTATACCCTTCGCCTTAATAACGGTGGCAATTCCGGCATAGGCTACTGAAAGTAAAACAATCTACTTAGGTTCACCATGCAGCTCTGAGATCCATTCATAACCATCATACGGGTGGACTTTTCACCTTTTACCACTCTCTAGACCGCTGTGTTGATTATTACTCTTCCTCTTCAACGCTTGTATTTTTTTTACCGGTTTACAGTATATCATAAATTTATTACGTCATCATTTGGGTTATATGATAACCGTCTCTTCTTTGCGCATCGATTCTATTGCTGCAATGGATGTACGTGTAACACCGAAGATATCCTTATAAGGGATGGGAGGAGAAGCAGCTTTTATGATAGAACTCGAGAATGCCTCCCATATCGCTTTATGTCCTTTGTCTTGTCGTAAAGTTGAGCTATATTTCTTATGTTTGCCATCTTGGATCAATTCGAGTGACCTGAAATCGTTCAATACCGCAATATTTCCACCAAAAAACACTTCTACCATTTCCTTGGAAAAAGATTTATCGCCATTTGCTAAATAGGATACTGTACCTATTGAGCTATCTGGAAAGCGGAATAGCATGACAAGATTGTCTTCTTTGTAATATCCATTATCTGGTAGCGCCATTGCATGAACACTTGAAGGTGGTTCACCGACCAAAAAAGTGAGATAATCTATAAAATGACAACCTTCTCCGATTATGCGCCCACCTCCTTGGGCAGGGTCGTGAAGCCAATGGGTCAAAGGGATATAGCCTGCATTGACGCGATAGTGGGCGACGAGAGGTTCTGAGCGCATCTTGAGGAAATTTTTTAATCGAGTGGAGAGAGGTGCAAAACGACGATTAAAACCAATGGTTAGATATGGTTTAAATTTTTCCTGATTAGGTTTATGCTTTGAATTATCTTCAAACATACCGTTGGTAATGAAAACATCTTCAATTTCATCAAGATCATGATGATTTATGGCAAGTGGTTTTTCACAGAAGACATTTTTACCATGCGATAAAGCTGATAAAAGCTGGTCTTTATGGTTATGATGCCGTGTAAGAATGGCAACTGTGTTAATACTCTCGTCTTCGATTATTCTTTGTGAATCGCTCTCTGCTGATTGAAAGCCGAATTTTTTCGCGGCATGATGTGCGCTCATTCCTGAAGAAGAAGCAATTCTGATTAAGGATATATCGGGAATTTTCCGAACGGCGGGTAGCATCACAGCTGTAGCGAAGTTTCCGGCTCCTAACACACCCAAGCGTATTTCTTCGGGTTTATTTATATCAGGGATCTTGATCATCTCCTTTGAACTTTTGGCTTCTTGTTTTTCATGATAGGATGCAGTTAGACTTGGTCCTTGATCCGGATAAGTGATCAAAACGCCTAAGAATTTCTCTTGTTTTTTTCCAGTTATCAAATCATAGGCAGATGGTGCGTCTGAGATTGGGAAGCGATGGGTGATCAGTTGAGAAATATCGATAGCGCCATCGGCAATTAATTCGATCACAGCGCCTAGATTACGTCCCTCAGTCCAGCGGACATAGCCAATTGGATAATCCAACCCTGCTTCTTCATATTTTGGGTCGTAACGACCAGGACCATAAGAACGAGAATTGATGAAACTCAATTCCTTCTCATAGTAAATTTTCCGTGGGATATTCAATCCTACTGCACCGATTGCGACAACCTTGGCACGGTCTCTAGCAATAGCGCCTGCTAATTCTATTGGGTCTGATGAGGAAGTGTCCGCACAAATGAAGATTGAATCGAAACCATTCCCATTCGTAAAGCTGTTTACAGAGTTTTCTGCGTATTGCCGTTCAACTGCTGTCGCTCCGATTTCATTGGCTAAAGCTACTCTTTGAGAATCTAAATCAACACCGAAAACTTGACAACCAGCAGCTTTTGCAATCCCTACGGTTAATAAACCCAGTAGACCTAAACCGATGATGGCGATCTTATCTCCCAGTTGAGTCTCTGCTAATCGAAATCCATGTAATGCGATAGCTCCTAGTGTAGCGAATGCTGCCGAATCAAAATCCACATGATCAGGTATTGGGGAAATTAAATTTTTTGGAACAGAAATATATTCAGCATGTGTAGCATAACCACCACCTGCACATGCAACCCGCTGACCAATTTTATAACCTGACATTTTTTCGCCCAGCGCAATAATCGTACCAGCAGAAGAATAACCTAGTTTTATAGGTTGATCCAAGCGATTAAATGCGGCTTCAATGGTGGTAAGGAAGCCTTCTCTTCTAGCTTTGTCGAGAACCTGTCGAACAAGATCGGGACGAGACCTTGCTTTACCCAGTAGCGATTTTTCAGCAAATTCAACTAACATTCTTTCTGTTCCGGCTGAAACGAGGGAAACAGCATTTCTTACAAGGGCTTGACCTTCTTGAGGGGTTGGAATGGGGATATCTTCAACATAAGTATTGCCTGTTTTTAAATCTTGAAGTAATTGTTTCATAACTACTCTCTAAATGAATTTGATAATCTATCGCAAGATAATCAGTTTTTGAATTATAGCGCGTAAACCCTTGGCATGTTACAATTTCTAAGTAGTCTGAAGATTAATTATCCATTTTTGGATTTTTCTTCTGAGATATGAACAAATTTGATTAATTGTTTGGTAAACATGATTTCTTATGGATTCTTTATTTCGTAATTATTCCTACAAAAATTATTCTACCGTCCCATTCTTAGGGTTGGAACCGCCAATTATAATGGCTCATCGTGGTGGTCAAGGGCTTTATCCTCCCAATACAATTTATGCTTATGAACGATCTGTCAACATGGGTGTAAAGGTATTAGAACTTGATATTCAGATCACTTCGGATGATGTTCTCGTTGTGCGTCATGATCCAACGGTAAACGCGACAACGAATGGGATTGGTGATATCGACAGTATGAGACTAGATGATGTCAAATCACTGGATGCTGGTTATCGTTGGACTTCGGATGGTGGTAATTCCTTTCCATATCGCGATAAAAATATCACCATTCCAACCCTGGAAGAAGTACTTAAAAAATTTCCTGATACTCGATTAAATATCGATATAAAGCCGGTCAATCCAAAAGTTGTTCCGATATTCTGCGATCTTCTTCGCAAGTATAAAGTCTTAGAGTATGTTATGGTAGGTTCTTTTCATGATCATCAACTAACAGCTTTTCGGAAGTTATGCCCTGAAGTTGCTACTGCGGCGGGGGTTGCTGAGACGAGATTGTTTTTTGGTCTTAATATAATTTCCGCAACTAGCATTTTCCCCTCGAAGGCGACGGCTTTTCAGATTCCCGAATACGCTGGAAAATTGCATATTGTCACATCTAAATTTATCAGGAATGCGCACAAACAGAGCTTGCAAGTTCATGTTTGGACAGTCAATTCAGTTCAGGATATGGAGCGATTATTTGATTGGGGTGTCGATGGAATTATTACTGATTACCCTGATCTTGCTATGAATCTATTATTGAAATAGAAATCAATGATGGGGTTTAGTGTAGATATGATCCAATCAGGTTTCAACCCTTTACACCATGGATTTCATTTTCCAAACCAGTTTAAATTAGATCTTTTCTCACGAGTACAGTTCCCTTTTGTCAAAGAGAAAAAAATTAATGAATTGATTTATGGCTTATGCGGTGGGATGTGTTACTCAGCGCTCGATTATTTCCATAGTCACCAAAAGATTCCAGATATTTCAAACGTGTCAGAGATCAACCATCTGCTTTTTGGTTATTTATGGCAACGACAACTGGATAGCTTACGCGGAAAAACTTTATTCAAAATGGCTAAGTGGATGGGACTCGAAGATGAGAAGCTGGTTTGCCTTGTTTTAGAAGAAGAAGTTCCTAAAATCATTGATTCGATCGGAAGAAACGAGCCTGTGGTACTTGTATTAATTCGCGTATCGGGGTTCTTTAGACCCATGCAGAATCATCAAGTCGTCGCAGTTGAGTATAAGCATGAGTTATTGAATCAAAAGTTGTCGTTAGGATTATATGATCCCAATCATCCAGATGTCATCCCAACAATATCAATAGGTTTGGAAAAGTCTGGTCGAATAAAACATTTCCAACAATCTACCGGTGAACGCTTAAGAGGCTTCTTTACAATAGCTTATCAAAAACAGATACCAAGTTATATACTTGAAGAAAACCAGCCAAAAAAGATTTGATGATCATTTAGCATAATCATAGAAGATCTGATTTTGTAAATGCCACATACGACTATATAATCCCTTTCGATGCAATAAATCTTTATGGCTTCCACTTTCAACAATCAGACCATTATCGAGGACGATGATCTCATCCATTCTTTCCATTCCAATTAAACGATGAGTAATCATCAATACAGACCGCTTTTTCATTAAATTTAAAATTGATTTAATGATCTTTTGTTCATTGATCGTGTCGAGGTTGGCGGTTGGTTCATCTAAAACTAATAAAGCTGGCTCCCGAAGAAGTGTTCGAGCGATTGCGATCCTTTGACGTTCCCCACCGCTAAGGCGCATACCTTGTTCGCCAATCCAAGTGTGATAACCTTGTGGTAAGGTTTGAATAAAGTTATGAATTTCTGACAATTTAGCTGCTCTAACGATCTCATCTTCGCTAGCCTCTGGCTTAGCCAACCGAATATTATCAAGGATGCTTGCATTAAATAGGTAGGTATTCTGTGAAATTACAGCAATCCTCTGTCTGATTTCATCTTGTGAATAGGTATGTAGTTCATATTGATTTAGAAATATTTCCCCTTTGGAGTAATCCCAAAATCGGTTCAGGAGATTTACGATGGTGGTTTTTCCAGAGCCACTCGGTCCAACGATCGCCATTTTGTTCCTGCGTGGAAGGCTAAGATTGATATCTTGTAATTTGAAAGGTGTCTTGTTTGAGTACAGCAAATCCAACTTATTCTTCGATGGAGGATAGGAATAGTTAAGCTTTTTTATCGTAAGATCAATTTGATCTTCTAAAGGATTGCTTTGAATAGGATCACGTACTTCCGGTTCAGAATCGACAATTTGGAAGAGTCTTCTTGCGGAATACAGATTTCTTTCGAAGTAGTGAGCTGCAGTAGGGAGAGGGTAGACTGCTTCGAAACTTGTAATGGCTGCTAAGGATAATACCGCTAAGAAAATGCCGTTCATTTTGCCGGAGTGTACTATAGGAATAGTAAGGAATAACACGATCCATAGACTTAGATTTGAAATTGTAAAAATTAGTGCGTTTTGTAACCCATTGATACGAGCCATCGCAACCTGTAATTTACCAAGTTCTTTACTTATATGATTAATTCGAGCAAGGATATTTTTGGCTTGTTCATAGATGATTAGATCCGCGAGTCCTTGGATTAAGTCAATGATTTCGGTACTAAGATGCGTTTGTTGATCGACAATTTTTTGATTGATTGGTTTGCTAAGATAATGAATGAATATTGGAATGAGAAATCCAGCCAGGAAAAACAGTCCAAGAATTACGAAACCAAGCGATGGTAAGAACAAATCCATGAAGAAGAACATGAGGATGGTAATTAATAAGGTCACTAGAGGTGGGGCAATCACACGCCCATAAAAATTTTCGAGTGAATTAATATCGGACGAAATCCGATTGAATAGATCACCGCTTCGATAATTCATCAATCGAGCTGGAGCAAGTGGTTCTAGAGATTCATAAAACCATACCTTCAATTTGGTTATCAGTCGTAAAGTGACCTGATGGGACGAATATCGTTCAAGATATCGAAATACACCCCGAGAAATACCAAAGAAGCGAACACCTACAATCGCGACTTGCAATTCGGCTATCGATGGATGTAATGCGGCTGCAGAGATAATGTATGCGGAAGTCGCCATTAGACCTATGCCGCTTGCAATCGTAGCAAATCCTATTAGAACAGATAAAGCAATTCTATATATAAATGGTTTGATAAACCCGAATAATCGTAAGATATCTTTTATTTGTTTCTTTCCCTTTTCTTTGTATAGTTCATCTGATGGATAATTCATTGAGAATTCAGATTTGGGTATAAAACTGGCGCTGTGAATATCGACGGTATCATTTAAAAATTGATTTTTGGTCTGATTGATTTCATTGGTTAGCTTAAGTTGAGATGATAAATCAATATCCTGCGATGATTGGACGAGTCGTTGATATATGCCTGGGTTTCTGATCAATTCTTCATGTTTTCCTTCTTGAACGATTCGTCCTTGATCGATCACTAAAATCTTATCTGCTTTTCTAATTGTGTTTAAACGGTGTGCAATGATCAAAACAGTGCGATCTTTACATATTTTTTCTATACAGGTTTGCAAAGCCATTTCTGACTCTGGGTCTAAGTTAGCCGTTGGTTCGTCCAGGATCAGATATTTTGAATCTCTCAAAAAGGCGCGTGCCAATGCAATCCGTTGCGCTTGTCCGCCGCTAATTTGGTTTCCTCGTTCTCCGATGATCGTGTCATAGCCATGGGGTAAGCAAGTAATAATATCATGGGCATTGGCTTGCTTAGCGGCTGTAATGATTTGATTCATATCCGCAGTTGGATTTGCTAATAATATATTCTCCTTTATTGTGCCATAGAAGAGATATGGATTCTGGGAGAGCCAAGAAATTTGAGATTGCCACCTGTATAATGGGATATTTTCAAGATTTTCTTCACCAATTTTTATCCAACCAGTTTGGGGTTTGATAAATCCTAGCAACAAATTAGCGATGCTCGTTTTCCCGCTTCCGCTTGAACCAACTAACGCTATCATTTGACCTGGTTTGATCCGGAAATTGATCTCAGTTAAGATAGGATAATGATCTGAGTATTCAAGATGAACATGCTTAAAAACAATCTCTCGGATAGGATCTTTATCATCGGTTGTCAATGGGTTGGAGATTTGTTCAACATCGAATTGTGGTTGTGCGGAGGGAGTTTCCAAGATCTGAAATATTCTTTTAGCTGCTTCTACACCGGACATCCCCGCATGAAAACGGGCGCCAAGGGATCGGAGAGGGCTATAGAATTCGGGGGCGAGGAGTAAAATGAAAAAAGCTAGTTCAAAAGGAATATGTCCATATAGAAGCCGCACGCCAATTTCAACCGCTATCACGGCTGTGCTCAATGTGGCAACTAACTCCAATACTAATGCGGACAAGAATGTGATCCTAAGCACGTTCATAGTTTCTATACGATATTTTTCACTGATATTATTAATTAATTTAGCTTGTTCTTTGCTGCGGTTTAATAATTTCAAAGTAGTAATCCCTTGTAAGATATCAAGGAAGTAAGCGCTCATACGACTCAAGGTTTGCCACTGTTTTTGAGTCAATTTTTGCGCTAGATTTCCAATCATAATCATAAAGATCGGAATGATTGGAGCTGTGAAGATAAAAACGATTGCGGATAAAAAATCGATCGGTAAAACAAAAAAGATGACAGATAGAGGGATAATTGCAGCTAGGAATAATCCAGGTAAATACTGACTAAAATATGCATCCAGAGATTCAACTCCTTCAAGGGTGGTGTTGAGTAGTTCTCCGGTTTGTTCACCTTTACAGTAATTAGGTCCCAGGTCGCGAATTTTTGCTAATAATGATTTGCGTAGTAAGTATTTAATATGGACAGCCACTCTTTTCGCGAAGACTTCATTACCCCATATGATTATGGCTCTTATGATGATTAAGAAAAGAAGGATGATCAATAAGTTCCTAACATCAAAAAGCGATTGGTTTTCCAGGAAAACGAGAGAAATAGAATGACTTAACACATATGCTTGAAAGATTGCCAATACGCCACCTAAAAATCCCATCACATTTGTGATGAAAAAGGATATCGGGCTCTCCTTTACTAGAGATAGTAGGCGTTTATCTATATTCATGGTTTGTTGAGAATATACTATCAATTATGCTGAAACGAAACTGCAAGTTCGTTATTGTTGATAGTGTAAATGAATAAAAAATCGACTTCAGAGGGGATTGTACGTATTTGTTTTGAAATACGTCTTTCCAAAATTCCCTCTGAAGTCTACTGGTTGAACTGAATAAATCTACTTTATGTCGTATCTTAATATTCTAATTGTGACTCGGCGGTCAATCGTTTTCGGAAGACCCAATAACTCCATGCTTGGTAGATTAGAACTATGGGAACAAAAGTAGCTGCTACTATCGTCATTACTCGTAGAGTATATGGGCTGGAAGATGCATTATAAATCGTCAAGCTAAAGTTGGGATCTATACTTGACACCATAACTCGTGGGAATAAGGCAAAAAATATCGCGACGATGAAAAAAGCTATTGTAAGGGCAATCATAAAGAATGACCAGCCCAAAGATCTTCGGTTCAGAAGCCATCCAGTTAGGATCGTTGCGATTATGCCCAGTAACAAAATAAGACCAGGAACTATGCCCATTCCATTGAGAATATCGGTCTCTAGATAGGTCCATATTAAGAATAACGCTAATAGCAACGTCACATATTTCCAGATTCGTTTGGCGAGTGCAGTGGCTTTTTCCTTAATTTCGCCATCTGTTTTTAAACTCAAGAAGACACTCCCATTTAGAACGGATATTGCAACTATAGTTATTCCAGCTAATAATGAGTAAGGGTTTAAAAGATTAAAAAAGCTACCTGTATAGTTCATGTTAGCATCAATCGGAACACCCCTGAGGATATTCCCAAAGGCAACACCTAATAATAAGGGGGTAATCAAGCTACCCGCGAATATCATCCAATCCCAGGTGTTTCGCCATTTTTTAGCTTTTTCCTTGCTACGGAATTCAAAAGATATACCCCTCCCAATGAGGGCAAGTAATAGCAGAAATAAGGCAAGGTAAAACCCACTAAATAGAGTAGCATACCATTCTGGAAATGCAGCAAATGTAGCTCCACCTGCTGTGATTAACCATACCTCATTGCCATCCCAATGTGGACCAATTGTATTGATCATTACTCGTCGTTTCCGGTCTTCTTTTTGTTTATCTTTATCTCGGCTTATAAAAGGAACTAACATTCCGACACCAAAATCAAATCCTTCTAAAAAAAAGAAACCGATATACAAAATGGCAATTAATACAAACCAAAGGATATTTAGATCCATGATTTCCTCCATATCTCCTAATCTTGTGACCCGATCAAAGAAGGTGAACCATCTTCAGTGACTAAAGTCTCTCTTTCTTTTGCTCCCCCGGTTTTCGCATATTTGATTAATAGATAAATGGTAACGATCATCAATGTAGCATAGATCAATGTGTAACCAATTAGACTAATCAGTACAAGGCTGCCGCTGACGGCTGTAGAAATTCCATCTTGGATTTTCATTAGACCATAGACAATCCATGGCGCTCGTCCCATTTCAGTCATCAGCCAGCCGGTGATATTTCCAATATAGGGTAGGGCAATAAACAACGGGAAATATTGCAATAGTTTTGGTAGCTTGCTCAAACGTTCTTTGAAGGATAAATAAACAGCATAAAGAGCAATGAGCCCCAACAAAGTACCAGCCCCTACCATTAAGCGGAATGTCCAATAGATCACTGCGACAAAGGGGATATAATTGTCTTCACCAAATTCTTGCTCAAATTGCGCTTGAAGGTCATTGATGCCTTTGACTTCTCCCGATAAAGTATTATATGATAATAAGCTCAGAACGTAAGGAATTCGAATTGATAAGATCTCATTTCCTTTGCTACAATCACCTATGGTGATAAGGGAGAAGGAAGCTGGGTCTTCAGATTCACATAATGCTTCAGCGGCTGCCATTTTCATAGGTTGAGTTGCGACCATATGCTGAGCCTGCCCATGTCCAGTAAAACCTACAAGAAGAATAGAAGCTAAACCGGCAATAGCCGCAATTTTAAATGATCTTTGAAATAAATCGGTATTTTTCTTACGGACTAGGTGATAAGAACTGATGCCTAAGATAAAAAAAGCAGCGGTTGTTAATCCAGCGAGTATGGTATGCGGGAATTGCACTCCAACGCTCGGATTGGTTATGAGAGCAAGAAAGTCGGTCATTTCTGCGCGCCCATTTCGTAATGTAAAACCGACTGGTTCTTGCATGAACGAGTTCGCGATTAAAATCCATAGAGCTGATAGATTAGAACCGATGGCAACAAGCCACATCACGGCTGCATGAGCTCCTCGTGATAACTTGTCCCAACCGAAGATCCAAATGCCTAAGAAAGTTGATTCTAGAAAAAAGGCTAATAACGCTTCAATAGCTAATGGAGCGCCAAATATATCACCCACAAATCGAGAATATTCAGACCAATTCATGCCAAACTGGAATTCTTGTACAATACCTGTCACGACTCCCATGGCGAAATTTATCAAGAAGAGTTTTCCCCAAAATTTTGTCATCTCTCTATACACTTCTTTTCCTGTACGAACATAGAAAGTCTCCATAACCGCGATAAGGATTGAGAGACCAAGTGTAAGCGGTACAAAAAAGAAGTGATACACTGTTGTTATTCCAAACTGCCATCTTGCTAGTAAAGTTGCATCCATATTAGAGCTCCTTCATTTCCTTTTCGTTTTTTTATCTCCTTGGCTAAGATAATTTGTAAAAATTTTGCTTAATAATCGATAACTTAGAAATCACACCTCCTTTTGGATTGGGATTAAATTTTCAAAGGACGATGATTTTTCTGAGAAATGATGGAATTAGCTTCTCGAGCTAATATTTCGAGTGTGATATTTTCTAATTCATTTGCGATGATATCCTGAAGCTGTATCCAGTGGTTACGCATTGGACAGGATGGGTCCAAGGGACATTCACCCAATGATTTTACACATTCGGAGATAGTGAATGGACCTTCAGTAGCTTCCCATATTTGTCTTAAGTTGATATTCAAAGGAGATCGAGCTAACTCTATACCACCGTTTGGTCCGGGATAAGTTAGTAATAAATTTGCATTTGAAAGATTGGCTATTAATCTCTGTAAGAATGGGCGCGGTATTAACATTTCTTCTTGCACCGTATTGGTTGGTATTCGTGAACCAATTGGGCGTTTAGCGAGACATAACATAACGCGAATAGAATAATCAATTTTCCGATTGATTCGAAACATTAATCCTACCTTTTATAGATTACCATCTGTGTCAATGCTGATCTAAATGGTAAAGAATATTTGACAAAGTTTCAATTAATTTTTATCCTAGATGAGGTATGATATTTGTCATATCTAGAATAAAGGGATATTCTGAATAAATCAAAACTTGAAAAAGTTGAAGATGTAAACATGGTATCCGAGTGAAGTCATCAATCTTGATTAACTAAGGATCTAGGTTTATTTCTCCAGAATCCTCTCTGTAATGGACGGACAGGTAATGCTGTTATGAATGCTTCATTATCTGTATTCATGATTATTTTTTCTAATTGAGAGGTTTCCTTTCTTTTTACATTGCAATGTAATAATGCAACAGCGCCATCTTTCCCATAAGCTGATACTTCTGTTACCGCATAACCTTCGTATCTTAGTCTCTCTGTAATTTCAGCGCCTCTGCCAGGACTGATGATACGAAGAAGCGTGTATCCCACAGCAATTTTTTCTTCTATGATCATTCCGATTACATTTCCTGTCGCGAATCCCGTTGTGTATGAAAAAATCTTCCACCAATTATCCAATTCAGTAATAATAGCAATAAAGGTGAAAATAAAAACCGAAGCTTGGAATAATGCCAGAAGCCATGCGTAGGTTTTCTTACCGCTAGCAACCATATTGATTCTCAATGGATATACAGCAAACGTAATAATCCGTAAGATAAATATAATTAGAGCTGGTTGAATTTCATTCCAGCTAAAGGATAAATTATGCACGCCAAAAACCTCTTCTAACTGGGCGCACATCTTCAGCGGTTATGAAAGCATTCTCATCAATTTGATTAACTAACTCGCGAATTTCTTGTACATTTCTTCGGAAGATACTACAGCTTAACATGGCTACCATGCCATTCCGACCGCGAGCAGGTATTTCAGTTACAGCAAATCCTTCCTCGCGTATCTTTTCTGCGATTGCGGTCCCAAGATTTGAACTGACGATGATCATATGAATATGACCAATGGCTAGTTTTTCTTCAATCCACATACCGACTACATTTCCAGTAGCAAAACCAGCTGTGTAACCGAGTATTTTGAGAGGATTATTGAGGTCGCTAATTACGGATGCGATAGCGAGGATAAAAATTGATGATTGAAGAAACCCAATTGACCATACAATGGCTTTTCTTCCTCTCATTACGAAGAGGACTCTTAAGGTATCAAAACTAGTTTCCAGAACGCGCAGAAAGAAAATCCCAAAAGCAGCGATCCATGCTTGATACGATAAAAGAAGATCAAACATATTAATCCGCGGTAATTATTGTTTCTTCCTCATCGGTGGTTTGAGCTGTTTGGAAATATAATCTTTCAGCATATTCTTTTACCATACGGCACATGCTAAATTGTGGGCTAATCGTGCGGATCGATTCCTTCATACGGGCAATCCACTCTCCCGGTAAACCATCCGATGTGCGAAGTTGATAATAGAGCGGAATGATTTCGTTTTCTAAAATATCATACAGACTGGCAGCATCTTCTTGGTCTTGGAGTTGAGTGTCGGTATAATCAATATCTTTGCCAATCGCCCATCCATTTTGACCATTATAACCTTCACGCCACCAGCCATCCAAGATGGAAAAATTCAAGACACCATTCAATGCAGCCTTTTGACCGGATGTACCGGAAGCTTCATTTGGTCTGCGAGGTGTGTTCAGCCAAACATCAACGCCTTGAACCAGATATCGTGCCAAATGCATATCATAGTCTTCAAGAAAAATCAATCGCCCACCACTATCGGAACGTTTAACAGCCTGGTAGACTTCTTGAATGAGCATTTTGCCTCCCTCATGGTCTGGATGTGATTTTCCAGCAAAGATAATCTGGACAGGCATCTTAGGATGGTTAATAAGCTCGGTGATATATTCTAGATTCTGTAGAATTAGATTAGCTCGTTTGTAGGGTGCAAATCTGCGTGCAAAACCAATCGTCAGAGCGTTTGGGTCTAGAAGGACTCCTGATGCGACAACTTGTACGGGCTGCCAGTCTCCACGCAACCATTGACGTCTGGTGCGTTCGCGAATATAGGCAGCTAAATCCCTCTTTAATTGAGTTCTTACTGCCCATAACTGTTCATCAGGGATGTTATTGATCAATTCCCAGGTATCAGGGTCGTCCGCATTATCCATCCAGTCTACCCCTAAGTAACGATCATAGAGTTGACGAAGAGACATTGCTAACCAAGTACCGATATGAATGCCATTTGTGATATGAATGATTGGTATCTCTTCTTCTTTTCGGTCAATCCATAGGTGTTGCCACATTTTACGGGATACATTTCCGTGTAACTCTGACACTGCATTGCTTCCCCCAGAATGAAGTAATGCTAAGGTGGGCATACTAAAAGTATCTCCCCAATTAATGGTATGTTTTGCTAGATCGATAAATTGTTCTCGATCAAGACCCAATTCAGCCCAAAGGTGCGAGAAATATTTGTCAACCAGCCATAAAGCAAACTCGTCATTTCCGGCAGGAACGGGGGTATGAGTTGTGAAAACATTACTCGTGCGTACTTTGTCTACAGCTTCCTCGAATAATAGACCATCGTTGATATACTCTCGTAATCGTTCAAGGACTAGGAAGGCAGAATGCCCTTCATTCATATGCCATATATTCGGGTTTAATCCCATTTTTCGGATGGCGCGTACACCGCCAATTCCTAATAAAATTTCTTGGGAAATTCTTAGATCAAGATCGCTGCTATATAAACGAGCTGTTAGTCGACGGTCTGCTGGAGAGTTTGAATCAATATCTGAATCTAATAAATATAGCGGAACTCTTCCGACATGGATTTCCCATATTCTGGCTTCGACATTTCGTCCAGGTAGTTCCACAGAGATGGTTAATGGGTTTTCATTTTCGTCTAAAACTGGATTTACCGGTAGATCTTCGAATTTTTTGGTTGGATATACAGCTTCCTGCCAACCATCTTCTGTGATGCGTTGTGTGAAATAACCCTCGGTATAGAAGAAACCAATGGCAAAGAAAGGCAAACCTAAATCGCTGGCTTCTTTTACGTGATCTCCTGAAAGTACACCTAGACCGCCCGCGTAGATGGGGAGTGTTTCATGCAACCCATATTCCATCGAAAAATATGCGATTAGAGGATCTTTTTGATCAATCTTGGTTTGTTGATACCAGGTATTTTCTTCTTGTAAATATTGGTCATATGAACGAAAGATCCGTTCATAGAAATCCATATAGTATCTATTGTTTGTTGCTGCGTTAAGACGAGCGCGTTTTACTAATCGTAGAAATAGAACTGGGTTGTGATTAACTCGTTCCCATAAATCCATATCAATTCTTGAATATAATTCTTGAGAGAATGGATTCCAAGTCCACCAAAGATTATATGCCAATTCGCCTAGACGTTTGATTCTTGGAGGTAGACTGAAATGATTGGGTGTTTTTACTCGGAAAGAAATCATGATAACCTCTTGCTATCAATAATATTTTTTATTATAGAATTGATCAGTTATGATTTTTATCAATTCTAGCGGCGTATATATTACCACATGCGATTCACCGTCATAATTATTTTAATCTTTTATATAATGCTCTCGACCTTTTCCTAATAATAATATTATAATGGCTAAATTGAACGAATCTTACACTGAAAAACCTTGGAGTACAATATAGCATCGTGCGAGAAACGGTACAATTATTTATAACTTGCCTGATTGATACACTCTATCCGGAAGTTGGGGAGGCAGTTGTCAGAGTTTTGAATCGAGCAGGCGTTCAGGTAAGTTTTCCTCCCGAACAGACCTGTTGCGGGCAACCGGCTTTCAACACTGGATTACGAGAACAAGCAAGACCTTTAGCTATTCATACTATTGAGGTGTTTGAGAATACCCAAGGTCCGGTTGTTGTCCCATCCGGTTCTTGTGCAGGGATGATCAAATATGGCTATCTTGAATTGTTCGAGCATGATGCGGTCTGGTATCCACGCGCAAAATTACTGTCTGAACGTATTTATGAGTTTTCTGAATTTCTAGTTGATTATCTAGGAATTGTTGATCTCAACGCTTATTACCCGCATAAAATCACTTACCATTCTTCCTGTCATCTGTTACGAGAAATGGGAATTGATCGTCAACCGCGCGCGCTACTCAATGCGGTTAAAGGCGTTGAATTTGTCGAATTACCCCATTCTGATGAGTGTTGTGGGTTTGGAGGTGTTTTTTCCGCTGAATATCCAGAGATATCTTCAGCAATGTTAAACCGAAAAATTGACAATATCGAAAAAAGTGGCGCTCCTATCGTCGTTTCTTGCGATGCAGGATGTATCACGAATATTAATGGCGGGCTTCATCGGATGGGTAAAAACCAACGAGTGGTCCATATTGCAGAAATACTAGCTCATACCGAACTTTAAGATCAATGACTTCTCCTTTTCATCAAAAAATTCGAGCTGCTTTATCTGATGATAATTTACAATCCGCCCTCGATGGTAATGCGGAGCGGCGTCAAGCTTCTATCTACGAATCGTTCTTATCGTTACCAGAAGATCGGGATGTTTACAGGCAAAGAGCGCATCAAGTGCGCGCCAAAGTGGTTGCGGATCTAGATTTCTACTTAAATCAATTTGAAACTCATTTAAAAGCCAATGGTATAAAAATCCATCATGCCAAAGATGCTGAACAAGCTGTAAAAATCATTCTTGATATCGCGCTGCTGTCCGATGCTAAAACGGTTGTAAAATCTAAGACAATGGTTGGCGAAGAAATTCATATCAATCATTACTTGGAAAAGAAAAATATTAAGGTAGTTGAAACAGACCTTGGTGAATATATTGTTCAGATTCGGGGAGAACCACCAGCGCATATTATCACCCCCGCGGTACATTTGAATCGTTCGGACGTCGGGCATACATTTCAAGAAGTATTGGATGTTCCTTATACGAATGATGTTTCTGAATTGACCCAAATTGCACGCTCCATCTTACGTCAGATTTTTTTAGAAGCTGATATTGGAATTTCCGGAGTGAATTTTGGAGTAGCTGAAAGTGGTACTTTATGTTTGGTAACGAATGAAGGCAATGGACGAATGGTTACAACATTGCCAGATATCCATATTGCTCTGATGGGTATTGAAAGATTGGTTCCATCTTTTGATGATCTGGCTTTGATGTTGAATTTGTTACCTCGTTCTGCAACGGGGCAAAAAATAACCGTTTATACGAATTTAATCCACAGTCCACGTCGACCTGGAGAAGAGGATGGTTCTTTAGAGCGACATGTAATATTACTTGACAATGGGCGCGAAAATCTCCGTCAATCACCTCTAAACGACATTCTTTATTGTATCCGTTGTGGCGCCTGTCTAAATGTCTGTCCGGTTTTTCGCGAAATTGGGGGGCATGCTTATATTGGTAGAGAAGGTCAGATCACACCCTATCCCGGCCCTATTGGTTCAGTGCTTTCACCAGGATTGTTTGGAATAAGTGAATTTGGTCAACTTGCACGCGCTTCGAGTTTGTGTGGAGCTTGTAAGGATATATGTCCGGTTGATATTGATATCCCAAAGATGCTTTTACGAATCCGCTCGGCTGGTCAATCTGATGAACGATCAACTTTTAAATGGACTGCGCCTATCAAAGCAGCAAGAATTCCCTTTGCGATAAAGTATGGGTTGCAACTCTTTTCTTTCATCGGAGTTTCAGCATCTCGCTTTGGATTAGCTCAAAATATTGCCGGATTCTTTTCTTATTGGGTGAAGCCTCGTTCAGGATGGATACCGATGCCAAAAATCACTGGTTGGGGACTTAGCCGAGATTTCCCGAAACCATCAAAACGTCCTTTTCGGTTTCGTTTTAATCAATTAGACCAAGCTGATAAAGTTGCGAATATTAATAATTATTTTCCACTTAAAGAGGTTGTAAATGGTAACTGGGACACATTTAACAAATCGACGAATCGGGAATCAAACCTCAACCGATTTGAAATTGAATTCACTGAATTAGGTGGAACAATGACATTTTGTTCCCTATATGATTTAGGGAATCTTATTGTCAACTTTCTTAATGAGCGTGATATCGATCGAATTCAGTCCTGGAGTGAGCAGACTTTACCATTAGGTTTGCTAAAATTTTTAAACGAAAACGGCATATTTACGCAGCAAGAAGCTGATAATAATATTCGAGCTGGTTTAACAGGCACTCTAGCTGCTATTTCGGAAACTGGAACGATACTTGTCCCCAGTGGGATTGGTCGACCCCAAACGGCTTCACTTTTACCTAATTTACATCTCGCAATATTGTTTTCGGATAATATCGTTGATGACTTATCAACGGCTTTGAATATCGCTCAGATAAAAGATCTGTCGAGTGTTACTCTCATCAGTGGTCCAAGTCGTACCGCGGATATTGAAATGACACTATCAATTGGCGTCCATGGACCTGAACAGGTGCATATTTTCTGTGTAAATCGTTAGGGGAAGGGTTTTTCGATCCTTATGTAAAACTTCATCATTTATTGAGTGAGATATTCAATCTTCCGGGAATAATCTATTTCGAAGTCTTTTTTTCTGGGAATGATGGCGTTTTTCTTCTAATCGTTTCTTTTTAGATTTCATTGGTAAGATAGTTTTCTTGCGGAGCTTGGGTTTCTTGGATGCATTCTTGATCAATATTGTCAAACGTTGAATGGCGTCTTCTCTGTTCTTTTCCTGAGTACGGTATCGTTGGGATTTAATCACTAAGGTTCCTTCTTTGGTGATCCTTTTTTTGTATATCCTCTTTAAATTTGCGCGTACTTCTTCTGAAATGACTTGTGAATTTGTGTTAAAACGTAATAAGACCGCGCTGGATACCTTATTTACATTTTGTCCCCCTGGTCCAGAAGAATGAATAAAATCAAATTCAATATCTTGTTCGGGTATTATTATATCGGTTTTGTGATCGCTTATTTTTTCATTCATTATAAATAATAACCGGGCATATTGTATTGATGCCCGGTCAAAATCTGATAATCGTTATTGACTATTATCTACTCATTGATACCCAAAAGTGCATTCAAACGGGCTCTTAAAAAGTTTACCACAACTTCTCCATCAATTTCGAATGTAGGCGTGGTCTCGTTTCCATTTGCCCATCCTCTTAATCGCTCTGCAGCGCCGCGGTCTTTCTCGATATTTATCTCTTTGTATTCTATATCATTTTGTTTGAGATATGCTCGCGCTCGTTTACAGGAAGGGCACCAATCTGTGCAATACAAGGTCACACTTGGACTTTTGTTTTTAGAAGAATATTCTCTGTTTTTGTCATTGTGATAACTTTTAATTTCTGTACTGGATGATATTATAGGAATATTTTCTATCTTCGCGAGTTCGTCAAAAAGGATTTCGTTATCGGGTTGACCATCGATATCATGAATATCAATGTACCGAACTTTCCCGGCTTTATCAATGATAAAGATTGCTCTTTCACTAAATCCTTCTGGTCTAAGTACGCCATATTCATTCGCGACTTTCCCGTGTGGATAGAAGTCGCTAAGAAGCGGGAAGGAAATTTTTCCTAGGTTTTCAGACCAAGCTTGTAAGCACGGAATGCTATCGACACTTATACCCAGCACCTGAGTATTGACCCTATCAAATCGAGGTAGTTCTGCCTCGTATGATGGGATCTGGTTCGTTCAAACAGGTGTCCAAGCCAATGGGAAAAAAGCAACGACGACATTCTTCTTCCCATGGTAATAACTTAATTTTATCTTTTGTTCTAAATGTGAATCTAATTCAAAATCTGGCGCTTTTTGTCCGATCTTCAATTGCATATTGCACTCCTTGTTTAGACGGTATAATTAGGATAATTATTATCTAATTATACCATATTGTTAGTTGATAGATGAATAATAAAAAATTATTAATCAAAATCGCTGAATTTTTGCGAGAAGGGGGAAATGATATCTATCTTATGCTAAAATCAAGTTATCGAAAACGAATGATTATTGTTGCTATTATATTTATTACTTCTCGATCAGATCGATCGTTTGATTCAATGTGAGGTGGATGATGACTAAAATAGAAAACAAAAGACCATCACCCATAGCTGGACAATGGTATCCGGGAAATGTAAAACAGCTTGCTGATGAAGTGGATAATTATATGGATTCAGCTAAGCTACCTGAAATTAAAGGAGAAGTGGTAGCTGTAATGGCGCCACATGCGGGATATCTTTATTCAGGATCGGTAGCTGGATATGCATTTGCGACTTTGCGTGGGTTGTCGCCTGATATTGTTTTTGTATTGTCTCCAATGCATTACCCGTATTATGAAAAGTTGATGACAACTTCTCATGATGCTTATACAACGCCATTAGGTGATATCCCTGTAGATCATAAGATTATCCAAGAATTGAATGGTTACCTCAAAGAAGAGATTGGGATAACACTCAAAGAAATTTCAGAGGATGAAGAGCATTCCTTGGAGATTGAACTTCCATTTCTTCAACGTGCACTCAAGAAACCATTTTCATTAATTCCGATTATGCTTCGTGATCAAAGCGAACATACCTCTTATGGACTTGCTCATTCCATATTGAAAACAATTAAGGAGAGCAATCTTATAGTTGACAAGTCGATTCTTTTGGTTGCGAGCACAGATTTATCCCACTTCTTTCCTCATAAGACTGCGATAAAGTTGGATTCAGAATTGCTTCAACGCGTAGAAAGATTCGATCCAGTAGGCGTTATCCGAATTGAAGATGAAGGGAAAGGGTACGCTTGTGGACGGGGCGCTTTAGCTGCTGTTATGTGGATAGCGAAAGATTTGGGCGCTGATAAGGCTACTGTCCTTAAACACGCAACATCAGGAGATACAAGTGGAGAGTATGAACGTGTAGTTGGATATGGCGCAGCTGTAATCACACGGAGCAATTGAATGGAATTATGGATGAAAGCATATTATTAAATTTTTTGGGGATCTTGACGATTGTTCTCTTGGTGGGCGCGAATGGCTTTTTTGTTGCTGCTGAATTTTCTCTGGTAAGTGTGCGACGTACGCGGATAGCTGAATTAATCACTCAAGGTAATATTGCCGCAGAAGATGTACAGAAGGCGATCGATGATCCAGATAGGGTGATTGCTGCTTCGCAACTTGGAATAACACTTTCTAGCTTAGCTTTGGGTTGGATAGGGGAACCAGCTTTAGCTCATCTAATTTATCCAATTGTTGCGCTTTTCCCAAATTCTTTACAATTAAAAGTTTCTCATAGTATTTCGGCTGTGATCGCTTTTTTTGTGATTACTTTTTTATATGTTGTGGTTGGAGAATTGGCGCCTAAGTCAATTGCTTTACAGAACCCGGAAAGAATCTCATTGATTGTGGCTCGTCCCACTTTATTGGTTGAAAAACTCTTTAAACCAGTGATATGGATATTCAATGGAGTTGGTAATGCTTTATTGAAGTTTATTGGAGTTGAACCAGCAACTGGACATCATTTGGTACATTCGATTGAAGAACTCAAATTGCTGGTCACTGCTAGTACACAGGGAGGGTTAGTTGAAGAAGATGAACGAGAAATGCTGCACGCAGTTTTCGATCTGGGCGAAATGATGGTTCGTCATGTGATGATCCCAAGAACCGAAATCACCGCTGCTGAAGCGGATACCCCGATCCAAGAAGTGATCCAATTGGTTTCTGAAAAAACTTACACAAAAATACCAGTTTATGAAGATAATTTAGATCAAATCATAGGAGTTGTTCATTTAAAAGATTTATTAATTGCGATTCGAGATATCGAAAGCCGGACATTGTATGCACGTGATTTATTGCGCGAACCTATATTTGTTCCTGAAACGCTCATGGTAAGTGATTTATTAAGGGTTTTTAAAAATAAACGTCAACATATTGCTATTGTTATGGATGAATTTAGTGGGACTGCTGGGTTAGTTACGCTAGAAGATCTGCTTGAAGAAATTGTTGGCGAAGTTAGTGATCCTTTTGATCGTGTAAAACCAGATTTCCAGATTCTACCGGATGGATCGATATTAATTGAAGGACTTACACAACTCGAGGATGTAAATGAGCGACTAGGTTTGGAATTGATCGAACCTAATTACGATACCATTGCTGGTTATATGCTAGGAAAGCTTGGTCGAATCCCCTCTGTGCATGATTCGATCGAAGGAAATGGCGTCAAATTGAGAGTGGAAGAGATGGAAGGAAGGCGAATTGCGCGTGTGTCGCTAACTCGAGTAGAAACACCCTTGGATCAATTAGGTGAAAATGCCTCGACTGATGAAAAATCAAACCCGAAGGTAATTCGTGATCACCAATCTCAGAGTAAGTAACCGCTTATAAAAGATGACCTATCTTGAAATCATTGTAAATGTGGCACGTGTAAATGATATTTTTCACTATCACTTACCACCAAATTTGGAGGGGAAAGTTAAGGTTGGCAACCTAGTAACTGTTCAATTTGGTCATCAGACGGTTCAAGGGGTTGTTGTCGGTTTCGTTAAGCAACCAGGTGTGGATGAAACCCGTCCAGTATTGGAATTGGTTGATAAGAATGCAGTACTAACAGTAGATCAGATTATTCTTGCCCGTCGATTAGCTATAGATACTCTTTCTTCCTTAGCAGATTGTATCGCTTTGATGCTGCCGCCTGGTCTAGATCAAAGAGCTGACTTAATCTACACGCCTGTTAATATTTACTCTCAAGACCTAACAAGGACTCAGAATCGAATTTTAAGCCTGTTGGAAAAGCGAGGCTCTCTAACTGGAAGACAATTAGATTACTCCATGAAGCATGTCAATTGGCGAGCATCGATGAATAGTCTAATTCGGAAAGGTATTGTCTCTAAAGAACAGGTTTTACCAGAACCCAAAGTTCGTCCAAAATATATCCGTAAAGCCCGATTGATCTGTGAACGCGAGAAGGTAAATTTGTTATTACCCGGTCTTGGTCGAGTAGACTCGCAAGCGCTAAAGCGAAGACAGGACATGGTTAATTACTTATTAGAGCAAAGTGAGCTGGTCCCAGTTTCAGATCTATATAAGAAATTTGGTGGGAATATTCAAGATCTACGATTATTAGAAGAGTATGAAATCATATCCATTGAAGAATATGAAGTATATCGTGATCCAGTCGCAAATATTGAGATAGAACCATATCATGCCCCTAAGCTAACAAGAGAGCAGGAAGAAGTTTGGGAAGAAATCCTGGTTTTGCTTGAAGATGCTTTGAAAGGAAGACGTGTTCCTCCAATACTTCTCCATGGCGTAACCGGATCTGGAAAAACAGAAATATATTTGCATGCCGTCAAGAAGGTTCTAGACGCTAGTAAACAAGCGATTATTTTGGTACCCGAAATCGCTCTAACGCCACAAACGATCAGAAGATTTGCAGGTCGATTTCCTGGTAAGGTGGGCGTTTTTCATTCAGGACTTTCTTCAGGTGAGCGTTACGATACTTGGCGGCGCGCACGAGAAGGAGAATTTGAACTGGTCATCGGACCACGCAGCGCATTGTTTACACCTCTCGGAAAGATTGGGTTGATAGTTATCGATGAATGTCATGATGATTCATACCATCAATCGGAGGGCAGTCCTTATTATCATGCCAGAGAGGTGGCAGTTGATTATGCCAATCAGATCGGGGCGCTATGTATTCTAGGTTCTGCGACGCCAGATGTAGTCAGCTATCATAATGCAAGAAACCAGGAATGGCGATTATTAAGTTTGCCAAGGCGTATTCTAGCTCACAAGGATACTGTCCAAGCCCAACTTCAAGCTCTACAAAAAATAAATAAATCTTCTACTTCCGTTTATCAATCGTTAGAAGAAAATGTTGCTGTTACCGATCTACCTGAAGTCTCGATTGTTGATATGCGTCAAGAATTGAAGAGTGGTAATCGATCTATCTTCAGTCGCGATTTACAAGAATCATTAAAACAAACAATCGACCAGGAATTACAGGCGATTCTTTTTCTCAACCGACGCGGTTCCGCGACCTATGTATTTTGCCGAGATTGTGGACATGAATTGAAGTGTCCGCAGTGTGATATCCCTTTGACTTATCATCAACAAAGCGGAATATTATTGTGTCATTATTGTAATTATAAAAGAAAAATGCCCTCCACTTGTCCAAATTGTGGCAGCGAAAGAATTCGTCATTACGGAACAGGCACTCAAAAAGTAGAACTTGAAGTACAGACGTTATTTCCCCAAGCTCGAACGCTTCGATGGGACCATGAGACGACGAGAAAAAAGGGCTCACATGATCGCATCTTGAGTCAATTTATCAATCAAGAAGCGAATGTACTCATAGGGACACAGATGTTAGCAAAGGGTCTCGATTTACCCCTGGTCACTTTAGTTGGTGTTATCCTGGCAGATGTGGGATTAAATATGCCTGATTATCGAGCAAATGAACG
>Ga0172375_10001368_pt1 | contig 39275 bp, 48 predicted proteins | sample LakKiv1m_FD_114537 | JGI IMG/M metagenome (GOLD analysis project Ga0172375, IMG submission 114537) | Freshwater microbial communities from Kabuno Bay, South-Kivu, Congo - kab_092012_11.1m | ecosystem: Environmental > Aquatic > Freshwater > Lake | place: Democratic Republic of the Congo... | reverse complement strand
TTTTCAGAATGAGATATAATCATTTTAGACCTCATACAAGTTTAGAAAAGAAGTGTCCTGCTGAAGTTTATTTTGATTTTGCTAGATTAAAGTAGGGGGTGACATATGTCTGTAGGAAGCACACGGGGAATCTCAGAGCAAGGTTTAAAAGCTCTTTTTCTAAATAGATGCATGGATTATGAATCAGATACAGGTATATTGAATGCACTCAATTATGTTAGAAGAAGATTAGCCACAGACCAAAATAGGTTAGGGATAGTAAGAGAGCAAATTACAGGACACCCAGTTTCAGCACCAATTACTATTTATTCTCTTATAGAGGAAAAGGTTATTAAAGACCCCTCTATATTACGCAGATGGTTTGGACTAACAACAAAATCTAGTTGCCTAGTTCATGCAATATATTGTGAACCTCAATGGATATTAACTCCGGATAGAAAAGATTCTCAGTTAGTTGCTGCTTGCCAAGAAGCCTGCGATCTTTCAAACAATCAGGTTGCCTTAAGATCTGATTTTATGCCCAAGCAAAAGACACAAGTAGCTTGTTAAGTTTTTTTCTTTGTATAGTTATTTCATTTCTCTTGACAAATAATGCTATCTGTTTCTTTCTTGAAAGCCTACTATCTAGTTTTTTCTTTGGAACTGAGAAAATCTCCTTAAAAGATTTTCGAGGTGCTCAGAAACCTTGTTTCTGACAGCCTAGACTTCTTTTTTCTAAAAAAGAAATCTGGCATCCTGTCACCAAACTCGCAGTCAGCTCTTTGCTTATTATAATTAATTTTACTGCAAAGCCTACCTGCTCGGAGTCGAATTAGAAATTAGCAGAATTATTTCGCTTCTCTTGAAGAGAAGATATCATTTCACTTTGTTCAATGATATAAGTCCCGTCACCAAGAGTCGAACTTGGGTAGCGCGGGTTCTGTTGAACAGCATGTTCTATCGAACATGCTCTTATCATGCTTCATCCTTTCCATTATGGAATGTCTGCACTAAAATCTACAGCCGCGTGCACTACCGTTGTGCTATGACGGGATAATTATAAAATAGCAAAAGTGGTTTATAAAAGTTATCAATTATTTGGATTAATGTTATTAGTTCAACTCTGGAGAACTTTGACCCGGCATAACTCTATATTTATGCAATTCTCCATGAGGAAGATCACGCACTTTTTCAACATGTCTTGCAAGACCCAAAGGAGTATTAATTATCTCTGGAACTCTCATTCTGCCATGTTCCTCTCTAGTCTGACCTCCAAGATTAAACCCACCAGGCATCTTTTCCATAGATACCTCTAAATCTCTTTCAGCACATCTGGGGCAATAAGGAAGTTCTTCTGCATTTCTAACTGTTTCTTCTCCCCTATAGCCACACTGGCCACATCTATAATTAAATGTAAACATCTTTTATTAGATTTAAAGGTTATTTAAAAATCTTATTATTCTCAATTATAATAACTAGAAGTTATTAATCATTCCTCTTAACTTGCTCAGATAAAAAATAAACTTGGTTTGATGTAACTTCAGCTATTTTCCCACCCTTTTCAAGTATTACCATTGCTTCTGGCAAGGTAAATTTGCCAAGCACACCAACTTTAGAATAAACAACATAACTAAATACTCTTTCTTCACCAGCATGCATATCTCCTATGTCCCAATAAATTCTTCTGTTCAGAGAATCTACTTTTTTTGGCTCAACTGTCCATAATTTTTCATAGACTTTTGTCATTGCAGGAATTCTATCAACTAAAGATACATTCTGAATTGCTTTTTTTGCTTTTACTAAAACTCTTACTTTTAATGCAAACTCTCCACCTTTTGTTTTAACATGCGAAACAGACTTAATTACTTCAACTCTTTTTTCACTATATCGAATATAAGCATAAATTATGATGACTATTAATATTAATAGAATCCATGGGAAAAGATAATTTGTTTTTATATTTACAATAAAGTTTTCAGCAGGATTCAATTGTTTTTGCCAGGTATAGCTAACACTAAATCCACTTCTCTTTACAGAAGTAGGATCAACATTAAAACTTGTAAATAATCTTGATATTATATTTTTCTTAGCACCAATCTCAACTATTTCAGGCACATTTCCAACATTCATCTTAATCACAGAATTCTTTTTTATAAAAAATCCTTCTTCAGAAGTTTGTGTAGAAATCCATTTCTTTTCAGCCCAATATAACTTTCCTTCAACAGGAACCTTTCCTATATCTGTGCTGAATTCTGCATTAATAAGATATAAACCTGCTTTTATTTTTTTGGAAATTTCCTTATCAATTGGAACACTAATCTCTGTTTTTGCCAACGGAGCAAGATCAAATGTTTTTTCTATATTAAAAAATACTGAAACAAATTTAGCACTTATATTTTTTAATTCAGCATTTTCTTTATTCTGAATATAAAATGTCATTATATCTGAATCTGGAGAGATAGTGTCTGAATTGATTTCAATTGCATCTTTTAATTGCACAACCTTAATAGTTATCCTATCTTCTTCATCACTTGAACCTAAATTTTCTTTAAGATTATAAACAAAGGTATAAAATCCTTTATGAGATCTTAATCTTTCTTGTGGATATATCTCTAGATCTATTGAATTATCTCCACTAGACAATTGAAAATTTCCAGAAGGAACTAAAGAGATATCAGCAAATGTGTAAAAATGGTAAATTCCTGAACTTGCATCACTAATTGTTAAAGAAAATCTAGCCGGCTGGTTAAATTCTGGGATTATTGCATCATTTTTAGCTGTTTTTTGAAAATTTGTGGCAGAAGCAAAGTTAATAAATAATATCAATGTCAATGCCATCACCAAGAATAAAAAATCTCTTTTCATAATTTTATGAAACATGTCCTTATTTATAAATCTTTCTTTTTAATTTATTTTTTTGTTTCAAGAACCAAAAATGCCTTCACTTGTTCAATAAACTCAACAGTTTTATCTATTAATCGATCTTCATAATCATCAATTGTTGTTTTTATGATAAATTTATCATAAATTCCTCTAAAAAATTTATACCATGGATTTACTTCCCATCTAGATTCATAATCCCTCTCAAGAGTTGGCTTAAAAGTTATTTTTACTTCTCCCTTATTTATTTTCTCTTTTTTTCCTCCCCTCTCAACTTCAACATCTTGCATCCCAAGAATATGCCATTCCATTCTTATCACAAATTTAAAATAATCTGATATTTTTCTCCACGCACTCCATTTGATTACTATCTCTTTTCCCCGATCAGTTATCTTTTCAGTATATTCTTCTTCTGCAACAATATATGCCTCATCTTTTAGCCATTCATAACAAAAATTGTATAGATCTTTAAAATTCCAAAAACCTACATGTTTAACAATCTGTGAAAATAATTGTGACTTTTCAACCATCTTTATATTTATAGAATTTGAGTATATTTAAATCTTATTATATCAAGGTATTGTCAACTTAACGATGCTTACGCATTTTTGTGCTTTCAGCCCATTTTGTAGTCGCTTTGCTCATAATCTGCTCTTTATTTTTATTTGCTTTTTGAAAGTAGTTAGCCAAAACCAAATTATTCGACAGCTCCTGTTTTATTGTTAATTAATAACTCGGGGGAAGCACCAGCTGACCATTTAATGATTGCGATAGCAAACTATCTGTGTGTTTTGAAGATATGCGATACGTTAACAATATCTTATATTAAATGCTCTGTTGAAAATATCCTGCTAAAGTAATTTTGCGCTTTGCTCTTATTTAATGGTCGCTGGCGTTCCCATTGATTAAATAACTTACAAAGAGCTGAAAGCAACCACTAAATAGTTACCTCGTAAACTATTTGTCCGAAGAACTTTTTCAACTAAGCCCATATTAAACCAATAGCTATCTCTTATTATAACAACTCAAACAGATCCAGATGCCGTCAGTATTATATAATGCATCTTGCTCTCCACAATCTTCACAAATTCCGTCTTTTTTCTTTAGTTTTAATTTTTCTCCTGCTTTCAACTTTTCGGTCTCATTTTTTATTTTTTCTGTCTCAGCAATAAGCTCATATAAATCCGGATCTATCTTCAATATATCTTTTAAAGTTAACATTCCGATAACCTTATTATTCTCGATTACAGGCAATCTCCTTACTTTCTCTTTTTTCATTCTATTCAAGGCCTCAATTATATCAGAAGAAGGCTTAATTGTGACTACTTTTCTTTTTGCAATATCTCTTGCTAAAATTTTATCAAGGTCCTTTACAGATTTTTTAACAATTGCCCATACAATATCTTTTTCAGTTAAAATGCCTTTCAAATCATCTTTGTCCTTGACAATAAGCGAACCAACTTTTTTCTTTACAAGTGTTTCAGCACATTTTTTTAAATTTGTATCTGAAGAAACAAAAATAAAATTCCTAGTCATTAAATCACCAACTTTTATGCCTGTTTCCATAAAAATAGCTAATCAAACCAATATATATAATTTTCTTTTTTATCAAACTCTAACACAATAATGCTTATAAATAAATCAGATTAAGCATAAATACAAAAAGATGGCTAATGAAAAACCAGTTTATGTCCTGCCTGAAGATGCACAGAGAGTTATAGGCAGAGATGCACAACGAAATAACATACTCGCAGCAAGAGTAATAGCAGAAACAGTTAAAACAACTCTTGGTCCTAGGGGAATGGATAAAATGCTAGTTGATTCTACGGGGAATATTGTTGTCACAAACGACGGGGTGACAATTTTAGAAGAAATGCAAATAGAACATCCTGCTGCTAAGATGATTGTTGAAATAGCAAAAACACAAGAGCAGGAAGTTGGCGACGGAACTACCACCGTTGTTATGCTCGCAGGCAAATTGCTTGAAAATGCAGAAAAATTACTTGATCAAAAAATTCATCCAACAGTGATTGCCAGAGGCTATAGAATCGCTGCTGAAAAATCTCAAGAAATATTAAAAGAGTTAGCAATTGAATTAAATACAGAATCTCAGCTATTAAAAATTGCTCAAACCGCAATGACTGGAAAAGGTGCAGAATATGTCAAAGAAAAATTTGATAATATAATAGTCCGTGCAATCAAGCTCATTTATGAAAACGGCAAGGCAAATATAGACAATATAAAAATAGAGAAACAACGTGGCAAGGCAGTAGAAGATACGCAATTAATAGAAGGAATTGTTATAGATAAAGAACGGCTATCATTAGAAATGCCAAAAAAAATAGATAATGCAAAAATCGCTCTAGTAGATTCTGCAATAGAAACAAAAACTCCCGAAAGAGAAACAAGAATAAATATTTCTTCTCCAGAACAACTTCAGAGTTTCCTTGAATCAGAAGAAAGAACACTTAAATTAATGGTAGAAAAAATAAAATCAACTGGAGCAAATGTTTTAATCTGTCAAAAAGGAATAGATGATGTAGCACAATTTTATTTAGCAAGAGCAGGAATATATGCAATTAGAAGAGTAGCTCAATCAGACATGAGAAAAATAGCAATGGCTTCTGGAGGAAGAATTGTTTCAAATTTAAAAGAGATAAGTGAATCAGATCTTGGTTTTGCACTAAATATTGAAGAAGTAAAAGAAGGTGAAGAAGCAATGACATATATAACTGGATGTAAAAACCCAAAGGCAATCACAATCTTAATTCGTGGAGGCAGTGATCATGTTATTGATGAAATTGAGCGAGCGGTTAAAGATGGAATGGGTGATGTTGCTTCTGTATTAAAAGATTCAAAATTTGTTGCAGGTGGGGGAGCTATTGAAATAGAGTTAGCAAAAAGATTAAGAGAATTTTCAACAAGTATTAGGGGAAGAGAACAGTTTGCAGTAGCTGAATTTGCCTCGGCACTAGAATTTATACCAACTACACTTGCAGAAAACGCAGGCCTTGATCCCCTTGATGTTTTAACTGAATTAAAATCAGCTCATGAAAAAGGTGGAAAAAATTTTGGCTTGAACTTGCTTACAAATAAACTAGAAGACACTTCCAATTCTGGTGTGATAGAGCCATTAAAAATTAAAACTCAAGCAATAACTTCTGCATCTGAAGTTGCAATGATGATTCTAAGAATTGATGATGTAATTGCTTCAGTTAGGACAAAAAGCAACTCAGCTAACTTAGGCTCTATGAAAGATTATGATTAAGATATAAAACAAAAGATTGTTTTAAAGATTAAGCAATCTCCAATGCAATGGGTCTTGCTAATGATCCCTCACCATCAACCAATATAAATCTATAATGAGTATTGTGATCTGATAATGGCAACCCAAACCTCTGAACAGGATGACTTGCAAATGTTGCACTCTTTCCATCTGACCGAAGTGTTATAGAATAATTTCTCCCAGATTTGTTTGTGCAGGGGTATTCTCCAGCCAATTGTGTATATGCCCTAAAAAGAGCTAAACACGCTTCTCTCATATTAAGACTACGAGAAAAAACAACATCTAATTCTCTATCATCAACTAATCTGCTTGTAATGATTTTTACAGGGCGTTCAATTCCATAACTAACCGCATCCCAGTCTACTTGAGCTAATGTTTTCATATAAAAAATACAAAAAATTGGTTTTTAAACTTTGCTATTTATACCCCCCAAGAGTAATAAAAATAAATCAACATAAATGAAAAATCAAAGGAAACCTTTTAAAATTGATTTATTATGATATTTCTATGCGGGGTTGGTTAAGTGGTAGAATTCTTCCTTGCCAAGCTCAAGAAACCAAATGGTTTCTTAAACATAAACTTCCCGAGAAAAATTCTTAGGATAGCAAAAAGGAAGGGACACGAGTTCGATTCTCGTACCCCGCATTTACTCTAATTCCTTAGGAGGATTAACATACCCATTTCTTATTGCCTGAATTTGATTTTCAGCCATCTCTGTTCTTAAAGATAAATTTTTAATTTGATCTACAAGTCTTAATTCAGATGTATTGGGTTTTTCAATTTTAGCTGAAATATTGCCATATTGTTTTCTTGTTTCTCCACGTAAAGAATCTAATCCTTTAGCTTGTTCTAGATCTGATTCTCTCAATCTACCAATCTCAATAAAAACCTCACTCAAATCAGGAGAGTAATCCACACTATTTAGCTGGAGTGTTAATGTATTTACACTTGTTCTTGTTTCTGTTAATCCTCTTTCAATCTCATTTTGTTTTTCAGTTAATTTTGCAAAATGATCTACCTCGACTTTCTTAACTTGATCTGCAACAAACGCATAATTATTTATTCTCTTATCTTGTTGCATTTCTGCTTCTTGATACTCTTTTTGATATTGCCCTAATTCTCCTGTTAAATTTCCAACTCGAGTTGTAAGATCAGTTATCTGTGTTGCCTGTCTTTGATTCTCTTCACTTAATGCTTGCATTTCTATACTTTGTCTTTTTTGAATGATAGTAGAACTCTTTTCTCTATGATAAAGAACACCCGCAACAGTTCCAAGAAGAACAAATCCAGCCAAAGCAGCAAGAAATCTATTATTAACTCTCCTATCTCTCCTCATTCTCTCATGATCTCTTCTTGTTTGGTCTGCACTTCTTTTAGATTGTTCTTGATATTGTTGTCTCGCCAATTCAAGTTGCTCATTTATTGCACCATATTGCTTTCTTGTTGCTTCTAATTGTAATCTTACGGCCTCTGCTTCTTGTTTCGCTGTCTGAACTTGAGCAATTGATTCTTCTACTAATTTTGTTAGCCCCCTCCTAAAACTATCGCTCCCATGTTCGAATGCACTTGCAATGCCTTCTCTGCACATTTGATCAACAGCTTCATTTCCTATATGTCCTCTTAATGAATCAATCATCGCCAAATAATTTGTTCTGCCTATTTCCTTAGAAAATTTGTCAACTCTTGTAGTCAATTCCTCAATGCGTGCAGTATAATCTCGTTCATTTGCTGTATGCATTTGTTTCCACAATCTCTGTTGATATTCAAGTCTAGAAATTCTTTCTAAAATAACTTCTGATTGTTCATTTTTAGGAATATCTTCTTCAGATACTTCTTCAAGCACAGAATCTTGTCTTTCAAGTGTAGGGGGAAGATCATCTGTTCCGGTAGCAGATTGAACTATCGCTTGCACACATCTAGAAATAATTGCTTCTACTTTTCCCCATGGCCCACCATTTGAATTATCAGCCATAAATTAAATTATAAAAATTGTCTTATAAGCATATATATAGTAAAAGATATATAATAAATTAGTAAAAAATAATATTCTAATGGCCCCAGGCAGGATCGAACTGCCGACCGCTCGGTGTAAACGAGCTGTTTTGCCACTAGACTATGGGGCCGGTACAAAATTTATAATATAGAGTGTTTTATAAAGATTTAGGATTGGAGATTTTTTTATTTCTAGAAAAAAAGTAATTATTTAATCTAAAAGTACTGAAAGTCCAAGCGATAAATACCATAATCCATAGAATAATATATTCTTCACCAAATATTCTTTTAGTAGCCATAAGCATAAAAATGAATGCTGGAAAAGACAATAATAAATATAACCAAACAGGAATAAAAGGCATCTTTTTTCTCAGCCATGTAAATGTGATATCAATATTCTTATTAATTTTTTCTCCCTCTTTATACAACAGAATTCCTTCAAAAATACATGCGCCTATCAGAAAAATAACACAAATGAACCATAACGCCGCTATTTCCTTAAATGTTATGCTACCCTCAAAATAATAGGCATATATCCCTATAGAAACAAGAGCTATACTTACAAAGCCTACGCTTATAGGAGTAAAATCTCGTTTATGATATTTGTAATAAACAAATTTCCAGTATAACAAAACTGCTAAAACGATGATTAAAGATTTAAAGAAGTTTATAATTCTTTATGTTAAAGCTAATTTATATGCTGCTCTCCCAAAAATTGCAATTAATAAATTTAAGATAATTTTAGATTTAGGAAGTTTATTAGTAAATTTAGCAGCATAATCTTGAAATCGCTTATTAATCAACCAACTTTTAAGAATGTTCTTTTTAATACCTAAAATATCGTATGCTGCCTGTCTTCCGGATAAAGCTGCAGGATAGATGCCTTCACCAGTTAAAGCAGAAACAAGACCTGCAGCATCTCCCGTTAAGAAAAAATTATTAAATCTATAACCTTGATAATCACAATTAAGAATGCAGGATTGAACTTCTTTCCACTTCACATCAAATTTATTTTCTTTTATCCAATTTTCTATATTCTGTCTAAATTTTTTTGATTCAGAAATAAGAAGACCCCCACCAATAACAGTATAATTTTTATGAGCCCCAATCCAGCCATAACCTCCAGGAAAAACTTTATTATTAAAAAATACCTTGATATTCTTAAAATGTTTTCTTGATGGATATTGTATAGCAAACAATACTTTTTTAGATGGTATTTTCAAGTAATTTCTTATAATAGAATTAGAACCATCTGCCCCTACAATAAATTTAAATCTAATTTTATCCCCATTCTGCAAAACAATATAGTCTTTAAAGACTTTTGAAACATAAATCCCGCCCAAATAATTAATATTCTTGCTTTTTTTTATTAAAGCCATATAATTCTCAAATAAGATCTTTCTATCAGTAACATATATTTTATCTTTTTTAAAATCGAAAGATGTTTGGATATGATTATAATCTATCTCTAGAAATGGAAAATTATGATTAATTACCTTTTTAGGTAGTATGCTAAAATCTCTTATAGGAAGATAATTACAACATAGTTTTTTATGAACTTTATCTTTATTAATAAGCAATACGGAAATATTTGAATTAATCAAAGTTTTAGCACATTCGAGTCCAGCAGGACCCGCACCAACTATTATAACATCGTATTCCTCTTTTATGTTCATAAAATTATAATAATGTATGTATTTAAATTACTTTCCATTTATAAAAATTAGCATAATCATAATAAATATTCAATAATATTAACTAAAATTAAATCCCCTCTAAACTGCTCGTTCAAAAATTATAGTTTTATAGGTTATTAGTGTAAACAAGCCGTTATATAAGGGAGACTTAATGATTTTTAAATATGGTGGTCTTTATATAAAAAACAATTAATTTTAAAAACCCTCATTTTCTATTTTTGTGATGACAAAAAAACAACCCTTAGAAGAGCAGAAAGCACCAAGAGTCGAACCAGCACGAGAATGTGAAGTCTATGATCCTAGAGGACATACATGTGCTGGAACAAATGACAATTGTAGGAATCATCAAAATCCTCAACTTTTTGCAACTTGCGAAGTCAGGCTAAATGTTACTCGTGGGAATCATAGATACTCTGACGGAATTTATGGAACCAAACAAGCTAGAAGAAACTATATTTAATACTTGTTCTTTATAAATAGCTAACTTTAAAAACATAATTTCTCTACTTAGAGTATGAAACAAGATAAGAAAAATAAAAAAAACCAAGATAATTCTGTTGAAGAAAATTTAAGTCAAGAATACATCCCCAGAAAAAATCTGGGAGATCTGCCTATTGAAAATCAAATGGGTATGTCAGAAGAAGTAAAAAAAGAGATGGAAAAAACAAAAAAAGAAATAGAAAAATTTAATGAGGAAATTAATAAAAAATTTAAGTTCATTGATGCAATAGGAATTGTTCCTGCCCAGGTTGCAGTTAAAATAGAAGAAGAATATGAAATTCCTGAAGAAGAATGGAAAAGAAAATTAATTCATGTCCTAATAGTAATTCCAGAAGACAATTTCAAAGATTTAAACCAAATAAAATTAGAAGCAGTTCAAATAGGCAAAAAGATAAATGATAAATTTTGGTTTCATATTTTGACCCCAATTGATTTATGGAATCTTGGATTAGATTCAAAATTTGATATCTTAGAAGCATTTTCAATGTCTTATCCAGTATTTGACAAAGGAATCTTGGGTGCAATAAGAGTTGCTCAAATACATAAAACATTAGTTTTAAAAAAATTTGAAAAATACGTAAATAGCTATGTTTTATATGGTTCGCTAGCAAGAGGAGAAGCAACATCAACAAGCGATGTAGACATAGGAATAATTATTGATGATACTGACGTTAAAAGAATGCCTCGTTTAGAATTAAAAGAAAAACTAAGAGGAATAATTTATCAATATATTGCACAAGCAGAAGCATTATCTGGTGTAAAAAATAAACTCTCCCCCCAAGTATGGTTAATGACTGAATTCTGGGATGGAGTTAAAGATGCACATCCTATTTTTTTCACATTTATCAGAGATGGAATACCATTATATGATCGTGGAACATTCTTGCCTTGGAAATTATTACTAAGAATGGGAAAAATAAAACCAAGTCCTGAGGCAATTGATATGTTTATGGCTTCTGGTGATAAACTAAAAGAGACAGTTGAAAGAAGGGTTTTTGACATAGCAACCTTAGATTTATTCTGGGGAATTTCGACCCCCACTCAAGGACTATTGATGTTATATGGTCTTGCTCCTGGCAATGCCTATGAAACTCCAAAACAATTTAGGGAGATAATGGTTGAAAAAGAAAAGCTAATTGAAAAAAAATATGCAGATATCTTAGATGAAATTTGTATAAAAGTTTGGAAAGGATATGAACATGGAAAATTAAAGCCCGGAGATATAAATGGAACAGAACTTGACCGCCTTTCAAAAAATGCAATTGATTATATGGAAAGATTAAAAGAATTAAGAAAACAAATTGAAAAAAGAGTTCAGGAAAAATCAATAGAACAAATATATAAAGATGTCTTTGGTATGCTCGAAGCATTATTAAAAAAGAAAGAAGAAAAACAAGTCATAGAACAATTTGAAGAACAACTGGTAAAAACAGGCAGATTCCCCCATAAATTTCTTGAACAATTAAAGTTCATCGCAAAAACAAGAGAAGATTTCGGCAAAGAAACTAAAAAGGAAGAGAAAAAAGATGCTAATCGTTTAGAGTTGCAAAAAGAAACAAGGGATGTTGAACAAGCAAGAAAGTTTGGCTCTGAAATTGTTAATGCATTAATTGAATACAATCAAAGATGCGATTTCTTGTCAATAGACAGAAGCAAATTCATAATTAAAGGCAAAAACAGAACCGCAGAAGCCTTTTTCTTGCAAAATGTTTTTATTATTGAAGATGGAAAAATCCTTATTCTAAAAGAAGGAAGTCTTGCTGAAAGCAACACAGAAGAATTAAGAAAACAATTAGAAACACAACAACATAAAAACACAGTAATACCAGAAAAAGCACTTGAAGATCTCAAAGGTATTTTTGGTCCTTTTGAATTAAGTTACTAAAAAAAGACAATAGTCAAATATTCTAAAATGTTAGTTTCAATTTTTTGGGGAAAAATAGTAGAAAGTGTAAGAAGAACATTTAAAAACCTAACTTTTTATTTGTATTTATGACAAAAGCAATTGTAATACAATTTAGGAGAGGAAGAAAAAACTATACTCCGAGGCATTTTTTAATTGAAATTCACGGCTGTGACTCTAAAGAAAAAGCAAAGAAATTTTCTGGAAAACAGGTAGAATGGCATTCTTCGGGAAAAAATAAAAAAATAATAAAGGGAATAATAAAAGATTCTCACGGAAACAAGGGAATTGTTAGAGCAGTCTTTGAAAGAGGCTTACCTGGTCAAGCAATAGGAACAGAAGTAAATATTCATGATTTAGAGGTAAAAAAATAAGATGCCATTAAGAGTTGCAAAAGCCTATTCAAAAAGATATACTCGCCCATATACCCGAAAATCAAAAGTTAAAAGCAAGTCCTATGTAAAAGCTGTTCCAAATTCAAAAGTTGTTAAGCTAAAAATGGGCGATTTACAAGGATGGCAAACTGGAAAATATAAAACAATTCTAAAAATCATATCAAAAGAAAAAATGCAATTGAGAGATAATGCAATCGAAGCAGTAAGGCAATATTTACATAGGTTTTTAACAGAACAAGTTGGGAAAGATTATTATTTTGAAGTTAATGTTTACCCCCACCACATACTAAGAGAAAACAAAATGATTACAGGTGCAGGAGCAGATAGAATGCAAACAGGTATGGCTCTATCTTTCGGAGCAACAATGGGAAGAGCTGCTCTTGTAAATGCAAATCAAACTATTTTTACAATAGGCATAAAAGATCAAAAATCTGAACAAATTGCAAGGCAACTAATTTCTTCTTCAAAAGCAAAAATACCTTCAGGAATAAAAGTAGAAACAATTTATAAAAAATAAATTTTAGTAAAAAGTTAAATGTATCCAATAAAAAAGGGGAGATATAAGAAAGTTATCTTGCTTATATTTGCATTTATCTTAGCATATATTATATTTTATTTTCAGGATACAAACATAATCAAAGATACTCTCTCTTCTTTAGATTATGTAGGAACATTCATCGCAGGAATATTATTTGCATATGGATTTACAACAGCACCCGCTGTTTCGGTTCTCTTAATTATGTCTAAAAGCCAAAATATTTGGGTCGCAAGCACTCTCGCAGCATTAGGAGCAATTATAGGAAGTTCTACATTATTTATGTTTATACGAAATTATCTTAGCGATGAAATTAAAAAAATAGATGGAAAGATAGAACATGAAAAATGGATTCATAATTTTCTTAAGGTAATCCCCCATAAAATGAAAAAAACATCCCTAATAATCTTGGCTGGCATAATCCTTGCTATCCCCATTCCTGATGAAATTGCAATATCTTTATTGGCAATAACAAAAGGGATTTCGTTAAGAGTTTTTATTATTATTTCTTTTATTTTTAGTTTTCTTGGAATCTTTCTTGTTTTGAATATAGGAAGATTAATATAATCATTTTTCTAAAATAGTTTATGAAACAATTTTTTATACTTGGAAGAAATCCAGAATTATCAAAAGCAGAAATTTTATCATATCTAAATGCAAGAGAAATAGAATTTAACCAGCTTTTATTTGAAGATAACTTTTTAATTATAGAATATCAAAATTTCAAATTAAATATTCAAGAACTTGGAGGTACAATTATGTCTGGAGAGATTAAATTTGTTGGTCAGAAAAAACAATTGCTAGAGTTTATTCAAAAAGACGAAATAATCCCTAAAGATAAATTTTCATTTAACATTCTTGGAAATTACAATATTGAACAGGAGTTATATAATAAGTTTAAATCAGAAAAGAGAAAATCCCGGGTCAGGCATGGAAGAGGAAGGATAAATATGCAAAATGGTGAAGAATTCTCAATACCAAATGCAGATTTTCATGTATTCTGTCATAAATTAAATCTAATTTATTTTGGAGTAGTTGCACAAAGCTATTCATATAAAGATATAAAAAACAGGGATATGCATAAGCCAATTAGAAGAGAAGCTCTTGCTATATCTCCAAGGCTAGCTAAAATACTGATCAACCTTTCTCAAGCAAGGTATAAATTGTTAGATCCATTTTGTGGCGTGGGAGGAATTTTGCAGGAAGCACTCCTAAAAGGCATAAATTGTTATGGAATAGATAAAGATAAACAGGCAGTTTTACAGGCAAAAAAAAATTTGGACTGGTTGAATAAAAATTTTAAAATTTCTGCAAGCTACAATTTAAATAATATAGATGCAAGAAATGCTCCAAACATTCAATTTGACGGAATTGCAACAGAACCAAATCTTGGAGAATTATTTAAAAGAAAGCCAAATAATTTTGAAGCACAGCAAGTTATAACTCAATTTGAAAATTCTATAATTCCAATTTTACAAAAGCTTAAAAATATTAAAAAACCTGAAGCAAAAATAGCCATAACATTCCCTTCTATAAGAAATTTTTCATGCAATATGAAAAAAATTTTAGGCATGACTGGTTTAATACCAGTCAATCTAAAAGACATGACCTGGCCAATCCGCGAATTCAGACCAGATCAATTTATTTCTAGAGAACTTTGGGTTTTTATGTAACTATAAAGGGGTTACAAATAGAAAGGTTTAAAATGGGTTTAAATCTTCAATCTATATGGGATTAGAAATTAAGGTTATAGAAGGTCGAAAGGGAAGCAACCCTGGAGGACTAGTTTCACTAGGAGCTAATGGGAATTCTTTTTGTGCCTATTTAAAATATTGTCCGGGTTCAAAAATACCCAGAGAATATGGATTTAATGCACAAAACCAGCCAGTTTATGAGGCAGTTACATTTGAAATGGCAAGGAGATTAGGATTACTAACTCCCGAATTTTATGTTCTATTAAATTCAAATTCAGGAGTTACATTTTCAAATACTCCTGGAATTAGAGATAAATTAGACCCCTCAAGAAAGTCTTATTTTGTTTCAAGATATGTCAAGCCTACTCAAATGGAAGGTGAAAATCAATTAGCTATTCAAATGGAAAAAGATGCTATTTATAGAAATGTTTTAAGAATAGCAGATATTGTAGGAAAAAGACAGAATTTTTTATTCTTAGCAAGCGGGAGAATAAAATATATCGATCTGGGATGTAGTTTTGTTCATGCAGTGGATGGATTTTTGCAGTTAAAGCATAATGAAACCAGGGCATTAAGTTGCCACAGAAAAGAATTAAAAACAGCATTAAATCAACTAAGCAGATATAGATTAATACTAAGAGACGATAGCAATACTCTGCTACTCTCTGAAATTGCAAGGATGCCTGAAACAATTACAATTCCAATTTTTGGTTTGGCAAGACAGATTAGATTAATAGACATGGTTAATATTCAAGAAGTGAATAATATCGTCCAAATTCTTGCAATGGGAATGATTCATCATCTAAAAGATTTAAAAGAATCAGATAAAATCATTAAATCTTAACCCAATCTTCTCTGTTTCTCAATTTCTAAAATAAACTTGTTCGCTTCTTGAAGCATTTCCTTATTTGATTTTTTTTCAAATTCTTTCATTGCCCGTTCATATGAAACCCACTCAAATCTTTCATGCTCATGGTTAATTTTAACTTTATGTTTATCTTCCTTTTTTACCCTTGCCAAAAAATAAATAGTCTCCTTAAAGATTGTTTTTCCTTCAAACTGATAAAACCACCTTAAAACATGCTTAAACCCTGGAATTATTTTTATATCCCCTAACCCTGTTTCTTCTTCAACTTCTCTTGTGACCGTATGATCAACTTCTTCGCCGTCTTCTATTTTTCCCTTAGGAAATTCCCAATAAGTTTTCTTTAATGTATTCTGCAAAAGTAAAAATATCGGCTTGTTCTTTTCATCTATATAATATATAATTGCACCAGCTGATTTCTGTTTCTCCATAATCATCAAGTAATTATTAAAGAAATATGAAGTTTATAATCTTATTTGAGAATCTGCAAAAACTTGATCTCCTTCCAATGTTTTAACACCCTGCTCATAAATCGCAATATTATCAATATTTATTAAATCTCTAAGTGTTTTTAGTGTTTTCTTTGTGCATCGAGTAAGAAAACTCGTTTTGGGACTATCTGCAAGAGGAAAAACAAAAGTCAAATCAATCTTATTTGGCTGCCTTTTTTTAATTTCAGCATTCACTGCTGTAACCAATCCATAACATTTGTCTCTAATAAAAACAGTTGCATCATATCCCAAATTAGCATGTCTTTGATTTTTATCCAAGAATTGCAAAACTTCGTGACTAAATCTCCCCGAACATAATTCTGGCAATGCTTCTAAAATTATATGGGGAACAGGCCCAACATCTCGCTCTGAGTAAAAAAATGTAGGAACACTACACTCTTTAAACAACAAAGGAGCTAATCCAAATTTAGACACATCACAAGACCCCTGAACTAAAAGATTATCTCTCATTCCACCATCCTTTTTAACTAATGCACAATCTACTGCACGCCTATATTCCCGATATAATCCGAATCCAACCATACTTAAATTACAAAAAATCACTTTTTAAGCATTATCTAAATTGAAAATATATATTTAAATATCTCATTAAATTTTAATAAATATAAATTTTATAAAAACAAACTATGAAAATCCGCGTCAGAGTCCGGCCAAATTCGAATGAAGCAAAAATTGAACCATTCGGAGATAGTAGGTATCTAATAAAGCTTACTTCTCCTGCGGAAAACAACGAGGCAAATATAGAACTAATTCATCTTCTTTCAAAATATTTTGGTGTTCCAACAGGGCATATAAAAATAACTTTCGGTTTGACTGGAAGAGATAAGATTATTGAAGTGAATTAAAAAAAATAGAAAATCTTTTGCTTAAATAACATTCAACCTGTAAGGTAAATCATAGCTTAACACTGCAAATTATAGCACTTCATTCCTATTAATAGTCAGCTAGTGCTTCCTTTTAATTATTAATTAATCGTAGATGTCACTAGACATCATAATATGTTTGTTCAATGCAGAATGCAGTGGACTATCTCAAAGGAAAGTTGAACTCCTCAAGAACGAAAGTTCTTGGTGGTGCTCAGAAATTAGCAAATTTCTGACATCAAGGAAACCATTGGTTTCCTTAAGGAACAAGCTAATTCAACAGAGTTGCATAGGGGTTAGATAGTTTGTTTTACACATCCCAAACTATTAAATAGTTCCAAATTAATCAAAACTCATGGGCATAAAATACTGTGAAGCCGAAGATATAAGAAAAACCGCAGAGGATATAGTAAAAAAAATGGGGTGGTCCCATATTCGATTAAATGATGTATTTTTCTTAAGAAGCGTTGGGTCTAGTTCAAGAGGAACAATTGCTCGTTGCCATGCTCTATCAAAACCAATGCAAATTGCCTTAAAACGAAATGGTTTTTATCTAATCGAAGTAATCCATGAAAGATTTGACAGAATGATTGAGAATGAAAAAATAAAGGTAATCATTCATGAATTAATGCACATACCCAAATCATTTGGTGGTGGGTTTATCCATCATCATATGGTTAATGAAAAAAGTGTGGAAAAAATCTTTTGTGAGTATATCAAAAGAAAGATCGAAGGAGAAAATTATGGAAAAACTATTTTTTAACTTTAAAAAAACAAAAATATCTATAAATGCAAGGCTTTGTAAATCAATTTGGAGCAAATTTGCAGGTTTAATGTTTAGGAAAAAATCAAAACCGCTTTTATTTATCTTTAACCAAGAAAAAATCCTTGAGATTCATTCATTTTTTTGTAAACCATTCATGGCAATCTGGCTTGACAAAAACAAAAATACGACAAAGATAGCAATAATAAAAGAATGGAGAATAGGAATCGGCGGTTTTGGAAAGTATCTTTTAGAGATACCATCGACCGACGAGAATTACTGGCTAATGACAAAACTGCTCGACGGAAAAAATAGAAAGATTTAAATATGAAATATGCTTAAAGAATACATAATTATTCAAAAAGGAGGTAAAAAATGGGAGTTATAATTATTAAAGGTGCTGTAAAAAGAAAGCCAGGACATCTTTACTATGTTGACGGAAAAGGCAATATATGTGAAGCTAAAATGGCTCGAGGCGGAAAAAAGAAAAAGAGGTAAGGGTTCTTACTTCCTAATCTTATCTTAGCTTCTTTTTTAATTTTTTATTCTAATTCTATTTTATTTTATTATCCAGAAACCCAAATATAATCAGGTTTAAAAACATAAATTATTCTTATATTCTATGTTTGGTAATAACGGAAAAATAAGGAAAAAAATTCCTGAAAGAAGAGGAATAAAAAAACACCACAGGTATATTGATTTACATTTACATTCTAATCGCGATGGGGGCGGATTATCTCCTCAAGGAATTGCTCAAGAAGTTTTTAGAGCTTACAAACATGGAAAACTTTTTGATATTGTTAGTTTAACAGACCATTGTACTCTCGCGGGTCAACAAGAATTTTATAATACAATACAACAATTAAAATTTGGAAAAAATAGGCCTGTTGTTTTTTGGGGTGTAGAATTTCCAGTAATTATGGACAATCCTTCTGGAGCAAGAGTGCATATATTAGCTTATGCAGATTCAAGAGAAGTCAGATTACATACCCTAAAAAATTCTGGAGCAGATGGACTAATTAATAAACTAGGAAATAGAGCCCATAATCAAACCTTAAGAAGAATTAAACAAATTGGGCACTCATTTCCAAATCTTTTACCCAATCTTGAAAGCATGTTTGCATTTGCCTCTCCAGATGGTTACTTAACAAGAGAATCAATATTAAAGGCTCTTGTCGCAAGTAGCAAATTTGATTATCAAGAAGCGACTAATTTTTTAGGCTGTTGGGATTGCCAAAACGGAAACAAAGAGTATGACTTAAAAAATGCACCATGTGCTCAATTATTTTTGCCAAGGCTACATGACGTTTTTAAATATCTTTCGTGGGCTCATCCCAATGTATCTTGCACTCCAGAAACCTTTGATCCAATTGTAACAAGACTTAGTGAATTAGGAGTTAATGCAATTGAAGCATATGGACCTAAAACATCTAAAGAAGAAGCAGAATACTTAGAAGCTACTGCAAGAAAATTTGGATTATATCTCACAGCAGGCAGTGACGAACATTTTCATAAAGCACATTATAGACTTGGATTGCCAAGAGCTCAAATGGATAGAAGAAGATTAGTGGACTAATTTAAAGAGTAAATCCTAATCTCAAAAATAAAAAAAATAAATAATTGTGGGCAGAACCCCATATTAAAAAGATGGGGATTTATCTTTAGTTAATAATACAAATTCTTTTTAAACTTAATTTTAGTTTAATATATATGCAGAAAAAATACATTATTGGAATAGAAACAACAGCCCACACCTTCGGTGTGGCTGTTATAAACGAAGAAAGAAAAATAATTGCAAATGAGAGAGACATGTATAAAACTGAAAAAGGTGGGATAATTCCCGTTGAAGCAGCAAAACATCACAAAGAAATTGCTGAAAATCTCTACAATGAAACTTTAAAAAAAGCAGGCATTGAAGAAAAAGAAATTATTGCAATAGCAATATCAAATTCTCCTGGCTTGGCCCCCTGCTTATTAGAAGGCATGAGATTTGTAAAGAAAAAATCTCTTAAATTAAAAATTCCGATTATACCTGTAAATCATTGTGTTGCTCACTTAGAAATTGGTGAGATAACTGGGAGTAAAGATCCTGTTTTGCTTTATTGCTCCGGTGCAAATACACAAATAGTTGCATACGAAGCAAACAAATTTAGAATATTTGGAGAAACATTAGATATGGGAATTGGAAATTTTATAGATACTTTTGCTCGTTATGCTGGTTTGGGTTTTCCTGGAGGGCCAAAAATAGCAGAGTTTGCAGATCAATCAAAAAACTACATCGAGTTGCCATATTCAATAAAAGGAATGGATGTTGCTTTCTCTGGAATGCTAACAAAACTTAAACAGATGCTTGAAAGCAGAAAATATTTAATAGAAGATTTATCTTTCTCATTACAAGAAACAGCTTTCTCAATGTTAATCGAAGCAGCTGAACGAGCTTTAGCACATACTGGAAAAAAAGAGCTTTTGCTTGGGGGTGGAGTTGCATGCAATTCTCGCTTGCAGGAAATGGCTAAAAAAATGTGTGAAGAAAGAGGATGCAAAATGTTCTGTCCGCCAAGAGAATTTTTAGTTGACAATGCAGGCATGATTGCTTATCTTGGATTAAAAATGTTTAAGTCCGATGTTTTTATCAGGCCAGAAGAACTTGATAAATTAGACATAAATCCAAGACAAAGGACAGATGAAGTAGAAGTTAAGTGGAAATAGGTCTCTCTCTAAAAAGTTGGTTAACATGATCAATTTTATCCCGAGGTATTTCTAAATATCTATGATAATCAGAACACCATATATCAAAAGACTCTGGAGTTTCAAATACTGACCTTCCACCATGCTTTGAAATAACTATTCCATCTTTAATAAATCCAACATGAAAACATCTTTTTCCAGGCAATCTGTCTCTAGATTCTCCTTCATAAGAAACTATTGCAGGGACTCCAGGTTTTAGAGATTTCAATTGTGGTAATAAGTTTAAATAGTTTATAAGAAGCTGACTACCCCGTGGAACCCCCAAATGATGAAACACAAAAGTAGAGCACTCAAAATTGGGTATGTTTAAATCTTCTCTTTTTACTATATCTCCATTTTCCATAAAGATAACAATCTTCTAATCTTTAAAAAAGTTTCTTCAGCTTTTAATACATCACACAAAAGTAAATTAGTTTTTTTCTGAAAGAAAACGACTCTTTAAAAAACCAAAGGTTTTTTAAACTCTCTTTTTCAAGTTAAATATAACCAATGAGCTCTTAGCGAGGTTAAAATTTCTTGCTAAATGCTTTAACTAAATTAAAAAATAAGAAAAATGCACTCAGTATATGATGTTATTGAAAAAGCAAGCAAATCTGGAAAGATTGATAAAGGAATAAACGAGACAACAAAAGCAGTTGAAAGAGGAGTTGCAAAACTCGTTGTTGCTGCAAAAGATGTCAATCCAAAAGAAATTATTCAACATTTGCCTTTATTATGCAAGGAAAAAGGAATAAAATATCATGAAGTAGATTCCAAGCAAAAGCTCGGGATCGCAATTGGTCTTGGCGTTTCCTGTTCTGCAATAGCTGTAATAAATGTAGGCGATGCTGCTAAAGATATAGCTACTTTAAATTAATTTTAATAGAATAAATAAGAAAGATGGGAGACAAAAATCAAAAAAAGCAAGAAGCACAATCAGGTGCATCAAGAGGTTCTGAAAAAATTAGAGAGGCTGAGCCTGTTCCTGCAGTAGTTGAGGCAGTAGTTGGCAGAACAGGAACAAGAGGAGAAGTTACACAAGTTAAAGTTAGAGTTCTTCAAGGAAGAAATAAAGGCAAGCAAATGAGAAGAAATGTTGTGGGTCCTGTAAGAAAGAGAGATGTTTTAATTTTAAGAGAAACAGAAATGGAAGCCAGAAGATTACAAACTAAACTTCCAAAAGGAGCAAGAGAATAATGAAAACCTTAGATAATTTTGATAATCTAGTTGCACAGGGGACAAGCTCATTAAGAGACCCAAGATTAACAGTAGAATATCACGATTTACCACAAGAAACAATTGATAGATTAAGAAAATATTTTGATTCACATGGTTATGGTACAAAAGAAGCAGTAGTTGTAGATGGTTCTGCAAAGCAACCATGTCGTATATTGCATGTTTTTGGAGGTTCTTCAAAATGAAATGCTCATTCTGTAAATCTGATTTTGATATTCCATACGGAGTAACAATAGTCCAAAAAGATGGTAGCTTAAAACAATATTGTTCATCTAAATGCAGAAAAAATGCAGAAATGGGAAGAGATAATAGAAGGGTTAAATGGGTTACAAAACTTACACATAATAAGGCAAAAGCAGAAGAAAAGAAAGCTGAAAAAGAAGCCAGAGAAAACAAAAAAGAAGAAAAACCAAAAACAGAAAAAAAGGCAAAAAAGCCTAAGGAAAAAACATTAGAAAAACTTGAGAAAGAAGTAAAGAAAGAAATAGAAAAGATAGCAATTAATGACAAAGAAGAAGTTAATGAAGAAAAAGATGAGTTTTAGTTGAATTATATACTAATTTATAGATTTATTTTTAAATTAATTTTCTGATAAAAATAAGCCAAAAATCTCATTTTCCGTCGATAAACAAGCAGAAAGCTTTATAAACCAGGGTTGGTTTTTTCTTTTGAAAATGATATCAAAAGAGAGAAAAATTAGGTTATATGTGGGGGTTTTATATAAATATGGCTGAAAAATATAATGCAGAAGACATTAAAGTTCTAGAGGGTCTTGAAGGAGTAAGAAAAAGACCTGCTATGTATATTGGCTCAACAGGCAAAGAAGGCCTTCATCATCTCGTCTATGAAATAGTAGATAATTCTGTTGATGAATGTTTAGCCGGAGTGTGCAACGTTATTAATGTTATTCTAAATAAAGATGGATCTGTAACAATTGAAGATAACGGAAGAGGCATTCCAGTAGACATGCATCCTGTTTATAAAAAATCTGCAATGGAAATAATTGTCACAAAATTACATGCAGGAGGCAAGTTTGACAAAAAAGCATATACTATTTCTGGCGGTCTGCATGGTGTTGGTATCTCTGTTGTAGCTGCATTATCAAAAAAAATGTGCGTTGAAGTTAAACGTGATGGAGAAATACATATGCAAGAATATAAAATTGGGGTTCCCCAAGATAAAGTAAAAGTAATAGGAAAATGTGAAAAAGGAGTCACAGGAACAGAAGTAACATTTTGGCCTGACGAAACAATATTCTCCACAACAAAATTTGATTTTAATACTCTCGCTACAAGATTCAGAGAAATATGTTTTCTAAATGCAGGCCTAAAGATAATTTTTTCAGAAGATGGCGGAAAAAAAGAAGAGTTTCATTATTCTGGAGGAATTGTTGAATTTGTAAAATGGTTAGATAGAACAAGAAACGCATTGCACAAGCCAGTTTATTTTAAGAAAACAGGGGAAGATAATCTTGTTTTAGAAGTGGGACTAGAATACAATGATTCATATAACGAAAATATACACGGATTTGTAAATACAATCAACACCATCGAAGGAGGAACACATGTAGCTGGTTTTAAAACAGCTCTTACTCGAGTTATTAATGATTATGCAGAAAAAAGAGGTATATTAAAATCTGGTGAAAAACTTGAGGGAGATGATGTTCGTGAAGGATTGACTGCAATTCTTTCTTTAAGATTAAAAGAGCCTCAATTCGAAGGACAAACAAAAACAAAGCTTGGAAATTCAGAAATAAAAGGAATAGTTGATTCTTTAGTTACAACCTCTCTTTCCGAATTTTTTGAAGAAAATCCAACAATAGGAAAAAAAATTGCTGAAAAGGCATCTGCTGCATTAAAAGCAAGAATGGCTGCTCAAAAAGCCAAAGAGTTAGTTAGAAGAAAAAATGCTCTAGGTTCTGGTGGTCTACCTGGAAAATTAGCAGATTGTTCATCAAAAAAGAAAGATGAAACAGAGATTTATGTTGTTGAGGGTGAATCAGCAGGAGGAACAGCAAAGGGAGCAAGAAATAGGGAATATCAAGCAATTCTGCCACTAAGAGGAAAAATTTTAAATGTTGAAAAAGCAAATCCAGCAAAGGCACTTGGTTCAGAACAAATTGAAAATTTAATTACTGCAATTGGCACAGGTATTGGAGAAAGTTTTGACATCGAAAAATTAAGGTATAATAAGATCATAATTATGTCTGATGCAGATGTAGATGGTCAGCACATTAAAACCCTTCTATTAACTTTTTTTTATAGATATACCCCATTACTGATTGAACATGGACATATCTTTATTGCTGTGGCCCCTCTTTACAAAGCAAGAAAAGGCCAAACAGACCATTATGTTTATAGTGATGAAGAATTAAAAAAACTATTGGACAAAATTGGAAAGGCAGATGTTCAAAGATTTAAAGGTTTAGGAGAGATGAATGATGAACAATTGTGGGATACTACTATGAATCCTAAAACAAGAATTTTAAAACAAGTTTCAGTTGAAGATGCAGTAGAAGCTGATGAAACTTTCTCTATATTAATGGGTGATGCGGTTGAACCAAGAAGATTATTTATAGAAGAAAATGCTAAATATGCGGAGCTGGATTTATAATATGGTCAAACAAGTAAAATGTGAGTTATGTGGAGATACTTACTGCACAAAAGCAGACAAACACATTAAAATTTATTTTTGCCCTAAATGCAAATCTCATAATGTTGGTTATATGTTTAATTTGAGAAGTGTGTTTGGATTAATTCCAAAAATGAAGTGCAATAAATGCAACTATGAATCAACCATCTTCCCACAGATTCATATAAGTGAAAAAAAATTAAATAAATTAGATAAAAAATTTAAATAAAATGTATAGAATTTCAATATCAAAAGAAGGCATGCTAGAACTTTTAGCTGAAGATAATGAAGTCCATGAGTTAAATCGCGGAAACCCAAGAGAAATAGTAGTCTATAGAAAACTATACTCCCAAGGAGAAGATGGAAATTATTATCTTGAAGAACAACAAATTAAACTAGCTGACAAAAGAAGGGCAAAATGACACCAGAAGAACAAAAAGCAGAAATACAAGCAAAAAAAGAAGAAATGAAGAAAAACATAGAAGCTAAGGAACTAGTTGATGCTGAAATTTCTGGAGAAATGAGAAAAGCATACATAGATTATGCAATGTCTGTTATTGTTGCCAGAGCATTACCCTCAGCTGAAGATGGCCTTAAACCGGTTCATAGAAGAATTCTTTGGGCAATGAATGAAATGAGTTTAGAAAACAATAAACCAACAAAAAAATCAGCAAGAATTGTTGGGGATGTATTAGGTAAATATCATCCACATGGAGATATTGCAGTTTACGATGCATTAGTTAGAATGGCTCAAGATTTTTCTTTACGTTATCCATTAATTAAAGGTCAAGGTAATTTTGGATCAATGGATGGAGATCCTGCAGCAGCGATGAGATATACAGAAGCAAAAATGGCTAAGATATCTGAAGAATTATTGCAGGATATAGAGAAAAAAACCGTAAAGATGCTCGGTAATTTTGATAACACCTTAGAAGAACCAGAAGTTCTTCCTGGAAAAGTTCCAAACCTACTATTAAATGGTGCATCCGGAATAGCAGTTGGAATGGCAACAAATATGCCACCCCACAATCTAATTGATGTATGTGATACAATTATAGGGCTTATAGATAAACCAGACATAACAATAGAAGAATTAATAAAAATAATTAAGGCTCCTGATTTTCCTACGGGAGGATATGTTTCTGGTCAGATTAAAGATATGTATATAACTGGCAGAGGAAAAATAACATTAAGGGGAAGAGTAAAAACAGATGAAGACGGAAAAAACAGAGAAAAAATAATTATTTCAGAGATACCTTATCAAGTTAATAAAGCAGATTTAGTAACAGAAATAGCAAATTTAGTAAAAGAAAAAAAGCTTCCGGATGTAAATGATCTGAGAGATGAATCATCAAAAGGAAAAGTAAGAATTGTAATAGAATTAAGAAGAGAAGCTGATCCAAAATTTACAATAAATAGATTATATAAATTTACAAGATTACAAAACAGATTTGATGCAATTATGCTTGCTCTTGTAAATGGCCAACCAAAGCTTTTGAATTTAAAGCAAATTGTTGAAACTTATGTTCACCATAGAAGAAAAATGGTAAAAAAAAGAACCGAATTTGATTTAAACAAAGCAGAAGATAGATTGCATATTGTTCTTGGTCTTTTAATTGCCCAAAGAAATATAGATGAAATAATCCATTTAATCAAGAAATCTCATTCAACTCAAGAAGCGTCTGAAGCATTGCAAAAAAAATTTGAACTATCTCAAAAACAAGCCCAAGCAATTTTAGAAACAAAATTACAGCAATTAACCTCTTTAGAAGTTGAAAAATTAAAGAAAGAGGAAGAAGATTTAAAACAATTAATAAAAGAATTAAAGACAATTTTGGGTGATGAAAAAGAAATTTTAAAAGTAATTAAAAAAGAGTTACAAGAATTAAAAAGAAATTATGGAGATGATAGAAAAACAATTGTTTCCAGCTCAATCTCAGAAGATTTTGAAGAAAAAGACCTTGTAGATAAAAAGGATGTTGTTGTAACTATCACTGATAAGGGCTATGCAAAAAGAATAGATATGAAGGCTTACAAAGAACAGAATAGGGGGGGCAAGGGGGTTATTGGAACTGAATTAGCAACAGGAGATTTTGTAAAAGAATTGCTAACTTGCTCAACACATGATTACCTTTTGTTTTTCACAGATAAAGGAAAAGTTCATTGGTTAAAGGGATTTGAAATACCTGAAATAGCCAAATATGGAAAAGGCAAAGCACTAATTAATCTGCTAGAATTAAAAGAGGAGAATGTTACCTCAGTTATCTCTGTTAAAGAATTCAAGGATTATTTATTGATGGCAACTCAAAAAGGTCAGGTTAAAAAAATTGCATTAGAAGAATTTAATAATCCAAGAAAAGGAGGGATAAAAGCAATCGAATTAGAAGGGACAGGAGATATTTTAATTGGTGTTAAGCCAGTAAAAGACAAGCAAGAAGTTCTTTTAGTTACAAAGGATGGCCAAGCATGCAGGTTTAACTCTGATGATGTCCGCTCAATGGGCCGGTCTTCTTATGGCGTAACTGGAATAAAATTAGACGGAAAAGATGCTGTTATCTCTCTAGAGGTTCTACCATTGGAAAATTCAAAAGAATTTTCAATACTCACAATAACTAAAAATGGCTATGGCAAGAGAAGCGAGATAGAAGATTACAGATTAACTGCAAGAGCTGGGAAAGGAGTAATTAATCTGGCTGTATCAGACAAAACAGGAGAAGTGATAAAATCGCAATCAGTAAAAGAAAATGATTCAATTATAGTCACCACCGCAAAAGGCATTGTTATAAGAACAAATGTAAAAGACATAAGAATAATGGGTAGAGCTACACAAGGAGTAAGAATAATTAAAATCCAACAAGGAGATTTTGTTACTGACCTCGTTCTTGTTCCAAAATTAGAAGAAGTTGAAGAAAAATAATTTAGTTTTACCTTAATTAGACTAAACCTTAAATGTTACCACCAAATAAAAAACAAGCATTATTTGTCAAAAAATGAGTGAAGAAAGTCAAAACCTGATGAAAACCACTAACAAAACAACACAAAAAAGCAGAGTTTTATTAATAAAGAACCCTATGCTGAGAGCATAGGGTATTTAGTAGCTTATTAGCCCTATTACATTTATTTACTTTTATTAATACTGAGAAAATCTTCGCAGATTTTCGAGGTGTTCAAGAACTTATTAACAGAGTTCTTGACAGAACCCAACTTAAGAAGACATTAGCCAAATCTTGTGTGCAGTTTTTATTATTAATTTATCTGAAGTTATTAAAATTTTTGCGATAGCAAACAAAATCAAAAAATTTTACTCTTGCAATAATTTAACTTTAGTTACTCACATAATTTCTTCTAAGAAGTAGTTTCTTTTAGTTTTATCCCAAAAAGTTTTTGTCTTGATATTATTACTATTTTTTAAAACAAAGACAAAAACTTTTTCCCAAGGCAAGACCGGGGGGTATTAACTGAAAGTAAAGCTTATATCTCAACAACTTCGCGATCTAACTTCTTTTTAAAAATATTTATGCCCGGTTTAATATCAAATTCCTTTGATTTAAACATTGCTCGAGATAACGCAGTTAATAATATATCTATTAGGTAAGAAAATAAAAGATAGATTCCTAAATCAAAGGCAAGAGGTAGAACCTTAAATGGATTTTCAAATCCTCGATCTAACTGAAGATCGAAGAATACTAATGGATAACCTGCCTGAATTTTTAATCCGCCAACATTTCCTACAACAAAACTTCTAAGTGGAAATTGAATTAATCCAAAAAATATAACAATTGCAAAAATTCCAACCAAAATATAATTCATCCTCAAAGTAGGAATCAAATCTTCTGCTAAGAATTCTTGAAATCTTTCTTTTTTAAAAATAGAATCTGCATGTTTATACTCTAGTTCATCACCCATTTTAAATAATAAACAGATCATATTTATAAATCTGGCGATAAGCAGAAATTGTAAAGTTATCAAATATCTCCAAAAAACACAGATAGTTTACTATCACACCAATTATATGTCAGCTAGTGCTTCTCTAAGACAATTAACAAAACCCTTCTTTAAAAAACTTAGCCAATTATTGTTACAATCAGCAGAATAAAACCCATCGGGGTTTTGTGATATTTTTAAATTATCTCACCAAAACCAATTAATCTCCAATGACCTCTTATATTTCTTGCAATTCCAATAGAATCCTCTTTTAGAGGGACAATGGGAATCTTCAAGCTTATTTCAGCAACATTATTCTTAACCTTTGTTATTGTTCCAACTGTGGTAGTTGTATTAACACTTAACATAAGCAACTCGCTTAATTTTAACTGCTCAACTTTTTCATGCTCTTCTGTCCCGAGCATTGTTCCAAATAATTCAAATTTAATTTTTATTAAAGATGTTATTTCAGGCAGATTCCCAATTACTGAAACAATACATCCAGACAAAGTATCTGCCTTGGTCAATGAAGGATCTAATTCAGTTTCCAAAGCCAGGCTTCCTCCGGGAAGAGCCTCTTCTATCTTGTGCTCTCCTTTTTGCATTGAAATTATTTTGGATTTAATAGTTTGATAGTAAAACTGATTGGCTTTTTTATATGTATAACCTGGCTTTATTTCAATTTCATCTCCCACACTAAATTTTCCCTGTTTTAATGCTCCCCCTAAAACTCCGCCATGCAAATCTTTTAAATCTGTTCCTGGTCGGTTTATGTCAAAACTCCTAGCAATTAAAAAAATGGGTTTTTCATTTATTTTTCTTTCGGGAATCTTAATCTTACAAAGCTCTTCTAAAATTTTGTCTATGTTTATCTCTTGCTGTGCAGATACAGGAATAATTGGTGCATTCTCTGCAATTGTTCCTTTAACAAATTCCTTGATTTTGTTATGGCTTTCCACTGCCTGTTCTTTTGTAACAAGATCAATCTTATTCTGCACAATAATTATATTTTTTATTTTCTTTGCTTTTAATGCAACAAGATGTTCTTGAGTTTGTGGCTTAATTCCTTCAGAAGAAGAAATAACTAATATTGCTGCATCCATTATCGCTGCTCCAGAAAGCATTGTAGCCATTAACATCTCATGTCCGGGAGCATCAACAAATGTAATATATCTTAATAGCTTTCCCCCAGAATCCTTTTTTGTTGTATATTTCCCATTTTCTTCTTTTATTATTGCATCAGCATAACCCAGCTTTATTGTAATTCCTCTTTTTAATTCTTCAGAATGAGTATCTGTCCATTTCCCCGTTAGTTTATATAACAAGGTAGTTTTTCCATGATCTATATGCCCCACTATCCCAACATTTAATGTTGGCAAGTTTTGTATAATTTTGTCTTCTTCATTCATCATTATTAGAAATAGTGAGGGGTTTTAAATCTTACCATATAACTCTTTTTAAAATCACAAAATGTGCGGAGTTTAACCACAACATTTATGTTACGGATTTTTTAAGGATTAAAACAGATGAACCAATAAATCTCACTCTTTCTTTTCTTCTGCTTTTTCTTCTTTTTTCACAAATTCAGAAAACTTTTTATGACCCTCTTTTGTAACCTTCATATTAATTTGAACTATTTCTGCTGAAATTACATTACCTCTTACTGTTTTTCTTAATATAACCCCTTTTCGGTTATCATGCATTCCTATCCCTCTTTTTAATAAAACTCTCTTTAAAGCAGATCCAAGAACTTGTTTTAATCCAGGAAAACCCGCCTTATCACTTGTTCCAGTTATTTCTAATTCATATCCCTCTAAATCAGAGCTTACATCTTTCCCATGAATCTTGTCACCTATAGTCCTATCTATAAGTTCTTCACTTTCAGTTTCAAATTTAGCTGTTTTTCCTTTATCAGACACATTTATTTTAAATGCCATATTTATTGTTGCAAAATCGGGTTTATAAAGGTTATTTTCAATGATATAAATCTTTAATTATTAATTTTAACTGTTTTTTTAATGGCTGATGTGGGAAGAATAAGTGCAAGCAAGATAACAACTTATAAGGGGTGCAGTATGGCTTATTTTTTGCAGTATATAGCACATGAACAAGTTCCCGAAGATGGACGGCTTATATTCGGAAAAGCTATCCATTGGATGTTAGAAAGATTTTATGACGTAGATTATAAATCTCCAGAAAGTTTTGCTAAATTTTGGAAATATTATTGGTTTAGGCAAGTTTCCGGAGAAGGATTAAAAGGAAAACAAAGAGCAAATCTTCATCAACAGGAATTTAGATTAAAAGGAGATTTTGTTGTTAAGGTAGGAAATCATGTTACTCTTGGTCAAGATCCTGTGGGTGCATTATTTGGCTATATGAGATTAGGTGAAAATATTCTAAAGAGATTTTATTTAAGGCATAAACTCAAGCCACACCCACATGCAACAGAATATTCATTTGGAGGAAAAAAATCAGAAATTCTAGAAATTGCAGGCGTTCCGATAAGGGTAATCTTTGATAGAGTTGATCAAATGAATGGTGATTGGTATATAACCGACTATAAAACAGACAAAAGATCTCCCAAGGAAGATGCATTTACTCTTCATAGGCATCCACAATTTACACTATATAGCTGGGCTTTCAGAAAATTGTTTAATGCAGATGAAAAAGCAATTCTTTATTATCATTTAAGAAGCGGAGAGGTCTTAAAAACACATAGATCAGAGGATGATTATTCTTACTTGCAAAGATTAGTAGAGGAAGTTGCAACAGGGATAGAAAAAGATGTCTTTGTACCATTTTATGGGTTTCATTGCAATATGTGTAGATACAAAGCTGTATGTGAAAAATACTGCATTCAATATCATGGTGGTCCAAGAATTGATGATCGCGGAAAAATAAAAAGTGCAGAAACATTTGATGAATGGAATCAAGACATTCCTAATTGGATGGAGGACCAAGCAGAAGAAAGATAATAAATTTCTCTGTGTTGAATTTTTATTAGCTAAATTCCCCAAGTAACATCATGTCTTCTTTTTATCTCTGCAATCTCCTGTAAAACACAAATTTCATCTTAAGTTAAAAGCTCTTTATTGGATTTGAATTTTTTAAATTGAGTATCAGAAAGATTAGAATACAAATGTTCTCCTTTTTGCAACTGTCTTTCAAAATTAACTCCTGAAATTGAAATAGCAACTTCTTTTCCTTTTGCAACCATATGCAAATTTGTTTTTTCTTCTTGTATTGTTTTTATCCTTCCTATTTTTTCTCCATTTTTGTTTATCATTTCAATTTCTTGCTTTAATATTCCTGCTTCAACGCAAATTCCAAAAATCGCTGGATTAGAATTTCTAAAAATATACGGCAGAATTATTATTTTTGCCAAGCTTGGCAATTCTTCAAGCTTTTGTCTTTCTATTTCTTTTTGTTTTTCTTCTCTCAACTCTTCAAAATCTTCAATTAACTTATAAACAATATTATTAAAGATTATATTTTTATTAATCTCTTTTTTAAGATCCTCATCATAATTAATATTAAATGCCAGGAGGAATTTATCTTCATCAGGAAGATTATTTAGGAAAGCAATATCTTTCTTTGAGATATTGCCTATTCCTGCTTTTATTACCTTGATCTGCTTCTGATGAAGCAGAAACAATAGTGCTTCTAAAGAACCAAGAGATTCTGCTTTTACAAAAATTCCTTTATTATCCAGATGAATGCTATCGCAGATCTCGTTTGAAAATTCTTCTTCAATTTTATTCAGATTATTATTTAAGATTTGAAATGGCATCCCCGGTAAGATTTCTTCTTTTGATGTAATCTGCATCCTTATTCCCGATGCTGCACGAATTATCTCAACGGCCTTAAAACCCTTATTTAAAGAAAGTGCCTCTTGTATTGACCTAATTTTTGTTACAATAGGCTTATTAAAACTTGCAATAACAATCTCGTCATTTATTTTTAACTCTCCGTCATATAATATTGACTCCAAAAAATTAATTGATTTTTCTTTTTTAACTTCTAAAACAACACCCCTAGCCTCTTTCTTAACTGCAATCTGATTTTTAAGGAATTTTTGAGATAATGCAACCAAAATAGCAATAATCTCTGATACCCCCTCTCCAGAACGGGCAGAGCAAGGAACAATTGCTATATTTTTAGTAAAATCTTGGATCTTTGTATATAACTCTGGATTTAATCCGTGAGAGTTCAAGGCAGAAATAATTACATACATTTTCTCATCAAAATCCTGTTTTATTCTCATAGCCTGTTTATCATAATTTTCAAAGAAAAATTCTCCAGATTGCCATCCGGAAATGTTATCTATCTTATTAAATGCAATTACAAAAGGGGTTTTATTTGATTTTAATATTTGAATTGTTTCAATTGTTTGTGGCTTCAATCCCTCATTTATATCTATCACAAGAATAGCTATGTCTGCTAGGCTTCCTCCCCTCTTCCTTAAATTTGTAAAAGCTGCATGACCTGGAGTATCTATAAATAAAAAACCGGGAATTTCAACAGGGATTTTAAACTTTTTTAATACTCTGTCTGCTCTTTCAATTATCTTTTCCTTAGGAAGGGCTGTAAAAGAAATTTTTTGTGTTATTCCCCCTGCTTCTCCGGCAGCTACACTAGTTCCTCTAATTTTATCAAGCAAGCTTGTCTTTCCATGATCTACATGACCGCACACAGTAACGATTGGTTGGCGTATTTGTCGTTCCATCTAAACTATATGAGAAAGAGATTTTTAAAGGTTAATATAGATGAATTAGTAAAATCATCTGATAACATAAATATAAAGATATAAAAACATAATCAATTCTACAGATGTATGCAAAAAATAAATTTAAATGGTCTTGCAAAAGATTTAGTTTCATTAGGAGGAATTCCTTTTTTTATCTTAGTTCTAACAAGAGTATGGATTCTACACAATTTGCATTATTTTATTGAATTTTTTATCTCGGGAATTATTTTTATATTTATTACACTTATATTTAAAGCAGAACTATATTCTGGCTTGTCTTTAGTTGTTTTAGTATTCACAAGCATTCATTATAATGACCTTGCATTTACAATAGTCGCAAGCATTGCTTATATACTACTAATCGTTTCATTAATCTACTTGAAAAAAGATAAAAAATCGGTTTTCCTCGGAGTTCTATATGCAGGAATTATATGTCTAATTTTATATCTATTTAACAAAGGAATATTACACATATGAAATCAGAAAAATTAAAGCAACTTGAAGAAAAATACAATCTAGAACTTGACAAAGCAATAGAAAAAATAAAAAAAACCAGTCCAAAATCAGTCCTCCTACAATTTCCAGACGGATTAAAGCCATATGCGACAAATTTCGTTGATCTTTTTCAAGAAGATTTTCCAAAAATTCAATTCAAAATCTGGCTAGGCTCATGTTATGGAGCATGTGACCTACCAAATACAAATTGCAATTTGATTATCCAATTCGGGCATGCGAGATGGAAATAAAAAACTTATTGATTTAATTGATGGGCTTCAACTTTATATCCCCTCTTTTCAAAACACCGAATTAATCCATCCCCATGATCTCTACCCACATTAACTGCTATTCTCTTATCAGAATTTCTTTCTAAAACTTCCAGAACTCTATCAGCAATAATCTCGTTTCTTGAAGATATTATACTTAAATCTTTAGGCATATGAACAATACTTTTGCAAGGTAAATATCTTAGTGGCAAACCTGCAAAATATAACTGGGGTGCAACTGCAATACCCCCAACCCCCGCAATACCTAATGCAATATTTTCCTGAGTAGAAAGGCCTTCTCTTTTTCCATTAGAGTATTTTTCTAAAAATTCAACAGGCACTGATTTGCTTTCAGCAGTATCTACAAGATCTGGATAATTATAACCTGCTCCTGCACAAAATGGCCTTATTGCCTGAACAACCAACTTTTCTGAAATTGGGATCTCACTTCTTGAATTAACCATTACTCCTTCAGAAACAAGCAAGTCTGGTTTTCTGTTATCTAAATATAAGCTAATAAAATTATGAGATGCCTGATTATACTCGTGAATCTCCCGAACCAAATCAAATCTAGTTTCCAAACCACCTTTTTTTAAAACAACCTGAGAAATTTCAACATTATTTAACTTAAGATTTTGGGATCTATCTCTTGTTAAATTATAATGACCCAATGATAAAATACCACATAAAGCATATGTTGCTGCAAATGATTTTATTCTAGTTAATAATGATCTTTTTTTAGATTCCCTTTTTTTATGAGCGGCTAATTCATATACTCCAGAAAATATATTTCCTAAAATAAGTGTAGAAGCTAAAACAGGAGAAAATAAGCCCCCCACTATCAGAGGAAATCTTAAACAAGTCTGAGCAGTGGAATCTATTGTATCATAAATCCAGCAAGGATCATTATCAGTTAATCTTGATTCAGAAGGCATTGCAAAAGTATAAACCACACTATTTAAAAATTTCTCCCCAACAATTCCAAAAACTTCTTCAACTTTAGAAACTTTATTTTCCATAGTTTAACCGTGTTCTTCAGATATTTAAACCTTACTATCTGTTACTACCTAAAAGATATAACATACACCTAAAACAACCTTTAAAAATACCCTCTGCTTCTATGGCTTATGAAAAAGAGTTTACTAATACTAATAATTTTGCTGGTTTTGACAGCCACATTAGCAAGTTCAGCAGATCTAACTGAAAAGCAAAAGACAATTGTAATGTTTTTTTATGGAGATGGTTGCCCACATTGCACAAATGTTGAAGATTCTGGAATATTTGAAAGAATTCAATCAGATAATAACATAATTCTAAAGAAATATGAGATATATCATAATACAAGCAACTCACAATTATTCATAGATCTGTCGACAAAATTAGGTATATCTGAAATAAATAGGGGGATACCCCTTGCAATTATAGATTGTAATGGCAATTTATCTTATCTAGAAGGAGACAAAAAAATAATATCAAATTTAGAAAAACAATCAAAAAAATGTGAAGGAATGCAAATAGGTCCAGAACCAAATCAAATAAAAATTACACTTGGGGCAATTGTTATTGCCTCATTAATTGATTCAATAAATCCGTGTGCTTTTGGCGTCCTGATTTTTTTAATGATATCTTTATTAAACATCGGCTCTGCAAAACGTGCCCTGAAGGCAGGATTGCTTTATTCCCTTGTTGTTTTTATTGTTTATTTTCTATCTGGCTTAGGATTATTCCAAATAATGCAAACCTTAATTCCAGTAATTAAATATGTTCATTTTGCATTAGGTCTAACTATCCTTGTTTTAGGTTCAATTCAGTTATTAGATTGTATCTTTCCTGGAAAATTTATCAGTTTAAGAATTCCTCCAAGTGGAAAACCAATAATAGAAAGAATCGCTCAAAGAGGAACAATCCCAGCTGTAATGCTACTAGGAATAATTGTTTCGCTGTTTGAATTACCCTGCACAGGTGGAATTTACATTGCAATCTTAACAACAATGTCTATAAACAAAACATTTGCCTTAGGCTATCTTTTATTATATAATTTAATCTTTATCCTTCCGTTAATTGTAATAACGTTGATAATCTATAAAGGAACAAATCCAGAAACATTGCAAAAATGGACATCTAATGAAAAAATCTGGATGAAACTTGCCTCTGGCCTTATTATGCTCTCATTAGGGATATACATATTAGTAAGTTCTTAATGTCAAAAACTTGGGGTTAAAACCCCGAGCGTGTTTTGAGTTTTTGAGCACACCAGAAATTTTGTTGTTTTAAATTTCTGGATGCCTCGAAGATTGTAAATCTTCTCAGCCTCAAAAATGCCTTTGCTTTCTTCGGGCTAAAGCCCAGAAGCGTACGCAAAGAGCATTTTCTCAGTGTTAATTGCTACAAGCACAGCACATAAATCTTTTTATATCTTTTAATCTTATCAAAAATATGGGAATACTTAGCTGGCTATCTAGTTTAGGAAATAATACACTATACTATCCTGGATGCCTAACAAAAATTGCATTAAAAGATAATTTTGAAAATTACAAAAAAATTTTCAATTTGCTAGGAATAGATTTTATTATGCTCTCTCCTGAAGAAGCTTGTTGTGGCTTGCCTGTTCTGAATGCAGGCTATAAAAAAGAAGTTAAGCAACTTGCTAAGAAGAATTTTACCCTCTTCCAAAAACAAGGCATAAAAAAAATTATAACAAACTGCCCCTCTTGTTATCATATGTTTAAACATGAATATCCAAAAATAATCAAAGAATGGGATATAGAAGTAGAACATGCAACTCAAACAATTTTAAATGCATTAAAAAATAAAAGTCTTTCAAGTTATCCTACACGAGAACAAGTTACATATCATGACTCCTGCCATCTTGGAAGATATTGCGGAATCTATGATGAACCTCGCCAAGTAATAGAACTCCTTGGGGGAGAGATAATTGAAATGAAACATAATCGTGAAAATGCAATATGTTGCGGAGCAGGCGCAGGTGTAAAGGCTAATTTTCCAGAACTTGCAAAAAACATTGCAAAAACAAGGCTAAAAGATATGCCTGCTCAAACAGATGTAATCATCTCTGCATGTAGTTTATGTGCATCAAATTTGCAGTCAGCCAACCAAGAAATAGAAAGAAAAATAAAATCAGAAGAGTTCTCCCAATTTGTGTTGAGAAAACTCAAAGAAGGAAAATGATCCAAAATAATCCGAAGCTAATCAGGGCATATGAATCAGATGCAAGCCAAATTACTGGCCAAGCATCTCAAGTAATAATTCCAGAAACATTAAATGAATTACAAGAAGCAATCAAGCTAAATTCAAGAATAACTATCCGTGGAGGAGGCACAGGCCTATCGGGCGGAGCTGTTCCAAATGGGGGAATTATTATAGATATGTCAAAATTAAATAAAATCAACGAATTTAATAAAATAAGAAAAACAATTGAAGTTGAAGCTGGAGTTATACTCGACGAATTAAACCAATTTTTAGAATTAAGTAATTTAGAATTTCCTGTCCAGCCATCAAGCCATGAAACTTGCACAATCGGAGGAATGATAGCAACAAATGCTGTTGGCTCAAGAGCAATTAAGCATGGCAGAACATCAAACTGGATTGAATGGCTTGAAATTATAGACCCTGCTGGAAAACTACAAAGGAAAAATAAGTCAGATATTAGTGATTTCTCTGGACTAGAGGGAATTTCAGGAATCATTTACCGGGCTTGCTTAAAATTATCAGATAAAGTTTATAGAACAGCAGACATAATTGAAAAAGACGAAATAACAAAAATAATAGACCAAGTAAAAGCATTAAAAAGGAATCAGAATGTCAGTATGATTGAATTTTATGATAGAAGAGTTTCTCAAATGCTTGGATTAGGATATAGCTATCATCTACTAATAGAGTATGAATCTGATGAAGGAAAAATCACAGGTGGAAAATACAAGCAAATAATGGCAATTAGAGACAATGTTTATCCTCTTTTAGCCTGTGATGGCAATAACATTATAGAAGATCCAAAATTATTTTTAGATAAAATTCCAGAACTGATAAGCTGGCTAGAAAATAATTCCATACCTGTCTTTGGACATATTTCAGTAGGTATTTTGCATCCATGTTTTTGCGGAAAAAATAAAGATAAAATTCCAGACATGATGCGCCTTGTTAAAAGGCTTTCGGGCCAGGTTTCAGGAGAGCATGGCATAGGCTTACTTAAAAAACAATATCTTGAAGAGCAAGATAAAAAGCTGATAAAAATCATAAAACAAAGAAATGATTTTTTAAATAAATTTAATATAGGAAAGGTAGTTGATTAAGATGGAAAAAAGCAAAACAAAAGCAATAATTTTTGATGCAAATGTGCTAATAAAAGAAGATGCAGTTAAATGCCGTCATGTTATTTCTGTAAAATTTGGGTTAAATGAGGAAAAGTTTAAAGAGTATGCAATCAAGAACCTGCCTCTATCATACATAGGAAAATTAGATTATACTGAATTTTTTAATAGTCTAATAAAAGAACAAGGAGTTAATGCAGACTGCAACCTAATAATAAAAGAATGGATTAAAGCAAGAAACAGATTTTCAAGGATAAATAATAGCTTAGTAAAAAAAATAAAAGAGTTGAATAATCAACTAATTTTTGGGTTATTAACTAATTCTACAAAATTAAATGATAAGGCCGTTGCAAGAAAGATAATTTATAGATTGTTTCCATTTAAGATTATATCTTATCTAGTTAAGTGCAAACAACCAGAAAAAGAAATTTACGAAATACTAATAAAAAAGCTTAAGAAAAAGCAAATTAATCCAAATGAAATATTATTCATAGGTCATAAAGAGGAAAATCTCAGAGAAGCTGAAAAATTAGGAATGAAAACCCACTTATTCACAGATAATAAATCACTAATACTTGGGGACTAAAATGCAAGAAAACTTAATTGAAAACGCACTTAAAACAAAACAAAAAAGAAAGCTAAAAGTAGAAGAGATAGAAGCAAGAAATATTGCTGAAGAAATTCAAGAGATAATTGAAAAATGTATAAAATGCGGAATGTGCAAGTCTCTATGTCCTGTATTTTTAACAATGAGAGAAGAATACCTCTCACCAAGAGGCAGAACAATTTTAATGCTTAATAAAGAGTTTGATGAAATTTTTTTCAAATGCAATTTATGCAAAGCATGTGAGAATAAATGCCCCCTAAAATTAAAAGTTTGGGAAGCTATCAGAAAAGCAAGAGAAGTTTTAAATTTAAAGAATAAACAATTAAAAGGCAATAAAGAAATGATCAAAAATGTCAAAGAAACAGGCAATCCTTTTGGGAAAAATCCAGAAAAAGCAGGGAAGTTATATTGCTGCTAAACTCTTTTCCCATACTCTTGCTTAATGC
>Ga0172375_10001366_pt1 | contig 39318 bp, 31 predicted proteins | sample LakKiv1m_FD_114537 | JGI IMG/M metagenome (GOLD analysis project Ga0172375, IMG submission 114537) | Freshwater microbial communities from Kabuno Bay, South-Kivu, Congo - kab_092012_11.1m | ecosystem: Environmental > Aquatic > Freshwater > Lake | place: Democratic Republic of the Congo... | reverse complement strand
GGAAGCCGAAAACCCAGAAGCGTCCCCTAGTTTTTCTCTAGTTCAAGAATGTAACGCTATTTATAGCAATAAGTTATGTTCCTGATTACTAGTTTCAAAACCCAGAAGCGTCCCCTAGTTTCCCCTAGTTTCCAAATTTTGCATGGAGGACGCCCGAGGAAGCCGAAAACCCAGAAGCGTCCCCTAGTTTTGTTTCCCTAGTTTTCCCTAGTTTTCAAAACCCAGAAGCGTCCCCTAGTTTTTCAAAGAGAGAAAATTAGTTCTTGACAAAACTAATAGCTTATGCTATAAGTACTATCTATATATAGAAATTACAGAAAGATATAATAAGTAGTAACTATCAAGGACAAAAAATGGATAAAAAATTTATTTCTGCTCCGGAAATCGTAAGCGCACTCCATATTTCTTACCAGACGCTTAATTATTACACGAATCTTGGACTGCTCTGTGCGGTAAAGAAGAGAGGGAATAAGCGGTTCTATCTGGAGAGTGAGGTGCGCGCTAATTTAGGAAAGATCCAGAAATTAAAGAATGAAGGATATACCTTAAGGTTGATTCGCTCAATAATCCATACAAAATGAGCTATTTTAAAATACTCGGATTTGAAAAAGAACCTTTTTCCACCAGTCCCGACCCGGCTTTTTTTTATGAGTCTAATGAACATCGTGCCGCTATTCTTCGGTTGATAATCGAGATTCGGCTTAGGCGCGGCTTGAGCGTGATACTTGGCGATGTCGGCACGGGCAAGACCACGCTTTCGCGAAAACTTTTTCAGATGCTTAAAGAAAGGGAGGATATAATTTTTCACATGCTTCTTGATCCGACCTTTGATACCGAAAAAGATTTTCTAGATTCATTAGCCAGGACGCTTGAGATTGAAGTGTTATCTGCGGATCCCACAGTCCTAGATTATAAAGAAGCGATCAAGAAGTATTTATTCTGGAAGGCAGTAGAAGAGAATAAGACGGTTGTTCTTTTGATTGATGAAGCCCAAAAATTAAACACCTTGACCCTGGAAAATTTGCGCATCCTTTTAAATTATGAAACTAACGAATTTAAGCTTCTGCAGCTGGTTTTTTTAGCGCAGATGGAATTGCTCCCTAAGATAAGAGAGATGAAAAATCTCTGGGATAGGGTAAGCCTAAAGTATGTAATAAACCCGCTTGATGAAAGCGAGACGAAGGAGATGATCAATTTCAGGCTTACTGCCGCAGGATACATCGGGCTGCCGGAATTTTTTACTGATGATGCGATCATGGCCGTTTACCGTTATACACATGGTTACCCGCGCAGGATAGCCATGCTTTGCCATAACGCCCTGAAAGAATTAGTGCTGCAGAATAAACCGGTGGTAGATTTTAGAATTATACATGATTTAATTAACAAAGATACGAAAGTAAATGTTTATTGAAAATATCCTGACTATGCCTAAAGATAGCCCTACGCCTGAAGAGAAGCTTTTAAGGATAATTGAGAATGGGCCGGCAAGAACAGACAAGGTTATTCCGGCCATTAAACCCAATTCCCTAAAACAGATGCTTGCCACGTTAAAGATCCGCGCCTTCAATAAAGATATCTTAAAGCAGATCAAGCTAGCCGAAATTAAGAAAATCATAGTTGTTCTTTGCGTGATAATCACGCTAATTCTAATCACTGATTTTATAAGGTCAGCAAGCAGTTTCCATAAACGTTTTGACAGGCTTGTTAAAAATAAGGGGACTGTTTTACGGGATGAAGCGGGGGATGCTAACTTAAAATCGGGGCTTACTGACGTAGTGGCTTTTACGCAAAACCGGAATCTCTTTTCTTTTACGCCGCCTAAGGCTCAAGCCGTTATAGGCGCGCAGGATATTCTTTCAGGCGAAGATTTGAAGCTTGTGGGCGTTCTTTGGTCGAATGCCCCGCAGGCGATGATTGAGAATACTAAGGAGCAAAAAACATACCTTCTTAATACCGATGACCAGCTAGGCGAATTCAAAGTAAAACAGATTCTGAAGGATAGGGTTGTGCTTGAGACGGGCGGGCAGGAGAAGCTATTAAGGTAAGAGGGGAAATGAGAAAAGTATTATTAACCATATATATTTTTGTTTTTGCAATTTCGGGTTTTTATCCAATTCATCAGGTTGATTTTGCTAGCGCTGCTTCGGATACGCAGCCAGCTTCCCAGCCAACCGCCCAACAGGCTATGCCGGAGCAGCCCTATATCTCAGCTGGAATGCCGCCGGCCGGACAACCCCAGCAAATGGGCATGGGTACAAACCAGCTCGGCTCTATGCCACAGCAGGCAGTGATGCCTGTAGCACCGGCGCTGGAAACCCAGCAGGCAAATCAAAGCATTGGTATTGCCTCAACGGCCCTTAGTGAAGAAGAAATTAGTAACAGTATTAAGGTAGATGCTAAAGAAAAGATTTCGCTTGACCTCAAAGGCATTGATATTAATGAACTATTCAGGATCCTCTCTTTAAAAATGAACATAACTATTGTGCCTAGCAAAAGCGTGGCCGGCAGGGTAAATATATTCCTGAATAACCTTACATTTGACGATGCCCTTGATGTCATACTTATCAGCCAGGACTTGGCTTGCGATAGAAACGGCGATATTATCAGCATTATGACCTCCTCGGAATTTGAGAGGCTTTACGGAAAAAAGTACAACGAAAAAAGGAAGATGAAGTCCGTAAAGCTTAGTTACGCCAAGCCCGCCACTGTGTTTAACGCGCTCGCCCAGATAAAGTCTGATATCGGCAAGCTTATTGTTGATGAGGCATCAGGCACTATTATACTAATAGATACTCCCGAAAAGATTGATATTATGGAGAAGACGGTTTTGGAGCTTGACGCGCCTCCGGCAATAGAAGTATTTGATATCAAATATGCCAAGACAGCTGATATTAAAACTCAGCTTTCCACCGCTCTTACAGCCGGTGCCGGGGAGATATATACGGATGAGCGGGCGAGTAAGGTTATTGTATCAGATCTTCCGGATAAGATGCGTAAGATTAAGCGTATGGTAAAAGCATTTGACGAACCTTCGCGTCAGGTCTTTATTGAGGCGGAAGTCTTTCAGCTCACGCTTAAGGATGAATTTGATAGCGGAATCGACTGGAGCAAGGTATTGAGTAAAGACTTGGGTGATGGGAATATGAAAGGCGTTTTTCCCGTAGCGCCGTCGTTTACGCCCTCGCCACTTATGAGTACGAATTATTGGCAGTTGGCAGTCGCTATCTTAAACAAAAATGGCTTTAACGCAACTCTTAAATTGCTCTCTGCGTATGGCGATACAAAGATCCTATCGCGTCCGAGGATTTCCGTAGTGAACAACCAAGAAGCCAAGATAATGGTCGGTACCCGCGATGCCTATATTACCCAGAGCCAGAGCCAGAGCTCTGATACTACGGTTACCGCTGAGAATGTCCAATTTATCGATGTCGGGGTGAAGTTGAACGTTACCCCTACGATAAATACAGACGGCTATGTAACAATGAAGATAAAGCCGGAGGTTAGCACAGTCCATGAAACGATTACAACGGCGCTGGGCAGCCGTATCCCTATTGTCGAGACTTCCGAGGCGGAAACAACGGTTAAGGTCAAAGACAACACCATGATTATGATCGCCGGGATGTTGAAAGATGAGAAGCGCGATGACCGGTCCGGATTTCCGTTTCTTGCCAGGCTTCCGTTCCTGGGGCTAATTTTCGGGACGCATTCCACTCTTAAGAAGAGGACCGAGATAATAGTGTTTATTACTCCGCATATTATTACAGGAGATGCGACTCCTTCAGGCAGCGAGTTCGAGCGATTAGTGCCCCCGGATATTGTCCCTGATGATATTGAGGTCATGATAATAAAGGATAAGGTCAATGCTATCCGTCCGCAGGGAGAAAAGAAGCCCGCTGATAATACTTTTTATCAGGAGCCTATAGCAGTAAAACAGGAAAATGCCGGCGTATTGCTTAAGATGAAAGGCATGAAAGATGTTAAATAAAATGCGCTATTTTTATATAGGCATCAAGCTTTTTTTAATTTTAGCTTTAATTTTTATTTTTGCCCCTCTGGCTTTTTGCCAAGGCCAGCCTCAGGCGCCAAAAGAAAATAAGCCTTCTTTGAAAGAGGCCGGGGAGCAATCGGCAAATGAATTGGCTATGGCGAAGGAGTTAACCAAGGCCAATATGTTTAACCTGGAGTTTGAAGAAAAAACCAGGCTTTTGGAAAAAGAAATAGCGTCTATTAAGGATAGCTTAGCAAAGGCAAAAACATACAACTTACAGCTTGAAGAAAAAGTCAAGGAGCTGTATTTGAGGCGGCAGGATTACGACCGTTTTAAGAGCGAGGCGGAGAATTTAGGGGTAGCTTTGGAAAAATCAAATAAAGAGAGAATCGCCTTAAAAGATAACAACTCCCTGCTAATAGAAGAAAAAGCGGCGCTTGTTTCTCAGATTAGCGTTTTAAAGGATGAAACGAGGACAAAAGAAGCATATCTGTACCGGGAGTTCGGCGCCGCCTGCGTAAAGGCAAAGATGCAGGGTATTGCCTTCGACGCTTATTTAAAATCAATCTCCCTTAATCCCGATGACGCGCAGGCCAATTATGAATTAGGCCTCCTCTATAAGGATGAGAGAGGGGATAATCAGAAGGCAGTAGAACATTTAAAAAAATACCTTAAGCTTAACCCAAAAGCGGAAAACCGCAAAGAAGTAGAGTACCTTATCAAAATGATTTCAGAAAGCCTTAATTTTGTTGATATCGAAGGAGGGGGTTATTATTAAGCATGAACGCGGAAAACAGCAAGGAGCATAAGGCGGCAAGAAGGCTTATTTTTATTATCTTATTGTCCTGGGCGGCAATTCTGATAATGGCCGGATTCTTTATTTATTTTGCGCTGATAAACGCAAATTTAAAAAGGGCCAACACGCTCTTTGGGGAAAAATTTATGCAGATGTCCGGCGAATTGCAGAAGTGCCGGGATTCGCATACGGCAAGCGATATTGCCGAGGCCAACGCTTTAGAATTTGTGGAGTGGCAATTCGTAGTCAGGGAACAGTCTTTGCGGTTAGCCCGGCGGCTGGAGGAGGAAATCTCCAAACAAAAGGAGACCAAGAAAAATTACCCGCTCCTAAACGCCATGCACTATAACTTAGGGATCAGTTACATTAATGCTATGGATTTTGCTTCCGCGATTGCCGAGTTTCAAAAGGCCCTGAAATACAAATCCGACGATAAATGGAGTTTTTATAATCTTGGGCTTTTATATTCTACCTATTCTCAAGATATCCGCAAGGCAATAGAAAATTATAAAAAGTTTCTTTCTCTTGAGCCAAGAGATGAGCTTGCTGAAACCGTGAGGCAAAGGATAGAGAGTTTAACTAACGGAAAGGCAAGATGAAAAATAAAAAACTTATTTTTATAATTGCTGGCGCGCTTATCGGAATCATTTTCATCTTCGGATTAGTAAAAATCAATGAGCTTAATCGTAAGCTCTCGACGATGAAGATGCTCGCCGATAAGGATCAAAATGAGGCAGAGCGCCTGCGAGCGGAGAAAGACAAACTCTCTAAAGAGAGAGATAAGCTGCAGGCGGACGCGGTTTCTTACCTTGCGTCTAACAGCCAGCTGCAGGATGATAAGGAGCGGCTGGAGAAGAATATCAACGACTTTAAAAACATCCTGGGAAATAAAGATGCGGAGCTGCAGCTTGTTAAAGGACGCATGGAGAAGATCGAGAAGGCGAATAAAGAAGAGAATGCCGAATTTTCCGCTAAACAAAAGGCAGAAAAGGCCCATCTTGAGAATAAAGTCCGGGAGCTTGAGGGGGCCCTTAAGAAAGAAAAGGGAGCCTACTTTTACAATCTCGGCGTAATATACGCAGAACAGGAGAAATATCAGGAGGCGTTCGACGCTTTCAGGAAGTCGCTTCAGTTTGACCCTGAGAATGCCGAAGCGCTTTATAACATAGCTATTTTATATGAAAAATCCGAAGATAACCCCAAAAAAGCCGTAGAATGTTATAAGAAATTACTTCAGCTTAACCCTAAGCCCGAAGACATTAATGAGATAAAAGAGGCTATTAAAAGGCTCGAGCAGCAATAAATGACGAAAAATGTCCAAACTGGATTTTATGCTAAGAAATGTCCAATCTGAAGCAAGAGGGACGGGTAAAGAATGAAAGTAATATCCGGTATTATCGTGCTTGTTTTGTTGGTTGCCTGTTTCTTGATTTATTACCACAATTTTCAGCTTCATAGGTCACTGGTTGAGCTGAAAAACAGTGAAGAAAGGCAGTTCCGTGAGGCGGCAATAAAGGAACGCGAACTTATAAATCAGGTTTTGTCTGAAAAATATAAAGCTGATATGGCATCTTACCGTATTCTGATTAAAAGGGTGGAAATGGAAAAAAAGCACGTAAAAGAGCTTGAAGAGAAAATAAAATCCCGGGAAGGGGCGGAAAAATGAGCTTGCCTGCCACGCATGCTTGCAATTTTTCCGATTCTATGTTATACTTGTTACTAGAAGAATATGAAAATTTAACGAAAAGGCAAACCCTGAGTAATCAGGGGGCGCAAAGTCGTGCGTCCTTAATAAAGGATAGGCAGATTGCCGAAATAAAAAAGTTTCACGGATCTCAGGCACTGCCTGGGATTTTTTTTAGAAATTTGCAATAGTGCGGGGCATCAAGCAGGAATGCGGAGGAAAAAATGAACCGAGTGCCACGAGAACATATAAACGGAGCGGTATTCTACGTAACCAGCAGGGCGGATGACAACAGAGAGCTCTTTAAGAATGACGCGGATTACGTAAGTTATGCCGGGCTGCTTAAGAAATACAAAGAGCAGTACGGCTTTAAGCTCTTCGCCTTTGTGTTCATGCCTACCCACCTGCACTTGCTCATCGAACTAAAGGAAGGCTTAAGCATTTCCGATATCATGCACGATTTAAATTCCAATTACATAAAATATTTTAATTCCAGGTATCAGAAAAAGGGGCACCTCTTCCAAGAGAGAAGCAAGATAACCATCGCGGAAAAAGAAAACTACCTGCTTGCGCTTACATCCTACATCCATCTTAATCCGCAGGCGCTTGATATAACAAAGAACGCGGCAGATTATGTTTACAGCAGTTACTCTCTTTACCTTAATATACCCCTTAAGATTCCCGGCGTTGCTTTAGATATGGGACAGGAAGTAAAAGAGGCGTTGGGCCTGTTAAAGGGTAGGCCATACGCGGATATTATAGCACCCGCGGATATGAAATTTCTTGCCGAAGAAATAAAAAAGAAAAGTATTTTGGGCTCGGCTGAGTTTGTAGCGATGATAGAGCGGAAACTTGTCGAACCAAAGGTGCAAGCCGTTCTTCGCGCTGGCGTTAAGCCAGGAAAGCTTGTTTATGCCGCTGGGCTCTTTGCAGCCGCGCTGATAGTTATCATGGCCGGCCTTATAATGCAGGGAATAAAGGCGTGCAATGCTTACAAAGAAGAACTTGCGCGCAGTAACGCGGAAATCAGCCAGCGCCTGAGCGCGGAGAAGCAGAATATTTCCCGCGACCTTGAAGAAAAATACCGCGCGGACCAGGTTTCTTACCAGGCAATGGCAAAGCGCCTGGAGCTTGAGAAAAAGAGGATAGCGGAGCTGGAAAAAAAGGCTAAATAGCGAGCCGGAGGACTAAGATGTACTGGAGAAAGATTTTAGCCATAATTGTTGCGGAGTTGATGCTTGTGGGGCAGATCATAGGCCCGCTTTCAGGCATCTCCTTTGCCGATACCAACGAGACCTTTAGCCAGACAGACTGGTCAGGGGGCTCTTCGGGTTCGTCTATACAGCATCCGACTAACAAAACCGGCTGGGATAAATACCAATCCAAGCAAGACTATGCGGATACCAGTTCACCGGGAAAAGCAATGATGTCCGGAGAAACCCTTCCGCTTACCGACACAACCGATACTAATTTTCAGCAAGGCACCCGCGACAAAATTAATATTGTAGGCACAGGCTCCGGTGCATCCCTTGTCTTAGATGATACTCTTACCGATCCTTTTGTGAGCAATCTTAAGCAGTGGACATCCCTGCCGGAGGCGCCGGCATTGCAGGACTGGTCGGCATATGTAAAGGCGGGGAGCTATATCTATGCCTTATGGGATAAGAACGTCTTTGGCAGATACTCGATAGCAGACGACAACTGGGAATTTCTCGCTGGGATACCCGGGCCGCATGGCTTCGGAGCAAGCCTTGTTTATCCGGGGACAGGGGATTTTATTTACGCAACCCGTGGCGGCGGCTCAAAGGAATTTTATAAATATTCCATTAACGGTAATGCCTGGACAAAACTGAAGGACCTTGATTATAATGTTGGCTACGGAGGAAGTTTAGCCATAAAAGGGGACCAAATCTTTTGCGTGGTTGGCAGTGTCACCAGAAAGTTTTGCGTATATAGCATCACCGATAATTTATGGGCATCGCTCGCTGATATTACGACTACAGATGTCGCACTCAGAAGCTCGCTGGTGTACCACCCCAATTCAAGCGATTACCTTTATTTAGGGCACGGACAGGACAGGACTAGTTTTTCCAGGTATCGGATTTCAACCAACACCTGGGCAAGTATTACTCCTGCCGCTCCCATATGCATTGCTGACCTCTGCTATCCGGGAACAGAGGACTATCTCTATGCCTGGTATGCTAATGGTAACACCAGTAAAGGATTTGCCCGTTTTTCTTTAACCAGCCAGACCTGGGAATACTTAGGCGCTCTTCCTATATATCCTTATAGAGGCATACTTTTTTATCCCGGCGCAGGGGTAAAACTAAAATACCTTTCCGCGGGGAATTATATTCACCCGTTGAATTTTGATACCTCAAGCCTTAAATGGGATGAGCCAGTAGGCCTGCCTGCTTATGGAAGCCACGGTTACGGTCTTTGTTCCGACGGCGGAGATTATATTTATACTCCCCGCGGCGATAATGGCACGGAGTTTTACCGCTATTCCCGAAGCGAGAATAAGTGGGTAGGCAGGGCAAGCGCGCCCTGGAGGGTTTATTACGGAAGTTCCATGGTCTATTCAGACGGCTATGTTTATTGTACCCGCGGCTATGCAGACGTGGGTTTCGCCAGGTACAACCCTTCTACAAATTTATGGGAAACTCGGACAAATACGCCGGCTACTATCGGCTACGGAGGTTCGTTAGCAGTTGCGGGAAGTTATATCTACGCCTTTAGAGGCGCGAATACCGTAAGTTTCTATAGATATCACTCTGCACCTAATACCTGGGATGATGCGGTGGTAGAGGATGCGCCGGCTACTGTAGACTCGGGTGGTGCGCTCTGTTACCCCGGCACAGGCGATTTTATCTATGCCTCAAGAGGAAACAATACCCAGACCTTCTGGAAATATTCCATCCCCGCGAACACCTGGACACCGGTTGCAGACGCGCCCTTCCGCTTTTTATACAAGGCAAATTTAGTTTACCCGGGAACAGGAGATTATATATATGCCTTCGGCGGAAGGGACTATAATTTCGCCAGGTATAATTTTAGCACAGATGCCTGGGAGCTTCTTGACCCGACTCCCTACTGGCAGTATTATTATAACGGCGCAACAGTAGTAGGCAACACCATTTATCATACCTATGGCTATTCTACCACCGAAATGAGTATGTACACCTATGATATCACAACAGGGAAATGGTCTAACCGCTGGGTAAATACTTTCAGCCCTGCCTACGGAAACATTGTCTACCCCGGGGGAGACAATGTGTATATGTTCTACGGAAACAACTCTTACCTTATCCCGAAATACTCTTTGGCAGAAAAAAAGTGGATCGGCTTTATCAAAGCGCCCTTTGAATTGGGCTATGGCACAAAGGCATGTTATCCGGGAAGCGGAAACTTCATCTATGTCATAGAAGGAAGGACGAGCAAGCACCTCTGGCGGTATGATTATGTAAATGACACCTGGGCGCAAAAGGCGGATGCGCCGCTTGCATTTTTTGGCGGCTCGCAATTAGACGGTTCAGGGGACCTGCTCTTTGCCTGCCAGGGAAGGGATATAGCCAGCGCTTCTACCGAGCATAGGAGTTACAAATTTTTAAAATACACGATTTCCACCGATACCTGGGACTTATTGGCTGATATGCCGGATTATATCAGGGACTCGTATGAGAGAGGGAACCGCCTGGTTTATGTTGCATCGGCGAACAAAGTATACTGGGGTTCATATGAGGATGCTTATATGCGTATATACGATGTTTCCCTGAACACCTGGCCCAGTTCAACAAGCTCCAGGTCTCCGACTACTTACATGAGGAATGGCGGCAGTATCTATTACCCCGGCTCAGGCGATTTTATATATTGCTTTACAGGTGAAAATTATTACAGATTTTTTAAATACTCGATTAGCGGAGACGCTTGGACAGAATTAAGCCTGCCTCCCTTCTGCCGCGGCTATGGTGGTAATGACGGGGATATGTTCTATCCGGGGAGCGGGGATTTTATATATCTTTGTGACGGCAATTACGGCTATTTTGCCCGGTATTCCCTAAGCAAAAATGACTGGGACCTGCCTGTGGGGCCATACAGCAACTATTTTGTTGAGTACTATTCTTGTTTTTCTGGAGGGGCAGATGGAGATACTTTATATTCAGGCGGCTATGACACCTTTGGCAGATATAACATTAGCGCCCGCGCCTGGACAGGCCTGCGCAGCCCTTATAATGATATTGGCTGGCGCTGGGATGAGTGGCAGCCTTCATTGGTATGCCCTGGCATAGGCAGCGATTATCTATATACTACAAGAGGAAGGTCAAGGATTGATTTTGCCTGTTATAGCATAAGCGAGAATAAATGGTATGCAAAAGCCAGCCCAGCCAGCACCTTTGACTCCGGACATCAGCTCGTAGCAACTCCTTCCAGGATTTATGCCTTAAAAGGAGGCGCAACCACTACCTTCTGGGCCTATGACCCTAGTTTTAACCAATGGTCAGTAAAAACGCCTATCACGGGCGCAGTCAATTTTGGCTCAAGCATGGCTTATGACGGCGACAGTTCTATCTATGCCACCCGGGGGAACAACACCGCCAACTTTTACAGATATGATATAGGTTCAAACAGCTGGACCTCACTTTTAGATGTGCCTGTGCTTTTGGGTTCGGCAAGCAGTTATGGCGGGACAAACCTTGTATATCCGGGGAGGGGAGATTATATCTACCTTATCCAGGGCTCAGACTATGACTATTACAGAAACTCGGCTTCATTCTTCCGTTATTCCATTTCTCAGAATACATGGGAAGATATGGGGAGCGCTCCGGTAGGGTTCAGGTCGCTCGGGAGGCTGGTCTATCCGGGAAAAGGGGATTACCTCTATGGTTTAAGGGGAAGGTATTATTATGATATATTTAAATATCTGCTATTCAAGCAGGGGGAATATACCTCTGAAATAAAGAATGTCGGGTGGAACAAGAATTACAATACCGTGGACTGGATTGGCACAAGCGACGGATATTATGAGTTTAAGGCAAGGACAGCGGATAATGCTTCGCTGAGCGGAGCCACTGCCTGGGATAATACGCCTTTGAGGAAAGACGGGCAAGACCTGTCTTTATCCGTGCCGACTGTAAAAGCCAATGACAGGTACCTGCAGTATAAAATAAATTTATTCTGCGATGATCTGACTAAGATCCCCCAGATAGACGCGCTGACGATAAACTACGATAAGCTTAGGCACGATCAGCAGATTCTCAGCTCTCCCTATGACTCCACCTTTGACAATAACCGGCTGATGAAGCTTCTCTGGCAGGAGACCCTGCTGTCGGGGACAGATGTGCGTCTGCAGCTGCGCACTGCCGCGACTCAAAACGAGCTTGCCGAGGCTTCATGGTTGGGCCCGGCAGGAACCCAGACCTTTAATAATAATTATTCTACGGAAGGCGATTACGCCTATGCGCCGGAGATCGAGGTCATTGACAGCCTGGCGCGTTTAAAGAAGATATTACAGGATTACAGCTATACCCAGAGAGTGGTACTGGATAATAGCGCGGGTTCCCTGTCTTATGCAAATGCAGCTATGATATTAGAAATCACCTCCAGCAACAATGATTTCTGGGGGCACGTAAAAAGCGACGGCTCGGACGTGCGGTTTGCCGATGAATCGGGAAATACGCTTAGTTACAATCTCAGCGCCAACGGCGCAAGTTTTGATTATGCCAACAAATACGCCAAGATCTTCGTCAGTATCCCCTCTTTGCCTATCGGCCAGAAGCTTACGATTTACATGAAATACGGCAATGCGGATGCAGTGAGCGCAAGCAATGGCAGTATTGTGCCTATTCCCGCGGGAGATGCCTGCGTGGGCTTTTGGACTTTTAACGAGGGCAGCGGCGCAACAACAGCGGATATGTCGGGAAGAGGAAATACCGGAACATTAGTGAATGCGCCGGAGTGGGTAGAGGGAAGATACGGAACGGCTTTATATTTTAACGGTTCAAGTAAATATGTTAACGTCGGGAATGCCGCAAGTTTAAAGTTCGGATTGCCTTTTACTTATTCTATGTGGATAAAACTTCCAGGCAACATCGACGGCGCTTGGAGGCATCCAGTATCTAATACTTCGTGGAGAGGTAGTCCCGGACGCGATGCCATGATCAACTCAAATCAACAATTTATTATGACAGTAAACGGTTCCGAATGTACTAGCCCCCGCAACAATTGGAGTATAACAACAAACGTATGGCACAATATTGTATATACAGTTTCTTCAACAACATCCAAGTTATATATAGATGGAGTTCTCAAGCAAACTTTCTCTGGCTCATGGTCTTTGTCTCCAAGTTCATATGATACCTGGATCGGAAATTCGCCGGCAGGCGGCTATTCTCCTTTTTGGGGGACTATGGATGATGTAGCTATTTGGAACCGCGACCTTACGCAAGCCGAGGTAACCCAATTGGTTAATATGTCTTATGCAGGGGCCGGAGCTGTCCCCTATTACTTCTACTCTGTTGAAGACAATGCTACCTCGCCTTCTTTATCCGGCTGGAATTACCGTAGCGGGATAAATATTGGCAACAGCCAGGGAGCGGATTTAAGCAACTACCAGCTAAAGGTACAGCTGACCAAAGACTACGAGGGCTTCTGGCTAAGGTGCAAGAATGACGGCACAGACGTAAGGTTTGTGGATACCGACAATACCACGGTTTTAAATTATTACCGCGAGAGCTTTGACTACAACAACAAGACCGCGACCTTCTGGGTCAAGGTGCCTTCTATTCCGGCAAGCAGCACCAAGAAAATCTACCTGTATTACGGAAGGGCTGATGCCGCAGATGTCTCTAATTTCAGCAACGTATTTATCAAGGATTTCGCGGATAAAGCGGTTAATAATACCTCAGCTTTGAGCTTAGACGGGATAAACGGCAAGGCCACGGTAAATACCTCCGGCTCTTTAAACATCACCAGTAACCTCACCCTGGAGGCGAATGTAAAATATGCTCCGGATTTCTGGCCGAGCGGCTGGGCAAACCGCCAGCAGGTAACTATGGATAATTCAGGCGGCACAGCACAGACTAATGCTGTTACTCAATTCACAGTTACTTACCAGGCAGGGATGAATACCGATTTTTCAGACCTAAGGTTCTGGGAGACCGACCATAGTAGGCAGTTGAGATACAGAATAGTTTCTTCTGTTCCTTCAACAAGCGCGGTGGTTTATGTGGAAATACCGAGCTTGCCGAAAGCCTCTAAAGATATTTATATGTATTATGGCAACGCCGGCGCTACGAGTGAGTCAGATGTCAGCATAATAAGCAGCGCGCCGTCGGTAGGGCTTACTGGTTGGTGGAAGATGAATGACAATGCCGCAAGCACAACCGTAGTTGATTCTTCCTCAGGCGCAAAAAATGGCGCCTTAAATGTCAACACCAATACCAAAACTACCGCTGGAAGGCCGGGTAGTTTATATTCTGCTTTAAGCTTTAACGGCTCTCCGGACCGGGTGACAGTGAGTAATTATTCTCTTGACCATAGCCAGCCTTTTAGTGTGTCTTTTTGGATGAAATATTCTAGTGGCGGCCAGTCATACGGGAATCCGATTTATTTCGTGGGCGGAAATGCGGTAAGATTGGAGCGCAATGGTACAGCCAGTAATTTCTACTGGGTAATCGGTGGTGGTTCCCCCAATATAGGAACTGTCTCCTATGATACCTGGCATATGGTTACTTTGACCTCTAACGGCAGTACCTACAAAATCTATCTTGATGGTAACTATTTGAGCAGTTATTCTGATACCGATAACGTCTCTTCTGCTAGCTTGGAATTTGGTTCTGCTTCTACCTGGTCCAGGGGCATTGTGGGTGCAATGCAGGACATATTAATTTATAACCGTGAATTAAACAATACAGAAATTACACAGATATATAACGGTAATGTCGCCATAGTTTTTGCTCCGAATTTTTCCGCTGCTCAAACCGAGCCTGCAACAATAAAGTGGCTGCCGGGGTTTGGCTATCGCACGAAAATGACTTACGACAACTCTAGCGGAGTTGAGCAGCTTAACTCCCCTCTTAGATTTTACGTGACATATATCGCAGATAAGATGAATGCAGACTTCTCGGACCTTAGATTTGTGGATACAAACGGAGCGAGCTTAAAATACAGAATAGAGGATTATACGGCAAGCACGCAGGCGACTGTCCTGGTTCAGATGCTGGTGATGCCCGCCAATTCCAAAAAGGATTTCTATATGTATTACGGAAATGCCAATGCGGCATCGATGAGTGATGCAACCTATGCCCCGACGGCAATTTTAAAATTTGATTCCGACGGTAACAATGTTATAGACTCCAGTTTTACCAGCGCGGCGTATACGGCTATTGTGGACCCCTATCAGGTAGATATGAGAAGTAATACCTATGGCAGCTGGACTGCCAGTTATATAAATCGCACTGCCCCAATTACACGCTACAATAATTTAGCATTCCAGTGGCAGGCCTATCAGCAAAGCAGTAACGGCGTTACCGCGGTTATGATGGGGTGGAAGGATAATTCTGGGACAATGAGCTATACGGCCATGCCTTACGCTATCTATTTGAACGGCACAGATGTAAGGGTCTATGAAGGGGGCGCAGACAGGGGAAGCAAGGGTTCGTTTGCTATAGGTACGTGGTATGACTTTAAAATTGTGCTAAAAGCGTCTTCCGGAGCTACGTACTATTATAAAGACGTTGGCAGCGGCACGTGGGTTCAGCTGTATGACTCCGACTATTCATCCGAAACAGCTTTGAGACCGCATTTCACGAAACTAGGATATTATAATTACTCGGATTACCGCACCCTGACCAAGAACTGGTATATGACTCCCGGGATTTTGAGCGTTACGCTTGCCGCAGAAGAAACGCAGCCGGCAATAGATCAGACTGTTATAAGCAAAGGCACAGCATACGCGATTAAATTCACGCAATCAGGTTTAGCTGGTTTAGTAAACGGCGTGGAAAGGGTTTCAACGCCTTGCTATAATGCAGGCGCATTTATGCACACGGCTTTGACTTACGACGGCGCAAATGCCAAGTTATATGTGGATGGCGTGCAAAAAGCCTCAACTGCGTTAACCGGCGCGATAAACACAAACGGGAATAGCCTTGTTATCGGAGATAAGATTCGGGGAGCGGTTGATGAGGCGCGGGTTTGGAATATTGCCGTAAAGCCGGGGAACATTTTCGCTAATAAGGAAAAATACCTGGAGGGAAATGAGGCAGGGCTTGCCTGTTATTTAAGGTTTAACGAAAACACAGGCACGCAGGCAGCTGACGCCACCGCAAACGGCAATAACGCGGCCTTAGGCAGCGGCGCAGGATGGCTAGCAGCCCGGCCATTTGCGTATAGCAACGGCGAGACAGACCTCCTGCTGCATATGGACGAGGGCGCCGGATCGACGGTTGTGGATGCCTCCGGGAAAAACAATAACCTTACCTTAAATAATTGTTCCTGGTCAATTACTGACTTGACCGGGTTTTCTGCCGGAAAGTCCGTAAGTTTTAACGGAGCAACCTCTTACGGCACGGCAGCTGATTCCGCAAGCCTGGATATTACCGGCCAGATAAGCATTGAGGCCTGGATCAGGCCGAATGTCAGCACCGGCACGCGCCTAATTCTGGTAAAAGGGCTTAACTCAAGCTTAAGGTGGAATTATAAATTAATGCAGTCATTCGATAATGTCGCCTTCAGTTGCTATAACGGCTCTGAAAAGTTGCATATGCCGGCAAGCGGGTTTATTGCCGCGGGTAATACATATCATATCGTAGCTACATTTGACGAGTCAACGGATACGGTTAAGATTTACGGCAACGGAGTGGAAAAATACTCCGGCACTGAAACTTCGGCCATGCTCACCAACGACGATGCTTTGCGCGTCGGGCTGGAGGACTCAAGCGAGTATCCTTTTAGCGGCCTTATTGATGAGGTGCGCATTTATAACCGGATACTCACCCCCGTGGAGGTAAAGGCGCGCTATGAGCACAAGGTGCTCACTCCGGTTGAGCCGACAGCTTACAATGTTTACGAACCCAGCGTAATCCCTGCAATCGGCGCTTACGTTATTACTAACCCTGTAGTGCAGCCGGTATTAGGTGTTTTTTATACTAACAAGAACATGGTTGAATTCGCCGAGATCTCCAACAAACCCCTGGGGACCGAGATAAAATACCAGCTTTCTCCCGACGGATATATGTGGTACTGGTATGACGGAAACAACTGGTCCGTGGTTGGCGGCGGCTATTCCAATGCCAATACTGCCAGCGAGGTAAACAGCAGCCTCGCCGCTTTTCAGGATAAATTCGTGAGCGCGGATTTGTATTACCGCGCCTACCTGCACACCGAACCTGCGGTGTTTAGCACGCCTTCCCTGGATAATATAGCTATTACCTTAGCCACCGGAGAAACGTATTATATTGACCCTACAGGCGCAACCGCTATCAATCCTCTGCATTCAGACGGCCAGAATGACCGGTGGTACCAGTACAGGGCGGTTTTGTATTCCGAAGGCATGAACACGCCTATTATAGACGATGTCAGTTTGGAATATATCAAGGCATTTGTTACCGTGACCGCGCCTAACGGAGGAGAAGACTTAAGCGTAGGGCAGGGCCTGGATATTACCTGGAACTCGCAGGCGATAACCGGAGCAACCGGGACCGTGAAGATTCAGTATTCTATTGACGGGGGAAGCGTTTATAAGAGTATTGCCGACAACGCAGCCAACACCGGGACTTATCCCTGGACCGTGCCGGATGACCCGTCGCAAAATGTGCTTATCAAGATTACCAGCAATGATTTTCCCGTTGTATCTGATACTTCTGACAGCGCCCTGCGCATACTTTCCCTGCGGATCAGTTCGCCTAACGGCGGAGAGATATGGGAGAAGGGCAAGGTGCATCAGATCACCTGGTCTGCACCGGGCGCAATACCGAATAATATCCTTAAGCTGGAATATTCAGCGAACAACGGGAGCACCTGGAATACGATTACTACTTCCGCGCCGAACATCGGAACTTATAACTGGACCCTTCCGCAGGTTGAATCTGATACGGTAAAGGTGAGAGCATCCAGCCCGACAAAACCGGATATTATGGATGTAGTGGATGCGGTGTTCTCCATTGTGCCTTCGCCGGTTATTACCATTTCTAGCCCGACTACCGGGCAAAGTTGGTTCTACGGCACCGAGCATGCCATTAGCTGGAGCACGAATTCCCTTGTTTTTGGAGACCAGGTCACCCTGCAATATTCAATTGATGATTTTACTACGCCGGTTGATATTGACACAGTAAGTATCGGTACGCCGCAGGGCCAGAATCATAACGATGATATTCTCGGGACCTATAACTGGGATGTCCCGGCTGCCATATCCGCTAACGTTAAGGTTAGGATTAAAGAAGTAAGCGCGCCGCAGGGAAGAGATACCCAGTCAGTAGCGCAGGCAACAAGCCCTGCTTTCTCGATCATTGAGCCGACTATTACGGCCACCAGCCCTGTAAGCGAGAATATCTGGGTAGTGGGAGACACCCATAATATTACCTGGACCTGTGAGGGCTCTGTCAGCGATGACCTGCTCTTTGAATACAGCACAGACGGCTTTAACTTTACCCAGATCGCTACCAATGAAGCCAATGACGGCACGTATTCTTGGCTTATTCCTTCTGGGGCGGCAGGAGATAATGTATTAATTCGCATTAGCGATAACCAACGGCCGCAGATTACAGGCCAGTCAGCCACGATAAAAATACTTGCGTATCCCACAATAACCATAACCAAGCCCAGCGCGGCAGAAGAGCTGACTATCGGCACAAACTATTCAATAACCTGGGATAGTTATGGCCAGAAACTTGAGCAGGGCGGAGCGGATTACAATAAGATAAATATCTATTATTCCATTGATAACGGGGCGAGCTGGGTTGATATCGCATACCACACGGCAAATACCGGTAGTTACAACTGGCCTGTGCCGGATTCCGAGACTACCCAGGGGCTGGTCAAGATTGTCGACGATAACAGTCCTGACATCACCTTTGATATATCGGATACGACTTTTGAGATTGTCCAGCCGGTGCTTACAATTACCTCTCCGAACAGCAGTGAAATATGGTATGCTACGGGCAGATATAATATCACCTGGACAAGCTGGGGGTCGATAAGTAATAACCTGCGGTTGGAATATTCAACAGACGGCGGAAGCGGCTGGAATACGATCGTCGCAGATAGCGTGCCGAATACCGGCAGTTACGCATGGGCCGAGATCGCTGATGTCAATACCACTCAGGCAAGAATCAGGATTAGCGATGTTTCAAGGCCGGCAGTTACCGATAGCTCGGATAGCGATTTTTCAATTATACCTCCTTCAATAAGTATTAATGCCCCTACGGCATCAGAAGAACTTGTTATCGGCGCTGGCTATGAAATAAGCTGGGCATCAACCAGCCGGGATTACGATGCCATAAGCGACAACCTTACGCTTCAGTATTCTGTTAACGATGGGGCTTGGGTTGATATCGCAACCGGCGAATACAATGATGGTTCGTATACCTGGACAGACAACTTCCCTGCTAGCCCAACCAGCAACTGCAGGATAAGGATTTTTGATGCAGATAGACCGGCAACCGAGGCCATATCCGGGGTTTTTAAGATTGTGCTTCCGTATATCCAGATTCTTTCGCCTAACGGCGATGAGCAGTGGCCTATGGGCTCCAAGCATGATATTACCTGGAGGACAGTGGGTTCGGTGAGCAACAGCCTGAAGATAGAATATTCCACGGATAACTTTGCCCATTCCTCGGAGATCATTACCGACATCCAGAATTTAGGCAGTTACGAGTGGACAGTAGCCGAAGACCGCTCTGACAGCGTTAAGATAAAAATTACTGACCTAAATCAGACCGAGGTATTTGACGCATCCGACGCCATGTTTTCTATAATTTATCCTATAATTAAAGTTACCGCGCCCAACGGCTCAGAGCTTTGGACTCGCGGCGATACGGAAAATATCACCTGGGATAATACCGGAAGCGTAGGGCAATCGCTAAATATAGTGTACTCTTCGAACGGAACTTTTGATGATGCACAAACAATTACCGCGGATACAGTAGAAAATAACGGCACTTATGCCTGGGACATCCCTGTTGATATGCCTACTACTAATACCACCAGGGTTAGGATTACCGAAGTTGGCAGAGGCGCGGTCTGGGATAAATCTGACGCTGATTTTACCATTTTACCTATCCCGGTGATAACCATATCTGCGCCTACAACGGGCAATATCTGGCGCGTAGGCACTGTAAAAGAGATTACCTGGAGTGATAATGGAGGAAAGGTTTCCAATAACCTGACGCTGGAGTATTCTATAAATGGCGGTTCAGGCTGGAAATCTATTCACACCCCTGTGTCTAATACCGGCAGCTATAACTGGACCATCCCCGACGATGTAAGCGAAAATTGTTTGCTGAGGATTACCGATGCCAGCAGGCCTTCCACCGTGGGCACTTCTAATTCTTTTGTTATCGCCTCGCCTAAGATTACCATTACTTCCCCGAGTGGCGGCGAAATCTGGGCAGCAGGAGACGTGGCGCCGATTACCTGGACTACTGAAGGCACGATTTCAGGAGACGGGCTTATTATTGAATATTCTCCGGATAACGGCCAGAACTATTATACGATTAAATCAGGCGCTCCTAATACCGGCGCTTATACATGGAGCACTGTGCCGGATAACGCCTCTGGAAATAACGTCTTCATCAGGGTAAAGGACGCAGTCAATCAAAACACGGTTACATGCACTTCTGCCGTTTTTATCGTTCGCAGTACACCGAGAATAATCGTTACTTATCCTAACGGCGGCGAGGACGAGATTTTTGTCCTTGGCGATGAAATGGATATTACCTGGCGCAACGAAGGTTTAGCGCTCCTTGGTTACGACGTCATAATTGAATTTTCCAATGATAATTTCATTAACAGCAATCAAACTGTCTCTAGCGGCACGCCGAACACCGGCACATATCACTGGGTAATTGACGGAGAGTCCGATACCGGGCGCAACTGTAAGATACGTATCACTAGCCGCAGGAATACAGAGGTAACGGATATGTCTGACGGGTTCTTCAGGGTAAGGGGCGGTTTTACTCTGACCAGCCCTAACGGCGGGGAAAACTGGACTGCGAAATCTCCGCAGTTAATCACCTGGCAGACTAGCGGAAACATAGAGAAAGTAAAACTTGAATATACACTCGATGGCGGAACTAATTGGACTACTATTGCGGGCGCGGCAAACAATCCTCCCCCGGGCATCAATTCCTACGCCTGGACGCTCCCGGATGCGCAGAACACAAACGCCAAGGTGCGTATATCTGATTCCGGAGATGACAGCGTAAATGATGTGAGCAATGATAAATTTAATATTGTCTATTGTACGGTTAAATTCAATGTCCTTGATTATGATACTCTGCAACATCTGGCGGATTTCAACGTGAATGAGCCGGAGCCGGTCGCCTGGTCTGATAGCGGGCTCTTATCGCCAATAACCAGGACCCTGATTTATCCTTACGGGACCTATACTACATATTTTACCAAGTCAAACTACATTGACAATAGCGTTACCTGGACTACACCCAAAGAGGGGACAAGCCAGTATGTTGTGAACGCCTATATGGAAAACTCTGCTTCTGCGCAGGTCACTTGGGATGCGATACTTAACTATAGCTTTAGCCCTGCGACAGATACTTTAAATGCCGTTGGTTCATTACAGAGAAAAGGTAAACTTGTTGGTACAACCGAGCTGGAGAGGCAGGATATGGCCGGGGCAACCGTTACAATTTATGAGCCCGATGGGCTGACAATAAGAAATATCCTGTCGGCGAATGAGCCAAACACAACCGGTATGTACACCTTTACCCTTGCCAATACCCGATTTGAATCCGGCAAGGTCTATCCGGCAACGCTCTCCATCACCTACAGGGAACGCCCGTATGTTTCCTCGGCGAATATCGACGTGGGTATGGAGATACTTCAGTATGATTTCTTTACCAAGACTTCGGCTAATCTCGCTGCGTCAGTTTCAGAGATACAGAGCAGTATTAGCAGCTCAACCACGGATACCAAGAAAAACCTCGACGCTACGCGTACCCAATTAGTTAGCGACATTGCAACCTCGGCAGCCGATATAAAGAGCAATATTAGTAGTGTCCTTACTACAGCGGAGAACAATATTAGAGGAGAAGTGGAGGTTGCCAGACAGCTGACTGAAACCTCTATGAAATCCGAGATACTTAACCGGGAGACATCTATCCGCACCGGGCAAAAACTTACTGTACGTTACCGGACTTACACCGGCCTGTCTCCTGCTCCTGTGATAGATGTTTATGACGCCTCTAACGTTCAGAGGGTTATCAAGGGAGTTATGGCGGAGATCGGCACTACCGGCATATATGAATACGAAGTTACATTCTCCCAGGCATGGGGGAAGGGTGACTTTACGGTTGTCTGTTCCGAGTCAACCAATGGCACGCTCGATGCCCTTATCATCAGCGTTGTTAAGACAGATCTTGATCAAGTATCAGGAGCTGTCTCTAGTATTATGGGTTCTACTTCCGGTATCAGCAGCTTAAGCACCGTCGCCAATAGTCTTAATAGCCAGTTTGGGATGATTGAAAGCGCCCTGACTAAGGCAGGCAAAGACCTGGTTAAAGAAGTAAAAGATGCCGCAGGTTCTACAACTGCCTTTGACTCAGTCTTCAACCAGCTGTCAAGTGTTTCTAAGATGGTCAAGAGCATGGGCGGCGAAAGAGGGATAAACTTAGAGCAACTTTACAATGTCGCCTCCGAGAAAAAAGACGATATGGTTTACCTGAAGAATAAGACCCAGGAATTAAAGGCCGCGATGGAGATAAACCAGAAAATGATGGATAACGTGGCCAATAAGCCTGTAACGCAGACGTGGTATGAGTATAAATAAGGAGTATTAAATGGCCATTAAGTTCTTCAGTTCTTCAGTTTCCAGGTTCTTCAGTTTCTTAGCCGCCATATTTTTAATTCTTTCTTTTACCGGAGTTGCCTATGCAGGCATCGTGCTTAAGGTTATGGCAATGAACCCTTCTAAAGATCAAATCCAAAAGGCCACGATTAAGACGTATCTGCCTAAAGAAACAAAGCCGGAAGATATTATCAACAAAGGCGATCTTGAGATTGCCTATGATACCCAGCAGGGGAGTTACTACGTTTACGGTGACTTTGAACTTAAGCCGGGAGAAGTTTTAGAGCAGGATATCGAAATTCGCGACATTTGGGTTATTCCTTTTACCGAACTTGAGAATCTTAAGCAGGAGACGGATAAAATCGTTTCCTTACTGAAGAATACGGAATTAGCAGAGCGCATTACATTCCTTAAAAATAGCATTGATTCCAAGATTAACCAGATAATGGAAATACAAAAGAACCCTGCGCCTAACCCCGAGAAGCATATTAGTGAATATCGGGAGAGCCTAAAGGTTATGGAATCTGTCAAAACCGACATTGTCCTTGCGCGCAGTTTTCTCTCCCAGTATAAGCCGCTTTCATCCGCTGTGGTCTGGAAGCTGATATTGGGCATAATTATTTTTCTGGGGATACTGGGAACAAGTTTTTATTTTATCTGGCAGAAGCAGATAAAAACTGTCACGCAGGATGAGGCATTCCTTATGCCTAAAGAAGATGCAGATAGCTTGGAGAAAAATCCGGAGCGGCATGAGGCAAAAAAAGAAGAAAAATTAGATTCTGACAATATCAGAAAGATACTCGGCGACAAAGAGCATAAAGGATGAAGTATTTGCTCATTTTGGCCTTAGCCCTTAGCCCCGCCTGCGCGCTAGCGGCTCAGATAAATACCTCGCTCTGGGGCGTTGAGAAGAGCGAGTACTTTATTGTTTACTATCAGGATTCCCCCCTTGAACAAATAAAAAAAATAATCAGCGTATCAGAGAAATATTATCGCGATACTGCCGAAGAGCTGGGTTTTGCCCGTTACGAAAATTTCTGGACCTGGGAAAAGCGGGCAAGGATATATGTTTTTAAAGATGCTAAGGAATACTCTAGGGTTTCGGGCCAGCCGAAATGGTCAGCTGCCGGGGTTAATGTCTACAAGCGCGAAATCCAGCTTTATCCGGATATGGAATTTCTTTACGATACTATTCTTCCGCATGAAATAGGGCATATTGTTTTTAGGGAGTTTGTAGGTTTCAATAAAACGCTTCCTCTGTGGTTGGATGAGGGTATTGCTTGTTATCTGGAAAGAAAACAGCGGCGCGAACGTTTTGTTATCGCGCAGATTATGGTAAAATCAAGCAATCCGCTTACGATTATGGAGCTGAGTAAGACAAAACGCGAGGCAATCGTTATGCCCGGAGTTTTTTACGCCGCATCCGCGAGTATCATCGAGTTTCTTCTGCGCGCCTACGGCAAGGATAAATTTTTTGATTTCTGCCAGAGGTTAAGCCAGCTGCGCCCCGATCAAACCTGGATGGTTGCGTTAGAAGATACGTATCATATTGAATCGCTTGAAGAAATGAATTGCAAATGGAGCAAGTTTATGTTAAATTACAAAGAATGAAAATAAAAATTCTCTCTGCGCAGGAGAGAATCTTTGAAGGAGATGCCAAAGAAATAATCCTCCCTGGAGAAGATGGGGAAATCTCAGTTTGGGATTTTCATCAGCCTTGCCTTTGCCGTCTGCGGCCAGGAGTAATCAAAGTCCGGCCTTACGGCGAGGATAAGGCGAAAGAGTGGCTGAAGTTTCGCGTACTTTCAGGTATCGCAAAAATATTGCCTCAGGAGCTAACGGTCCTTCTGGAAGCGTAAGGAGAATGCGTAGTTATGCCTCCTAAAAAAAGAATCCTCATAGTTGAAGACGAAAAAGATCTTTCTTACCTGATGCAGGAGCTTCTTCAGTTAAACGGTTACGATGTGATAGCAGCCTATGACGGGAAAGAGGGATTGAAGATGGCCGGCGCGTGTCATCCGGATTTAATACTGTTAGACTTGATGCTTCCGCAGATGGACGGGAGAGTCGTTCTGCCGATGCTTAAGTTTAATCCGGATACCCAGAATATACCGGTCATAATCTTAACCGCGCGCGGGGAGTCAAAAATCATCCTGAATACTATTAAGGACGGCGCGCTAGATTACCTGATTAAGCCTTTTGAACATAAAGAATTACTTGCCCTTATTGAGCGGGGCTTGAAGCTGACGAGCCGATAGTTTTTCTTAAAAAAAGCACAAAGGAAATGCGTAGCGATGCCGCTTAAGAAAAAGATCCTTGTAATTGAAGACGAAAAAGAAGTTTCTGACTTGATACGGGATTTCCTTGAGTCCGGAGGCTTTGGGGTAGTCCGGGCTTATGACGGTAATGCGGGTTTAAAGATGGCCAAAGAATCGCTTCCGGACCTTATACTTTTAGATCTGATAATGCCTAATCTTGACGGGAGGGAAGCCCTCAAGCTGCTTAAATTTAATTCTAAGACTAAGGATATACCGGTTATTATATTAACGGGCTTAAGTGATTCGGCCACAATTATGAATTCTCTTGAAGACAAGGCGGATGATTTTTTAATTAAGCCTTTTGATAAAAAACTTCTTTTTGCCGTGATCAACCGGGTCTTAAAGCTAAAAGGCTTATTATGAAGAATTTCATTATTGCGCTTTTGATGTTTCTCAGCACCCTCGGGCCGGCGGTGATTATCGGCCTGGTGGGACAGGCAGCAGTGCGGGCAGTGGGAAGGAATCCTTCTGCTTCGCCTAAGATTCTGCTCGCTATGATCGTCGCCTTTATCTTCGCGGAAGCAATCGCCATCATGGCGGTGTTGCTGGTGTTTAGTTTATTTAAGTGAAGCAAGCGAAGGAAGCGAAAGAAACCGGGAAAAACCAGAAAAACCAGGGGACGCTTCTGGGTTTTTCCGGGGTTTTATCTTATTTTCGAAAAACCCAGAAGCGTCCCCTAGTTTCTAGTTTTTAAAACTATGGTATTTCAACTTATCATCATCCAGATCGTAACCTTTGCAGGGTTGATATTTGTTTTACGCCTGCTTTTTTACCGCCAGCTGAACTTTGCTTTACGGCGCCTCAACATTCTCCACGAGCAGAACCTTGCCCGCGAGGAAGAGCTTAAGAAAGAGCTGGACAATGTGAGGGCACAAAGAGACGCGGAACTGGCGAAATCCCGGGAGGAAAGCGAGCATATTCTTAAGGCCGCGAAAGAGAAATCCGAGAAAATAGAAGAGCAGTTTCTGGCGCAGGCAAAAGAAGAGGCGGCAAGGGTCATTGAACACGCCAAGGCAGAGTCAGTGAAATTCAAGAATGAGCTGGAAAGCTCTTATCAGGAGAATGCCCTGAATCTTTCGGCGGAGATTGTCTCCCGCGCCTTCAGCGATAAGGATAGCGAAGTCCTGCAGCGCCAGCTTATTGATGAGTTAACGGGGGAAATAAAAAATATTCCACTTTCCCAGTTTACCGTGAAATCAAAATCCGTAAAGGTCAAGTGTGCATATCCGCTTCAGGAAAAAGAAAAGCAGGAGCTGGTAAAGATACTTTCGGAGAAAACAAATACTCCGGTTGAGCTAGCTATAGAAGATGACAGCGATGTTATTGCAGGTTTGATTATTGAAATTGGTGTGCTTACATTAGACGGCAGCCTGAAGAATAAGATGCGCAAGATCTTGTCCCAGATCAAAAAAGAGAACTCCGGGAAAGCTTAAAACCAGGTAAAACCAGGGGACGCTTCTGGGTTTTCCCGGGGGTTTTATCTTATTTTCGAAAAACCCAGAAGCGTCCCCTAGTTTTTAAAATATGAATAGTGCCGAAAAAATAAAAATCCCCATTTTAGAAGTAAAAGAGGTTGGCTATGTCAAGGATTTAAGGCCCGGCATAGCTAAGATCAGTGGTCTGCCATCCTGTATTTACGGCCAGCTGGTTATGTTTTCCAAAGGCGTTAAGGGCATCGTCATGGGTTTTAATCCGCAGGAGGTTTTGGTTATTATCCTCGGTGATGAGAGCACTATTTCATTAGGCGACAGTGTCAGCTCGTTATCGGAATTATTAACTATCCCGGTGGGGGATAGTTTGATTGGCAGGATAGTCAATAGCTTAGGCCATCCTATAGACGGAAAGGGCCAGATAATAGCGGCGGATTCCTATCTTGCATTTCATGAAGCCCCGGGGGTCATGGAGAGGGAGCCGATTACTGAACCTCTTCCCACGGGTATAGCAATAATTGACCTTACTATACCGATCGGCAAAGGCCAGAGAGAACTTATTATCGGCGACCGCCAAACCGGGAAAACCAGTATCGGTATTGACGCCATAATTAATCAGAAAGACCGGGATGTCATTTGTATTTATTGCTGGATAGGCGGGCCGGAGGCGGCGCTTAAGAAAATAATTTATACCTTACGCGACCACGGGGCATTAAAGCACACAATTATCGTTTCTTCCTCTGCGGATACTTCGGCGGCGGAGCAGTACTTAGCGCCTTACGCGACCGCGGCAATCGGCGAATATTTTATGCATAACGGCAGAGATGTTTTGGTCGTATTTGACGACCTTACCAAGCACGCCTGGATATACCGGCAGATGTCGCTTCTTCTTGAGCGTTCTCCCGGAAGAGAGGCTTATCCCGGGGATATATTTTATCTGCACTCCCAGCTTTTAGAGCGCGCGGGGAGGCTTAAAAAAGAAAAAGGCGGCGGCTCAATGAGCTTTTTGCCTATCGTGGAGACCTTGCAGGGGGATATCACCGGGTATATCCAGACCAACATTATCTCTATTACCGACGGGCAGATCTACATAAGTTCCCCTCTTTTCCGGGAAGGATTTAAGCCGGCAATTGATTTAGGGTTATCGGTTTCGCGTATCGGAAGCAGGGTGCAGTATCCGGCTATTAGAGAGGTGGGGCGGGGCCTGCGCTTGGAATATTCCCAGTATCGCGAGATGCTGCGTTTAACCAAGCTGCGCACGCGCCTTAGCGCAGAGGCAGAGAAAATGATGCGCAGGGGGGAGGCATTACAACAGCTCTTGGTTCAGCCAAACAATAATCCGCTTTCCGTAGAGAAAGAGATTGCCTTATTTTATGCCTTTACCCGTAAAATACTCGAGGCTGTTCCCCCCCCGGCTTTGAAGAAATTTATCGCGGAGTTTTTTGATTATCTTGTTAACGAAGACCCCGCCTTAGTCAAATTAATCCAGGAAAAGAAAGAGTTTACTCAGGAAGTCCGGTCCGGGCTGGAAACAAGATATGCCGATTTTTTCAAGAATATGAAGATTGACAATATCGAAGAGAGCGAGGGCTAAAATATATGCGCCCGTTGGCAGAACTTAAAGGAGACCTGGAAATCAGCAAGGGCCTCGGGGACATTATCGACGTCCTTAAGACTGCTGCCTTGATCCAATTCCGCATTTTTCAGCAGAGGGAGAAGCCGAATCAGGAATACATGAAAGAGATAATGGAGCAGATGAGTTATATCTGCGCCAAAGAAATACGCCACCCCTACCTTTTTGACCGCAAGAGCTTGCCTGCCCTGATTATGGTTGTGACTTCTGACGAGGGATTCTTGGGCGAATTGAATACCCTGCTTATCAACGCCAGCCTTGATTTACGTAAAACAGCCGCCGATGAAATCGTCGTTCTCGGCGAGCGCGGGACGCGGTACTTAGAAGATATGAACGAGAATTTCTCTTTTTTCCCGGGTATCACCGACGAGATTGACTATAAACAGGTTTGCGGTATTCGGGATTATTTATTGAATGGCTATCGTAAGAAATTCGGCAGAATTCTCGTGCTCTACCCTCGTTTTCTTTCGCTTACTGTCCAGCACATTACAACATTCCAGCTGCTTCCTTATTTTCCCCAGGAAGAGAATAAGGCGGTAGGTGCAGTGTTTGAAGGGATCTCGGTTGAACCGACGCTGTCGCGCGCGCTGGAGATGCTTATTGAGCTGTGGGCGGGATTCTCGCTTTTGGATATTTTCTGGTCTGCGAAACAATCAGAGTTTGCCGCGCGGATCATGCACCTTGAGCAGAGCACTCAGGAGCTGGGCGGCATGAATCAGAAACTCGCCTTTGAATATTTCCGGCAGGTACATACGCTTAAGGACAAGGTCATCCGCGAAATATCCGCGACTAAAGTAATGCTTGACCATAGAAACAAAACAGAGGAAGATCTTAGCCATGAACGGGCTTAAAGGAAAGATTGTTGCGATTTACGGGTCAGTGGCAGATGTGCAATTTGAGAGTGAAATTCTGCCTGCCATCTACGAAATCCTCACTACCTCAAACTACGAAGGTAAGGATGTTGTCATGGAGGTAGTGGAGCATCACCACCCGAATATCTGCCGATGCGTCGCGCTTAACCCTACTTATGGCATTAAGCGAAATTCTATTTGTTGCGCAACCGGGCAGAAGCTGAGCGTACCCTCGGGCGAGTTTCTTTATGGCAGGGTAGTCAATGTCCTTGGCCAGCCGATTGACGGAAAAGAGCCGATTAACGCGGCAACCAGGACAGAGACCAGGAATCCCGATATTTTAGACAGCAATACGTTCAGTTTTAATGAACACGAAAAAATGAAATTTGAGATTATGGAGACCGGCATTAAGATGCTTGACCTTCTCTTTCCCCTTTTTAAGGGCTCAAAGACCGGGATCTTAGGCGGCGCCGGCTTAGGCAAGACCATACTTATACTTGAAATCATCCATAATATTATCACTAAGCATGAGGGTACCTGCGTTTTCGCCGGAGTAGGGGAGCGTATCAGAGAGGGCAATGAGCTTTATTACGAATTCCTGCGTACGGGATTATTAGCGCGTTCGATTATGGTCTTTGGACAGATGAACGAATCTTCTGGAGCCAGGTTTGAGGCTGCCCAGACAGCCATTGCCATAGCCGAGTCGGTCCAGAAGAAGGGGAAAGACGTCCTCTTTTTTATTGATAATGTTTTTAGGTTTGCTCAGGCCGGCGCGGAATTATCTGCGCTCTTAGGCAGGATACCCTCTGAAACCGGCTATCAGCCGACCCTAACCAGCGAGATAGGCGAGTTTCACGAGCGCATAAAGTCTCATAAAGATTCCAGTATTACTTCGGTGGCGGCAGTTTATGTTCCGGCAGATGACCTTACCGACCCGGCAGTCGTAGCGATATTCGCCCATCTTAATTCCGTTATCGTTCTTTCTCGTGAATACGTTCAGCGCGGTTTATACCCCGCGGTTGATCCGTTTCCTTCAAGCAGCAGTTTTATTGACCCGAGCATTATCGGCAGAAGGCATTTTGAGGTGGCGCAGGAGGCAATAAGGCATTTTCAGAAGTTCCGCGACTTAGAGCGCATCGTTGCTATCATAGGCAAAGAAGAGCTTTCTCAGGCGGAAAAAACTATTTTTGAACGGGCAAGGAAGCTGCGTAATTTTATGACTCAGCCATTTTTTACCGGCGAGCTCTACACCGGAATAAAAGGCGTCTATGTGCCGCTTGAAGAGACTATCCGCGGCTGCGAATACATTATTTCCGGCAGGGCGGATGCGATTGCAGAAGAAAAATTTTATATGACCGACACAATAGATACAATACTAAAACTTTAAAAATATGCCTAAGATAGGAGAAATCCTCATAAAAAAAGGGCTTATTGCGCAGGAGCAAATGGATGCTGCGCTTAAAGAAAGCGCGCGCTGTGGTGGAGAGATTATCGGCAAGACCCTGGTGCGGCTGAAATTTATCACGCAGGAACAATTGCTCCAGGCGTTGGCTGAGCAGCTAGGCCTTACTTTTTACCTTTCGCTTCAGGATATCAAAGTCCCCCTAGATGTCATAAAAGCCGTGCCTGCGAAATTCGTCTGGCACTATAAGTTTATGCCACTTTCTATGAAGGGGAATAATCTTACCATTGTGGTTTCTGACCCGCTTGCGGTCTGGCCGATGGAGGATTTAAAGATGCATCTGGGTTTTTCCGTCGAGCGCGTGCTTTCCACGGGAAGTGAGATCGAAGCGATGATCAGGAAATATTACGGTATCGGTGCGGAGACGGTCGAGGAAATCATGTCTCAGGATACCGCTGCCGCTGCTTCTAGGCCTCAGCGCAGGAAACACGAAGAGCTTCAGGACCTCGAGAAGAATGCGGAAGACGCTTCCGTAATAAAATTAGTAAATCAGATATTTACGGAAGCCGTTTCTTCCAGAGCAACCGATATACATATTGAAGTATACCAGGACCGGGTGCGCGTGCGTTACCGGATAGACGGTATCCTTTATGATATGCGCGTGCCTGAGCAGATTAGCTGTCTGCATCAGGCGATCGTCTCGCGCATTAAAATAATTTCTAACCTGAATGTCGTGGAAAAACGGCTTCCTCAGGACGGACGGGCGATTATTAAAGTTCAGGATAAGCAGGTCGACTTAAGGATTTCGGTTATTCCTTCGCTCTACGGGGAAAATGTGGTTATTAGGATATTACCGGTGCACCTTTTATTTAATCTGGAGGATTTAGGATTTTCGCCCCAAGAGCGGGAGGCTATGGATATTCTGATGAAAAAGCCGCATGGTATAGTTTTTATTACCGGCCCTACAGGAAGCGGCAAGACTACCACTCTTTACGCCTGTCTCTCTCGTTTGAATAAGGAGGGGGTAAAGATTATCACTATTGAAGACCCGATTGAATATGAGCTGTCGGGGGTAATGCAAATACAGATTAAGCCGGAGATTGGCATGACCTTTGCTAACGCCCTACGCAGTATCTTAAGGCATGATCCGGATATCATGATGGTAGGAGAGGTAAGGGATTTAGAGACTGCAGAGCTTGCTATCCGCACGGCGCTTACCGGCCACCTTATTTTCTCGACGCTGCATACAAACGATGCCTGCAGCGGAGCAACCCGGCTTCTTGATATCGGTATTGAGCCATACCTGGCCGCCTCTTCTATAAATGCCTTTATTTCACAGCGCTTAGTGCGTTTGATCTGTCCGGCATGTAAAACCGAGGTATCTTCTAATAAAGAAGGGCTTCCGGAAGAGTTTAGGAAACTCACTATTTTTTATGGCAAAGGATGCGATCAGTGTAATTCCATCGGCTATAAAGGCAGGACCGCCATTTACGAAATTATGCTTGTCAATGAAGCAATCCAGGATCTTATCTTAAGCAAGGCCTCTGTTTTGCAGATACTAAAGAAGGCGCGCGAATCCGGCTTTAGGACCCTTAGGGAATCGGGGATAGAGCTGATAAAAAAAGGCCTTACTACTCCCGAAGAAGTTTTAAGAGTTACCGAAACTGAGCACGACTGATAAGCGCCTATGCCTTTATTCCGTTATAAAGCTAAAAAAGACCTTGATCAAGTAGTTGAAGGATTTATCGAAGCCGCGAATAAAGAAGAGGCTATAGCCAAAATCGGGGAAACCGGGCTTTTTCCTGTTTTTGTCAAGGAAGAAGGTATTTCTTCCGATGCCGCAAAAGAGCAGAAGCCGAACGCGCCTTTGGCGGGATTTACCGGGCGCAGAAAAAGAATAACCTCTGCGGAGATTCTTGAATTTACCCGTAAGCTCACCACTCTTATTAGGGCGAGGGTAGAGCTTATTGAAAGCCTGCGTATTCTTTATGAACAGACCGATAATGTAAATTTCCGTGAGATAATCTTTGCGCTTTTTAATTCTATTAAAGCGGGCGGAAGTTTTTCTCAATCACTTGAGATTTTCCCTAAGGTATTTTCTCCCATTTTTGTGAGCCTGATCAAGGCGGGAGAGGCGAGCGGGCGCCTTGATATCGCCTTAGAGCAGATAAGTGAATTCTTAAGCCGCCAGGAATCTTTAAAGAAAAAGATAATGGTCGCGCTTGCTTACCCTGCGCTTTTGCTTTGCGTAGGCATTGCCAGTATCTTTGTGCTCATTAATTTTGTCATCCCCCGCCTAAAGCCCATATTTGCGGGCTTAGGAGATAAGCTTCCGCTGATCACTAAAATAGTGCTTGCGGTAAGCCAATACTCCAGTAAATTCTGGATTCCTTTATGCTCAGGAATATTCTTGATTTGTGCCTTAATTTATGCGCGCAGGGGAAGTAGCGTATTTGCCGCGGCATTTAAAAAAATTAGGAAGCATATCCCGGTTGTAAAAAGGCTGGTTAAGAACCAGGAGCTGAACATGTTTGCGCGTTCTTTCTGCCTGCTTTTAAAAAGCGGGGTTCCTGCCTTAAATTCACTTAGTATTTCTTTAGAGAGCGTCGAAGACAGCACCCTTAAGGCAGGGCTTAAGAAGGTTACGGCGGAGATCGCCTCGGGCGAGACTATATCTAAGAGCATGGGGAAGTTTACCGGGCTCCCGGTATTTTTTATAAAGATGATCGCCGTGGGTGAGGAGTCAGGCAGGATAGCAGAAGTTCTGGAGGAAATATCCGATTCTTATGCTGAGCAGATAGAATCCGATATCGCGCTTATCTCTTCGCTCATCGAACCGGTGCTTATTTTAAGTTTAGGCGTGGTGTTGGGTACGATAGTCTTAGCCGTATTATTGCCGACTTTTCAGGTAACTCAAATGGTGCATTGAAGAATGAAGACAAAGGCTGCGCTTGAAATATCCGAGTCATATTTAAAGATCGCCGTAAGTTATCCGGCTATCGCGCTGAAGAAAGGCTCTTTTTGGTTTTTCGCCAAGAAGATCAGCGGGCTTTCTGATGACCAGGTTGCCCGCTTAGTCACGGAGACTTTAAAGATTCAGAAAGTTAAGGTAAAGTATGTTTTGGTTTCTGTTCCTCGCAACCAGGTGACCGTAAGAAACCTCGTTTTGCCTTCCCAAAACCAGGAAGAGATACTGCAGATGGTGGATTTGAATATCAGTAGGATTGTCCCTTACAGAAAGGATGAAATCGCCTTCGGTTATTATGTTCTCGGAAGGGATGAGATCGGTTATACCAAGGTTATCGTGGGGATAGCCCCTATAGCGGGATTGAGAAAACAGTCCGCCATGCTCGAGAAGACGAAGCTTTTTATAGAAAACTTCGTGCTTAGCTCTTTTGGGTCATGGCACAGGACTGCGGAATTATGCCGCAATGAAATTAAAAACGAGATCTATATTTTATTGGATGTCGATTCTAATTGCGCGGATTTCATTATCTTTAACCGGGAGGGTCTGCTTTTTAGCCGTACTATAAGTAGTTCCGTAGCTGAGGATGCCTCTGCGCATGAGATGGTTAAATTGATAGGGGAAATCAAACAATCTCTGGTTATTTTTCAGAATGAAGAGATGAGCAAGAAGCCGGCCAAGATATTCCTTGCCGGAGCCCCGGCAGTTTTACAATTTGAAAAGACGATAAGCGAGGAATTGAGCCTACCGGTGATCGTGGTTCCCGCAGTCGTCTCTAATGAGCATAAAGACGCAGATGCCGGCGGGGGTTTGCCTGTTTCCGTTTCGTTTAACGCGGTTGCGTCCCTGCTCTCAGAGACGCCTTCTAAAATGCTTACCTTTGGCATCCCGGAGGTTCAGATTCGGCAGGCGTTTAAAGAGAAGACGCGCGAACTGACGATACTAGGGACCATGGGAATATATTTTCTCTGCATATTTTTCCTGTTTTTCTTAAGCAGGATATACAGCTATGGCGCATACCTGAACAAGCTTAACCAGAATATTAAGGAGCTTCAGCAGGCTACGGGAGGGCTTATAGAGCAGGAGAGGAAGATCGAGTTCGTTGAAGATATCATTAACCGGCGCTCTTTCCTGGCGGTCTTTATTTCTCAGCTTTATAAAATTACTCCGGCAGAGATTGCTTTTAGTTATATAAACCTTGATAAGTCCGGGCTGGCAACCTTGCGTGGCCAGTCGGTCCAGCTTTCCGATGTGTTTAAATTTATCACCAAGCTTGAGAATTCCCCGTATTTTAAGGATGTGGATACAAAATATACGCGGACCAAGAAATTAAAGGAAAAGGAAGTGACTGACTTCGAGGTAAGTTTTGCTACCCAGGTTAGCCCCCAGCCGCAGAAAAAATGAAACTTAAGCCCAGAGAAAAAAAGATTGCTATCGCAGTGGGGTTAGTGTTAGGTATATTTATTATTGACCGTTTAGTACTTTCGCCTCTGCGCAATAAGCAGAATCTGGTTAAGAAACAGATAAGCGCTATGGAGATAGAGTTTCAGTCCAGAAAAGATATTGTGTCTAGGAAAGATCAGATAGAGCGGGAATTCTCGGCTTATAAAAAATATCTGTTAGATTCGGATACATACTCCGAGCGCGATCTGGTGGTAAAATTCCTTAAGGAGGTGGAGAGCTCGGCGCAGGAATCAGGGCTTTCTATAGTAAATCTTAATCCCCAAAACGAAGTTGAGCAGGACAAGCTGACTAAACATAAAAAGTACCTTTTGGAGCTGCGTGCGGAATCAACCCTCCCCCAGCTGGTTAAATTCCTTTCCAGGATACAGCAGAGCCAGCTTTTGATCAACCTGGAGAGTTTTTCCATTACCACCAAGGATGAGCAGGGCGTTGCCTTGCGCATAGAAACAACCGTAAGCATGAATGTTCCCTAAAAATGCGTAGAGCGCTTACTTTAATAGAGCTGGTTATAACCGTATCCATCCTTTCTCTGGGCATAATTATGATATTACGCTCTTTCTTGAGTGCGAATAGCGTTTTGGCGTTTAGCAATAATCGGATCGCCGCCAGCCAATTCTTGGAATCAAAGTTAGCCGAAATAGAAGAAAAGGCTAAGCTGTCCGTCCCGTTAGAAAAGGAGCCTTCTTCCGGAGAGGTGCTTCTAAACGGAAGAATCAACGCGCGGTGGGAGGTAGAGACCGGGCCCGTCGAGGAAGAGGAATTTAAAAAAGATATATACTGTTTGAAGGCAAAGCTGGTGTGGTTGGAATCCGGAAGGGAGCGGGATTTAAGTGCGGCATTTTACTTTAAAGCCGATAAATAACCATTTTGCGTTCACCCTTATAGAAGTGGTTGTGGCGTTGACGATTTTTTCCATTGTTGCCGTTGGATTGGGCACTAGTTTTCTTTCCGGGATAAAGCTTTGGGATAAAGCGAATGAGAGTTTTTCCGCCGGCGAAGTCCAGTTTTTCCTGGAGGTATTTGCCAGGGATCTTTGCCAGAGCATAAACTTAGCGCAGGTCGGGTTCTCCGGGACAAAGGAAGCAGTTTCCTTCCCTGCGTTGGTTTCCGGGCGCGCGGTTAAAGTCACTTATTCTTTTGAGCGGGATGGGAAAAAGATATTTAGAAGGACAGCTAACTTAAAAGATGCGCTCTCAGGCGATAATGCTGCCAAATACGATAAAGAAGAGTCGTTGCAGCTGGATAGTTGCGAGCTAAGTTATTTTTATTACGATACTGAAAAGGAAGAGTATTCTTGGACGGACGCCTGGGATAAGAAAAACGGTATATTCTTAGGGGTTAGGATCAACGCTGCATATGAAGGCAATGAGTTTACCAAAACAGTCTTTATTCCTGTTTCGTAAGCCGCAAGGCGATGGTTCGGCTACGGGAAGCGTGCTTGTCGCGGCTATCTGGATGCTTGTTTTGTTTTCAATTTTAAGCGTAGGGTTGTACCGGACAGTATCATCATGCCTTAATATATCAACGCGTATTGAGCGCGGGTTCATCTGCCGGTACCTTGCCCGCTCCGCATGCGTACTGGCGCAGGCCCAGGAAGGCAAAGACGAGACCGCTTACGATACGCTTCATGAATTTTCGGAGAAACAGGAGAGGCAGATAGATAATACTTCTTTTGAGTTTATTGCCGAGGACGAAAACAGCAAGCTTAACATCAACAGCTCTTCAATACAGATGCTGGCAATGCTGCCGGGGCTTGACGAGGACACGGCAGGTAAGATTGCCGCGTCAGATTTAAGGCCGTATGCGGCCATAGAAGAGCTTCTTGATGTTGACGGGATAACCGAGGAGGCCTATAAGGACATAGAGAATTTTATTACCGTGCATAGCAGCGGTAGCGTAAATATTAATACCGCAGGTAGAGAAGTATTAGCCGCGTTAGGGTTTGATGAGAGTCTTATTTCAGTGATAATCAGTTTCCGCGCCGGCGCAGACACAGAGGAAGGCACGCAGGACGATGAGGCATTTGAGGATATAGCGTATATCGTTCCCAAGCTGAGGGCCCGGGGCATTTCTCAGGCGCAGGAAGCGGAATTGCTTAATTTGATCAATCAGGGCGCAATAGGCATCGAATCAAAATGCCGGACCCTGAAGATTACTGCTAGCATTTCGGGAAAAGCGGTCAATCAATACAGGGTGATTCTTGATGCAAACCGGATAAAACAATGGAAGGAACTGTAAAGCGGAGGGGGCAAATGAAGAGACAGGGTTTTACTCTTGTGGAGCTTATGCTGGTTGTTATTATTATCGGTGTATTGGTGGCTATGGTCGTTCCGCGCATGGCCGGGCGTTCGGAACAGGCGCGCATTGCCGTGGCCCAGGCAGATATTGACCTTAATATTGCCACTGCCTTGAAGCTTTATGATGTGGATAACGGGGCATTCCCTACCACCGAAGAAGGATTAGACGCGCTTTTAGAGGCTCCGGGTTCGGCGAAAAACTGGAAGGGGCCGTATCTTGAAAAGAAGCCGCTTGACCCATGGGGTAATGTATATCAATATAAATGCCCGGGCGTGCACCGGACCTATGGGTACGATCTTTATTCGCTGGGTAAGGATGGGGTGGAGAGCGAAGATGATGCGGTAAACTGGGATAAGGGTAAATAAACGGCAACGTGTTTACTTAAAGAATCTCTTGACAAAGTAATAGCGCGTGGTATACTTTAATATGACAATGATGTTGTAGCTAGGCGAAGTAGCCCCAAAAATGTTTTTGGGGTTTTTCTTTTTATAGGCGAGGGCGCCCTTTTTTAAAAGCGAAAAAGAAGCTTTCTAAAAAAGGGCTTTTTATTTTTTAACGGGGTGGTTTATGACGGACTTTGCGTTATTAGTTAAAAGGCTTACGCCGACAATTAGAAGGATATCCTATAAGGTCTCTAAGGGTTTTTCTTATTTTGACCATGAGGATCTGTTTCAGGAAGCGCTTATTTATCTATGGAAGTCTTTTTTATCCGGAAAGCTTGAGGATAAAACAGACAGTTATATATTGCAGGGGTGTTATTTCAACTTGAAGAATTATTTCCGCACGCACTCTAGAAATACAAAGGCTGTTAGTTTTGAAAGCTTAATTAATGAAGAGGGAGATATTATTGAGAACGTAGCTTTTCTTAATCGGCAGCGCCCAAGAGAGTACCTGGAGTATTTTCATAATAAATTCTTGGCAGATGCCATACGTAATAATGGGCTAAGCGTCAGGGAAAAGGAAGTACTATTTTTGTATGCCGATGGCTTAACCACAAGAGAAATAGGATCCAGGCTTGGTGTTTCGCATGTAAGCGTTGTTAAAGTTATGGCTAACGCCAGAGAAAAATGCAAGAAACACCTTGATTAAGTTACCAGAACATCGTATTTTTTACTTGTAGTAATGTAAAGCGCAAAAGCGCGCTAGCAACAGACAAAGGTGTTTTCTTTTTAGAAAACACCTTTTTTATTCAATAAGACGCAGGCGTCTTTTCAAATCTGTATACGGATGAGAAAGGCGCTTTTTATTTTGCCGGCTATCAGGTAGCAAGCAAAATAATCCCGGGTATCTCGCCATTGGTCTCAGGATGTGAAGGATGAAACGCTAAAGGAGAATATTGATGAGCTACAAGTTATTGGCTGTGAACCGCAAGCTAAGAATCTTTATAATTAATATTATGTTTTGTGTCATGGGTTACACGCTTTCTTATGCTACGCCTTCAACGCTTATATGGACGCCTTCCAATGATATAAAACCGCTAAAGGCATTGCACATTGATGCGGACAATTACAGCCCGTTAAGAAAAAAAGATTCTAACGGCAATAAGCTATATGTGCAGCAGGTCTATGGCTTAGAGGCAGGATTATTGCCTGATAGCGCTGAAGATAACCTCTTAGGAGTGATTTGGCCGCCGTTAGGGAAAATTATGGCCGAAACAGGGTTTGATTATAAAAAAGGCTGGGGTTCGGCGTTAGATACTTGGCCGTGGTATTTTAATTTCAAGATAGGCGTTGGAGAAGGCGCGTATTTTAAATATATGCCGGCATTTGCAGCCGGTATTTATGACGCCGGGATAAAACAGAATAAAAACAATTATAATGTTTGGTATTTCAGGTTCGCTAAGACTATTTCTGCGGGTAAGCTTAATTTAGGTAGATTTTCGGCAGGATATTTTAATGGTAACCCTAAGCTCCTGCTTGATAAGAATGGCGAGCGTGACAATGCAGGGGTCATGGTTGCATGGGATCGTACCATTTCTGAAATTAGCGATAAGCTATGGTTCTGTGTTGATTATCAGGGAAGCCAGTCTGCTTACGGAGCGCTTAACCTCGGTTTTTCCTGGAAATTCACCGACAAGATTTCAGCCATTATCGGATACGATATCTACAATAATCCTAATTCGATAAACACGGTAACATTTCAGCTAGACATTGATTTATAAAACGAAAGGAGTAAAGAGATGATTAACAGCGGTGATACGGCATGGGTTTTGATTTCATCGGCATTAGTTCTTCTAATGACTCCAGGCTTGGCATTTTTCTACGGCGGAATGGTCAGGAAAAAGAATATGCTAAGTGTTCTGATGCAGTGTTTTATTGTTATGTGCGTTTTAAGCATCCAGTGGGTGCTTTTTGGCTATAGCCTTTCTTTTGCTCCGGCAAAAGCTTTCTGGGGAGGCTTAAGTTGGTTTGGTCTGAAGGGTGTCGGATTGGAGCCTTATGCGGATTATGCTGCAACCATTCCGCATC
>Ga0172375_10001364_pt1 | contig 39346 bp, 37 predicted proteins | sample LakKiv1m_FD_114537 | JGI IMG/M metagenome (GOLD analysis project Ga0172375, IMG submission 114537) | Freshwater microbial communities from Kabuno Bay, South-Kivu, Congo - kab_092012_11.1m | ecosystem: Environmental > Aquatic > Freshwater > Lake | place: Democratic Republic of the Congo... | reverse complement strand
TAACTTCAAGTTAAATAACAGGAGTCAATATGGTAAATAAGTTTGAGGTCGCTACTGATAAGTCCGGCAGGATAAACCATTATTTTTATCCTGATTTTCCAAATGTACATATTGCTCCGAAAGACATGCTTGAACACATGAATGGAAATGAACGGATTATGTTCAAAGGTGCCGAATACGTGCTTTTCGAAAATCAGGATAAAAATAATGGTTTATCCTGCCGGGGATATTGTCCCTCCGAAAACAGTAAGATAGGGTTTTTCAGCAAACGCTAAGTATTGATTTGTTATAAATGAATCATGTAACTAGGAGAGTGAAATCATGTCACGAGTAAGCACTTATCTTAATTTCCCAGGAACAACCGAAAAGGCGTTTAACTTTTATAAATCCGTTTTTGGAACCGAACTAATCGGTGATATAACTCGAATGAAAGAATCCACCAACTCTAAATTGTCCGAAAACGACAAAAACCTGGTAATGCATATCGAGCTGCCAATTTTAGGTGGTCATATTCTTATGGGGACGGATGCAACTGAATCATTAGGCCACCCGGTAAAAATGGGTAACAATGTGTCAATTAACCTAGAGCCAGACAAATATGATGAAGCTAAAAAGCTATTTGACGCTCTGTCCGAAGGTGGCGATATTGAAATGCCGCTAAAAAAGATGTTCTGGGGTGATTATTTCGCGTCGTTTACCGATAGGTTTGGTACCAATTGGATGATAAATTGCACCGACAAAAACAATCTCCATTGATATATAATTTAGTTAATGGCATTTAATATCAGACTCCTCAAAAAAGAAATTGTCGCCAATGACACAATGGTCTTTATATGGGAGAAGCCTGATGGGTTTGAATTCACTGCCGGGCAGAATGGTGACTTCACGCTGTTAAATCCGCCGGAAATCGACGAAGAGGGCAATAAAAGGACTTTCTCATTCGTTAGCGAGCCAAGTGAAAAAAACCTGGTAACAGCTACCAGACTGCGCGATACTGCTTTTAAGAGAAGCTTGAAGAATCTACCGATTGGCACCAAGGTTAGGCTTGACGGGCCGTATGGGGATTTCAGGCTTCATAAAAATCCCGACAAACCGGCCGTTTTTTTGATTGGTGGGATCGGAATAACACCTGTTCACAGCATAGTTGCGAATGCAACCAAAAAACATTTCCCACACAAAATAACCTTGTTATACTCCAACCGAAGACCCGAAGATACTCCGTTTATTTCAGATTTTAATAATCTAGCCAGGTTAAATCCAAATTTTAGATTCGTCAGTGTTTATACGAAACTTGCAAGAAACGAGTGGGGCGGTGAAGTCGGACATATTGACGCCGATATGATAAGAAAGTACGTGCCTGATATCAGCAAACCAATTTATTACCTGTCCGGTCCACCGGCAATGGTAAAAGCTATGCGCGAGCTGTTAGTCAAAACCGGTGTGGATGAAGATAATATTAGGACTGAAGAGTTCATCGGTTATTAATCTTAAGCTGAGTTATACTGGACGAATGACAAGAAAAGCTCTGCCCAAAGTTACAGTTACTCTCGACAAAATAGTCGGCGGCGGACAAGCCCTGGCCACAGAAGACAGTGGACGCAAGTTGTTTGCTTGGGGCGGCTTACCGGGCGAGACCGTAGAAGTCCAGCTAACCAAAAAGAAGTCCCATATGGCCGAAGGTATTGTTACGCACGTTCTGCAATCAAGTCCCAATCGTGTCAGCCCAAAAGACGAAGTCAGCTATTTATCGACAAGCCCTTGGCAAATTATGAACCTTGAGACTGAGCAGCATTATAAGGCAGCATTAATCGAAGAAGCTTTTGAGCTGCACGACATCATATTACCCAATCCAATCGAAGTATACACAGACAATAACTTATACGGTTACAGAAACAAAATCGAGTTCAGCTGGTGGTGGGATAAAGAAAAAGGACGGCTGGAACTTGCGTTTTTCAAACGGGGAAGCCACAGTAAGGTGCCGGTCGAAGGTACCAGTTTAGCGCAACCCGTTATAAATATTGCAGCCAAAACCCTGAGAGACATCTTGAGGCAAAAAATCGACCTATATACTTCCAACCTAAAAACACTGCTCGTACGGTGTGACCGACAGGGAAGGGTAGTTATGCAGCTATATGTAAAGGAACCTGATTTTGCCCAGCTAACGGAAAGTGATTTCGAACATCTTAAAAAACAAGCCAATGTAATAGGGTTTGAATTAATATTTTCCGAACCAAAAAGTCCGGCCAGCGTAATCACGAAAAAACTACAATCCTGGGGTAAGACGAATCTTACGGACACTGCCCTAGGAATAGATTTTAATTATGCTACGGAAGGATTTTTTCAAATTAATCTGCCTGTTTACGAGGCTGTATTGAAAGAAATAAAGAAGTGGATCGATCCCAACACGCCTGTCGTTGATTTATACAGTGGTGTCGGAACAATCGGCTTAACGGCTACGAAAAGCTGTCTGACTATGGTTGAACCAAACAAACAAGCCGTGATAGAAATGAAAAACAACACCGTTAAACTTGGACGCGAGAAATCGGTTAAAATCATCTCATCAACAAGTGAAAAGTCACTGGATTATATCAACGGAAAATCCATAATAATCGTCGACCCTCCTCGAATAGGCTTACATGAAAATGTTATAAAAAAGATTATGACCGAGAAACCCAAGAAACTTATCTATCTGTCGTGCAACCCCGTTACCCAAGCCAGAGATTTAACAAAACTGCTAGATAGTTATAAGATAAGTTTTCATGAGGGCTATAATTTTTTCCCAAGAACTCCACATATAGAACATTTGGCCATACTGGAACTCATCAGATAGCGATACCTGTGTTGCACTATAATATTTATGCTTGTATAATGAAAACGCAAGTTAAATCAAAAGCGTTATTGCCCTTGATTTAGATTAACAGGAGCTGAAAACGGCTATGGTGATAAACAAAAAAACGATAATTATCTCGGCGATTGCCATAGTATTGATTGCCGGCATCGCAACCGGAGCTACAGCTCTTATGGGCGCTTTTAATAAGAAAGAAAATACTACTACCGGTAAAAGCGTTACCCCTACTGAAACAACCGTGGACAATCTTAAGAAACAAGCTGAAAAAGCCCGTGTATCAAATGATAAACCCCTATCAAAAGAACTACTGCAAGAGGCTCAAAAACAAAACAGCGAATTGCCAAAAACTGACGAAACCACCAACACGCAAGTGGACATAGAAGCCCAACTTTATTTATTGGAGCATGCGAAATAATATTATGAAAATCAACCTAAAAGGCTTCACTATAATCGAACTCACTGTCGTGGTGGCTGTTATAGGAATAATGACAACAATTGGAATCGTTGCTTATTCTGATGTCCAAATGAGGTCGAGGAACGATTCAAGATCCTCGAAAGTCTATGTGCTTGCTGAGGCGTTAGAAAAATATTATAACAAAAACGGTGAATACCCGTTATGCGCGTCTATTGCTAGCCCGGTTACAGCCGATACTGTAGTAACGAATATATTAAAAGGGCTTGATCCGGACGTGCTGAGAACCCCAAGTGCTGCTAAGGGCACTAATTCGGTGGCCTGCTCGGATCCGACATCCGATACGTACGGATATATAGTTAGTGGCAGCGGTGCAGAATTTACCTTAAAATACAAGGAAGAAGGAACGAGTAATCTGCCCTCACGCGATAGCCGTCACCGCATATCATCCGGCATATATACTCTCACGCTCAACGCAGGTACGGGTGGTACCGTTAACGAAGGCGGATCATATGCATCAGGTCAAACGCCTACTATTACGGCAACACCTGCTCAGTACTATCAATTCTCAAGCTGGACAGGCAGCAGTGGCTGCGCCGGCACTGCCAGCCATACGATCGTTATGGACGCCAATAAAACATGTACGGCTAACTTTGTCCCGATACCTATTAACCCTCCTTCGCCACCGGTAGTCGCGGCAAATACAGTAGGAGCTACCACGACTTGGTCATGGGGTGCATCATCATGCGGCACTAATACGGCCAGATATCAATACCGCTATACTATTTCGCCATCAGGCTATGATTCGGGCTGGGTAACAACCGCGTCAACATCAGTCGCATTGACCACATCGACTGATGGACAAACATACAGAGTTACCGTTCAGGCAGAATGCTATAACCCAATAATCTCAAGTGGTTACAGCGATCCTGATGATTACGAAGATTATTACAGGCCAATACCTTACTGTACACTTACTGTAAACTCCGCCGGAAATGGAACTGTCAGCAGTAGTAGCGGCACATATGATTGCGGTACATCACCGGACACACCAACAATAACCGCATACCCAAATACGTATTATTATTTCTCCGGTTGGACAGGATCAGGTTGCACGGGGGGCGGCAGCAACCCTGCCGTAATAACAATGACAGGTAATATTACCTGTACAGCTAACTTTGCAGCAACGCCTGTAGGTATATCAGGCCCATACGTCTCATATTCGTATTACCATGGATTTTATACGTACTTCCCGTATAGCTTCGGCTGTACGGGTCCGGCTACGAACTGGCAAGTTAGGTGGGAAGCTTACGATGACAGCACTGGTGGAAAGCTAGCCGGATGGATCGATCCAGGAGGATCATCCGGAACGATAGCAGCATCAACAATGTACACTGCCAGACACAGTTATCATGTTCGCGTATGGGCGGTATGTTGGAATCCTGTTACAAGTAGTGGTGACGCTTATGGGTATGCGTACTTTTATAGGGATGTCTGGTGGGTTAGGTATAGGCACGCATGGGCACCTAATTATGTTTATTACGCAGACGACGGCACTCAGCGAAGGTATAAGACGACCAATACTGCCAATGCATCGCCACAATCCAGCGGCGGTCAGCTCGTCAGTCCTCAGGCCAACCCTACCGTAGACTTTTCGCTTTACCCCGCCCAAAACAACTGCAAGGCAATAGGCGGCCGCACTCCAACTCAAAATGAGATTACGGGAGTATGGTATGACGTAGACAGTGACCCATGGGCATATGGACCCAGAAGTATCCCCGCGGCTTGGGTCAGAAATGAATCATATAGGACGAATACGCAACTAGCCGATGATAAGACGCACGCAATCAATAGGCGATATTCCGGTGGAGGAGGATATCAAACCGTAAGTCTTAAAACCAATTCCAACCCCGTCAGATGTGTCAGAGATTAGATCATCACTTAGCTAGTGCGTATGCGCCGATAAGCAAACTTAGCGGCCACGCGCCAACTTGAAGTCGAGTCGCTGTCGTATTGATACACGCTACCGTCTTTGATTTCGCTGATTTGAACTAGGGCCGGGTTATATGGCGAAAGTAAACGGTAAAAATATAGATCCTGATCGCTGATGTTTTTTCGTCCCGGAAAAACATCGTGGAATTTTTCGCGTCCTACCTCGTTAAAATAATCAGGGCGGTGTTTGGGTGGAAAGTATTGTTCGGCCCTAAGCCCCATGCGTGATACTATTTTTTTAATATCACCAAGAGTCAGTCTTGATTGGCCGGCTATACTTAAAAGCAGTTGTTTTCTGGATGTCAAAAACAGGGTCGCATAAGCCGAACGACTGACGGGAACATTAAATACAATCACATGCCTTAAATCAACATCAACGCCAAAATAGTCTTTAATCGAACGTTCAAGTGCAAGTTCATCATACATTCTGTCTCTCATATACATTTATTGTAACACTTAGAGCAAGAGTGGGTTCATTTTACTTTTTAGAAGACTGTGGCCATAAGTCAGCCGAACGCCACGTGCTGACCGAAGGTCGCACGTAGAGGGTGCTGATAAAAAGTAAAATGAACCCACTCTCGACTGCGCATATTTAATCAACTACAATATAAGTAAATGGATTTCGAGAAACGCTACGCCAGTTTAAATAAAGCGCAAAAACAGGCCGTTGATACTATTGATGGTCCGGTTATGGTAATTGCCGGCCCGGGAACCGGCAAGACCGAACTATTGGCAGTCAGGACCGCCAATATACTGAAAAAGACCGATGTGTTTCCTGAAAACATCTTGTGCTTAACGTTCACAGACAGCGGGGCTAGCGCAATGCGCAGAAGACTTACTGAAATAATCGGCAAAGATGCTTATAGGGTCGCAATTCATACATTCCACAGCTTTGGAACAGAAGTAATTAATCAAAACGGCCAGTTTTTTTACCAAGGTGCCCATTTTATGCCGGCCGACGAACTTTCTAGCTATGAAATCCTTAATCAGATCTTTAAAGAATTGGAATATAACAATCCTCTTTCAAGCAAGCTTAATGAAGAATACACCCATTTACAGGACTGTACGACAGTAATCTCAGAACTTAAAAGAAGTGGTCTTACCAGTGACGAACTACTGGCGATACTGGGCGAAAATGATGCCGTTATCGAAAAAACAGAGCAGCTGATAAGTCCGATATTCGAGTCCAGAATTTCAAAAAACACAACTACTGAACTAAAACCGCATGTCGAAACAATAAGAAATAGTGGCGATAACATCATCATAGAAACGGTAATCCCTTTATCGCATATCCTATCGGATTCCTTAGAAGCTGCAATAAACGATTCAGGGACACAAAATTCGACCAAACCGATTACAGCTTGGCGAAATCAATGGTTCAAAAAGAATTCAAGCGGCAAATATATTCTTAAATCCAATGAGCGACAAATCAAATTGCGCGCGCTTAGTTTTGTTTATGAAAAATACTTAGGTAGAATGCAACAAGCTTCGTTATACGATTTTGACGATATGATACTACGGGTTGTACACGCCATGGAAGTTTTTAACGACCTTCGGTTTAACCTGCAGGAAAAATATCAATATATTATGGTTGATGAGTTCCAAGACACTAACATGGCTCAGATGCGCATCTTACACAACCTTACAAATAATATTGCCCAAGATAATATGCCAAATATTTTAGTGGTGGGCGATGATGACCAAGCTATTTATAATTTCCAAGGCGCAGATATCAGTAATGTGATTAATTTCAGGACAAACTACCCCAATACGAAACTTATCACTTTAACTGAAAACTATCGCAGCGACCCAAATATTTTAGATGTTTCACGCCAAATCATTCTGCAAGGACAAGACAGATTGGAAAACGCTATTAGTGAATTGGATAAACGACTTACGGCTCACAATAAACCCGGCAAAAACAGCGTCCGTTTTTTTGAAGCCGAAACAATCTCGGATGAAAGACATCATATAGTTGCTGACATAAAATCCAAAATGGAGGTTGGTGAAAAACCGGGCAATATTGCCGTTTTAATGCGCAGACATCACGAAATTAATTCTATCTTACCGTATTTTTCAAAAGCAGGTATTGCAGTTAACTACGAAAGACGCGATAACGTACTAGAGCTTGCGCCAATAAAATTCGTTGAAAAGTTATCGCAACTTATAATCGATATTGCCAAGGGCAGACATGCCGAAATAAACGCCAACCTACCGGAAATACTAGCCCATAAAGCATGGAAGCTTGATCCGTTTGAACTATGGAGACTGAGTATCAAGGCCTATGAAAATCACCAAGGATGGTTTGATGTGATAGCCGAACACGGCGCAAAGTTTGCAGAAATTCATAATTGGCTACTGAAAACAGCTGCTGCGACGGAAGATACACCATTGGAATACATGTTGGATGCAATAATCGGCAATCCTAATTTGGATCTCACAAAAAGTAAGGGTAGTTTTAGAAGTCCCATATACGATTACTATTTCTCGGATAAGAGGTTAGATGATAAACCCGGTGAGTACTTACTGTATCTTGAGGCGCTGCGCACAATTAGAGCCAAATTGCGAGAATACCATCCCGACAAGCAGCCTACGCTAGAGAGCTTTATCGAATTTATAGCCTTAAACCGTAAAATAGGCAACACCATCAGTGTCATCAGACGTTCGGCAGAATCAAGCGATGCTATTAATCTGATGACAGCACATAAATCGAAAGGGCTGGAATACAATATAGTTTATGTTACGAACGCCATAGACACGGTTTGGGGCGAAAGAGCCAGGTCTAGAAGCAGGTTAATCGGTTACCCTGAAAACTTACCCCTGAGCCCAGCCGGCGAGACGGAAGACGAAAGGCTGAGGCTATTCTATGTCGCTATTACAAGAGCCAAAAAACAACTAAACATAAGTTACAGCTTGAGTGATGATACCGGCAAAAACACCTTAAAGGCGGCTTTTTTGGTTGATAATAAATGGCCAGTAACACATATTTTAAAACCTGACGGTGACAAACAGATGATTGAAGCTGCCGAGCTGGCTTGGTACCAGCCGTTGATTGACCCGACAACCGAGAAAATGCGCGATTTACTACTGCCAAGACTGGAAAATTATCGCCTTAGTATTACGCATTTGAATAATTTCCTGGATGTAACAAAGGGTGGACCGGCATATTTCTTGATTGAGAACCTACTTCGCTTCCCGCGAGCAAAAAATCCTAATGCCGCTTTCGGGACAGCAATACACAGCACTCTTCAGGGTGTACACTCGCATTTGATATCGATAGGGAAAAAACAAGCTGTTGAGGATATTGTTTCGGTATTTGAACAAAACCTAAAAAATCAACATATGAAACCCGAGGATTTTAAGGAATTTATGCAAAAGGGAAGTGATGTTTTACGTAATTTCTTTGAAAAAAAATACGACACTTTTAGCACCGATCAATATACCGAGCTGAATTTTGCATCTCAGCACTCTATCGTAGGTAAGGCACATATCACCGGCAAACTGGACGTGGCTGAAATCGATAAAAGCAACCGAACAGTCAAGGTGACCGATTATAAAACGGGTAAACCTTCGCGCAGCTGGTCGGGAAGAACCGATTATGAAAAGATAAAACTACATAAATACAGACAGCAGCTGCTTTTTTATAAGTTACTAGTCGAAAACTCGCGCGATTTTCATGATTATTCGGTCGACACAGCGACAATGCAGTTTATTGAGCCTTTGACGGATAACGATGTAGTATCGCTTGATATTGAGTTTAATGAAGACGAACTCGCCAGACTTAAAAAGTTAATTAATGCCGTTTGGAAACATGTGGTTAACCTGGATTTGCCTGATATATCCAAATACGAACCAAATCATAAGGGCATGTTGGCCTTTGAACAAGATCTAATCGACGAGAATATTTAATTTAAAACCTCCTCGGGTCCTGCCGTTCGGTCCACCCCTCCTTCGTAATTTGATAAAAATCAAATTAACTCAGGGGGTGTTGCCCCGCCTCACGTCACCCGCGGTGGGGGTTTTAAAATTCAAGTTTTAACAGATTGACATCATACCCTTAATCTGATACTTTACTATTAATTTTACTTTATAAGATAATGTTTATCTGTAATAATGGACTTATGACTAATTTTTGGAAAAATTTGCCAAAACCTTTTTTTGCGCTGGCACCAATGGAGGGAGTAACTGACACGGTATTCCGACATGTCGTCGCATCAGCCGCTAGACCTGATTTATTTTTCACGGAATTTACCAATGCGTCCAGTTTCTGCAGCGAAAAAGGCGTTCATAGCACCAGGCAAAGACTGGCTTTTTCTGATGACGAACAGCCGATTATCGCTCAAATTTGGGGTAAAAAACCAGAAGAATTCGCAATTATGAGCATCGAACTGGCCAAGATGGGCTTTGCGGGAATTGATATCAACATGGGCTGCCCCGACAAAAAAGTCGTCAAAACCGGATCGGGTAGCGCCCTTATTGGCACTCCGGACCTAGCAGCGAAACTAATTGCTTCGACAAAAAAAGGCGGTATACCGGTAAGCGTAAAAACACGCTTAAGTGACGTGGACATAGACAAGTGGGAAGAGTGGATTGAGTTTTTATTAAAACAGGATATAGCTAACCTAACGGTACATTTGCGCACTCGAAAAGAAATGAGTAAGGTGGGTGCGCATTACGAACTAATACCAAAAATCAAGGAGCTCAGAGACAGCTTAGCCCCCGATACCCTGATTACGATTAATGGCGACATTGATGACCGAGAAAAAGGGGATATTTTGGCTAAAAAATATGGCATAGACGGAGTCATGATAGGTCGCGGCATTTTTCAAAATCCGTTCGTGTTTGAGAAGAATATACGAAAACATTCCAGGGAAGAACTGGTTGACATATTAAAGCTTCATCTTGACTTACATGATAAATATGAAACAACATTTGGTCCACGAAAATTTGATCCATTAAAACGTTTTTTCAAGATATATATACGCGAGTTTTCAGGTGCTAACGAATTACGACAAAAATTAATGGAAACTAATAATACGTCCGAAGCACGCCAGGCTGTTTTAGATACTGATTGGACTAAAGTTAAGTTACGGTGAACGTTCCACTGCTTGTAAATGTGTGAATCGTATATCCGCCGCTAGTTGTTACGGTTCCTCCGGTCGCAGTCAGTGAACCGGTAGGATAGGCTATGATAACGACACCATTACCGCCAATACAGGTCCCGCCACCGCCACCGCCGCCATAACCATTAGTACCGCCCGTACAAGTGCCTATTCCGCCGTTTCCGCCGCCGCCGGATCCACCAACGCCCTCAGTACCGTATCCTGGAGTAATAATCGCACCACCGCCACCGCCGCCGTAATATACAGAGCTACCGGTAATTGAAACTGCCATACCACTTCCGCCATTGCCAGATTTTCCACTATAGCCAGTGTTACCTGGAAGCGCCGCACCGCCGCCACCGCCGCCCGCAGAAGCATTGGAAAAATCTCCCGCTCCATAACCACCATAACTTCCTTGTCCACCAATACTACCTCCGGGGTTTAAGCGCACCGATCCGGCATACGATCCGCCGCCACCGCCACCGGAACCGCCACTATAACCTGCACCGCCCGCATCACGTCCGGCTCCGCCGCCGCCGCGATATGCAACCAGACCATTAAAGGATGAGTTTTGTCCATTAGCGCCTTGTTCATTGGCATAGCCACTAACCCCGTTCCCAACAACCACAGGATAATTACCGGAGCGTGGGGCAATATAGTATGACGGTTCATAGATAACACCACCGGCTCCACCGCCACCAGAACGACCACCTTGACCACCCGCTCCGACCACTAATACTTTTGCCGTGGCAGCTGGTGTGCCAATCTTGAAGGTTCCATTACTCGTAAATGTATGGATTGTATAACCGCCGTTAGTAGTAATCATCCCGCCGCTCGCGTTAAATGATCCGGTAGGGTAGGCGATAACCACAATCCCTGAACCGCCACTGCCGCCAGATTGACCGCCGCCGCCGCCGCCGCCGGTATTTGGCGTGCCATTACCACCGGTTATCCATTGAACTCCAGCTCCGCCGCCGCCCGTGCCGCCAGCGCCGCCACCAACACAATATGCTCCGCCGCCGCCGCCGCCGCCGTAATATTGAGCGATGCCACCGATTGTCACCTGCATACCTACACCACCGGCACCGCCGATGCCGGGACTATTCGCTCCAGCTGCACCAGCGCCGCCGCCGGCACCACTTGGACTACATCCTAGCCCAGTAGTTGTGCCTCCATTATTACCCTGACCACTAGTTCCAGCCCCTCCAGCAATTACATTACCAACGTTGTTGTTTGTGCCGCCGCCGCCGCCGGAACCACCACTATTACCGACTGTCATACCTTTTCCACCACCACCACCACCGATTGCAGTTATCGATGCGAATAACGAATTACCTCCATTAACACCTTGAAATACGTTTATTGATCCACCAGGACCACCTTTGCCAACCGTGACCGTATATGACGAATTGTTTGATAATGCAAGAGAAGAATTATAGACAACTCCGCCGGCGCCACCACCACCGGCGCCACCACCACCGCCACCACCGGCAACCACCAACGCTTGTACCGTAGGCCCAACCGTAAAGGTGTCGCTGCTTGTAAATGTATGATAAGTATATCCACCTTTTGTCGTAACAGTCCCACCCTTAGCTATCAACGACCCGGTAGGATAAGAGATTACAACAATTCCGGCACTACCGGAATTTGATGGAGTACCGGCATTTCCCGCACTGCCACGCAGTGTGTTAGTTGAATCGCCAGGCGTAGTGCCAGTACCCTTGGTTAGTACCCCGGAAGATATCAAATCAGGATTATAATACCCGGATCCGCCGCCGCCGCCTCCCATGGTATCGTCTTCGATATAGCCACCGGCTGAACCGCCCCAATATCCGCCGCCGCCGCCGCCGCCATATGAGTTATACCTATTGACTCCACCCAGTAGTTTCCCTTGATATCCTGCGTTCGTTAGCGTACCACTACAGCTTGCATTGCCTCCAGCTGCGGACGGAGTTCCACCTCTACCTCTATAAGCGGTCATTCCGTCGTACGGTGCCGTTCCATCCTCTCCACTAGCGCCACCACCGGCACCTCCGACATTACCTGTCCCTTGACGACTACTCCCGCCGCCGCCGCCGCCGCCGGCTATTAATATTGCGCTATCAAATGAAACGTAATCACGAAATACACCGGAGTATCCGCCGCCGCCGCCAACATAACGGTTGTCCGTAACACCCAAAGATGAACAGGCTCCACCCCCGACGGCACAAGCCACAGCCCCACTGTTATAGCTATTAACGCCGCCGCCGCCGCCAACCACAACCTGGTACGTACCAGAAGGCGTGGTTAGTACGCCCTTGGCGGCTCCGCCGGCACCACCGGCAGCACCGTATACCCAACCTCCAGGGGTACCACCAGCACCGCCGCCACCCCATGCATGAATTTGCGCAGCCGTAAGCGGAATGTCAAATTTTTCAGTTTGATTATATTGCCTCCAGACCGATGCAGATGAAAGGCTAATTAATTTAGTTGAACCGACAGCCCTAACTTCGCTGGCTTGACCGTTCACAAGCGTAGGCATATCGACGGAAAAACTCGAGGCTACCGTCCCGGTATTATTCACGGCTGATGTCACATCAAACGTACCGCTGTTGATAAACGTACAAATAGTATTTGAACCGCTTGGGGAACAACTGTTACCAGTACCGGTTACACTAGCAGTAAATGATCCTGTAGAGTAGGAAACTATAACTTTACCGGAACCGCCGTTACCACCATTAAAGCTTGAGTTGCTACCACCACCGCCGCCGCCGGTATTAGCAGTCCCGTTTCCACCAAGCCCGGTCGTATTTGCTGCGCCACCACCACCAAGTCCACCGGGCTGAGCTGTAAGATTCGTAGTACCGCCGCCGCCACCGCCATAATAAACCGCTGAGCCGCTGATACTGCTTTGAAATCCCACTCCGGCGGTTGCACCCGATCCGTTTCCACCGGCACCGGCACCACCACCGGAATCATAACCGGAAACACCGATACCACCATCATAAAACGTATTTGATCCACCGCTTCTTGAAGTGTTAATCGTTCCGGTTCCACCGGTAGCGGTAATCGTATCGAAAACCGAGTTACCACCACTACCGCCCGTACCTGTTACAATACCGCTGCCACCACTACCAATCGTAACCGTTTTGGTACCGGTTTTAATCGGATAAATAGACTGGTAGACTACCGTTCCGCCAGCACCACCATCACCATAGTTTACACCGCTAACACCGCCGTTTCCGCCGCCGCCGCCTGCAACCACTAACACCTTAGCCGACAACTGACTATTTACGGATACATAACACCTGGCATCCATTGACCCGACCGGACAAGTTAACCCTGATAGCGGATTACCGGCGCAATCGGTGTTTGGCATCAGTGGTTTAGTATCAGACCACTGCGGTACGTTCCCGTTTGCAGCTAAACATGCTCTGGCGTATGCAACTCCGGCATCGGCCGCATTTTCAGCCAGCGTATTATAGCTTTGAGCCATCAAGGATACGCGAACAGCAGCGGTCGAAGCTACGGATACAAGTAGGACTATTAGCATGACTATGGATGCGATCAACACCGACGGTAAGGCAAAGCCGTTATCGCGACATTCGTTTCTTTTTGTTTTGATAGCGGACAAATTAACCTGCCTCACGAAATCACCCCATATAATTTACAAGCCAATTATAGCATAAGCTAAAAGCATAAAACAAAAAAACGATTATGGAGCGCCTTAAGTTATAATTACTTATATGCCAACAAAAAAGATACTACATGGTACCAGATATTGGGTTTATAATGACAACCCGAAACTGCCAACGATTATTATGGTTCATGGACTTCGCGGCACACATCACGGACTGGACTTGATTGCATCTCCAATAAAAAATTATCGAATCGTCGTACCCGATTTGCCCGGTTTTGGCGAATCAGGCCCACTGAACGACAAGCATGACATAGAAAATTACGTTATCTGGTTAAAAGAATTTTTTGATAATTTACACCTGAAAACTCCACCGATACTCTTGGGACATTCTTTCGGCAGTATTATCGTTAGTTATTTCGCAAAAGAATATCCAAAAAATATATCAAAATTAATTTTAGTAAATCCGATCGGTGTCCCGGCGCTAGAAGGCGCGAAAGCAATCCTAACACAAATAGCCGTGGTGTTTTATTGGTTGGGGTGCAAGCTGCCGGAACCAATTGGTACTAAATTATTGTCGTCTAAATCAAGTGTTGTGGCGATGAGTATAACTTTGGCGAAAACCAAGAATAAAAAAACAAGAAAATTCATTCATAACCAGCACTTACGCTATTTCAGTACATTCGCTAATCGCAAAGTGGTAGACGAAGCTTTCCAGGATTCAATTAGAAAGAGTGTTCGCGAAGTCGCCTGCGACATTAAAGTGCCGACACTACTAATAGCGGGGGAATTGGACGACGTGACACCACTCAAAAAAGAAAAAGAACTAGTCAAATTATTCCCGAATGCAGAATTAGTCGTCATCGACAAAGTAGGGCATTTAACTCATTACGAAACACCCGATACCGTAAGGTTATCAATCGAAAGATTTACTTCCTAAGTACGCTTTGATATATCTGTTCGTATCTTTCTATGGTCTTTTTCAAATCATGAGTGGCGGCGATTCTTACGCTTTCCGCGCCGAATCTCTTTTGAGCGGCAGGGTCAGAAATAATCTTAAAAAGCGCATCAGCAATCTCTTTGTCATTATCCGGTTGACACAAAATACCGTTTATTCCATCCTGACAAAGCTCTTTAAGTGGGCCAGCATCAATAGCAACCATGGGCTTGCCGCTAGCCATAGACTCCAACATCACAATACTTTGCAGTTCAACGGGCGACGGCATCATGAAAACCGTACCAACTTTGTGCAAATCGATTATCTCTTGATCGGTAACCCCGCCAGTGAAAGTAACTTTGTCTTCAACCCCCAGATCCCTTGCATACGTTTGCAGATTTTCCAGCTCGGTGCCTTTACCGACTATCAACAAATGAGCCTTGTGCTTTTTCAATAATCTACCGAATGCGTCAATCAGAACCGAGATGTGCTTTTCGGCATCAACTCTGCCGATGTATGAAACAATCGGTACGCTGGTCGGAATCTTGAATTTTTTGATAACGGAGCTTGGCGCATCGCCGACCGAAAACCGGCTCAGATCAATTCCATTCGATACCGCTTCAACGGGAATTTTGAGTTTTTTACTGGAAAGTTTGAAAACATCCAATGCAGATTTGGTCGGCATAGTAAAATAATCGGTTTTTTTATGAAAACGTACGATGTATTCCTTCATCACATAATTAATTTGACGAGAGATAGGCGCTAATCTTTTTAGATTATCCATTAAATTTTCTGGCATAGCATGGTTGGTGCTGACGGTAGGAATGTCGTATTTCTGACTGTATTTTAATACTGCTTGACTTATCATCAAAAACCCCATCAAGTGAACTACATCCGGGTTGAAATCTTTGATAGTTTTCTTTACTTCTCTGTAGGGATAAAGACATATCCTAAAATTTTGATAAAAAGGAAATGCGATCGACGAACACCTGGCTACGGTATAATTCCCATCAATCTCTTTATATCTTTTTCCCGTTTGGCTGGGAGCAATTACCAGGACTTCGTGTCCACGATCTGCCAAACCTTTAGCCAGCGTGCGAGCCGCCGTTGATACACCATTAACCGTCGGCCAATATAAATCGGAAGAGATTAAAATCTTCATATTATTTAGATTATATCATGCAGTGCAATTCGTTATATCGTGACATCCTTGTATAATAAATTGATATGAAAAGCAAAATTAGTGCGGTTATCGCTGCCTACAACGAGGCTCCAAGGATCGGTGAAGTATTGAAGATAGTCTCATCAAGCCCACTGATTAATGAAGTTATCGTAATCGACGACGGCTCAAGTGATAATACATTTGAAATAGCTAAAAAATTTGACGTTAAGATTATCAAAAATCAAAAAAATATAGGCAAGACCTTATCTGTCAAAAAAGGAGTCGAGGTGTCAAAAAACGATCTGATAATGCTGCTTGACGCCGATCTTGATGGTTTAACGCTATCTTCAATTAAAAGCCTGGCCGATCCGGTTTTAAATGGAAAAGTAGATTGGACCATCAGCTTACGCGAGAATTCTTTTAAAACCATGCGGCTTTTAAAAATGGATTGGCTAAGCGGCGAGCGTGTCGTACCTAAGAAACTACTGGCAGATCCTTTAATATGGTCTAGGCCAGAGGTAGGCTATGGACTTGAAACCTTAATGAATAAATCGTTACTCGATAGAAAATACACCTTTAGAACCGTGTATTTAAAGAATGTGATCAATACTCGAAAAACGAACAAAGAAGGGCTTATAAAAGGAACGATTAATGACTACGTGGTAATTGGGCAAATATCAAAAGTCATGCCGCTGCATAAATTCTTTGCACAGTTTATCAAAATGTCTTTGCTGAACAAAAAATACAGCGAACTATAACCAGTATATATCTGTTACAATAGCTTTGTTATGAAAACGAAAAAGAAGGCTGTCCAAAAACCCAAATCCATCGTAAATCGACGGGCTTCTTTTGATTATGCCCTAAAAGACGAGTTAGTTGTGGGCATGGTACTAACAGGACAAGAAACCAAGGCGGCACGCAACGGACACATACAGTTAAAAGGATCGTTTGTTAATATCCGCGAAAATGAACTATGGTTGAATAATGCAAGTTTCAGCTTGAAATTAAACGAAAAAGGTAAACCCGGCACACGCAGTGTAGATACTTCGCCACGAAAATTACTAGCCAGCCGCAAGCAGATTAATAATTTGCTGGCAGAAAAACAAAAAGGAATGACCATCGTACCAATCAGACTGCTAACCGGAGGTAGGTACATAAAACTTGTTGTTGCGATTGGTAGAGGTAAAAAGAAATACGACAAACGCGAAGTCATAAAACGCCGCGAGCAAGAACGCGATATCAGGAAAATTGCAAAATAGTAACCGAAAATATATTATTATCTGCATATGATAGAAAAAAACGATAACCTAAAACCTACAGCCTACTCAGATAGGGCATCGGTTCAAAAGAGAGCTGGTTGGGGGTTGATATTGGTTGGTGTGCTCTTTATTGTCTTGTTTATCGTTCTCTTATTCGCCGAGGCGTTTTTTGCCTTTTCAGACGCAGAACTTCCGAAAGCACAACATCAGATCATAGACATAATAAACTTTATCGCTTATACGATACTTTATACTGCTATCGTACTCGTACTTGTTGGATTAATTGTTCGCTATAGGGCGATCGTGCGCCAGTATAAACTAAACCCCCGGTCCGTAAGCTCTGAGTCTAGATATATGAACTTGATACTAGTCGTAGTAATATCGTTCACCGTTTTGATAATATTTTTGCCATATATACTTAGTTGGCTTACGCAGTGATAATTTCCCGAACGTATTTTTACGTATTATAATCATAAGATGATGAAATTATACTCTTGGAATGTTAACGGAATCCGCGCAGTTTTAAATAAGGGCGCTTTGCAAAAATTCATAACCGAACATCAACCTGACATATTGTGCCTACAAGAACTGAAAGCCAAAGAGGCTCAAGTTGATATTGATTTAACAGATTATTTTCAATACTGGAACAGCGCCGAGCGACCGGGATATAGCGGAACAGCAATTTTTACCAAGATAAAACCACTGACTATTATCAATGGATTCGTAAATGGTATTGCAGAAAAATACAAATTAGCCGGTGATAACTATGGCGACCCAAACACAGAGGGTAGAGTAATTTCAGCTGAATTCGATAATTTTTGGGTCGTTTCGGTCTATACGCCAAACTCAAAAGGTGATCTATCCCGATTGGGGTTACGACACAAGCAATGGGATCCGGCTTTTTTAGAACATTTAAAGGCTTTGGAAAAAACAAAACCCGTACTATTTTGCGGTGATTTGAACGTCGCGCATAATGAAATTGACCTGGCGAACCCTAAGCAAAACGTAGGTAAGCATGGCTTTACAGATGAAGAAAGAGAAGGGTTTGACAAATTCATTTCTGCAGGATTCGTCGACGTTTTCAGACAAAAATACCCCGACAAAACCGACGCATATACCTGGTGGACTCACTGGGCCAACGCCAGGGCACGTAATGTCGGATGGCGTATTGATTACTGGATGGCCAGTCGGTCAATCGCAAATAGTACCAAACAGCCTCAAATTCATCCTAATATCATAGGGTCTGACCATTGCCCAATTAGCCTTATGGTTGACAAAAAGTAAATATCCTAGTATTATTTCCTCGGACTCGCACATCTACAAAGGAGAGTGGGGGAATCGGCATGGTAGATCAGGACGGACAATCCAAGATCGATGAAGCCGCAGACCTACGGATGAGAACAGCCTTCCCAACGGACTACGCACAGCCCAGTGGTCTTGTCATCGGTATCCGGTGCAAGATCAACGACAGCGCCGTCCTTTGGGACAACGTACGAATCGGAGACAGGTCAACCCTCAGAAGCAAGGTCTTCGTCGGTGACAACACTTCTATCGGCGACGACACGGTCATCAGATACCGTACACGCGTCGGAAGCGGTTGTGTCATCGGCAACAACGTCAAGATCGGCAGAAGATGCAAGATCGGCGACGGAGTCGTCATTGGCGACGATGTCGTCATCGGCAACAACGTGACCATCCTCGGCAAAGCTCTCATCGAGAGCGAAGCTGAGATCGGCAACAGAGCCCAGATCGGCGTACGCGCCATCGTCGGTTACGGAACGAGGGTCGAGAACGGCCTGTACGTTCTCGACGACGAACAAATACCACCCAACATCGTGGTGAGCAAGCTCGCCGATGACGTCAGGTGGCCTCCGTGTCCGCAACATCCTCACCTCTCCTAAGTGCCTGGAGTCCAACGCGCCTCGCGTCATAACGAGTTGAGCTACTAGAAGTAGCGCCTCGGGTGACCGAGGCGCTACTTCTTTGATATGATAATTGTTTTTAATAAAGTATAATGATGTCATTATGAAACAAGAGATAATCGGCACATTATTGTTTCTGGAAAACAAAGATCAAATCCTACTCGCTATGAAAAAGCGTGGTTTTGGCGAAGGTCGATTTAATGGTGCGGGCGGTAAACCGGAAGCAGGAGAAACAATAGAAGAGACTCTTGTGTGTGAAACCCGTGAAGAAATAGGCGTGGAAATAAAGACGTGGGATAAGGTAGCGGAGATTACTTTCGATGAATATTTCAAAGGCAAACCTGCTATCGTAACTGTGCATGTCTACATTTCGGACAACTGGGAAGGCGAGCCAGTTGAGACAGAAGAAATGGCGCCCAAGTGGTTCAAAAAAAACAACCTACCGTATGAAACAATGTGGCCCGACGATATCCACTGGCTGCCTATGGTTTTAGCGGGCAAAAAAGTCAAAGCCCACTTTGAGCTGGACGAAAACGATGTTATTTTATCGCATAATATAAAAACCGTTAAGCAATTTATGAATCCGTCATGAGCCATGATTATTGGCACAAGCAAGCACCCTTAAATCCGCTATATCCCGATATTGAATGGTCAAAGCCTGAACAGCGTCAGCAACGAGGTAGATTAGGTATAGTCGGCGGTAATAAACTGAGCTTTATTAGCGTAGCCGAAAGTTATGTCGTGTCACAAAAAACCGGTGCCGGAGATGTACGGGTTTTATTACCGGACGTTCTGAAAAAATCAATTCCGACCACTATGACGGAAGTGGTTTTCGGAAAAACAAACCCGTCAGGTGGTCTAGCCAAAGAAGCAATAACTGAAATGAAGGCTATAGGAAAGTGGGCAAGTGGTGTTCTTCTAGTTGGAGACGCCGGTCATAACAGCGAAACCGCAATTTTATACGAAGATTTTTTACACGAGTATCATGGACCTTTGACAATTACTCGTGATGCGATTGATTTACTTAAAAACGCTAGTGCTAGCGTAGTCGACAGACCGAATACGCTACTGGTAGTGTCTTTTGCGCAGTTGCAAAAATTATTCCGAACAATTTATTATCCGATCGTTTTAACCTTTAGTATGCAGCTGACAAACTTGGTTGAAGCGCTACATAAATTTACGATAACTTACCCAGTAAGTATCGCCGTATTACATCAAAATAATGTAATAATTGCAAATAACGGACAAGTGACTTCAACGCCGCATACTGATCCTATGAGAATATGGCGAGGCGAGGTTGCTACTATTGCTGCGGTATATTGGATGTGGACACCAAGCAAGCTGCTTGAAGGTGTCACAACCAGTCTTGTTTCTTCAAAATAATGCCGCTTCTGTGCTAGATTTTAAACTACTAGCTACTTGCGGCATACCATAATGAAAACTTAGATATTGGTGGGCAAGGGGGGACTTGAACCCCCACTCTCTTGCGAGAACCAGATTTTGAGTCTAGCGCGTCTACCAATTCCGCCACTCGCCCAATAATATCTAAATTTTAAATTACGCAGTAATCCGTCTAGCAATCGCCGTACGGCGAACCGCCATTGCAACGCAAGATGTAAGACAACAAATCGCCATTCCTGTAAGTGATGGCAACCACTTGTATAGTGTACAATAGATTTGATAAGGAATCTATATATGAAGCCAGAAGAGCCAAGCAGCAATCAGAGTGGGGTATCGCTGTCAAAACAGGGTTCTGATATAAATTCTAATGAAACCCAGACCCCCAAAACGTCAAAAGAAGCTGCTACCGAGCTTATACGCAACCAAATCAACACCATTTACGATAACCCAGGCCAATCCGTTGATAATAACACTCAACAACAAGCGCAGCCTACTCCACTGGAAGATGTTAATCCTTACCAAAGAACACACACGGAAACATCCGAACTTGGACAGGCCAGCGATTGGAAGCACTACCACACCGCCTGGCAGAATTATTACCAAAAATATTACGAGGGGTATTATAAACACCATTTAAATAAGGCAAGGCAAGAAATCAAAAGCCAACCAACCGATAACGATCAACAGACAAACAGCCAATTAAAAAACCCTGAAGTAAAACAACCCGTATCGAAAGAGGAAGCGATTTTTGACATGCGCCAAGAATTACTTGGCAAAGTACAAAAATCGGCTTCTAAAATCAGAAAAAGCCGCCATTTCGTACCCATAATCTCAGGGATAATAGTGGTGCTAATATTTGTTTTCCTACAATACAACCGCATAATTATCTCTAATGTCATGGCGTACGTAAGCCCGGGCAATATTGATCCGCAAAATATCGTTATCGACCCCAACGAAGACCTGAAAGTTGGCCCACAGCCAAAACTAATAATACCCAAAATCAACGTTAATGTCCCTGTGGTTTACGATATAGGCAACGACTACAAATCGCAGATGGCTGCTATGGCAAAAGGTGTAGCACATTTCGCCATACCCGGTGCCAGTAGCCACCCGGGCCAGGTGGGGAATACCGTAATATCAGGGCACAGTAGTAACGATCTGTTAGATACCGGTGATTATAAGTTTATATTCGCACAATTAGAGAAACTAAACGCCGGAGACACCATTTACGCTAATTATAAATCCATTCGTTACACATATGTCGTAACGAAAAAACAAGTCGTAAAGCCCGACAACGTTACTGCACTGGTTTACAAGACTAATAAACCGATTCTCACACTCATAACTTGCACGCCCGTCGGCACATCACAAAATCGTTTGCTCGTGACGGCCGAGCAAGTAAGTCCCGACCCCGATAAGGCACAAAAAAAGACTGACACCACCAATACAAAAAATATTAAAACAATGCCAGGCAACACACCTTCTTTCCTTGAAAGACTTTTCGGCGCTTAGATAGTCCGGTTCTTATGGCAGAATCATACGGACACGTTGCAATTGATAGCCCTTTTTTGACTTGTTTATGCTATACAAGAACCTGCCGTTATTCGTCAGTGTCGCGTCCTGCTGGGTGCTAACCGAATTAATCACATGAGAGTTCGCACCGTCAAACTCGTAGACAATCAATTTCCCGTTTCGATCCGACCAGATATGGTTATCATCAAGCCACTTAACGGGTAATGTGGGACCGCTGCCATCGACGGACGATTCCGCAAGGCTTCGATATTCTAAATCATAACTTGCAAAGTACGCACCTGACTGAACCAATGCGTATTTACCCGTCGGACTAAATGACAGTCTGTCGACATTAACTTTTGATTTAAAAGATCCTACGGTTTTCATGTTATTTGCACTGTCACTGGTGGTATTGGGATAGCTGCCGCTTAATATTTCAACCTTATCACCATAAGATAAGGCTATGTAGTTTTCATTAAAGTAGTTGGTTGTGGCAATACGAAGGGGAGTATTTGAATTGCCAGAAACCGTCTTTATAACCGATGGACTTTTATCGCCATCGCGATAGACACCGGCAATACGTTGGCTTTTTTCATTTTTACCAGTGTACGTTATGACCTTCAGTTTGTTATAAACACTGTAATCGGTCACATTGCTGACTAACGGTTTTGATATAGTGCCGGCTGAAAGATCCAATTTTCTAATATCATCGTTATCCAAAGCATATAAACTGTTGCCACCACTGCCGGCAAAATTGACACTACTAAACGAAATATCGAACATCTTAGTAATATTTTTAGACTGCGTTAGGCTTTGTGTATCCACCAGCAACCACTCTTGTTTGTTACCGTATTTATAACTAACCAGCGCATATCTTTCATTGTCGCTCCATTTTTCCAGCTTGAAAGCCGAGCCCGTTACCGGAGTATACAGACTTGCAGGTAAGGTTAAACTGGTAGTTTTTATGGTGTCGGAACTAAGATCAACAAGATCAAATTTGGCTATGCCGGCAGAAGGCTGAATTAATATATAATTTCCCTTCGGAGAAGCCAATGAAGAATAAAGCAAAGCATAATCTGCAATCGGCTGCACCTTTAGGTCTTTTGGTATAAGCAGTGTGTAATTAAGCCAGGTTAGCGTACCTTGTTTTAAATTGACGGTTTTTTCCCATTTCTCATAGCCGGATCGCCACATAACAACAGCATGCTTACCTGCCGGGACAGAAGTCTTGCTGGGGGTATTGCCACCAGTAATTGCACCGTCAACCGAAACGGTAGCGCCGGAAGGAATTGAGCTAAACTGCAAGAATGCATATTGTTCTATATTTCTATTATTTGCATCTATCCTATAGCCCAACATAAACAGAGTGACCAAAGACACAACTACGAAAACAGCGACCGTCATCACGACATAGATAAATATCTGCCTGAAGGGTAATTTTTTATTAAAGGATTTTTTATTCATGATCTAAATACATATTATATCAAGCTGCACACGTTTTTTACCGAAAAACCTTGTATATTTTGGTAATAAAACCTAATATATTGTTATCGCTTATGTCGATTTAGTATGGAGCAGAGAAGAAAAACACTGCGAGAAATGAATGAAAAACGATAAAATAATCACTATTAATGGCCGGAAGTATCATAAAGACTCCGGTTTGCCTGTCAAGAAAGCTTCACATATCCATCAATCTACCGGTAAAACCACTCCAGGTATCAAAGCAATCCATTCGGTTGCACAAAGAACCCAGTCGCTATATTCGCGCACCGCTATGTTAACCGGCAGTAGTGTTAAAACTACTACAAGAAAAATTGGTCGCAGTATGGATATTGCTCGCAGTAAAAGTATTTCGCATTTTGCACCACACGCAACCTCAGACGGAACAAAACCTATCGCTCGAATCAAAAGTGTGAACCACAAGCCAATCAAGCATCCGATTGCAGCCAAGGTTGAAAAATTAAGATACGACAAAAAAGTGTTGGCTCAAAAAACTAACACTGTTAAACCAGCTAAGCAAATCAAAGAAGAGGCAATAAAAGAAGCCTTGGACAAAGCTTCAAATAATCAGCCGCCAAAGAAAAGTTTTATAAAAAAACACTCTAAATACCTTAATTTACTTACCGTTGGAGTCTTACTTCTTGTCACCGTTGGGTATTTAGTGTATTTGAATCTGCCGAATATATCCGTTAAAATTGCCAGCGCTCAAGCTGGCATTAATGCTAGCTTTCCGGAATATGTGCCTGATGGTTATGGCTTGGACGGTCCCGTATCATATGCCGACGGTGAAGTGTCGATTAAATTCCGCGCGAACAGTGGGCAAAGCGGCTTTATTATCAAACAATCAAAAAGTTCGTGGGATTCCAGCGCCGTAAAGATGCAGATCGACAAAGAATCAAATGGAGAAACCATTGAGACCAAAGAGAAGGGTAGAACGATATATACCTATGACGACAACACCAAGGCCGCTTGGGTGAACGGTGGAATACTATATACCATCAATGGCGACGCCAAACTGTCCGGCGAACAAATCCGTCACATCGCAACCAGTCTTTAGGTGTTGGGGTGTTGGCAATGGGAAATGGGTAAACAGTTTTAATCTGTTATAATTGAATTTATTATGAACCCACCCAAAAGCCCATTTCCCAACCCCCAACCCCTAACTGTCCGTACTCGTTTTGCGCCAAGTCCGACCGGCTTTGTTCATGTCGGCGCCGTACGAACCGCATTGTTTGCGTGGTTGATCGCGCAAAAAGACAAAGGAACGTTTATTTTACGCATAGAAGATACCGACAAAGTGCGCGAAGTTCCGGGCAGTATCCAGCAAATAGAAGAAAGCTTGAAATGGCTTGGTATAAACTGGCAAGAAGGCGTTGATATTGGCGGATCGCATGGGCCATATCTGCAATCCGAAAGACTAGATATATATAAAAAGTACGCCGAAAAATTAATTGCCGAAGGCAAGGCTTATGCTGATCCATACACCAAAGAGCAGCTCGAGCAATTTCGCACGGACGCCAAGGCGAACAAAAAGCCGTTTTTGTACCGCGATTACCGGCCTAGTGAACCGCCGGCCTGGGATGGCACCCAACCACTTAGGTTTAAGTCTGAGCCAAAAGACTATAAGTGGACAGACGCGGTAATGGGCGAGCTGGCGACCGGACCGGAAGTGATTGACGATTTTATTTTGATTAAGTCCGACGGCTACCCGACCTATAATTTTTGCCATATTATCGACGACATGCTAATGGAAATAACTCACGTGCTTCGTAGCCAAGAATTTATCAGCTCGACTCCAAAGTTTTTGAACCTTTATGAAGCCCTGGGTATTGAACGCCCGGTCTTGGCAACATTGCCATACGTCATGGCTATCGACGGCCAAAAGAAACTTGGCAAACGTGACGGCGCTAAGGATATTTTAGAGTACAAGAAAGAGGGCTATTTACCGGAAGCCATGGTCAACTTTTTGGCTACCCTGGGTTGGAACGACGGCACCGAGCAAGAGATTTTTTCAGTCGACGAACTGATTGACAGGTTTTCGCTGGACAGGGTTCAAAAAAGTCCGGCGCGCTTTGATGAAAAAAGATTAATTTGGCTAAACGGACAATGGATTAGACGGATAACGTTAGACGACTTATACGACCGAGTCCGGGACTTCTGGCCCGAATCAGCCAACGATGCCGACGAAACATATAAAAAACAAGTGTTAAAACTGGTGCAAGACAGGTTAAAAACACTATCCGACATGCCGCTTCTTACGTCTTATTTCTTTGCCGAACCCACACCTGATTGGAATATAATAAAAGACGATAAATATATCGGAAAACTAGATGTTAGTGAAGTTGTTTCGTTATTAAAAACGACCTTAAGTACCTTATCAACCGGTTCGTTCGACGCAACCTCACTTCAACAGACTCTAAACTCACTTCTAGAATCAACCGGCTCGAAACCGGCAGTACTTTTCAGCGCTATACGGCTAGCCGTATCCTGGGCGCCGTTCAGCCCGGCATTAAACGAAACATTGGCAACCTTGGGTCAAGAAACCGTGCAAAAACGTTTGAAGCTGGCTTTGGATACCGCCCCTGGTGTTAGACGATCATAATCTGCTATAATAACGCTTAAGTTATGTTCCATAAAATAAAACAAGTCTGGATTAACTTTCGCATATGGTACCATCGCCACAAAAAGGTTTTTTGGATATCGACCTGCGTTGCTTTGTTGGTCTTAATTAGCGTCGGGATAACGACGTTCGTCTTACTAAATAACAAGCCTCCAAAACCCGCAGTAGTCAAGAAGATTGAAAAGCCTAAGCCAGCCGTAAAGTACTATTCGCCGCTTACCGGCAATCAAGTCAAAAGTTCCGCAGAGACTACGCTGCCCGTCACTGGCGTAATGATAGAAAACAGTCCGAACGCCAGGCCGCAATCCGGTTTAAAAAATAGCGGTGTAGTATTTGAAGCAATCGCCGAAGGAGGTATTACCAGGTTTATGGTCTTATACCAGCAAGAAAAACCGAAACTAATAGGTCCCGTACGCAGCTTGCGTTTGTACGACGTCGACTGGCTGGCAGCGTTCAATTCAGGCATTGCCCATGTGGGTGGCAGCGCGGCGGCTCTGGCCGAAATCCGCAATGGAAAATATCGCGATCTTGATCAGTTTTTCAATCCTGGCAGTTTTTGGCGAGTCTCGGACCGCTGGGCGCCGCATAATGTTTATACGGACTATAGCCACTTAAACGCCCTTAATAAATCAAAGGGATATACCAAGTCGGTCTTTACCGGTTTCAGCCGCGTTGATGGCAAGCCGGTAAAAAAACCACTTGCTACACAGATTAATATAGTTATCAGCAGCGATCTTTACAATAACACCTATGCCTATACGCCAAAAACCAATACCTATGCCAGGTCCCAAGGGGGCGAACCGCATACGGACAGAGAATCGGGACAAATTACTCCGTCGGTAGTGGTCGCAATGCGTGTTGACGAAAAAACCGTTTTAGAGGACGGATACAGACAAAGTATCAAAACAATAGGTAAGGGCAACGCTGTTATTTTTCAAAACGGTACGGTAACTAAAGCAATCTGGCACAAAGCCAGTAAAACGGCACAGATTAAATTCACCGATGCAAAAGGCAAAGAAATACCGCTTGTTAGGGGGCAAACTTGGATAACTGCCGTGCCTAACGACGGAGGAAGTGTGTCATGGAAGTAAACAAAACTCCAAAACTTGCCAGTCAATTTTGGCCCGAGTTTATCAAAAGAAAAATAATCCTGGTAATCTTGACTCAAATCACCATATCGGCACTTGCGGCCCTGGCGCTAACTACAACTGGCGTGTTTTACATCGATTCGGTCGTGATGTGGTTGATAATTCTTGGGTTTTTAACTTTGAATATAACCAGTGACATCCTGATACTTTTATCAGCGACCAGCCCAACTAAGGATTTGATGTCCGCTATTGTTAATGTGTCCGGCGAGCGTACCGTTCTTACCCCGCCAAACCCAAATAGGGCAGAATATGAAAAAACCGGCTTTAGGGATGCATTGCAAACTATTTACAAATTATCCGCCAATAAAGAAGAAGGAGATTCTGAAAAAGCTGAAGAAAAATTAAAGAAACAAGTCTCTAACCTAACCGGTGCGCTGGACATGACGATTTGTGGGTTTATTGCACTGGATAGCGATCGCAATGTCGTTTACGCTAACAAGTCTGCCCCCGCAAAAACCGACAGTAATGGTAAAAAAAATGTAGATCTTATATTCAATGGCACCGATACGCTTGACTCGTGGCTTGATACTTGCCAGGAAAATGCCGTACACGACGAACATATTTGGCTAAGGGTACCAGACAGGTTGCCTAACGAAGAGGGCCGTCGCTTTTTTGATGTCCTAGCCTCATATCAAAAAAGTTCGAATATTGAAACTGTTTTGACGTTAATCGACAAAACCAAATCATATAGTGTCGATGAAGAAAATCTGGATTTTATTTCTTTTGCCGCTCATGAACTACGCGGACCCATAACCGTTATCAGGGGGTACTTGGACGTACTGGAAGACGAGCTGGCGGACGTATTAAAAGACGACCAGACCGAATTGTTCAGGCGTCTTATCGTATCATCAAACCGCCTATCGGGTTATATCGATAATATATTGAACACATCCAGATATGATCGTCGCCACCTTAAAATGCATTTGGCTGAAGATACGGTCATGGATATATACGACACCATTAGTGACGACATGAAATTACGTGCTGGTGCTCAAAATCGTCTGCTTACTATTAATATTCCCGATGACTTGCCAACGATTGCGGCAGATCGAGGCAGTATCGGTGAGGTACTGGGTAATTTGATCGATAACGCCATTAAATACAGTAACGAAGGCGGTCTGGTCAGTGTTAATGCCAAGGTTAATGGAGATTTTGTCGACATCTCGGTTATCGACAACGGTATCGGCATGCCGGAAAGTGTCGTCAGCCAACTGTTTCAAAAATTTTATCGTTCACACCGTTCACGCGAGACCGTTGCCGGATCGGGCATCGGACTTTATATCAGTAAGGCTATTGTCGAGTCGCACGGTGGTAAAATCAGTGTTCGCAGCGAAGACGGACACGGCTCGACCTTTACGGTGTCATTACCAATCTACGCGACGGTTGCAGATAAATTAAAAGTAGATGATAATAGTAACGAAGGTTTAATCAGTGAAGGCAACGGCTGGATCAAAAACCACTCAATGTACAGGAGTTAATGCTAATGAAGTTTAAAACCATTCTGTGCATCGAAGACGATCGCTTTATTGGCGAAATGTACGTCCGCACACTCAAAAAAGCCGGCTACGAGATTGATTGGGTAGTTGATGGAAACGACGGCCTCATAGCCGCCAGAAACAAGCCGTACGATGTAATTTTATTGGATGTCATGCTACCGGAGCGCCGCGGAACCGAGATCTTAGACGCGTTGCGTGGCGGCAAGGAAGATCTGATTCCAAAAACCCGAGTTATCGTGTTAACCAACTTCCAACAAGACGACGAGTCGCGCATGGCAATGGAAAAACATGCCGACGCATATTTGATAAAAGCCGAAATTACACCTAAAAAATTGGTTTCAGTTATCGAAAAGCTTGAAGGGCAAGCTGAAGCGCAGCCCTAGACACCGCCCCTGTTATTTGATAGAGTATACAAGGTCATGGTCGTATCGTCTAACGGTTAGGACACCAGGTTCTCATCCTGGCAATCCGGGTTCGATTCCCGGTACGATCACCATTTCGCTTGCGCTTATTAATTAACTGTGATAATTTACTATTGACGCTTTGATTATTTTATGTTAATATACACTACGTGCAGGGCAGCGCTCCTTCGAGGAGTGTTGCCTATTTCTTTGCCAGGACAAAGGGAGGTGCACGCACCTTAAGTTAGTTAACGCAATATATGTCCCAAAGGAGGACAGTGATGAAAAAGGTGCTTTTCGTCTGCGTCATCTTGCTGCTCGTCGTTGCGACCGTCGTCATGACAGGTTGCAGCGATGCCGAGACTGCGTCCAGCAACCTCTCGACGGCAGCGGACAACTTCGAGATCAACCGACGGGTGGTGTTCTTCAATGGCATCACCGACAAGTACCTGCTGACAATCGAAGGGCGGTGCTCCATCACCGCCGATACGGAAGACGGTCAGCTTGAGGTTACGGTCAAGACCGGCCCAAGCAGTACAAGAAGCACTATCTCGGACTGTCCGACAACGTCACGTACTTCGTCGAGCAGCTCGACTCGGCCAACGTGGATGTATACCACTATCGGGTGATCTACAAGCCCGAGACCATCATCCCCAACATCGACCTCGACACGTCCGGCGGACAGTAACTGGACGCCAACTAGCTTAAGCCACCTCGGAAGAGGCACCGGTCCAATCCCGGTCGTTCCCCTGTACGATAACAGGGGATTTTTTTATATTAAGGCGGTTTACCAAATTAAAAAGTACTTTTCACCATTTCGGGTGTTTCTTCGCCGTCATGCATCTCTATGCGCCCATTTAATTTGTAACCCATATGTTCATAAAAGGGGACTGCACCTTTGAACGCATGTGCTATGATATTTTTCGCGCCTCGTTTCCTGGCGATGCTTTCTGCATAATCTAACACTTTCGCACCAATACCTTTTCGCATCAATCTTGGTTCGGTTGCCATCTTTCTGACCAAAAACACATTGTCTCCACGCTCTGGGTGTGGATCAAGCCGAACTGTCGAGACGACTTTATTGTTTTTTAAGGCAACAACATGAATTACGTCCGGCTTTTCATCCGACTTGGATGGCAACGTCTGATGCGAGCAAGACAAAGGTTCATCCAATACTCGCCAACGCAAATCTAACACCTGCACAAATTCTTTGCCGTTAGGAGTTTTTATGATAACTTTTTCTTCGCGTGTCATTATATAGTAAGTATAACAGTACACACTCATCGGTTTCCCCATTGACATTTAACCATAAGCACTCTAGTCTAAAAGTATACAATCTACAAAAAAGGAAAAGAATATGCACAAACTTCTTAAAAGATTTTCGAAAAAAAGCATGAATGAAATGCGAAGGGAATTGGCGCACGCCCACCTCATCATCTCACTACTATCTATCGCTTTAATTGCTTTGCTGGCGCTGGGCGCAACACAGCCCGTCTCGTTTGACGAAACCTTATCAGCGATTAGCGTAGTACTTTTAACTATTGTTACGATTGTTTCGCTTTGTGTGTCTATTACTTTGTATCGCAAAAAGTAATGATTTACACCTTTACCTCTTGTAAAAAATAACCATAATCGTCATAATATCACCAGGTTATTATAAGTAGTAGGGGGCACTATTAAACCAGTCACTTTAACCCGGTTCTGGAATCGCCGTATTTGCGAAGCTGCATTTTTAATATCGATATGCATAATAGCACTTTATTTTTGGGCTTATTTTTCTGAGTCCCCATTTATCGGAAATTCTCTTTTTGTAAACTTCCAGGCGGTCGTTCTGGCCGGAATAACATTGTTTGTTAGTTTTGTGTCATACTTGTTTGCCCCAAAGAAGTACGTATTTATATCCTCGCTTTTAGTCTATCTTTTGCTATCAGCTACAACTGCAGCACTTATAATTAGTACGGGCGACACCGCGTCTCCGTTTATATCCTTATGGATGTTAATCAGTATATTTGCTGCTGTATTCGGACCTTGGGGGTTTTTACCCGTACTTTTTGCCTCAGGAGCTTTTCTGGCCAACCAATATCTGACCGGCGAATTTAATTTTACCGTCCTGATCGTTTCAGTTTTCAGTGGCATTTTACCAATACTGGTCGGCATTGTTATCTGGCATGGTAAATCGGCAAAAGACGAGGTCGACGATGACAGCAAAGCCTATAAAAACCTAGCCAACGAACTCAGCACCGTTGCCAGCCAGTCTGAAGTAGTTATTAACGCAATTGGTGACGGAGTTATCGCCCTAGACAGCCAGGGCATTATCCAACTGATCAACCCGGCAGCTCAGAATATCATCGGCTGGGGCAAACAGGATGCGTTGGCGTTAAATTACAGGTCTGTTCTAAAAATGGTCGACCAAAAAGACGGTCCGCTTAATCCGGCCGCAGACCCAATACAGCAAGCCCTAAACACCAACCAAGAGATAAGAACTAATGACCTGACTATTACGACCAGCAGCGGCAACAAAATAATGGTCTCGCTGGTAGTTTCACCGGTGGGTGAAATAGGTTCCGGCGTTATCACGGTTTTTCATGATATCACCAAGGAAAAAGCCGAGGAACGCGAACAAGCCGAATTCATCAGCACAGCCAGCCACGAAATGCGAACACCGGTCGCTTCGATCGAAGGCTATCTTGGGCTGGCACTTAACCCGCAAACCGCATGGGTAGATGACAGAGCGCGAGGTTTCATTATGAAAGCCCATGAGTCAACCGGGCATTTGGGGCAATTATTCCAAGACTTGTTGGATATATCAAAGTCCGACGAAGGCAGATTACCAAATAACCCGACGGTCACCAATATTGTCACCTTCCTTCGTGATATAGCCCAAGACTTAAAGCAAAAAGCGGACGCGAAAGGGGTTGATCTGGTCTACAAGCCTATGCCGGACGACGCGAACCTGAAACACATAGCGCCGGCATATTCGGTTTATTTGGATAATGCCCATATTCGCGAAGTTATGAATAATCTAATTGACAACGCTATTAAATATACCCAAAAGGGCGAGGTGGTTGTTGATGTCACCGGTGAAGATGAACGAATAATTATTAGTGTCAAAGACAGTGGCGTCGGCATACCGGCCGAAGATATGTCCCATCTGTTTCAAAAATTTTATCGTGTTGACGACAAAAACACACGTAATATAGGCGGCACCGGGTTGGGGCTTTATCTTAGTCGACGCTTGGTTGAAATTATGGGCGGACGTATCTGGGTGGAAAGCGTTTATTCCAAGGGCAGCACATTTTTTGTCGAGCTTCCCAGAATCAGTAGTCAAGAAGCGAAGCGATTATCTGAAGAAGCACAAAAATCTCAACCTCAACCCAAACCCAATCCATTTATCGAACAGCCCGTAGCGGCTGTCCAGCCAAAACCGGCTGCATCGACGCTTCCGCCACAGCCACCTAAAACAATGGAACCAGTCAACACCGTTCCTCGTGGTCAAGCTTTGACTGCCGAACAAATCGCTGCATATGTTGCCAAACAACGAGCATTAGCTGCGGAACAACCTGCCCCTAAACAAATGGTCAGACCTCAATCCATATCTATCCCCGAAAGGAATCTCAAGTAATGCCCGCGATAAACATTAGAACTATGGCTTTTTCAAACATGTTTGGTTACAATGGAGGTAATTATGACCAAGATAATGCTAGTTGAAGACGACAAGAGCCTACGAGAGATTTACGGTGTCAGGCTGCTTGCCGAAGGATATGAAATTATTTCAGCAGGAGACGGAGAAGAAGCCTTGGCGATGGCAGTCAAGGAAAAGCCAGACCTAATCCTCAGCGACGTGATGATGCCGAAAATAAGCGGTTTCGATATGTTGGACATCTTGCGATCTACCCCTGAGACCAAAGATATCAAAGTAATCATGATGACTGCACTTAGCAGCGAAGATCAACGTTCTCGTGGCGAAACACTTGGAGCCAACCGCTATCTGGTTAAATCCCAAGTGGGCATAGAAGATGTCGTTAGAACAGTGCATGACATGTTGGGTGACGTACCAGTCGCAGCCGCACCTTTGGTTCAAAAATTTGGAAACCCGGTTCCGACAGAAGTAGTCGAACAGACCGCACAGGCCCCACCGGTATCACTTCAACCACAAGATACACCCAAAACAGAGGCTACTATCCAACCTGAAACTGATGCAAAAATCGTACCGGAACCGATAACCGCGCCAGTTCCAGTTGTGGAGCCTGTGGACCTACCTACACCTGCACCCGCTGAACCAGCCAATCAACCAGACCCTGCACCAGAAATGACATCTCAACTACAGGTTGAGCCGCTGCCAACCATTCCGGCTGCTGTGCCTGCGCCTGAGCCGCAGCCCGAACCAACATTGCATCCCGCTGAACCGGAACAACAACCGCCCGTGACCCCAGCTCAACCAGTGCCAACACCAGAACCGATAACTACCCCTCAACCGCAGGATATACCGACACCAACCAATCCAATTACACCCCCGGTAATTCCTGAACCAACTCCAGAAGCGCCAACGCGCTTACCGGAACCGACTGCACCATTTTCTACAGCCGCTCCGCCATCGTTAGGTGAACGCGTCATAAACCCTCCTTCACCAGAGGAAAAACCAAAGCCAGACATCTCGACCATGATTAATCAAGAACTTGGGGCGAACGACAACCCAAATCCTCAGTCACAGCCTCCCGCAGCACCGTAATTGAACGACACATTATTGGAATCATGAGTTTCGCTATTCCCACTAGCCATAACACCCCTACAGTAAAACCATTGACAGGATTTTAAGATGGCAAGAAGGATTAAGACTAAAACAATCATTTGGTTTTATTTCAAGCGCTTTCTATTTTTCTTCGGCGTATTTACCGCATTCGCGATACTAATAGGCGGCCTTATATTCTTTGTCAGCATGAATAACGACGGCCTTAGGGATCAGCTTTACCGCCAGTGGAATCTGGTTTTCTTGCTAATGCAAAACCTGACATGGACAGTATATCTTTCGGTATTGAATTACCAGGCTGGTGACAAGTTTGGCCTGAAAAGTTTTAAAGGCGTTTGGGTTTGGCCCGTATTTTACGGTCTATTTTTCTTTTACGACCTGCTGGGCTACCATCTGCTTGATATGATATTGATTAAACTATTCTTTACGCTATTTACCATTCCTTTGATATTTATAGGTAACTACAAGCGTAAGAAAGATATAGAAAGATACAATCTTAGTCATAATCTACCCGCCAGGAAGAAATAAGGGTAAGCTGATATCACTTGAGTTTCAAAACGTCACCGCGGGTGACGCGAGTCGGGGCAGCACCCCTTGAGTTAATTCGCTGTACGGCGAATGACGAAAGAGGGGCGGAACGAGCGGCAGGACCCGAAGGGTATTGAAACTCGAGTGTTATACTGTAGGTATGACCTCTAAAGCCGATAAACCACAAAGATTAAACAAACACCTAGCCTTACAGCTGGGTATTTCACGGCGCCAAGCTGATGATTTAATAGCCCAAAAAAAAGTATTCATCAATAATAGCCCCGCTGAACTGGGAGCTAGGGTGTCGGAAGAAGACGAGGTCAAAGTAAACGGTAAAAAACTCGGTAAGAGTGTCGAATTTATATATTTGGCACTAAATAAACCTGTCGGATACGTCTGTTCGCGTAGATCGCAGGGTGAATCAAAAACCATATATGAATTACTCCCAAAAAAGTATCAAACACTAAAGTCCGTTGGCCGTCTAGATAAGGACAGCAGCGGCATAATACTTTTGACGAACGACGGCGATTTTACTTACAGGATGACCCATCCAAGTTTTCACAAGGTAAAAATTTATGAAATACAGCTAGACAAAAACTTGGAGCCACTGCATCAACAAATGATTACTGATCATGGAATATCGTTAGAGGATGGTACAAGCAAATTCGTACTTGAAAAGATAGGGGAGTCGGATAGGAAAAACTGGATCGTAACGATGCACGAAGGCCGCAACCGCCAAATCCGTCGAACCTTTAACTCCCTGGGGTACACCGTTGAAAAGCTACATAGAACAAACTTTGGAAACTATGCGCTGGGTGATATAAAACCAGGTAAATATGAGCTTGTCGATATTTCATAGATATTATTAAGCGATAATCAGTCGCGCGAGTCTTGCTAGAAAAAGCCTATCTATTTATCACATTTATGTCCGTCAACTGGTACTTCTCTGCCACTCATCTCGTCATGTTATAATAACCCCTAGTATATGGCCTCAAAATTACCAACAGTTGCAATTATTGGTCAAGCGAACGTAGGCAAGAGTTCGCTTTTTAACCGTATCATGCGCAATCAACAGGCAATTGTGGCCCGAGAGGCCGGAACGACCCGTGACAACGTCCTGGGACGCGTAGAATACCACAAACACGAGTTCTGGTTGGTTGATACTGCTGGACTAAAAGACCCGAATGATGAGTTCGAGGAGTCAATCCAGGACCAAATCCTTGAGGCTGCTGATACCGCCGATGTGATCCTGGTAGTTGTCGACAGTAATCAATACACTAGTGACCAAGACCGACAAATTGCCAAAAACGCCCTAAAAAGCAAAAAATCTGTCATATTACTAGTGAACAAGACTGACTTAAAGGGCAGTTTGCCAACCGATGAATTCAAACGCCTGGGAATCAAACAGATCATCCGCACCAGCGCCGAACACAACCAGGGGATTGCCGAAGTGTTGGACGAAATTACTAACCTTATACCGGCAGCCAGTGAATACATCCCTGATGACATCCTGCGCATTGCCTTAATCGGTCGGCCAAATGTCGGCAAGAGTCATTTGTTTAATTCGCTTGCGGGCAAACAACAAGCAATTGTTGCCAATATTGCCGGAACGACCCGTGACGTAAATCGTATATCCGTTAAGTATGGTGGGCGCAACATTGAACTGCTGGATACTGCCGGTATCCGTAAACAGGGAAAACAAGAGGTGGGAATAGAAAAATTCAGCGTTCTACGCAGTCTGGCTGCTATCGAAGAATCTGATATTTGTTTGTTATTAATGGACGTCAATGAATTAAATACCCAACTTGATCAACGCATCGCCGGGATTATCGATGAAGCCGGTAAGGGGATGGTGGTTGTTGTTACTAAATGGGACAGCGCTGAGGGCAAAGACGCTTATACCCGCGATCAATTAGCGCCGTCAATCTCCCAGACTTTTGATTTTACACCCTGGGCACCATTAATTTTCACTAGTAGTGTAACGGGACAAAACGTCACGAAATTGTTCGATTTGGCGCTAGATATTGACGTCAGGCGCCAACAACAGACTAAAACCAGAGTATTAAATGATTTGTTGCAAAAAAGCGTTCAAGCTCATCCACCAGCCGGTCTAAAAAACACCCACCCAAAACTGCGATACATGGTTCAAACAGATACAAATCCACCTTGGTTTGTCATTTTCGGTTCCAATTTGAAATTCCTACATTGGAGTTATAAACGATACCTAGAACGACAATTGCGTGAAACATACAATTATATGGGCACTCCGATCAAATTCAGTTTTCGGGACGAAAAACAGATTAAGACCAACCGAGAAAACGAAAATGATAAGCAATAAATTAATAGGACGGGTCCTGCCGTCCGGTTTACCCCTAATATTTTTTGTCGATTACAACAAAACAATATTGGGGTTGCCCCACCGAACGTCACCCGTATCTAGCAACGAAGACATTGCCATATTTAATTCAGAAGACTGTGCCGGTAGGCAGCCGAACGCCACGTGCTGGGCTAAAAGCCCACACGTAGAGTGTGCTGATGAGTTGAATGTGGCGATGACTTCGTCTTACGTCTGGAGAAAGGCATGAAACTAATCTTTGCGCAGGGTAACCCCGAACCAGAACACTCACTTTCCAGACATAACGTTGGTTTTTTAATCCTAAACACCTTGGCTAATATGCACGGCGCAAAGTGGTCCGAAAAATCGAAATTTCACTCTATTATAACAGAGGTGAATATTGACAATGAAAAAGTGCTATTAGTAAAACCGACTACTTTTTATAACGAAACTGGCCCGGCATTACGAAAAATAGTTGATTTTTATAAGATTGATACTGAAAATGATTTATTAGTTATTCACGACGACCTAGCACTGCCGTTTGGCACCATCCGCATACGCAAACAGGGAAGTGACGCCGGCAATAACGGTATTAAATCAATCAACACGCATATCAAAGAAAACTATATGCGTATAAAAGTCGGTATAGATAACGGGTTACATGATAAAATGGACGACGCTGATTTTGTACTGGCAAAATTTACTAATCCGGAATTGGCACTACTAATTGAAAAAATAATCCCGCAGTCCGTCAAATTAATCGGCAACTTTTGCAATAATACGCTTGAACACACTAGTTTTAAAAATTTAGAATAAAAAAACACCTAATTTCAGGTGTTGTCGGCGAGGCGACAGAGAGAGCCGAAGCTCTACATCTGTCGCCCCGCCTACTTCGAGGTGAAGCTGATGACGCAAAGTCAGTCATCGGTGTGGCTGAACTGACTCCGTCTTGTGGTTGACCGTACGGTCGACGCGGCGCGCGCGACGCCTAGCGTGCGCGCGGGTCAGACAGACCGTGAGGACTGCGACACCGCCCATGATTACGACGGTGTCCATAACCTCCAGGATATCACCGGTTTCGACAGCGTGGGAGGCCAGGATGACGCGTACTGACGCGCCAATCATGACTAATCCCAGGCCCACGAGCTCCAGAACGAACATCCTGAACCATTTGAGGCCGAAGAACGCTGGAAGGAACGAGCCGAGCAGTAGCACTAGCATGCCGATGCCCATACCCATCAGGTACATTGCGAGATGTTCTTGCCACGACGTCATCTTGCTTACCTTTCTCTCGAAGTTCTAGTCGAACCACGTTATTATTGCGTAAAACGACTTGATTGTATTATAGCATAAGTACTTTATTTTGTCAATCCAATAAAAAAGCGCCCACAGCAAGGGTGGGCTTCACTGGGGGCGCTATTTTACCCTTTAACCCACCCTGAGGGTACTAGCATGGACATCTCGATAATAGCGCAGACGCCTGCTGGTTAAAGGGGTTAGTATACATGCAACGTTGTATAGAAATTATACTATTCTTAAGGGTGGAGGGTACTTAACCTTAAAAACACATTGCATGTAGTCTAACATAAGTTAGAATAGGGGGTATAAGGTACGTTTGGTTAATCTCGCAATGTAACCAATCGGTACTGATATTAGCACTTATTTGACATAAAGTCAACCCTTTTTGACATAAAACATATGAAAATCAATAAAGTTTCACCTCAAAAGCATAAATACTTACAGATTGTAAATACTATTGCCAAAAAACCGGAAAAATTATATTTCATAGGTAAATTACCTGAAAATCGTCATATATCGGTAGCAATCGTCGGATCGCGTAAACCAACCTCTTATGGCAAGGAAGTAACATACCGGTTGGCGTATGATCTGGCGAAAAAAGGGGTAGTAATCATCAGCGGCCTAGCGTTTGGGGTTGACGCCGTTGCCCACAGGGCAACGTTGGATGCTGGCGGTACGACTATCGCCGTTTTAGCTAACGGCTTAGATACCGTATACCCATCTTCGCACAAGCAATTGGTCAAGGACATATTAAAAAACGGCGGAGCAATTATCAGTGAATACAAACCCGATGTCTCAGCCAGGGGATTTCAGTTTCTTGAACGAAACCGAATAGTTTCCGGTTTGTCCGACGCGGTTATTGTTACCGAAGCGGCTGCCAGGAGCGGAACGCTTTCAACCGTTGCCCACGCCTTGGATCAAGGCCGCGAAGTTTTCGTTGTACCAGGCAATATAACCAGTCCGCTTTCAAACGGTTGTAATAACCTAATAAAGCAGGGGGCTCATCCGGTTACGTGTGCCGAAGACTTGCTGGAAATTATCGCACCGAGTTTGCTGCAACCTCAGGCAACATTGGCGCTTGGCGCAACTCCGTTGGAAGCAAAAATAAT
>Ga0172375_10001362_pt1 | contig 39359 bp, 29 predicted proteins | sample LakKiv1m_FD_114537 | JGI IMG/M metagenome (GOLD analysis project Ga0172375, IMG submission 114537) | Freshwater microbial communities from Kabuno Bay, South-Kivu, Congo - kab_092012_11.1m | ecosystem: Environmental > Aquatic > Freshwater > Lake | place: Democratic Republic of the Congo... | reverse complement strand
ATGCGCAAGGTGCCCGGTGTAGGACCGGTCCGCGCGCAAAAGATCTCTGAGGCGTTCCGAGAACAGAAGAGCATCCGGGACGTGATGCTCTTCCTGCAAACCCACGGCGTTTCTCCCACGTACGCGTTCAAGATATACAAACGTTATAAGGACCGGGCCATAGAGGTGGTCTCCGAGAATCCGTACTGCCTGGCCACGGATATCAGAGGGATAGGATTTAGATCCGCGGACAAGATTGCCGGCACTCTCGGGATTGACATGCGATCGCCGCTGCGGGCGCGAGCCGGTATTCTTCACGTTCTGGACACCATGCAATCGGAGGGACACGTCTATTATCCGAGGGAAAGCCTCCTGGAAAAAGCTCGCGAGCTTCTGGGGATTGATCAGAACACTCTGAGGAGATCACTGGACGATCTACTGGCGTCGGGAGAAGTGGTCGCCGAGGAGGACCGGGTTTATCCCGCGGCCATGGCCTACGTGGAGAACTCAGTGGCAGCGAGCCTCCGGAATCTTATGACCGCACCGAGGTTCATCCCGCCAATAAAGGTTGAAGCGGCTATTGAGTGGATAGAAAGACGCGGCTCTATGAGGCTTTCCACTGAGCAGCGGGCTGCCGTAGCTTCAGCACTTGACCACAAGGTCATGATCATAACCGGAGGCCCGGGGACGGGCAAGACAACGGTCCTGAGAGGGCTGATCGAGATCCTTGAGGCCAAGAAGCTCCGGGTGGTGCTTACCGCGCCCACGGGCCGCGCTTCCAAGCGGCTGTCCGAGGCAACCGGCCGAGAAGCCAAAACAATTCATCGGCTGCTGGAATATTCCCCTTCCGAAGGGGGGTTTCTCAGGCGCTCCTCAAGACCCATAGAGGCCGAGATAGTAATCGTGGACGAGGTGTCAATGGTTGATGTTGCTCTGATGCATCATCTTCTCAATGCGCTGAACACCCAGACCACTCTCATCCTTGTGGGTGATGCGGATCAACTCCCGTCGGTGGGGCCGGGTAACGTGCTGGGCGATCTCACCGAGTCGGGCAAGATCCCTGTGGTGCGGCTCAACACGGTCTTCAGGCAGGCTCAGAGCAGCCTCATAGTGACCAATGCTCACCTCGTCAATCAGGGAATAATGCCCTCGAACGAGTCGGACGCGACAAGGCTCTCCGATTTCTATTACATAGAGAAGGATGACGCAGAGGAGGTTTTGCGTCTTATCAAGGAGATGATATCACGGCGGATTCCCGAGCGGTTCGGTATGGATCCGGTCAATGACGTGCAGGTTTTGAGCCCCATGCATAAGGGGTTGCTGGGGACGGAGAACCTGAACCGTGAGCTGCGGGACTTACTCAACCCGGGGGGGAAGGCTATCAAGGGGGACCGTTTCAGAGTGGGCGACCGTGTGATGCAGACCCGCAACAATTACGATAAGGATGTCTTCAATGGAGATGTAGGCAGAATTAAGTCTTACGACGCCGAATGGGACGAGGCAGTGGTGGATTTCGATGGCCGCGAAGTGACCTTCCACATCTCTGAGATGGACGAACTAATACTGGCGTACGCCGTAACCGTCCACAAATCCCAGGGCAGCGAGTATAGAGGGGTGATAGTGCCCATCAGCACCCAGCACTTTGTTCTGCTCAGGCGGAACCTGCTTTACACGGCAATGACTCGGGGAAAGGAGCTCGTCGTCATTCTGGGGAGCCCGCGAGCCCTCCGGATGGCGGTGGAGAACAAGACCGTAGAGCCGAGATATACTTACCTAACCCACAAGATCTGAGAAACCGTGACGGCATCGTCATCAAATGGCCTTACAGTTCTTGCCGGAAATAACTGGTGCTAATAGTTCTCTCGGGTGGGGCGGGCATCTTGCCCGCCATTTATGGGCAGGCAGGATGCTTGCCCCAGCAAGAGTTGGTTGGTGATGGCTACCCGTTTCGGAAATAAAAATCCGAAATTTTCTTCAACTGGCTTACTCCCACGCGGCGCGCCGGAAATTGGCGGGAAACCGCCGATACATTTTGGTCGGAGTGGAACCTGTGGAGGAGTGCCGGTCTTGTCGGGGCATTTCGATTTTGTAACCTGAAAATTGTTATGATTGTGTTAGAGGAGCCGAGTTTTTTCGCCTTGTTAGAGCACGAGGCGATTCTTTTTTTATTGACAACCCCCCCCCTTAGCGGTAATGTAAACAACAAATTCTCGGTAACAGGTTAGAGATCACTCTCGACGCCCCGTATCCCCGATGGAGACGGGGGGCGCGTGTGCGCAACAGTTTAATTTGGATGGGGCCTTTCCCGTCCTTTCTATGAAGGAGGAATTAGGAAATGCATCGGAATCGCTATCTATTGATTATATTGGCCCTCGGCCTCGCTGTGGCGTGGCTGGCAACGCCGGTCTCGGCATTCGAGATGACCATGAAGGGCAAGTTCACCTGGGAGACCAAGTACGTCACCCAGGGGGGACGCGCCGGATTCTTCGGCCCCCATGAAGTGGATGCCTCAGGGGGCGCCAATCAGCACCTGAACTTCTATCCCGGTTACAAGTTCTTCGACCGCGTGGTGTCGGGTCTGGACGCAGGCTGGAATTCCCAGTACATGACCACCGACATCTCGATAAAGATCAACCCCGCTGTGTCCCTCCGAGGTACCTACTATATCGGATCCTGGGACAACAGAAATGGGGCGGCTGCTCAATTCCTCACCGGCACTACTGTAAACAACAACAATCCTGGATGGCAGGAAGCCTACTTCGGCGTGCCCGGCTGGGTCGCTGCCTCGGAGTATATTTCCAATGGCCTCGAGGGCGTTCAGAGATCCTTTTCTCCCGGCTACTGGAACACCTTGAGCCTCAGGGCGCAGCTCCCCTGGGGAACCCTTGCCGTAGGTAAGAGACCTTCCCGCTTCGGCTGCGGAATGCAGTGGAACGGCGATGAGAACACCTCTTCCGAGTCTTGCTCCCTGACCGTGCCGTATGGTCCGATGCGAATGGGCTTCTCCTTCTATCCCTCCAGAGTCGGCGACGACGGCTACTACAACCGTGACGTGGATTGGACCAACAAGAGGGACTATGACTTTACCGGTTCCGTCCTGTATCTCGCCGGCAATTTCGAAACCGGCGTCCAGATGACCAAAGCATCCCGCCATAGAGGCAGTGAGCGGCAGATCGCGGCAGGAGCCACCGCACAGACACGCGACCGCGCCGACTTTTACGGCGGTTTTTACACCAAGTATAACAACGGTAGGTTCTTTCTTTCCGCCGAATATGATTTCTTCAACCGAATTGACAGGTTGGCGGGCGTGAACCGCGCCGGCGTTTTTCAGGCAGAGACATATCGTGACCGTGAGTACCGGGCCTGGATGGTGGAAGCAGGCGTCTACAGCGGTAACTCCAAGCTTACTCTCTTAGCATCCAGAGTTTCCGGGCGTGAGGGCCGGACCGTTAACGCCGATTACAAGAACAACATCAACCCGAGTGGCAACCTCACCAACACCGGTGTGTTCCTGCCGTACAGCCTTGTGATGGTATATACGTATGCAGCCGGCGACGGATCCCCTACCGTCGGCGCAGGTTTCAACCCCTTCGCTCTCAGCAGCGGCGGCGGCTCTCTTTACACTGGAAACGGCCAGTTGACCGGAGCGATGTTATACGCTGCCAGGTTTGACTATGCCATCGCTGCAAACCTGAACATCTTCGGCACTTACGTGTACGCCCTGAGACCCGACAAAGGGTACGGCTGGGGCTACGCGCAGCTGATCCCCACCACCGCGGCGGCCCCCTCGCAGGGCTACGTTCGATACGTGCGGACTGTAGGACCGACGGTGGCTACGTCCCCTGCAATCCCCGACGATTACCTGGGCTGGGAAGTGGATGCAGGTTTCAGCTGGCAGCTCCTCGAAGGCCTCACCATGAACGTGACCGCAGGTTATTGGCAGCCTGGCGACTGGTTCAAGTTCGCTTACATCAGCAAGAGCAACCCCGGATGGACGGCGCCTGCGGCCGGCAACGCCTGGGGAATTCAGCCCGACCGCTCCATTGACCCTATAACCATGGCGGTAATCAACCTGACCGCAGAGTTCTAAGTCAAAACGACTATACAATCGTTAACAACGGAGGGCCTCGGCCCTCCGTTTTCTTTGTGCGGCCTCAGAGATGAGTTTTGGGGCTTGGAATTTGCCGGGTCGGCCATGATGTTAGGACCGAAAAGAATGCCGGATGTTCTCTTTCTTGGGTAGGGCGGGCGTCTTGCCCGCCGTTCTTGAACAAGCGGGTTGGTTGATCGTATGAGCATCAGACTCGCGTATTAGTGAGGATGGCTCTGTTCTTATCTTTGGAGGAATGGCAGGCTGGAAGCCTGCCCTACCCAGAGCCGTTACGATGCAGGAAAGATGATTCTTTTACTATGGTACCGCGGCAAGTCATGATGTTAGGACCGAAAAGAATGCCGGATGTTCTCTTTCTTGGGTAGGGCGGGCATCTTGCCCGCCGTTCGAGGGCAGGCAGGATGCCTGCCCCACCAGGATTGGGCCCTTCACATCAATTGTTTTGGCCATCGAACCCAGTAGAGCGTTTCGGAAATACGTTTACGTTTTCCCCGGCAGGCGCCAGGGATAGTAGGGGCGGGTCTCAGACCCGCCCGTTGTTCCACGATTGGTCAGAGGGCGGGTTGCAAACCCGCCCCTACCGAAACCGGAGTTTGCTGCGATGCAAGCCATTCTTGAATCGATCTACCAGTCACATATCTCGGCAAGGCGGCCAAAGCGATAAAGAAGCCCTACTTGCATTCCTTACAACTCTGGACGACCTTTCCTCCATCCTTTTCGCATTCTGCCTTGGTGTGGAGCTTGTCGCAGTCACCCTTCCCGTGACAGCAGTAGACCCGCTCGGCCTTGGCATCCTTCTTCCGGTCCTTGTCGGACCCGTGAGCGGAAGCAAGATAGGGAGTTATCGTCCCCATAGCGAGTACAAGAAATAAGCATGCGATCTTCTTCATTGAAACCTCCGTTTTATTCTACAGCGATTGCCCAGCGTAGTGCCGGAAATTCCTATGCTCGAGTGGGGCGGGCATCCTGCCCGCCGTTCCCGGGCAGGCAGGATGCCTGCCTCAAGGGACTTAAGCCGACTTAGCGCATCTTTTCGCAACTACGGTGACGTGTCTTTCACCCGTGGAGATTGGTTCGTCGCTCCGCTCCTCGCAACGACATGCCCGAAACTTGTCGTTGCGAGCGAAGCGAAGCAATCTCATGGGGCGGGAATACGCAACCGTAGTTGGGAAAACCTGAACCTAGTGCTCCGTTCCGTAAGTTCGGTGTCGTATTTTTCTGGTCCGGGGAACGGTCCTACTGTTGGGCTGGGGACGACCGCTTCGTATTCGGCGCCGTACTTGTGAAAAGCTGTGCTTAGGGCTTGTCACAAAAGAAAACCGTCACCCCGACGGAAGTCGGGGTCCAGAAAACCTGGATTCCGGCGTTCGCCGGAATGACGCCGCAGGAGTTCTAATACAGGCTCAGATGTAAGAGTCATTACGTGACGAGGCCTTAGCCGTCACTGCGGCCCTCTCACGCGGTCCGCGATACCTGCCCCTGCAGATCTGCCTTCGATAACAAGATACAGCGCCGGCAGCACCAACAGTGTTAGGGCTGTGCTCGAAATCAGTCCGCCTATCACGACTGTGGCCAACGGTCTCTGGACCTCTGCCCCTGTACCCGTGGCAATTGCCATTGGGATAAATCCCAGCGAGGCAACCAGAGCCGTCATTAGTACGGGTCTCAGCCGAGTAAGTGCCCCCTCGACAATGGCCTCTTCAAGCGCTTTTCCCTCGTGACGTAGCTTGTTGATGAAGGTGATCATAACCAGTCCGTTCAATACGGCCACGCCGGACAGAGCGATAAAGCCCACGGCCGCGGAAACCGACAGAGGTATATCGCGAATCCAAAGGGCCGCTATTCCTCCCGTCAAGGCAAGAGGCACACCCGTGAAGACCAACAATGCGTACGTCACGGACCCGAAGGCCGCGAACAGAAGGGCCACGATAAGAAATAGCGCAAGAGGTACGACAATCTGGAGTCTCTTCCCCGCGGAAATCAGCTGTTCGAACTCGCCTCCCCACGCGACCCACGAACCGGCCGGGAGGTTGAGGTTATGACGTACCGCGCTTTGTGCGTCGGACACAAACGTCCCCAGGTCGCGATCTCTAACGTTTGCTGTGACAACGACCCGGCGTTTGCCGTCTTCCCGACTGATTTGGTTGGGCCCTGTCTTGACAACCAGATCCGCTACCGCACCCAATGCAACAAAGTGCCTCTGCCCGGCTGACTCAGTCTTGACTTCCGACCCAATCTCACGTTCCTTTGCAGATTCTCGAGCTGGTAGGGGTACGGGGAGCCTCTTGACGGCTTCGAGATCAGTGCGAAGGTCCTCCGGGAGGCGCACCACGATGTCGAAACGTCGGTCCCCCTCGAACACCTGCCCGGTGGGTTTCCCGCCGATAGCGATCTCGACCACCTCCTGAACGTCGGAGACATTGAGTCCATAGCGGGCCATCTCGCCGCGGCGCAACTGCACTGTGAGGATGGGCAGGCCCGCGACCTGCTCCACCTTGACGTGAGCTGCTCCCGGGATCTTCCGGATCATCCGGGCTGCCTCTTCGGCCTTTTCATGCAGCACATCCACGTCGTCGCCAAAGATCTTCAGGGCCACATCGCTGAGGACGCCTGCCAACAGATGGTTGAAGCGCATCCGGATAGGCTGGCTCAGCTCGAAATTGCTGCCTGGAAGTCTATTCAGCGCCTGTTCTATCTGCTTTACAAGGTCCGCTTTGGGAAGATCCGGATCAGGCCATTCGACCCTGGGCTTCAGGATAATCGAATTGTCACTAACGCTTGGCGGATGTGGCTCGGTGGCTATTTCTGACGTCCCCACTTTTCCGAACACTGTTGCCACCTGCGGAAAACGATTCAGAATATCCTTTTCCACGACCGACTGGAGCTCAACCGATTGAGACAAACTCGTTTCAGGAACCCGCAGAGTGTGAATCGCAATGTCCCCCTCATCAAGACTCGGCACGAACTCCCGCCCCATCCGAGTAGCGATCAGCATGGTCACCAGCACCAGAACTACTGAACAGACCACCACGAGTAGCCTGTACTCGAGAGCCACTGAGAGTGCTGGACGGTAGAGCTTCTTGGCCTGCCGAGTAAGAAAGTTCTCCTCCTGAGATTTGGATGCGGACACAAAGATGGTCACCGCCGCAGGCACAAAAGTGAAGGAAAGGATCAGAGCTCCTGTCAATGCCAGGAGAACCGTGATGGCCATCGGCGTAAACATCTTGCCTTCCACTCCGGTCAAGGTGAGGATTGGAAGATAGACTATGATAATAATGAGTTCCCCGAAGAGCATCGGTTTACGAACTTCTTGCGAAGCGTCTCGGATAATTGCGATCCTTTCGTTGACGGGCAGTACATTACCCAACAACCGCTGAGCTTCCGAGACTCTTCGGGCGCAGTTCTCAACGATTACTACCGCGCCGTCTACGATGATGCCGAAATCTATAGCACCCAGACTCATGAGGTTTGCACTAAGTTTGCCGGCGACCATTCCCGTAGCAGTGCACAGCATGGATAGCGGGATGACGGCAGCCGTTATCAGGGCTACGCGGATGTTCCCGAGGAAGAGGAACAGAACCAGAATGACCAGGATCGCCCCTTCGGTGAGACTTTTGGTCACGGTGGCGATAGTTTTGTCCACAAGCGTCGTACGGTTGTACACTACCCTAGCTACGACGCCCTCGGGAAGCGTCCGGTTGATTTCCTCCAGTTTTCCGGCAGCTCTTTGAGAGACTTCCCGGCTGTTCTCGCCCATGAGCATGAAAACCGTCCCGAGAACGGCCTCTTCGCCGTCCTTGGTTGCGGCGCCGGTCCTGAGTTCTTTTCCGAGAGCCACCTGTGCTACGTCTCGGATGAAGATAGGGATACCATGAACATTCTTTACGATAATGTTGCGGATATCATCCAGACCCGCTACCTGCCCCGGGACACGAACCAGGTATTGACCCCCGCTTCCTTCCACATAGCCCGCACCCACATTGGAGTTGTTGGCGCTGAGGGCGGCCATGACGTCCCTAAACGTAAGTCCGTGAGAGATAAGCCTGTACGGATCCGGAGTGACATGAAACTGTTTCTCGTAGCCGCCTATTGTATTAATTTCCGTGACGCCCGGGGTGTTCCTCAATTGAGGACGGATGATCCATTCCTGAATTGTCCTCAAGTCCGTCAGCGTATAGGGGGTGCCGTCCGGCTTTTTTGCCTCGGGTAGAGCTTCGACGGTCCACATGAAGATCTCGCCCAACCCTGTGGAAATAGGCCCCATGGCGGGCTCAATACCGGGAGGCAGTTTTCCCCTAATCTCCTGGATTCGCTCACTGACAAGACGCCGCGCAAAATAGATGTCTGTTCCGTCCTCAAAGATGGCCGTGACGAGGGCTATGCCGTACTGCGAGATGGACCGCGTCTTAAGCAGTGCAGGTAAGCCTGCCAGACCGGTTTCAATCGGGTAGGTTATGCGTTGTTCGATTTCCAACGCAGACAGTCCGGAGCCCTGTGCGGTGACCTGAACCTGGGTGTTGGTAATATCCGGTACAGCGTCTATCTTCAGTCGCGCGAGGCTGTATATCCCTAATGTCGCCATCACGAGCGTCACGGAAACCATGATCCACTTGTGGTCAATTGAAAAACCGAGTATTTTGCCTATCATGTTTCCCGCCCTAGTGTTGGTGTTCCATCCCGGCCTTACCCAATTCGCCTTTCAGGATGAAACTATTCCGGGAAACATATCGCTCTCCTTCCTCCAGCCCCTTGCGAATCTCGGTCAACACTCCGTCGGTCCTTCCCAGTTCCACGGGCTGCGCCTCGAACTGGTCATCGTGATTGACGAAGACAACCGAACGATCCTTGTGGGTTTGAATTGCTTGATTCCGAACCGTGACCGGGACGCGAACCGCCTCTTGTATCAGACTGACTCTCACGAATTGCCCCGGCCTCCAGCGACCGTCAAGGTTGGGGATCACTACACGGGCCCGGGCTGTGCGGCTTTCTTCTCCGACCAGCGGCCCGACGTACGAGACCGTTCCTTCGGCCCTCATGCCTGAAGAATCCATTTGGACCACGGCTCTCCGGCCGAGATGAACCGCGTTCAGGTCGTTGGCGTATACGATGATTTCGACCCAAACCGTTGACAGATCGGCGATAATAAAGATCTCGCTGTCCTCTTTGACCCATTCGCCGGGAGAAATGTGTTTCTTGACCACTGTACCGTCGAATGCTGCTCTAATTGGAAAACTGGTAAGATTCTCGAACGTCCCGTTGCGAAGAGCCTCAATATCAGCCTCGGCCAACCCAAGGGTTACTAGCTTACGTGCTGCGGACGTGAGTTCAATCTTTTCCTCCACATGCGCCTTTTGGGTGGTGAGGAACTCCTTCTCAGGAATGGTCTGTTTTTCCAAGAGGTTGAGAGCGCGCTCAAAGTTATAATTTGCCAGTCTTGCGCGCTCTGCTGCCACCAGGTACCGACTGCGCGCTTCACCCAGTTCGCGGCTGTCTATGATGGCCAAAATTTCTCCACTCTTCACTGAGTCGCCGAGACTCCTCCGACAGTCCAATACCACTCCGGCGACTCGGGGCACTACGTGAGAAACACGGTCCGAATTGAAAGCTATCTCCCCGGGAAGCTGTACAGCGGATTCTATCGTCCCGGGTCCGGCGGCTGTCGTCTCGATGCCCATCTGCTTGCTGAGATCCGCGGGCAGGGTTAGGCGTCCGTTGTACTGGGAGTACTCCCAGTCGCATTTTTCGCTTTTCCACTGCGCCTCGACCTTGACAAAGAAGGAATGCGGCTGCCGTATCTCCTCTTCACCAAAGAGAAATCCCGGACCTTGCTTGAGCCGATATGCCTCAGTCCTTTCTCCGAGGCGTTCCAACTGGACAGACACCTGGATTTCCTCAGGTGCCACAGGCTTATGGTCCTTGAACGGGTACACTCGAAAATGCGGTGGGCACCCTCTTTCGAAAATAAGAATCTCCAGTTCAAGATCGCCCTCCCGGAGTATCTTGCCTCCGTGAGGTCCGCTGTTGTCGTTGTGCTGATGGTCGCCCGCGTGTGATGAGTGGTCGTGCCCATCTGTATGACGGGCGCTTAAGGATTTACCCTGGGACGACCATACGACCGCCGCTGCGACGAGGCCGAGGAGCAGTACAGCCACTATTCCCAGTATCTCTCTTCTCATGCGCTCCTTCTCTCTTTCCAGAAGAATGCTCCCGGGGAACAGCTTTTCTGCTGCCTACTCTGAGCGATCAGCTGTCCTTAGACCTCGCAGATGCCTGACTGAGCTGTTGTTGCGAGCGGAGCGAAGCAATCTCGCCAGGTTGACGGCTCACGGGCTGGAGATTGCTTCATCGCTTCGCTCCTCGCAACGACACGCGGAAAGGAATCGCTCAATTTCGGCAGCAGAAAGGTTTCCCCCTGGAGCACATCCATTATCGGAATCATTATCGCAAACAACTAGAAGGTTTGCCGGGTGACCGGGCGTCAAATGAGCCTTGCCGACACCTTATTCCGGCTCAGGCAGGGCAGTGGGAGCGACGCGCGTCACGTCACGGACGGATGTAGCGAGCAGGATAATCAAATGATGAGGACGATGGAGCGAAGACAGTCTTCAGTCGAGACCTTCTTGGGGATAGCCAATTGCCACGATGTGGACCCTAATCCACATGGTGGTGCTGATGTTCGAAAGGAGGCGGCCGCAAATCCTCGCCTGTCGAAATCCGGTACCAGAGGAAAACTGGAAGATATGTGTTCGGCTTGTCCAGGCCCTACCCCATGAGAGCAGAGGCTCGAACAAAACTGACCGGTGAGGCTGGATTGCTCCGAGAAGGACATCACGTGCAACGGGGCGTGTGACGCGTTGCGACCCTTGAAGAGCATGTGTGACACTGCCGCCGTTTCATCGTGGTGTTCGCAGCCTTCACCTCTGCCACAGGCCCAGATTGTGAGCCCGAGGCATAGCGAGGACCCGTAGATGACCACAAGAAAACATGTCGCGAGCCTTCTTTGCAACGAATGGGCACCACATTAACCAACGTTGTCGGAGTAGCCTTCTTTCCGGTTATAAGGCAATCTGCCGATCTGGCGGGACGATAACGCCCCTTCGTTGTCCTGTCAAGTATGTCGAGTCGCGTATTACCATTTCGCGTTCAAACGAGTGACTTTATCTTGCCCGCGGGGGACGTCCGGAGCGAAGTCAGGTCGTCCGTTCGAAGCGGAGGAACTACCCCGCCGGTTTCACTGACACAAAAGCGCACTGGTATAAACCGCGTATCCATCGAATCCGTGCCCGCTTATCTCGATGATGTGTTCTCAATCACGGTCAGGGCATGGTCGCTCGGGTTAGGAATTGGCATCCGGTGCCGGTCGCGTTTTCTCTTGAATGCCTGGGAATATGCCGGTAGTGTTGATGCCGAAAAGCTGCTGACAATCTGACCATGAGGAGTTCGTTATGAAAATTGTGACAGTCCTGGGCAGTCCACGCAAGAAAGGCAATACCGCAACAGTTCTTGGGTGGGTGGAGGAGGAGCTGGCTTCCACGGGGCAGGAAGTGGACCGCGTAAACGTGGTTGATCTGGACCTGAGGGGATGTCTCGAGTGTTACACTTGCCAAAGCAAGCCCGATGAACCCGGGTGCCCCCAGAAAGATGATACGGTTGCGGTCTTCAGGCGGATGATGGACGCGGACGCGGTCCTTTATGCGTCCCCGCTGTTTTGCTGGAGTTGGAGCGCCCAGATCAAGGCGCTGATAGACAGGCACTTTTGTCTGGTTACCGGTTACGGCTCCAAGGATCACAAGTCGCTGTTGCAAGGCAAGAGAGCGGCTCTTCTGGTCACCGCCGCGGGGCCGGAAGAAGGGAACGCTGATTTTCTGACGGGTATGTTCGATCAGCTGATGGGTTACGTGTCTTGCCAGACTGTGGGCAAGCTGGTGGTCCCATTTTGCACTACTCCAAAGGCCATCCCCGACACAGTCAGGCAAAGTGCCCGAGACTTCGCGCAGGCTATATCAGGGGCTTGATTATCGTGATTGCCGAAAACACGGCCCGCTAATGGCAATGCTCTGGTGGGGCGGGCATCCTGCCCGCCATTCCCGCCGTTGACGCGGCTGCTATAGTGACATTATACTTGTATCTTGAAGAACACACTACGGGCCGGACATGAAAGCCGGCAGGACCGCCGGAGGACGTAATTGTCCGACATGGAACGATTCTTCGAGAACAAAATTACCGATCCGGCGATTCTTTCGCAGGCTCTCCACGTAGCGACCCACGTAATGGAAAACATCGGAGAGTCAGTCATCGTGACGGACCCGACAGGGGAAATCGTATATGTAAACCCCGCCTTCACGCAGATGATGGGCTATACCGCGGAGGAAGCCATCGGCAAGAAGCCCTCTATTCTACGGTCCGGCCGTCACGACGAAGGGTTCTACCGGAATTTGTGGCAAACCCTTCTCGCGACCGGCAGGTGGCAGGGTGAGATCTGGGATAGGAAGAAATCAGGAGACATATATCCCTTGTGGCTTTCCGTGACTGCCGTGAAGGACTCCAGAGACCAGGTTACCCACTACGTTGGGGCATTGACCGATCTGCGGGTTGCCAAGCAGACGGACTCGGATTTGGAGCGCCTGGCTCATTATGATCCGCTTACGGGTCTCGCGAACAGAATTCTCTTCAGAGACCGCCTGGAACAGGCTCTGAGAGAGGCGGACCGCAGGCGCGTGAAGGTTGCGTTGATGATGCTGGACTTGGATCGGTTCAAGACTATAAACGACACAATGGGGCATTCCGCCGGAGACCAGTTGCTTATAGCCGCGGCCGGAAGGCTGCAGAAATCAGTTCGGATTACGGACACGGTGGCTCGCCTGGGAGGCGACGAATTTGCGGTTATACTGCCGGACCTGGAAGACGTTCAGGCTGCCGGCAAGGTAGCTCGCAAGGTGATTGATGCCTTTACAGAGCCTTTCATCGTGGACGGCAGGGAGGTATTCTCCAGCACCAGCATAGGGATTACCGTGTCACCCCTTGATGGCGTGCGACCGGACAAGCTTCTCCAAAATGCCGACGCGGCTTTGTACTATGCCAAGGATCAGGGCCGGAGCAGTTTTCATTTTTTTTCCAGAGAGATGAAGATCGAGTTTGTTGACCGTATGGAAATGGAGTTGGCCCTTCGCGCTGGATGGGAACTTAATGAACTGGAAATTTTCTATGAACCTGTTATAGAATTGACGTCACGCCATGTTGTGGGTTTCGAGGCCCTTCTGGGATGGCCCAACGCAGGCTGCGGCCTGGATTCATGCCAAGAGGTGACCGCTCTCGCGGACGAGACAGGGCTCATCATTCCCATTGGCGAATGGGTGCTCCGCACGGCTTGTTCGAGGGTCAAAGAAGCCCTGGCGTCGGGTCTGAGCGCTTTTCCCGTGACTGTGAACGTGACCAGGCGCCAGATCAAACAGAAGAATTTTGCAGAGCAGATCATACGGATTCTTGATGAGACAGGACTTGAAGGCAGGTTCGTGCAATTGGAAATGTCCGAGGATGTGGCCCGGGAGACCGCGAGCAATTCCGACGGATTCTTTGGCGCGATAAGAGACTCCGGGATCGGTATTTCAATAGACGATTTTGGAACCGGATGCTCATGCCTGAAGGAATTCAGAGGCCTTCCGCTCACGAGGCTCAAGATAGGAAAGGAATTCGTTCAAGGCCTGGGCACCGATAGGGCCGACGGGATGTTGGTCAAGGCGGTGATCTCTCTGGCGCACTTCTTCGGACTGAAGGCTGCTGCGGAAGGAGTCGAGACCAGGGAACAGGCCGAGATCCTCCAATCAATGGGTTGCGATGAGGGACAGGGCCGGTATTACTTCGAGCCTGCGGCCGGCAAGGAACTTGCCGGTATCTTGCGCTCACAGGGCAGTGGGGCGCTCTGAAGAAAACTGAATTCAAGGTATGTGACAGTAACACTTTCGCTGCGAGAGTGCGGACGAGAGGCGGAGCCTTCTTGTGACTGCGGGACGCTGTCTCGGTCGAAAAGTCCGACGAAATCCCGCAGAAATGTAATACACGTTTAGGAGCATTCTTCATGGGCTTTGGACGAAAACTTCATTGGGACATCAACATTGCCGTGAAACTACGAGACGAAGGCAAGACATGTCGAGAAATAGCTGAAATTATGGGATTGACCAGGGAGCAAGTTTACGATGCGTTCCGCAACCGAAACCTCGAGATCAATGCGGATCGGAGAGGTTTCAAACCCAGTTGGGACATGGAGAGGGCAAAAGAGCTGGCAGAAGAGGGCAAGCCGATTTTCGAGATTGCCCGGATTCTCGGAGTGCCGCAGGACAGGGTCAGGGCAGGCTTCAAGAACAGAGGCTGGAAGGCCAAGCGCACCCGCAGCGGTCGCCATGTGACCTGGGACGTAAAGTAGGCCGAAGAACTGCGCGCCAAAGGCCTCCAGTGGATTGAAATAGACCGAGCCCTAAACCTGGCACCGGGAACGGTACGGCATTACTTTGTGCGCAGGGGTCTCCATAACCCCCGTCGTCAGCCCAACATGCAATGGGACATTGAAGAGGCCCTGTCTCTAAGGCAGCGGGGCCTCGGATGGCGCGAGATCGGGGAACTGGTCGGGACAAATGGAAACAACGTCCGCCGGGCATTTGTCAGGCGCAGCGTGAGCCCAGGGGAGAAATCTCCCGAAAGGGAAGACTCTGAAAACCAAGCCCCCATCCTAAGAAGAAGGCTTAAGGTTAAGAGCTTGAAGGGGAAGCGCCTCTAGTGTAGTGCGTCGGTGGCGGTTTTGAGCTCCCATGGCGTAAAGCGCCACAACGCAGCATGAAAACGTCATCAGGATCGGCACCTTGCCGGTCCCTGTAAGGTCTGCTTTGTAGGAACCGTCATGCCCCCCGGCAAAACGAATAATTAGAATGCCGTCCCCCACTTTCCAAGGCTCTCGATGAGCACGCTCCGAACCCTTCGAGAGAGCGGCGACCAGCGGAAGCCGCCGATATGTTGGTAGTCTTTGGAAAAGGGGGCCGGGGAAAGCTCTTCTGCAGAAAAGTTGTCTCCCGGAATTATTTTTCTATAGAACTGCTACTCGCGGCCTGCGACGCGGCGGCACGCGCAGGCTGGATCGGGCTGAACCGGGGCCACGTGAAACTGATTCCGCCACACGTCCATTACCAGCAGGCCCTTCAGTGCATCTCCTTCGCGGCCCGCGAGGATTTTCAGAGCTTCGGTTACCTCCAGGGATGCCACGGCTGTGGCGGCCGACGAGAGCACACCCACCGTCGAGGCTCTCGGGTGATCGGCCACGGCCGCGGGGTCGGGCCATAGGCACCTCAGGCAGGGGGTCTTGCCGGGGATGATGGTCATAACGTTCCCGACCGTTTCCACGGCCCCTCCGAATACGTAGGGGATGTTACGGGCCAGGATCGCATCGTTTATCAGATACCTGGCGGCAATATTGTCCAGAGCGTCAACCACCAGGTCCACTCCCTCGACCAGTTCGACTACGTTTTCCGGGCCGATGGCGGACGTGACCGCCTCGACCTCCACGTTTGACGCGGCCGCTTTGAGGCGCCTGCGTGCCGCTTGGGCCTTTGAAAGGCCCGAAGTCGCGTCTGATTCATCGTATAGTATCTGCCTGTGGAGATTATGCAGCTCGGGGCAATCCTGATCCACGATCCTGAGGAATCCTACCCCTGCCCTGGACAACAGAATGGCCACCAGGGAACCGAGAGCCCCCAGGCCGGCAATGAGTACCCTCGATTGCTCCAGTCTCTTTTGACCGTCCTCGCCTATCACCCGCAGAAGTGTGTGGCGACTGTAACGAGGTATTAGAGGCTCCATGTATTTCCTCCCTGTAAAACGGACAAAAATTCCGGCCATAACTATACTTCTTGCGGTCCACAAAGCAATAGTTTAACCTTTTAGTTACAGCCTTAGTGTTGCGTCTCCGGGAAGCATTTGCACCCGGTTGCACGCTCAAGAATTTGCGGTCACGGGCAGCCCCGAGAGTGTAGAGCCCCCGCGAAGACACTGCACCCGGGACATCTATTCCGGCTCTTGGACGAGTAGGCTGTCGGCCCAAGATTATATCTTGAAGGGTAAACCGTTTCACCAATGGGCGGAAAAGTGGACGTCAGGCAACTTATCAGACAGATCAGCGACAAAGAGCCTCTCAATCCATACCAGGTTGCAGGGATGGCGGCGGTGATCCGCTGTTCGGGGGTCACGCCGGCCGCGGGCAGTACGCTTCGGGTAGAGGGTCTCGGTAGGGTCCTGATGATGTTGGACAGGACCGGGGAGGAGGCCTCGCCGTATCTCGTGGACCTGACCCGGGAAGACTCGAGTCTGACGCTGAGGCCGAGGTTTACTACAGACGCACTTGAAAGCCTAATCTACCTTACCTCATTCAAGGGACGTCGTCAGGCTATCGCAGAGAATCTCATACCTGTTCTGGACGACATTCCGAACTGGCTGGACCTGGTACGAGCCCTTGCAAGATATGCTTTGGATAGGGACGACGAATCATTGGCTGAGCATCTTCAAACCGTGATGCAAGTAATATTCGCGTATCTGTACGCGGCCGTCAGCCAGCCCTTCGATGGAGAAGCGCGATCAGAAGCGGAGTCCGTGCTGTGCCGCCTCCTCGCGAACATTCTAAAATGCGAGGATGAGAAAGTACTTGCCGCTTACAGGCCATACATTGAGCAGGGGATGGATTTCCTCGTGTCAAAGCCCTTTCGGAAGCCAGTCAACTCGTTTGAGCGCAGGGTCATGGAGGTTTCCGACATACGGTCTGCGTTGGACGGAGGATCCAGGCCGCTGTACGGAGAGTTGCGGCGCAAGGCCGATCTTCTCGCCGCACAGGCTCTCCTGACAGCCCTGGAAGAGCTGAACCCCTGTCCTAGAGAGCTTGTGACAAAACTCGACGACGCTGTCTCAGGGACTGAATTCGCTGACAAAGAAATGTTCCGGCGGGAAATACTGGCAAGAATAAGCCGCCAAGGATCCACGGAAATTGAAAATCGCAAATCAGCGTGCAGGATAGTTCTCGACGGTGTTTCACAAGCCGGCGAAATAGAATTTTCAAGCCTCATAAACTTCATCAGAGGCATTGGCGAGGAGTGGAGGACAATCCTCCTACTCTTTCAGGAGATGATTGACAAACTGCCTGCCCAAGTCCAGGAAGCCTTTGCCGAGATCCTGGCAGTGCAAATCCTGGACGTGGACAAGGCGGACGTGAAACAGCTCCTCATCGAAGGGCTCTGCAAGATCGTCGTACGCCTGGAGAAGACCAGGAAACAGGCTTCGAGGGATCTGGTAAACACGTTTTCGAACCTGTTCCTGGATCGAGTGTATTCCTCGGGAGACGCGGGGCAGGTGGTGTCCTCGCTCAAAGCACTGGAGGCTCTCGGGGTAACCTTCGGCAAGCAGAGATATTTCCTCATGGCCCAGGAATTACTTGATCATCTCGTGCGGCGCCCTCTCGTCCAGCCGCGAGAGAAAAAATACACCATCGAGGACGATGACACCGGAGAGCCGGTAGTCCTAGCTGAAGAAGCCGGAATGAACCAGGGCCATGTCCGGCACTTGAAGAGCCTCATGACCATCGTTGCCGCCAACCCAAGGATGATGCACAGGCTCATTCCATACCTGATAGTCCAAATCGAGATAGGCCAGGTGAGGTTGTGCGACGAGGATCTGATTCAGTGGTGGATTTCGGCTTTGCTGAGGTCAAACTGCTCTGTGACCCATTTTCTGATCAGGACGCTCATAAAGGCTGTCCCGTACTCTCTAAAAGATATAGGTCCGCTGGATAGCCTGCGCCTCACTGCGGCGGGGTTGGCGAAGGAGCTTGCCAACCGAGGGGTCAAGCCCATCGGCAATTTCCTGGGGAAGCTCAGAGGCGATATTCACTGGCGCGGGAGCATCGAGAATTTCTATTTCTGCATCGCAATATTCAAGTACTTCGCGAGTTCCCGCCGCGAGTTCTTCTCCGAATGGATGCCTCCCGAATCGCTCCCTTATCTTGCCATGGACGACTGGTGCCGGGATTCCGAAGCCGAGGGAATAGCCGAACTCTGCAGCATGATCCTGAATGATTGCGGGATCGCGGATTTCGAGAAGGACGATCTGATGGCCCTGGTTTCGCTCGACACGCTACGTTACAGGCATGGGGGACCGTGGCCGAAGTTTTCGCGGCGGGTGGTCCTGGACGTGATCGAGCTGATTCAGGGCCTGCACAGGAAGTACTTTATCGGGAAGCAGGCCGCCTCAGGTTCCACCGTGGACGAAGACCTGGAGCGGCTTGACCGGATCATCACCGAGAGGCAGGAGGTGAAGGACCGAATGCTCACCCCTGACATCCGTGAGCCTCTTCCCGAGCCTGCGACTCTTACCGAGGGCAGCGAAGATTATATTCGGGAAATGGAGCGGATCAGCGAGGAGCAACCGGGAACCCCGATAATACTAAGGGCAAAGAAGGCGGGTCACGCCTACGCTCAAAAGGCCGCGTACATCGAAGAACGTTTTGAGGCCTTCACCCTCGACCTGATTCAGGAATCCCTGCAGGAGACTCTTGCCACCAGCATCAACAACAGGCATTTCGACGGGATCACACTCGAGAATCTGCCCCAGGCGCTCTGTTTCATGGATCTCCTGGTCAGAGGGATCTCTGTGAACGGCCATTCGAGCCACTACCTTCTTCAAGCCGGACGCGACCTGCGGAGGGCGGCTCACCTGGGTTTGACCTTCGACAAGGTGCGAGACCTGCTGAAGATAATAAAGAAGGAGTTGGACGACATACATGATTCCTACAGAGCCAGGTTCGAGGAACCTTTTGACGATTTCCTCTCTTTTTGTCCTATGGATCGGCTGCCAAGGAAGCTTAAGGATCTGACCACGCTCAAGCAAATTCCCGAAACCGATTTTTTCAAGAATTACCTCAAGACACTTTACGTTTCGGATCTCCAGGCGCGTGACGGCAATCTGCGAGTTCTGGAGACCTTTGTGGACAAGGTTGAACTTTTCCTGAACCAGCGCCTGGCAGAATCCGGAAGACTTGTGGTACGCAGCGCGGAAGATCCATCGAGGGCCATGCCGTTCTATTTTCCCAGCCCCGAGGAGATCTCGCCCTGCAGGATCGGGCTCAAGGCGCTCTTGCTGAGATTTGCGGAGAACACCCCCGCGTACTTCGTCATAACCACCGATCAGCCGCTGAAGTCGGCCGAGGAAATGGTTGTGGACGACGAGTTTCGCAGTGCCCTGGCCGAAGCCGTGGATCGTCTTGGACGGATCTGGGGCCGGCCCCTTGGTGATCCGGCTAATCCCGGCCTGTTTTCCGTTCGGTCAGGTTCAAGGGTCAGTATGCCGGGAATGATGACCACCATCACCAACGTGGGCATAAACGACGAAATCGCTGAAGCCCTCTCCATGAAGGTCGGGACCTGGTTCGCCTACGATTGTTACAGGCGCTTTCTCCAGGAGTTCACCCAATCGGGCTTCGGCCTGGAAAGGGAAGAATTCCAGGACATGATGGACCAGACAAAGAACCGGTTCAATGTACTCCGGAAGGCATACCTCAGTGGCGAGCAGATGAAGGAACTGGCCTTCGAGTACAAGCGCCGGGTGGGCCAACTTGCACCCAAGGTGATAGAAATGCTGGACCAAGGGCGCTTTCTCGACATTCTGGTTCGCTGCTGCGCGACCGTGATGCATTCCTTCGAGGGTAAGGCAGCGAGGAAATACCGTGAAGCAGCCGGGATTGACGGCAACTGGCGGACTCCCGTCATAATGCAGGGCATGGTCTACGGAAACATGGAGTTCGGCAGTTCAGGCACGGGGGTCGTTTCGTACAACCCGTTCACAATGGACCTTCGAGGAGACTACGCCGTAGGCGATCAGGGCACCGACGTAGTTGACGGAAAGGTTTCCACTATTCCCGTTTACGACCCCTGGAAAACCCGCGAGAGTCTTGCATCACTGATGCCGGACGCGTGGAAAGAGCTCTCGATGATACTGTTTCAAACCGCGGAGCGCCTTCACTTTGATACCCGATTGGAATACACCATAGAAGAGGGCAAGGTCTTCATTCTGCAGATCAGAAAAGACCGCGAGCGCAAAGAGCGGGTCCCGTCTCTCAAGGTCTCGGGATACAACGTCATTGCGCAGGGAACGGGCGTCTCGGGCAAGATCTTTCGAGGCATCATGGTGACCGACCGGAACCAGATCGCGCCGTTCAGGCATATCAACAAGGCCCAGTCCATCATTGACGCCATGAACGAAAACCTTCCCGAAAGTGAGAAACTTGACGGGTTCATATTCGTGGTGAACGACCCCATTCCGGAAGAGATCATGCAAGAGGTTTTTTCGCTTCCGGTTCAGGCCGCCCTCGTAAGCAGGCTTGGCGGCAGAGGAGCCCATGCAGCGGACATTGCCAAATCTCTGGGCAAGGTATACGTGGGGCAGGTCAGACAGATCGTCAAGTTGGCGGGAAGGCCCGAATCGGTATGGTTCAACGGTCGGGAGGTGGTCGTGGGAAGCAAGATGATCATACACGGCCAGACCGGTGAAATTGCTCTGTACGGCAAAGCTTGACATCCCGGATGAAAGCCCGGAGGGAAAGCATTGATAGACAATAATTCCATAGTGAGGCTCCTCCTGGAAACGAGGAGGATCAACAGAGAGGACTACGACGAAGCGCTTCGGGAATCGCGGGAAGGCGGCAGATCGCCACACGAACTCCTGCTGTTGAGCGGCAAGGTTTCCGTGGATGAACTCGTCCAGGCCATCACTATTCACGTTGACATAACGCTGCTCAAGGAGGCACTGGGGATAGACCAAGGCGAAGATGGGCTCTTCAGAACGTCAAAGCCTGTGGGATCTTATCTGGAGCGGATATCGCTGCTCTTCAAAATGGGTATTCTTATGAGCAGCGAGACCAACATGAGTTCACTTGTTGACATGCTGCTCCGCGAGGCGCCCACGGTGATGAATGCAGAGCGCGCGACCATTTTCCTGGCCGACTACAAGCGCCGAGAACTCTATTCCCATATCGCCGTAGGCGTAAAACGCGATCAGATCCGGATACCATGGGACAGCGGAATCGCCGGGTGGGTTTTTACCCACGGAGAATCACTTAACATTGCCGACCCTTACAATGATCCCCGCTTCAACAAAGATGTGGACCCCAGGACGGGATTCCTGACCAGGAGTCTTCTTTGCGTGCCCCTCAGAGCTTCCGGCGGCCCCGTGATGGGGGTCTTTCAGGTTCTCAATAAGCGCGCCGGGGTCTTCACTTCACTAGATCTTGAAATCCTTGAGATCCTGGCATCCCAAGCCGCAAGGGCGATAGCGCACGCGCTGGAATGGGATGACCTCCGGCAACGGGCTACTCTGCTGAAACAGGAGAATGTGGATCTGAAACACGCGCTGAAGGAAAAAGACCCTTTCGAGGAGATCATCGGCAATTCGAGAGCAATTCAGGAGGTAAGGGCCCTGGTGCGAAAAGTGGCCCCCACGGACACCACGGTCCTGGTTCAGGGCGAATCGGGCACGGGCAAGGAACTGGTTGCCAGAGCGATTCACAGGCTTAGCGGGCGGTCAGAGCGGCCGCTGATATCGCTGAACTGTGCAGCGATCCCCTCGGAGCTGATCGAAAGCGAGCTCTTCGGGCACAAGAAAGGTTCCTTCACAGGCGCGGTGGCCGATCATCGGGGTGTCTTCATAGCGTCTCACCGGGGAACCCTTTTCCTGGACGAGATCGAGGCGACTTCTCAAGCAATGCAAGTGAAGCTGCTGCGCGCCATACAGATGGGCGAAATCAAGCGCGTGGGCGAAAACACTTCGGAACTGGTGGACGTTCGCCTCATCGCGGCAACCAATCGCGATCTCGCGGAGAAGGTCCTTCAGGGCATGTTCCGCGAGGATCTATACTATCGTATCAATGTATTTCCAGTCGTGATTCCGCCGTTACGGGAAAGAGCCGACGATATACCCGTTCTCGTGAGGCACTTTTTGGAAAAGCTCTCGGTTCAAACCGGCAAACTGGTCCAGAGGGTAGATCCGGCGTCGCTGGATCTGCTGGTCCGCTATCAGTGGCCCGGTAACATAAGAGAACTGGAAAACGAAATCGAACGAGCCCACATCCTGGCTGCTGAAAACGGCAGCATCTCGGTGCGGTGCCTTTCTCATCGCATCACCCGGTCTCTTGAGGGCGCAGCCCGCAGTAAGGACCCGGGGAAGCCCCCGAAACTCAAAGATATGATTGACGAACTGGAAAATAGGATAATCCGGGAGGCACTGGAACGCAGCAGCGGAAACAGGAGCGTGGCGGCAAAAAGACTGGGACTGTCCAGGCAGGGGCTGATCAACAAAATTCACAAATACGGTCTGACGAACCATTGATCAGCCGGCCCCGCCGGATACAATAATCAGCTGATTCGATCAATACGCATAGGGAGGTCGTCGGGGCTTCTCCAGATCATCCCATGCCACGCCGAGCCTGTCCTTAAAGAACGGCCCGAGGCGCTTGAAAAGCTTCGGCCAGTGCGTCTCGCCTTCTTCCAGGCTTTCGAAGATCTCCACCACAAGTTCGGGTATCCGTGCCAGTTCCTCTTTTGGAAGGAAGGACATTGCCCCGAGCCTGATGGATCTGTTGAGACTTTCCACATTCATTGAATGCGCCGTAAGCATAGCGGCGGGCAGCCTTCGCTTCGCACATTCCTCAAGAAGGGCAAACCCGTTCACCCCCATGATGTCCAGTATCACCAGATCAAAGTGCTCACTGTTGATGAGATGGCGGGCTACTTCGTGGTTTCCCGCGGTGACGACTTCGCACTGGTGCAATTCCTCCTTGATGACCTCGAGCACATCGGGTTCGTCATCCACTGCCAGAATTCGTTTTCCGTTGAGAATGTCCATAGCGGTCATGGTCTTGTCTCCTGGGTGCTGACAAACAAACGGGGCCCGATTCGGGAGGCGTCGCCGCACAAACCATAAGGAAGCCGGGACCGGCCCGGATTGCTCGCGTGAAGGTTATCGTGTGAACTACAGAGTAATTAATAGTGCCCTGTCTGTCAACGTCTTTCCTTATAACGAACAGAGTGGCCGGCACCTCTGGACCACTGTAAGACGGAAGATCGCGTCAATCCCTTAGTCTCGGGTAATTCGAGCCTGCCTGGAGATAAATGGTGGGACAAGGCAATCTGTTCATTATGGAGAACAATCTGATTGAACTCTCCTGCAAATAATGGCTTTTTCCAGTCCCCTGTGATATAAGTGCCTCGTCAATTCAGTGGGAGACCTTGGCATGCACTCACGAGCCATTATATGCATTATAACAGGAATTATGATGACCATCGGGGCCAGCCTCTGTTCCATCGTCCTTGCGCAGGATTTTCCGTATGCGGTGCCGCAGGCCCCCGAGTTCGACGGCACAGGCAACCCCATGAGAGCCGAGCCCAGGGAACAGCCGTATTCCAATAGGAAATCCCAGTCGTATCGTCCCGGTTCCGTTGAAAACGCCGCGCCGGTCAATTACCCGTCCGATAGATCATACGTGAGACAGGAAGCTGCGCCGAGGGCACCAGAGCCGACAGCTGCGCCCCCGGTTTCCGGGTACCCGGCTCCGCCACCGAGAGTCCCCACCCAGGCTGCAGCCCGGCCCCAGCAACAGCCTCCGGCGCCTCAACGGCCGCAGGTCCAGGAACGCTCCGACTGCTCGCAGTTCCCCATGCTTATTGCCCGCTCCCAGTCTGATGCAGAGATGCAAATCACCTCGAGACGATACCTCACCTGCCTCCTGGAAAACGGCTGGAACATGGATCAGGCCAGACAACAAGTCATAAACACAATTGAGGCCGCATACCGTCCCGGCCGTTGAAGAGGCGAGGAAGATTTCCGGCGGGACACCTTTTAAGAAAATCCTTCCGAGGAGCCACTTTTTGCAGAAATTCCCTCCCTTGACCCTCTCCTCCACAATATATCCGGACGGGAAGTGAAACGGGACATTGTTCCCCCTCCCGAATAACGCGAAGACCATGCTGCCCAAAGTCACCGTATTGATGCCTGTTTACAACGCCACCGAATTCTTTGGGGAAGCCGTGGAGAGCGTCCTCAACCAGAGTTTCTGCGATTTCGAATTGGTCATGATTGACGACGGATCAGATGAGCCTCTCGACGAGTTTCTCGGGGAATTCAAAGACGATAGAATAGTCCTCGTCCGCCAGGAAAACCAGGGTCTCACACGTTCGCTCAACCGCGGAATCCGGATGGCAAGGGGGTCTCTCATTGCGAGGATGGACGGGGACGATGTCAGCCTGCCCGACCGCCTGCAACGCCAGGTGGGAGAGATGGAGTCCGACTGGAAGCTGGATCTGGTGGGATCATACTTCGATGTCATTGACGCCGCTGGGAATCTCACCGAGCGCAAACAGCCTTTCACCGATCCCGTTTACAGACTCTGGCGTCTCCAGTTTCACAACAATTACGGCCACGGCACGGTGATGCTCAGGAAGGAGGCAATAGTAAAGGCCGGCATGTACGACGAAAGACTTCGCTACGCGCAGGATTACGATCTCTGGTCGCGTCTGTCTGCCAAGGACAACACTAGAATGATCCCGGAAGCGCTCTATCGTTACAGACTCATTCAGGAGAGTTCACAATCCTCCGTGAAGAACTACGAGACTCAGCTCGCCAATGCCATAAGGATAAGCGATGGAAACTTCAAGGCTTGTAACCCGGATCTTACCACCGAGGAGTGCGTCCTGATCCGGACTCTGTACTGGAAATTCCAACTGGAACATGTTTCTGTCAGAGGTTTGTCTCTTATTCCGAATACATTAGCAGGATTTTGTCGCCGCTACGGAATCGAAAGCGAAGATAAGTCGGCCTTGTACCTTAGCGTCGTCCGAGACGCAGTGGAAGAAGTGCAAACGTCACTGCTTTCGCCAAGCGAAAAGAAAGCGACAGTTGCCAAAATCCAGTCATGGTGTTAAATATCAACCAAATGGACCCCCCTGGAGGATGCTCACAGCGTTTCGCTTGGGCACTAGTAGACGTTTGCAGGCCAGGTTCTCTTGGAGCGAAGTCGGGGTCTCCGTTCCAAGCTCGGCAGGTGCCATGCCTGATTACTCTCTCGCGGATGGAATTGTGTTAGGAGGATGAAATGCCGGCCCTTGGCTTGAAGGAACGATTGGCCTCTTTTCTGAAGAAGATTCTCCCGTCCGGTGACAATGGAGAGGTAGAGGCCCTGAGAAACGAAATTGAGACGCTCAAAAGCGAGCTGCGTGCCCTGGAATTGTCAGGGAGAACAGGCGTGAAGAGAGAAATTGAAAACCTCAGGACGGACCTGGAAGGGGCCGGCGAGAAAGACCTCTCCGTCATGAAACTCGAACTGGATCTGATGCGCAACGAGATGCAGGAGAACATAGCAGCGATCCATAGGCTGGAAATACTCACGCTGAACAGGCGCCTGGAATTCCTCAACGCCTTCGGCAAGACCCTGCCGCCCACGCGACAGTGCGGCACCGGGGTGTCCACCAAGCCCCAAGGCTTCAGCTTCGGAATCATCACCAACGGCAAGCGTAATGAAAAGCTCTACAAGCTTGTTGAGACAATCAGACAGCAGAAGTTGGCGCCGGAAAACTACGAGATTCTGGTAGCGGGCTGCGTGGCCGAAGTAAACGGCTGCGGCGAAATCAGGACATTCCCCATGGAGGATGCTGCAAACCAGGGCAGACTGGGCGCGATGAGAAACGTTCTCGCGCGAAACACGCGCTTCAACAAATTCGTGTGCTTGGATGACGATTTTCTGCTTCACCCCAGGTGGGCGGAAGCGGTGGAAGAAGTCCAAGACGACTTTGATCTGGCCACAGGGATCATCCTGAACCCCGATCTGTCAAGGTACTGCGATTGGGTCAACATCATAGAGAATTACACCTTTCTGCGTTCCTATACCGAGACGTTCGACACCTGCCAGTACGTTACCGGAGGCTATGGAATATACAAGGATTACATCCTGGCCGAGCATACCTGGAACGATGAACTGGGTTTCTACCAGGGTGAGGACGTGTCATTCTCCAGAAGACTCTTCAATGCAGGTTACAAGCTCAAGTTCATACCCAGAGCCATCGTGATGCACGACGATGAGCGTTACCGCCAAAAAGGTTACGGAGTCGTAAGGCTCAAGTCAGCAGAGCAGCTCGAGGACGACGTCATAAGGACGCTGAGGCTTGAGAAGCTTTGCCCCAGGACTCTGTCCTGAGATCTTCCTGACAAATGAACGAATTCCTGGCCAATAACGAGGCCCTCATAAGACTGGGTTTCTTCGCGGGGGTCTTTGCGCTGGTAGCAGCAGGGGAGGTGTTGTCTCCCCGCCGTGTTTTGACCACACCCAAAGGGGGCCGGTGGTTCGCGAACATAGGCATCGTCGTGATCAACACGCTTTCGTTGCGGCTTCTATTCCCCGCTGGAGCCGTAGGAGTGGCACTCTGGGTGGGGCAGCGCGGTTGGGGGCTGTTCAACACGATCCAGGCACCGTATTGGCTTGCCGTGGTGGTTTCGGTAGTGGTCCTGGATTTCGTAATATACCTTCAGCACGTCATGTTCCACGCTATTCCCACACTGTGGCGGCTCCACATGATGCACCATGCGGATTTGGATTTTGATCTCACCACGGGGACGCGGTTCCACCCCATAGAAATAGTCCTGTCCATGTTGATAAAAACAGCGGCCATTATAGTGATAGGGCCTCCGGCGATGGGCGTCATCGCCTTCGAAATTCTTCTCAACGGTACGGCCATGTTCAACCACGGGAACCTCAAGTTGCCTTTGGGGTTTGACCGAGTCCTGAGGCTGCTCGTTGTCACGCCGGACATGCACAGGGTGCACCACTCGGTCTTTCCCAGCGAAACCAACAGCAATTTCGGGTTTAACCTTCCGTGGTGGGACAGGCTCATGGGTACATATCGCGGCCAGCCGGCACGCGGCCACGAAGGAATGACCATAGGGCTCAACCAGTTCCGCGATCCGTCGAGACTCACCCTGCCGTGGATGCTTGCGCTGCCTTTTGTGGGCAAACAAGGCGGTTATGCCATTAACAGGCGTGGCGGCGGGGGGGCTGAGGCGTGACGATCGCGAGGTTAGATCAGGGGAGGATTCATTGCGGACGCGGTGCGACGAGGCTTCTTGGTCCACTGAGGCGTGAGTTCCGTGTCGTATCCTCGGTAGCCTTCGTAGGGTGTGAGGAGCGGAACGAACCGCACCGGTCGCGGTCTTCCCGGCCACAAATCCTGGAACCGAAGCCGCGAGCGGTGCGGTTCGCTCTCCGGAGCCGTGCTCACCAGCACCCTACTAGTGTAGTCCACGCTTATCGCAGTTCGTCACCGTATTTGCGCCCCGGACTACTTGGGATACTAATTGTAGCCCTGATCGCGGCCTCTCCGTTGACAGCCTTGGCCTGGAGCGGGAAAGTCGTCGGTGTCAGCGACGGTGACACTATAAGGGTCATGCACAACGGACGTGAGGAAAAGATTCGGCTTTTCGGGGTTGATTGTCCCGAGAAGGACCAGGATTTCGGAACCAAAGCCAAACGCTTCACATCCACTATGGTGTTCGGCAAGACCGTCGAGGTGGAGCAGGTTGATCGCGACCATTACGGTCGCACGGTAGGCTGGGTGACCGTGGACGGAAAATCCCTCAACAAGGAATTGCTGAGGGCTGGCCTGGCATGGTGGTATCGCTCCCATGCCCGAAAATATACGGAACTTGAAGAGTTGGAGAGCGAGGCTCGGCAGAAGCGCGTGGGGCTATGGTCACACCGCGACCCAATGCCGCCGTGGAAATTCCGCCGCGATAACCGCCACGATCATGATGGGGATTCTTTTTTTCACAAGTTCCTGAAATGGTTCGGGAGCCGGTAGAGGGATCATTCCCGCGCGCTGTCAAGGGTCTCTTGTTGATCGCAACCTCGTTCTAGGTCGCCGTTTTCTCTTCAAAGGGGTAGCGATCCAGGAACGCGTCAACCTCTCGGATCAGTTCATCCTCCCGTCCAACGTGGAAATGGTCTGCGGCGCGCATGAGAACAGCCATCTTTGGTTCGGGGACGTTACTAACCAGCTCTTCAAAACCTTTCCTGGAGCACACGAAGTCGTTGTCCCCGGCTATGAGGAGCTTGGGCCGCGTTTCCTTCTTCAGGAAGCTAAAATCATAGGAGTCCACCGGTGGAGATATTCCGATGAGCCTTGAAGGCCTGGGGTCCCGGGCCGCGGCTCGCAGTCCGACCCAGCAGCCGAAGGAGTAACCCGCAACCACGATTTCCCGAGTGGCCACTTCGCTCCGTGTTTCGAGGAAATCCAGGGCGGCGGCTACGTCTTCCAGTTCAGCCGCACCGTTGTCGTGGCTGCCCTCGCTGAGGCCGGTACCCCTGAAATTGAACCGCAGGCACGCGAACCCCCTCTCAAGGAGGCATCTTCTAAGGGCGCGGGCCACGTTGTTGTGCATGTTGCCGCCAAACAGGGGATGCGGATGACATACTACGGCTCCGGGGAACTTCTTTGTCCCATCTCCCGGAATCTCCAGAACCCCTTCCAGGACTATGCTTCCGCAGCGAATGAATACTTCTTCACGTGAGGGCATGTTCCATCCTGAGAAAAAGATTGCCTTGGCCGCCGGAAAGACCGGGTCCTAGACTTCGAGGCTGGCGATATGTTTGAGACCGGCTCTCATGGGCTGGATTATCAGAAACAGTGCCACCGCCAGTGCTGCCGCGAAACATGCGGCTATCGCGACGTGATCCAGGGTTCGCAAGGTTTTGTGGAAGTAGCTTGAGACAACCAGCCGGTAAATCGGGTACGCTTCCAGGGTGACCACCGCGGCCACTGCCAGCGCTGAATATATCATGGTCAGTAGGCCGCCGAACCCGGTGAACGCACGGCCGGGGTCGGCCTGCCTGAAATCCGCGTGAATAACTCCCATACCAATGGAAAGAGATGTGATACCAACGGTGAGAAACGCAACGGTCACAGTACAAACGATTGAGATCAACGGGTCCAGGCCCAACAGCCTGTTGGTCATTATCACGAGAAACAGACCCAGCGCGAGCATCGGAATTAGATAGAAGAAAAACTTCACCCAGAGAATGCGCCGCAATGCCACGGGCGAGCTTTTCAATATCCAGAAGGCGCGTCCTTCCGACGATACCGCGGGAAAGAGAAACCGCACCCCCAGGGACGAGAGCACGAAACCGGCAAGGCCAATGTTGATGAACGCTATGAAATTCTTGAAGAACATCGTGGCCTCAGGCGAGTCCAGCGACGGCAACACGCTGAAATTGTACAGGTAGACCAGTATGAGGGCGAGCAAGAGCAACAACTGGCTTATTCGGCCCCAGTCTCTCGCCATGAGAAGGGTCTCCTTCACTATCAACCGGACCGTCGGTGCATCCATGAAACGGCCTAGAATCGCGGCAAAGGCCCCGATAACGCGACTCTTGCTCAACCGGGCGCCCCGGGATTCCACGGACTTGGAATAGCCGTTAAAGTGCACCATTTGATGATTGTGGCCGCATAAACGATAAGCCGCCAATGCCCCAGTCACCATAAGCGCTGCGTAAAACGCCGTCTGATCGTGGCCGTATCCTGTTATGAAAGGCCTCAGAGCCTCCAGCATCCACGTGGTGGGCAACAGCGGCGAGGATGACTCCGACATTATGGAGAGATAATCCATCATCGACGCGAAGCCCTCCGGATTGAGAAACTCCTCGGGGCGCATCATCCGGAACAGCAGGTAAAGCCCTATGAAAATGAGAATGCCGACAAATACGAACAGATCCCTCAACCGCCGCACCGGGAAGGTTCTCACGAGGCTCTGTACCACGAATATGCCGGCCGCCGTGGTCATGACGAGCAAAGAAAGGAAAGTGACCATACTAACTGCATAAAAGATCAAAGGGCTTGAAAAAACCAGACCATAGGCGAGAAAGACCGGGAACCCGAACAAGAGCACCATCCACGAGGAATCCGCAAGGGTCTCTAGAAAACGGGCAGCGTAAAGCGACCGGGGAGACACGGGAGAAGCCACGATGAGTTCCAGATCATCGGCGAGGAAAAACGTCGAGAATGTGGTCACTATGTTACTGATTACGGCAACAAAGGCAAAGGTCACCAGAATCATGGAGAGCAGCTTGGTCGCAGCTATGGTGCCGAACATCTCTTCAGACGTGAAATAGACCAGGGCCTTGTAAAAGGCTAGGAAAATCGCAGCCCACAGCAGCATCACCAGAGCCGCTATCGCGGCTATTCGGATTCTTTCCTTCCCGGGATTCCTGAACCTGTTCCGGAATTTCTTCCACCTGGGGCTAAGCAGCAGCAGAGTTTCATTCATGAAGCGACTATCGAAAATTTATTTTTTCTCAGATGCCATTGTTTTGATGCAATTCGCGGGATTCGTCCGGTTCTCAGACTGATCCTATTTTCTTGTCCTTCGATTCGGAAGACTCGCCCGGTACTTCCTCTTTTTTCGAGTCCTCGGCCTTCACTTCCTTATCTTCGTCTTCCTTGGAACTCTCCAGCAATTCGGCGTAGAAATCCGGCCCTGTCTTTTCGCCCGGCGGCGGTAGATCCTCGGTCTTGGGTGTAACCGGCGCCGCAGGGACCTTGGGCAGACTGTCATAATGGGATCCGCGGGACGAAGTCACCGAATCCAGATCAATCGCGCCGCGAATCTCCGACGACATCTTCTGGATTTCCCTGTACCATCTGCCGAGAACTCTGGCGGTCTCGGCCAGTTGCCGCGGCCCCAGGAGGATCAGCGCCACCACCATTATAACACCAAGTTCCCACATCGAAATTCCGAACACGGAGAGCCTCTCGATTCCTAACTATTTTTTGATGTCGTCAACATTGAAGGCCATCGGTCCAACTCATGAAGAGTCACGATCTCCTGAAACCGGGGCGAACGCGCTCAGATTTCTCCCTCGGTGGATACGACGCGTTCCACGTAGAAAATGTCCATATAATGAGGACCGCCGCCCCACGACTCCATGAGAAGGGACGTGTTTCCTATGAGCGCGTCCAGTCTGGTGTCCATAGACGAAAAACCGTCCTCGTCGCTGAGATGAGCCATCCAATCCAGGGCGCCGGCCCGCAGGCACATTTTCACCTCGAATCCACGACCGGCCTTGATCAAGATCAACTGCCCGCAATGATTCTGGTATTCCGTCGAATCCGGGTGCTTGATGTCGTACAGTTCCACATCGCGGCCTCGCACCGTCCGGATGAGCTCCACTCTACGCATCTCCTCATCGAACAGAGCTTCGGATTTTTCGTGGCAGACTCTGCAGAGCACGGCCTCTTCCCTCGGATGGGAGGCTTCTCGGTCCCCACAGATATTGCAGAGCCCATCTTCAGTGTTCGAGCACGACATTACCATTCTCCTTGCATCCACTTGTCGGCAATCGAGTGCTCAGGGCAAGGCCCAGACGCCTTTGCACCCAAAAGGGATTGCATCTCCCGAGCGCTCGCTTATAATCAAAGCCCCGCGGCGGATGATTCTCCAGGGATCTTGTCCGCCCGGCACGTCGGCAGCCTCCCGGCGAAGGGGAATGCCGAAAGACCTCTGCGTCAGCTCACGGTATGATAGCATCCGCAAGATACCTTGAAAAGGAGAAGATAGTTCATGCGTATCTGCAAATTGGTCGTTGTGGTTGGACTGATTGTGACGGCTGTGACGCCGATCCTCGCCGCAGGCCCCAAGATAAACTTCGAAAAGGAAGTCCACGACTACGGGAAGATTCGTTATGGCGATACGGTCACCGAAGAATTCGTCTTCACCAATGCCGGAGACCAGACGTTGATCATCGAGCAGCTCCGAGCGAGCTGCGGCTGTACCAAAGCCGTCAAAGGCAGCAGTGAGGTGGCGCCCAATCAATCAAGCAAGATCGTGGCAGCTTTCGATACAACGGGTCTCCGGGCGGGTAGAAAGGAACAGAGCATCTTCGTACACACCAATGACCCGGAAAAACCAGTGGTAAAGCTCATTGTCCTCGCCGACGTGGTGAAGGACCTCGGCGTGGAGCCGCCCAACGTTGCCAGGCGCCTTCAGGGCTTTGTGGAGACGGTTTCTTTCCCGATGAAGATAACCAATCACGGGGATCAGTCTTACACCATAAAGGGCGTGAAAATAGAAGCCGGCGGAATGCGCGCTTCGCTGAACCCGGCTTCATTCGCAGTGCAACCCCGAGCCACCGCGGCGTTCACTCTATCGTTGAAATTGCGCAATGAGCCCGGCCAATCTTATCACATGGGCCAGCTGCACCTTGAAACCGACCACCCCAGGGAATCCGACATCGAGATCCGGTACCTCATCAAACTCGACGAGCGGAAGTGACTCAGGATACAGCCTCCTAGGAGGCCCTCATCACAGGTGGATCCATCAGGGGTCTTATCTCGTTGTCAGGGGGCATGTGAGATTCTCGATCCCGGCTTTCGGATGCCGAGCCGACGCTCCTCAGGCGGTCAATTAACCTCAGGGCCTGGTCAACGCCGTATTTCCAGAGCACTAGCGCCAGGGCGCCGGTCAAAGCCAGTCCCATGGTGCACAGCGCCAGCAGGATGTAACCTATCCATCTGGCACCCAGGCTGTCTTGCGAAAGAGGGATCACCAGCAGCAGAACCAGAAAAAAAGACCGGGGAAGAGGCCCCACGCCGGCGAGGAAAGTCTGAAGGCAGTCCAGAGCCTTCATGATCACCCGGAAGGTCCCAAAGACCAGGGCTGTGCCCAGGGTGATGAACGTAGCGGCTCGGGCCGCAAACACCGCGGTCGAGGAAACCTCGAGTCCGCTGAAAAGAAAGTTGAGCTGAAGAAAATTCTGTATGTGAGCCAGCAGTTCCCAAGGTGCGGCCATTGTGGTTCCTCCGGTGCCTCTGCATGAAAATGAGTCCGGCGACAGAGGCCTACCTGAAAATACCCCTGTCGGGAATTGCGCCATATTGGCGAAAGCCGGCGTCCAGAAGAGGGGGTAGACAGGTCCCCATCCGGATGCCGACTTCCGTCGAAATGACGGAGTGAGAGTTTTTTGCATTAAAGTCCCAACCGAGATCTTTAACGCTCTATTTTAATTAATTACACCGTAAGAATAATAGCCCGGATCATGTCCTGTGCTTATTATTCTGAAATAGTTGAGACTATTTAGTCATATTCCTTCGGCACAATCAAGAGAAATATTCTCGGGCTTCCTTTTCCGTCCTCCTGACACCACATTGACCGATTCGTTGACAAATCACGGTCATCCGATAGAATTGTGCAGAGAATCGGAATGCTCTTGCAAACGGTCTTTAGCGACGCTGAGGCAGCCGCCATGAAATCCCCTTTCCTACAAAGTCGGCCCCCTGGGACGGCAGCCTATTTGGCTGTTTTCCTGATCTGCGTGTTTCTGGCGGGATGCGGGCGATCCCCCAGTTCGGCGGTTGATCAGGCCGCCAAGCTGATTGATAGAGGAGAAAGCGATCGGGCCCTCACTCTGTTGGATGAAGTCCTGAAGAACCACCCGTCCTACGGCTACGCCCTGGTGACGAGAGCCCGGGCCCGGGAGACCACAGACCGGAATGACATGGCCTTGGAGGATCTCAACTCTGCTATCAGGCTGAACCCCGAGGTTCCCATGGTGTGGGAGGCAAGAGCCCACTTTCTGATGAGGATCAGGGAATACGAGGCGGCGCTGAACGACCTGGAAAAGGCCGTGAAGCTGACCCGCGAGCCGGCTGCGGTTATGTCGGTCATTGGCCTGGTGCATCTGTTCAAGAAAGATTATCAGGAGGCTCGATGCTTCTTTGACAGGAGCACCCAGCTGGATGAACGCCAGGAGGGGGGATACTTCGGAAGGGCGGCCATCCACCTGGAGAAAAGGGACTACAAGGCAGCAATCGAGGAACTGAACAGGCTCCTCAAGGTTCATCCAAAGAACGCGCAAGCACTGTTCAGGAGAGGCTTTGCTTATTTGAAGGATTCCCAGCCCTCGTTGGCTCTCGCCGATTTAAACAAAGCCTTGGAGCTGGACCGGGATATGGCTGAGATTTACTTGTACAGGGCGGAAGTTCACTGGGCGCTGAATGACTTGCAGCAAGCATTGAGGGACTACAGAAAAGCCGAAGCGGTAAACCCCGAGGATCCGATACTGTGCCTCAATCAGGCCAAGATACTTATGATGACCGGGCACTGTGCCGAAGCCCTTGTCAAACTCACCCGCTCCATAGTTTTGGACCCTGAGAATCCGCTCCCCCACGTGGACAGGGCCTTGATCCACGCAGGGACAGGCAACTATATCGCTGCCCTGTGGGACCTGAACAAGGCAATTGAAATTCGAGGCGAGGATCCTTGGCTGCTGGTGAAGCGGGCCCAGGTCTTCAGGATTCTCGGCCGGGGCGACCGCGCCCTCGCCGATCTGGACGCGGCCCTGACGCAGGTGCCGGACAACCATGAGGCGCTGATTCTTCGCGGGAGCCTCTATTTCAACGAAAAACAACTTCAGCGCGCCATCAAGGATCTTACGGAAGCAATCAGGCTTGCTCCGGAGGATCCCGTCGCTTATCAACTCATGGCCGAAGCGCTCCTGAGAAACGGCGACACCGCCGAAGCCCTTGAAAAAGCGGCGTTAGCCCTGAAGAAGGAATCTGCGTTCGTGGCGGCGTTTGTCACCATGGGCGACGTTCATATCGCTGAGTCACACCTTGACCGGGCTGTAGAGGCTTACTCCCGAGCCATCACCGTTGACCCAAACCACTTCGAGGCAAGGTTGAAAAGGGCCAAGCTCCACCTGGAACTCAACGATTATCATAAAGCCGTTGCCGACCTGGACCACGCCGCGAAGGTCAACCCCTACAGCGGAGAAGTATATTTGATCCGGGCGCGTTGCTACGAAATCCTGGGTGACGCAGAGAAAACCAGACAGGATATGTGGCGAGCCAGGCTCTTCGCCAATAGATAATGTAATGGTCTTTGTGCAGATGATTCCGGGGGGAAACTTTTTTGCAGCCCAAGTTGAGCGATTCGCCTCAGCGTGTCGTTGCGAGGAGCAAAGCGACGAAGCAATCTCCAACCTGTGAGCGGTCAACCCGATGAGATTGCTTCGCAGAGCTCGCAACGACAGGTCTGCCAGGTGCCTGCGTGTTACAAGGACAGCAAATCGCTCAGGGCAGGCTGCACAAAAGTTTTCCCCCGGAACTTCTTCTGCTAATTCCGCTTCCGCCGGCCTTCGATCGAATCGTCGGCCGCTCTGGGGCCGTGGCGTTCCCACTGGACCTGAGCCGGGGGATATCCGTAGGCTTTTGCTATCTTGAGGTCATATTCAATCTGGGAGGTGGAACGGGGAGATGTCTTCAGGTCACATCTTAGGGCGCCGAAATGGAGGGGCCTAAAGGCGTCGGGATCTCTCATGCTGTAACGCTCCCCCCCGAAATCGAACTCGATCTTCTTTATCCACCAGAGGGTGCCGTTGTGCAGCTCTATTTTGAGATAGGGAGTCCCGTCGTCTTCGCGAAATCTGAGATAGCCCGTGGCAAATACCTTCTTGAGATCCTGGTCGGCGAGGGATTCGTAAGGCTGAGTAACCATAGAACTGCGCAGCAACCACGCAACCGTGCTCAGCGCGGCTACGAACACCACTGCGATCACCGTGGCCACGACATATATTTCATAACGTTTGAACCAGGCAGCGAACCGCTTCTTCATCCCGCATCTTCCTGAACGCGGGAAACCGTGCTGATCTTCCCGGTTTCCGAATCGTATCTGTGCAGCACCTTACTCCCAGTGTAAAAGGCCTGACCCGTGAAGGCGGCCCTGTCCTTCCCGCGGGACTTGATGCTCAGCACAACCCTGGAGGGAACCAGAACCGTGGTCTTGTTGCCGTCGGGAGTCGAAAGATAGACCTCGCCGCCGTTTCCCGAGACATCAGCGTCGAAGTAGCGATGCTCTTTGGCGAAGAACTCCTCTTGAGCCCTGGCGGCAAGCACTAAAACCTTTGCGGCCTGTTCGCTCATTCGGCGTTCGCTGTAGGAGTCAATGAGAAAGAAGTAAATTCCCGTCAGGATAGCTATGACAACTATTGCGGCCACCATTTCCAGGATGGTGAATCCTGCCTGGGACCTGCATGTTTTCATCTTGGAGGTACTCCTGTGGACATGTGGTCAGGCACCGACGCGTGTCGGTCCTGGGAGAAAAATAGTCCACACTGGATCTAGTGTCAAGTAAGATTATCGCGTTCCTTCAGACAGTTATGATCCCTTCATAAACTATAGCGGCAGGTCCTGTCAACAACACCTGGTTATCGTGATTCTTCCATTCGATCTCAAGATTTCCGCCAAGCACCTCCACCGTCGTCACTGAATCCACTAGCCCTTTCAAGCGTGCAGCCACCGCTGAGGCGCAAGCCCCTGTGCCGCAGGAAAAAGTCTCGCCGCTGCCCCGTTCCCAGACGCGCATAACGAGGCGGTTTGGGCCCGCGACCTGTATGAATTCCACGTTGGTCTTGGCGGGGAACAGAGCCGATGTTTCGATGGTGGGGCCGTACCGGGAAGGGAAGGTTCCCGCGTCTTCTTGGACGAAGATCACGCAGTGGGGATTTCCCATGGAGACCAGGGTCCCGAGGAACACCCGGTCAAGGGCTTCCACGGGGTAGTCAATTACCGGAACAGGCCTCTTTTCTATTTTGGCAGGGATTTTCTCCGGATCGAACACGGGCCGCCCCATGTCCACCCTGACTTTGTCCACTTTGCCGTCGGGGCCTGCGAGAAGCTCCACGATTTTCACGCCCGCCCTGGTTTCCACTGGCAGCGTGGTCTTTGAGGACAGGCCGTTGTCGCTGACGTATTTGGCCAGGCAGCGGATGCCGTTGCCGCACATCTCGGCGTAGGAACCGTCCGCGTTAATGTAATCCATGAAAAAGTCGGCCTTCTCCGAAGGCCGCACCACTATTACGCCGTCGGCTCCCACGCCTGCCCGCCGGTCGCAAATCCGGGCTACCTGTTCAGGGGACAGCTTCACTGCCCCGTCCAGGTCATGGAAGACGACAAAGTCGTTCATTGTGCCGTGCATTTTCTGAAACCTGATATCCATGCGACAAGAGTAGACCATTTGTCAAACCTTGACAACGGCAAAACAGGACCTGCCGTAGCCAATGAGTTCCGCGAAAGCCGAGCACACTGGGTACCGGAAGGACCGGTCGAGCAAAGCCGGCGGTCATTCCACCGAGACGCGTAATGGTCGGCCTCGTGTTGAAGGTGATCCCGTGAGCCGGGAGCGGAGCTATTACAGGTTTTCCAAAAAATGCGGTCGCGCATACACAACGGGGCCCAATGATGGCGATGCCGCGACAGTAGGGGCGGGGCCTGGAAAATGTCTCAGAATTAAGATTGCCCATCGAATCATGTTACTCTGGGTAGCCCGGACGCTACATCGTCCGGGTTCCGAAGGAACAAGAGGTGCTGCCTGCGACGATACATTCTTCTCGAGAGAAGCTAAGCAATCTCATGGGACTAGAATACGCAGCCGTATTCTCGCCATCGTATACTTAGTACACCTTTCCGCAAGTTCGGTGTGGTATTCGGGTGCCACTGCTGGCTTGTCCAGCAGTGGCACCCAAGGTTTTGCGCACTCGATTCTGAAGTGACCGTATTTAGGAAACCGTCTCCTTAGCCCGTTATCCCGTCATTTGCCATCGAGGACTTTGTTCCAATTACTGAGGTATTTTTCAGCCTTCTTGAACAAATCTGCTGCATCACCTTCAATGACTATCGTTTCGATCACATCATTCTGCTTAATGCTGTTGACCACATCCTGATCCGCCTTTCCAGCCACTTCCCCGAAGACGGAATGTTTTCCATCGAGCCAGGGCGTCGGGACGTGCGTGATGAAGAACTGGCTTCCGTTTGTGTTCGGCCCTGCGTTTGCCATAGAGAGAACACCGGGCTTGTCGTGTTTCAGCTCCCGGACGAACTCGTCTTGAAATTTGTAACCCGGCCCACCTGTGCCTGTTCCGTGAGGACAGCCTCCCTGAATCATGAAATCCTCGATCACTCTATGGAATTTCAGGCCGTTGAAAAAGCCCTTCTGGGCCAGATTGACGAAGTTGGCCACAGTTATAGGTGCAAGGTCGGCAAAGAGCCTCAGAGATATTTCTCCCTTGTTCGTCTTGATCGTTGCCCTCATTTCTACGCCTCCGCTGGTTTAATCCGTCAAACAAAAGGCTGTCGCCCGTTTAGGCTACCCTGCCTCAGGGTGCAAGAACAGCTATTCGCCGAGTCATCTTGCTGGGATTCCTTCAAAAAAGCAATACCCCTCGGGCAGTCTCGAAATTCACGGATTCTCAAATAAGAATTTCTCTCCCGGCCGCGATTTCTCTCTAACGAAAGGGCAGTTGTCTCGTCTATAAAGAACATTAGGGAAGACAGGGCCGCCGCGTGATTTCACGATTGTCACCAGGCGGCCCTGTCGGGCGGCGTTAACCCATGACAAGAATGCTTCGTGGAATCTTGGAAGATGCGGGATCAAATCGGTTCTCGGCAGCGAGGGAATCCGAAGGATACGACTAAGCCTTTTTGGGGGAATACATGACAGTTTCCGATCGAAAGAGAGAGCAGATATTCGGACTGATTACTGAGGGGGAAAACCTTGATCCTGTGAACCTAGACCTTTTTTACCGCTGGGTACAGACTTCACATGAAGCACTGGGGTTCCATCCCTCGCATCAACGACGCTTTGACGACTGCTGCCGCTCGTCCTGTGATTCCATCTTTATGCGGATCTATCTCGGAGTATGGATACTTAGGCTGTCAGTATCCAGCCCCGGGCGCGCCCGCGCGCAGAGCATGTAGGGATCGGCGCCCGCGGCGCACAGCGCGTCCTTGCCCCGTATGGTCGTGAATTCCGTGACTTACTGCACCTCCGCGTCAAAGGCTGACTTCTGGGGACAAATTGCACCGGTCTAAGATTAGGCGTCCGCAAAATGGCCGATCTCACGTCTCATGTGTAACGGGTTGAAATAATTATGATGGAGTGAATGAGAACCGACAATCATTAAGGGGCCTGTAGCACAACACATACCAACCCGGATTATTTCGCGGCAAGACAAATTAATGCAAGTTCTCCCGGTCAACCACAGCGACGAAGAGTCAGGCGCCGGCCGGCGCCTGGGATGTTCCCCTTTCGTGGTGTCCGTCCCTGGCGGATCTCAGGATGGCGAACTGGGGCCCGAGCCGAGATCCGGCGATGGAGGGAT